>Ga0224722_1000264_pt1 | contig 30171 bp, 25 predicted proteins | sample Balambano_FR1_Me_FD_161646 | JGI IMG/M metagenome (GOLD analysis project Ga0224722, IMG submission 161646) | Freshwater sediment microbial communities from Lake Towuti, South Sulawesi, Indonesia - Balambano_FR1_MetaG | ecosystem: Environmental > Aquatic > Freshwater > Lake > Sediment | place... | reverse complement strand
GTGGGTAAGGTGTTAGAATGCGAGCCTCATCCTAACGCAGATAAACTGCGCGTGTGCAAGGTAGATATTGGCACTGAAACTCCCTCTTCGATCGTCTGCGGTGCACCAAATGTCAAAGCTGGGTTGTTTGTTCCTGTTGCAACACTGGGAACTCATTTACCACGAGTGCAAAAAGATGGCCAATCTAGTGGGCTAACGATTAAGCCTGCCAAGTTACGAGGTGTGCCTTCTGAAGGCATGATTTGCTCGTTGGCGGAGCTAGGATTAGCCAAAGATTCTGAGGGAATTCATCATTTTGATAACGAACCACCTATTGGCAGTGACGTGCGGCCTTTGCTGGGACTAGATGATGTCATTTTGGATTTAACCTCCACTGCGAATCGAGCCGATGCCCTCAGTATGGTTGGTATTGCCAGGGAAGTAGCGGCTTTGACCGGGCAGCCGTTGCGATTGCCCGATGCGACGATGGGTGACATTGAAGCCACTTCATTTAGCCCATTAATCTTGAAGGTGTTGGAACCGCAAGCCTGTCCAATCTATTTGGGAACTGTGCTTGAGGGAGTAACAATCGCTCCTTCGCCAGTATGGATGCAACAGCGTCTACAAAGTGCCAGTATTCGCTCTATCAATAATGTGGTAGACATTACCAACTATATTTTGCTGGAGTGGGGACAACCGCTACATGCATTTGATTACGATCGGTTGTTGGCCGCTAGCCAGTCACCTAGTGCTGTAATTGGCGTTCGCTTTGCAGAATCTAAAGAAGTTCTCAAAACACTGGATGGACAGGAGCGATCGCTGTCTGAACAAGCACTGTTGATTACTGCCAACAACAACCCTGTGGCGCTAGCAGGGGTTATGGGAGGTGAAGACACGGAAGTGCATGCTGAGACGAGATCGCTGCTGTTGGAAGCCGCAGTGTTTGATGCAGCAGTGATTCGCCGATCAGCGCGATCTCAAGGATTGCGCACCGAAGCGTCCGCTCGCTACGAACGAGGTGTTAACTCAGCAGAACTATCCCAAGCGTGTCGCCGTACTTTATCACTTCTACTAGAATTTGCAGGCGGACGCATAACAACTCAAGCTAAGGCAGATTATCGTGGTGGCCAAGCCGCAGTTACCCGCTCGATCGAGCTCCGGTTGCAGCGTGTAAATCAAATTCTTGGACCGGTCAAGCTTGGGGAAGAAGCCACCGGTGAACTCCAACCCCAGGAAATTGAACACATCTTGCGATCGCTGGGATGTGAACTCACGCTAACTAACGCAACAGAAGTTTGGTCTGTCACTGTTCCTCCTTATCGGCTGCGGGATTTAGAGCGGGAAATTGATCTGATTGAAGAAATTGCAAGGCTCTATGGCTACAACAATTTCTGCGAAACCTTGCCGGAAAAAACTGAACCAGGCTACTTGTCTATTGACCAAGCACTAATGCGAAAATTGCGAGAAGCTTTCCGGGCAGCGGGTTTGACGGAAGTGATGCACTATTCCCTAACTAAGCCGGGGCAGCCCCGCCAAATTGTGCTGACGAATCCACTGTTTCCTGACTACTCAGCTTTGCGTACAGACTTGCTGTCTGGGCTGCTGGATGCCTTTGAATATAACCTAGAGCAAGGTAACGGCTGCCTGAATGGATTTGAAATTGGTCGAATATTTTGGTCAGAAGAAGATGGCTTTAACGAAGCCAATGCTGTGGGTGGAATTTTTGGTGGAGATAGAATGCAAGGTCGCTGGCTTAGTGGCGGGAAAGAATCACCTATGACATGGTTCGAGGCAAAAGGTTTACTGGAAAGTGCGTTCAATCGATTAGGACTTGTTGTGGAATATCAACCCGATCGCCGGGATGAACGGCTCCATCCAGGTAGGACAGCCTCTCTGTGGTTAGGGGGCGATCGGTTAGGTACCTTTGGCCAAATACACCCACAAGTGCGGCAAGAGCGAAATTTTCCCGATTCTGTTTATGCCTTTGAACTGGATTTAGATGTCTTGTTCAATCATCTAGATCAAGATGAAGCCATGATTCCTACGTTTAAGCCCTACTCTAGTTACCCAGCTTCTGATCGAGACTTGGCCTTTTACGTGCCTACCCAGTTCTCCGTTGCAGAGATTGAACGGGTTATTCAAAAAGTGGGCAAGCCACTGCTGGAATCAGTGGAACTGTTTGACGAGTACCGAGGCGATCGGGTACCTGCGGGACAGCGCAGTCTGGCCTTTCGGTTGGTGTATCGTGCTTTCGATCGTACCCTCACCGACGAGGACATTGAACCCGTCCACCAGAAAGTCCGAGATACATTAGTCGAAAAATTCCGCGTAGACCTGAGAAGTTAGTAACCAGGTAACTCAGCAGCTAATCAAAATATCTAGAGGGATATCATGCCAAAGTACGTTATGTGGGGTAGCTACTGCGAAGATGTGCTGGAAAAGCGGGCTCCTCACCGGCAAGCCCATTTAGATGGTCTGGCCAAGCAAAAGGAATCAGGTGTGCTAGTTACGATCGGCCCGACCAAAGACTTGACCAACGTATTTGCTATCTACGAGGCTGACAGCGGAAATACCGTGCGCCAGTTAGTCGAGACAGACCCCTACTGGCAACATGGCATCTGGACAGAATACATGATTAAAGAATGGACGCAGGCGTTTTAAGCTCTAGCCACCTGCGATCGCAGGCACAATGCTTACCTCATCACCATCCTGAAGTGGGGTACTTGCGCCATCCAAAAACCGAATGTCTTCGCTGTTGACGTAGAAGTTGACAAACCGCCGCAGTTGACCATTTTCATCACAGAGGCGAGCCTTCAACCCAGGGCAGTTTTGCTCTAGGGTTTCTAACAACTCGGCGATCGTCGCACCTTCGCACTCGATCGTGGCTTGGTCGTGAGTTAATTTTTGCAAGGGCGTGGGAATCAGAACTTTAACGGCCATGAAACGCTATAAACCTCAATAGTAAAAATGTTGCGGCGCTAGTGCTAAATGCAAGGGCTACCCTAAACTAATACAGGCTGCCACTCCAAGCGCTCAAGCGTTTGTGCCCGTTCTAGTGCGCGCTCAAAACTATCAAGCTTGGGCTCAATCGTCAGTGGCTCACCAATGTAACCTTGAACTGCTTCCTGGGTTTTCAGACCGTTACCTGTGATATAAACCACAGTAGCCTCATCAGGATTGATCTTGCCTGCCTCCACCAATTTTTTCAGCACAGCCACAGTGGTACCACCTGCTGTTTCCGTGAAAATACCTTCAGTTTCTGCCAGCAGTTTGATGCCTTCAATGATCTCGGCATCGGTGACTGACTCAATATGGCCATTAGTTTTGCGAGCAACATCGAGAGCATAAACGCCATCAGCAGGGTTACCAATTGCGATCGACTTGGCGATCGTGCTAGGCTTCACCGGCGAAATGAAATCACGGCCGTCGCGGTAAGCTTGGGCGATCGGTGAACAGCCTTCTGCCTGAGCACCACTGAATCTCACTAACTTATCATCCACCAAACCGACTTCTACAAACTCCCGAAAACCTTTGTAAATCTTGGTGAATAGGGAACCAGAGGCTAACGGAGCTACGATGTGATCGGGCAACTGCCACCCCAACTGCTCAGCAACTTCGTATCCTAGGGTTTTGGAGCCTTCAGAATAGTAGGGACGCAAGTTAATGTTGACAAACCCCCAGCCGTGGGTGTTAGCTACTTCCGAGCAGAGGCGGTTGACTTGGTCGTAGTTGCCCTGAACAGCCATTACCGTTGGCCCGTAGATTAGCGTTCCCAACACTTTACCCGCTTCCAAATCGGCAGGAATAAACACACAGCAATCTAGACCAGCGTAGGCGGCGATCGCGGCGGTTGAGTTAGCCAAATTGCCAGTGCTAGCACAGGAAACCGTAGTGAAACCCAATTCTTGAGCGCGAGTCAGCGCCACCGACACCACCCTATCTTTGAAGCTGAGGGTAGGCATGTTCACAGCATCATTTTTGATGTAAAGCTTGTTCAAGCCCAAGCGGCGAGCCAGTCGATGTGCCCGCACCAAAGGAGTCATTCCGGTTCCCACATCAATTGGCTGCTGGCTGGCAACGGGCAAGAAGGAACGATAGCGCCAGATGGAATTGGGGCCTGCGGCGATCGTTTCACGACTCACCTGTTGCCGAATCGCGGTGTAATCGTAAACAACTTCCAGCGGACCGAAACACAATTCGCAAACATGGGTGGCTTTGAGTTCGTACTCTGTGCCACATTCCTTACATTTGAGTGCGCGAAACGTAGCGGTAGAGGTGGGTTTTACGGGTGCTGCCTGAGTCATGGGAGAGAACGCTGCTTCACTAAAGATTTCAGTGTCTAAAACCCTATCACGCAGTTAACACCTCGTCAAACATACCCGACTAATTTAATCGGGATTAAGTCTTGCTGACAGTTTCAGGTTAAATAAGAGGCTCCCGTTACATCTGCCTAGCCATACCAGATAGCTTCGATCGCTTGAGCAACCTTATGAGGCGATCGCGGATCTTCATCAGACAACAACACTGTTACATGCCCCAGTTTTCGACTAGGACGAGATTCTGTTTTGCCATACCAGTGGACGCAGGCATGGGGAATGTCTGCCAACCGCTGCCGACGATCGGCATAATCCTGCTCAGCATGCTCAAATCCCAGCAGATTTACCATTACAGCCCTGTCCGTCGTCATGGTTGGCAACCCCAGCGGTAACCCACATACGGCACGGAGATGCTGCTCAAATTGAGAGGTTTCACAGGCATCTAGGGTGTAGTGCCCAGAATTGTGGGTACGAGGTGCAATTTCATTGATTAAAACAGTGTCATCGTGGGTTAGGAAAAGTTCTATGCCTAAAATGCCAACCACTTGCAAGTGTTTTAGGAGGCTGTGGGCGATCGCCTCAACTTGGCTTTTTACAGCCAGGCTAACTTGGGCAGGGGCAATCACCCGGTGACACACTTGGTGTTCCTGTTCTGTCATCACAACTGGGTAAACCGCGATCGTGCCCTCCTGCGATCGCGCTGCTATTACCGCTAACTCTTGGGCAAACGGAACAAATTCCTCTAGCAACATAGGAATGTCTGGCAGCGCATGTAGGGTCGATCGCAACTCAGCTAAAGTTTTGATGATGAAGGTTCCCTGACCGTCGTACCCATGACGACGAGTTTTTAGCACTAGCGGAAGCCCAAACGGCAAGCCGATTGTAGTACCGTCTAGAATTTCTGCTCGCAGGCTGTGGGTTAATGACAGGAATTGAGGAATGGGTAGTCCTAATTTCTGCAAATGCGATCGCTGCTCGTACTTATCTAGGAGCGGGCGAAGCGTTGCCGTACTGGGTCGAAAGCAAACTCCCCTTGCTTCTACCTCAGCCAATGCCTCCAAATCAACAAATTCATTTTCAAAGGTAATAACATCACACTCGCGAGCCATTTGAGCTGTGGCATTGGCATCGGCGATCGGGGCTAACACAGTATGACTAGCAATGCTCACTGCTGGATCAGTTGCCAGCGGCGTTTGAATCACGAGTGCAATTCCCAAGCGCTTGGCTGCACCGGCCATCATCCAGGCTAGCTGGCCACCTCCAATCACGCCGACACGCTGCACAATCTGTGTTGTTGAACTAGTAGAGCAATCGCTAATGGGTGAGTAGGCAATAAAGGGACGCATTGTTGACCTAGAGGAAAGCGGGCACTCAATCATACTAGCGACAGAGGTCGCAACTATTGCTAGTCGTCGAGGTGTCCACTACTAGCTTGGGACATTGAGCAACAGATTGTTACGTTCGTAACGATCGCCCTTTCCCCTAGCCTCTTAGGATCTGGTTAGGAACGGCTGCTGTTCCTGATCCTGCCCTTTCTGGTGAGTTGAAACTCTATGGAATTTAGTGAAACATTAAGTGAATTACTCGAACCGATCGCAGCTCAATTTCGCAATCTCGGTACCCCACAACCTATTGTCCAGTGGGGACACCCAGCAATGATGGCGATCGTCCTATTTGTGATGGGCAGCTATGTTGGCTATGCCGGCTGGCGTGGGCGATTGGCTCAAGACAAAGACGTTGCCATCAAAAATCGGACTGACCACCGCAAATTAGCTCCACTAATGACGTTGTTCATCATTCTTGGCTATACGGGCGGTGTATTGTCACTAGTAATGCAGCACCAGCCAATTCTGGAAAGTCCACACTTTTGGACAGGTTCGTTGTTGATTGGACTCTTGGTAATCAACGGCTTAATTTCTCTCAGTGGTTTTGGTGGCGATAAACCTGCCCTGCGCATGACCCACGCCTATCTGGGCAGTTTGGCTTTGCTATTGATGGTGGTGCATGCAGCCTTTGGCCTGAGGTTGGGACTATCCCTGTAACCCGGTAACCAACTCAATTCAACCTAATAAGTTGGGCAATTTGCTCAAGCAATTTAGCGATTGCCCAATTCGCCTAAGCCTTCGGGAGGCGAGGCTAAATCCAATTCTGTTTGGCGAGAAAACCACCGACGACTTCGCTTGGGAAGCAGCAATCCGCGGGTGCGGTGAAAATCTTCCTGCACTTTGTACGTTAGTCGGCTAGAGACTTGGCGCACCACTTGGCGCAGAAGTCGATCGCCGGTGTTCTGAATCAACGCCATAGGCAAGGCATGAATGAAGCGAGGAAACTGAATCTGAACAGTCAAATCCAGTTGCCACTGCACTCGCGTGATCTTGTCTGTCCCAACGGTTTTGGCAGCTTCGGCAGCCTCCCCAGCATTAATTTCTACCAATTCTAAGGCGGCCTTAAAGTCTACATCGTAGCCAAGGATAGGTGTATCAGGTATCGGAACGGTTTCAATCCGATAGACACCCTCCTGCTGAGGCAAGAGATTAAGACCAATTTTGGGTTCAATCTCATAACCAAAGGATCCAAACCGACCAATCACCAAAGCGTAGCTGTTTCTACCGATCGTCTCGACCCGCATAGGACTGGCACATCGAGGAAACCATTCAGGGTGGGCGTCCAGATAGCCAGCCACCGTAGCAGCATCGGCATACATTTCCATGCAGTCGGTAAAGTGGCTGTAGAAGTAAGTGGGCTCAGTAGTGCTGCGATTCAACTCTTCAGCGACTGGAAAACTAGCTGGGATGACAGAAGCAGTGTGAATCAGATGATTGGAAAAATCAGTTGAATTAGGATCCGTATGGGATGACTGCATAGTGTCGACGCTTTCCCCAATATACTTCAGATGTTTGCTCTAGAGTTCCCAAGTTGGTAACGATCGACACGCACTTATTAGCACGCTCATTGAATACTTGCAGTTTAGAAATTTTCAGTAGTATTACTGGCTTAGCGTTTGGAAACTAGCTTGTGCCATGTCTCAACCAAATGGGATTAGTTAGATTAACTAGGTTTTTCAAACTCAATCGGATATTAAACAGGTGTGAACTTAATCATTCTCCAGTCGGGTGAAATACCAGAACTGCAGTGCGATCGCTAGTAACTGACCGTACTTGTTAAAAGTGCTTTTCATTGTCGAGTTGCTAGATCAATGTTTGTGTAAATGGATCCTAATCTAGCAAAAAGTTTTGAATTGTGCGCTTGAGAGCTTTTCAAGCCAGGTCAGCAATAACTTTCAGCATACGCAGTAGTCATTCCACAAAAGGACACAAAATGATAAAGGAAGGTTTCGTTCGGTTAGTAAGGCATTGTTATGGTCATGCGTGGATAAGATTCCTAGTACGATCGTAAAAGTGATATCACCAGCAATTTTTGACCAAGCATATCTTTAAGGAGTAAGGATGAAAGCATTTGTAGCAGGAGCCACTGGACAGACAGGCCGCCGCATTGTGCAGGAGCTAGTTCATCGCAATATTGCAGTCTGTGCTCTTGTGCGAGATGCAGAGGCCGCTAAAGGCATCCTGCCAACTGAGGTCAGTTTGGTTCAGGGCGATGTGCTGCACCCAGGGACTTGGTCTTCAGCCCTTGCCGAATGCAATGTGCTACTCTGCGCTACTGGAGCTAAGCCAGGGTTTGACCCAACCGCGCCCTACAGAGTTGACTATGAAGGCACCAAGAATTTGGTGAATGCAGCTAAAGCAGCCAATATCCAGCACTTTGTATTGGTGTCGTCACTTTGTGTATCTCGCCTATTTCATCCGCTCAATTTGTTTTTCCTAATCTTGCTGTGGAAGCAGTGGGCTGAGAATTACCTAAGACAGAGCGATTTAACTTACACGATCGTTCGTCCTGGTGGTCTGCGCAATGACGATCGTGACGAGGAACTTGTTATCAGTTCTGCTGATACTTTGTTTGAAGGCAGCATTTCCCGAACAAAAGTGGCACAAACCTGTGTAGAAGCCCTATTTGAGCCAAAGTTCAAGAATGAGACGATCGAACTGGTAGGAAAGCCAACAGCCACTGTCAGTGGGGCTTAGGGCGCGTCATCAATTCATTCGAGAAAGCTTGAACCGCAAGCCTTGCCGTGCCCGTCCTAATCAATCGGCTAGAGGCTGCACCTCTTATTTTGAACGGCGTCTAGCCAATAATTGATACAGCCCCTAGTGCGTTACACCAAGTTACTCACGCTGCCCCAACAGCAGCCACTGCGGCTTCCAAGGCGATGGCCACGTGGGTCCAATGCGTTCCACCTTGACAAAACACCATGTAGGGCTCTCGCAACGGCCCATCAGCAGAAAACTCTGAGGTGCTGCCATCAATAAACGTGCCGCCTGCCATAATTAACTCACTGTCATACCCTGGCATGGCTGCTGGTACAGGAGCTAGATAAGAGCCGATCGGTGAGTTTTGCTGAATCGCTCGGCAAAACGCAATCACCTTTTCTGGCGTACCCAGGCGAATCGCTTGAATAACGTCTCGTCGCGGCTCCATCGGAAGGGGATTGACTGGATAGCCTAACCGATGAAAAACCGCAGCAGTTAGATGGTTTCCCTTCATCGCTTCGCCTACCATTTGAGGAGCTAGAAATAGCCCTTGAAATAGCAGGCGATTTTGGTCAAACGTGGCTCCTCCAGCTTGGCCAATGCCGGGGGCTGTTAGCCGACAGATGGCCGCTTCTACCAAGTCTGCCCGACCCGCTACATAGCCACCTGCCGTGACGATCGTCCCACCTGGGTTCTTGATTAGCGACCCGGCCATCAAGTCAGCACCCACTGTAGTAGGCTCTTGATTCGTCACAAATTCGCCGTAGCAGTTATCCACGAAACAAACGGTATCCGGGTTTTGCTGCTTGACAAGATAAACAATTCTGCCAATGTCGTCGAGGGTTAGGCTGGGTCGCCAGGAATAGCCACACGATCGCTGAATTAGCACCATCCGTGTTTTGTCTTCTACAGCCGTTTTGAGGCCGTCCCAGTCGATCGTACCAGTTGAGGTCAGCTCTAGTTGCCGATAGTCAATGCCAAACTCAGCTAGAGAACCTTGATTTTTACCCCGTAAACCAATCACTTCTTCTAATGTGTCGTAGGGAGCACCTGCCACAGCCAACAGCTCATCTCCAGGACGGAGTATACTGAACAAAGCACAAGCGATCGCGTGAGTGCCCGAAACAAACTGCACTCGTACAGCCGCTGCTTCCGCTCCCATCACCTCAGCAAAAACGCGATCAAAGACTTGTCGTCCTAGGTCATCGTGTCCGTAACCTGTCACACTTGCGAAGTGCTGTGTTCCTACCTGTTGGTTGCGAAACGCCTTCAGCACTTTTTGCAGGTTATTCTTGACCTGAGAGTCGATTCCAGAAAAAATCTGGAATAGTTCCAGTTCTGCATCGCTAATCACATTCAATTGGTTCATCGCTGCCTCGTTCCTCGCTCAAGAACCTCCAGGCACAGGCGTTGTCTCAGAAAGTTTAGCAAATTGCAGTACACGCTCATCCTGGGCATTCCCAGAAAGCATGGGACTTTTTGTGCCAAATCAATACCACTTATTGGAATTACTGCATGACTGTAGCTACTTCAACAAAATTGCCCCTGTACTGGAGCAACATTCTATTCATGGCCTTTCTCCATTTAGGGGCTCTGGCTGTCTTTTTGCCAGGAACGTTTAGCTGGACGGCTGTTGGCCTCGCTGTTTTTCTCCACTGGATTACCGGTGGGCTGGGCATCACGCTGGGCTGGCATCGTTTAGCGACGCATCGGAGCTTTCAAGTACCAAAATGGCTAGAGTACTTCTTTATGACTTGTGGCTCTCTTAGTTGCGAAGGGGGGATTATCGATTGGGTAGGGGTACATCGCATTCACCATTTGCACTCAGATACAGAACCAGATCCTCATAATTCCTATCAGGGATTTTGGTGGAGCCACATGGGCTGGATTTTGCACAAGCTTCCTGCAAGAGAAAAAAATCAAATATCTCGCTTTACGCGCGACATCGGTGATGATCCGGTGTACCAGTTTCTGAATAACAATTTTGTTCTTTTACAAGTGGCATTTGGAATTCTGCTATTTCTCTTGGGCGGAGTGCCGTTTGTAGTTTGGGGTGTTTTTGTCCGCTTGATTGCAGTGTTCCACTGCACTTGGCTAGTGAATAGTGCTACCCACATGTTTGGCTATCGTACCTATGAGTCGGGCGATCGCTCCACTAACTGCTGGTGGGTGGCACTGCTCACCTATGGTGAAGGCTGGCATAACAACCATCATGCTTTCCAACACTCGGCGCGACATGGTTTGCAGTGGTGGGAAATTGATATGACTTGGATGACCATTGCTTTGATGCAAAAGCTGGGGTTGGCGACTAAAGTCAAACTAGCTGAGAAAGATTAGCTATTTCTAGAACTGGGTGACCTAACAGACTGATTTTTATCAGAACTGTCCGGTTCCTTGAATCAGTTGTTTCACCGTCGTGAGCGTTTCCAAGCTAATGGGGCCACGGCGGTGTCCTTTTTGGTTAGACATGCCCAAAAGAATAGATTCACCGCGTTTTGGGCTGCGGGAGAAGCGTGGTGAGGCATTGATATAGGCAGAGGCGCTGTTGACGCCTGCTGCAAACTGGCGACTCTCCAGATAGGATTCTGTGACTAAACAATCGGCATGGCCGCTGCTGTGCAGGTTAATCCAGGCGATCGCAGCGTCGAGGTTATCGACTGTTTTGAACGCAACAATGCGATCCAGATAAGCTTGCTGCCATTCAGCTTCCTCAACAGGTTGCAGGTCAGGAAACTCAGCAGCCAAGTCGCGATCGCCCCGCACCTGAAATCCCTTTTCTCGTAAATTATTCCAGAGCACCGTGAGGGAAGAAGGATTTTGGCTCCGGTGAATTAGAACTTTTTCAATAGCATTAACGGGATCAGGATCGCGTTGGTGGCTTTCTAAAATCATCCAACGAACGGCCTCTAAACTGCCAGAAGGAGACCAATAGAGGTAGCAATTACCCATGGCAGACTTGAGCACTGGAGCCGTTGCCTGCCGTACAATCTGCTGCACCAGGCTAGGACGACCATAGGGAATCACCAAGTTTAACAGCTTATCTTGCGTTATCAGGTCACGTACTGAGTTCCCCTGGTCGGCTGGTAGAAATTGGATGCATCCCGGCGGCAGTCCTACCTCTTCTACAGCCGACCAGAGTGCTTGGGCGATCGCTAAGTTAGAGTTACTCGCTTCACTACCGCCCCGTAAAATCAGGCTGTTTCCGGTCTTGAGGCAAAGCCCAGCCGCAATCACCCCCAGTTCAGGAAATGCCTCATAAATCATGGCAATTACGCCTAGTGGCATCAGTTGCGAATAGGTCTGACAGTGATCGACTTGGTGTGTCGCGTGCATAATTTGCCCGATCGGATCCGGCAATTCGCTTAACTGGTGCAACAATCGCACTGCGGCTTGCAACCGCTCTGGCGTCAGCTTCAGCCAATCCAAAATCAAATCGGGAACAGCCATTTCACGGCTAGCTTCCAGATCCAGGGTGTTGGCTTCCAAAATGTCATTTTGTTGACGTTTGATTGCCTCTGCGATCGCCTGCACTGCCCGACTGCGCAGCACACCCCGCGTTGTAGCTAGCGGTATTGATGCCTGGTAAGCCACATGAACAGACGCGATCGGGTCAGTAATCAAACGAGAGTGAGCAGGTGTCATCGCTCAGCTACCGTCGGTAGGCAAGGAGAACCATCAACGCAGGCAACAGGGCCAACAGCAAGGCCACCACCGCCCACAACAGAACACCCGACTGAGATGAACTTAGAGCCAGCGGTAGCCAAATGCTCAGTAATACTAGGGTAATGCCCAGCGCCACAGGCAAATAACTCTCGCTAACTCCGGAATGAGCCATGTTCCATTGATATCCTGTCCAACGCCAAGCTCGCTTGTAGGGATAGCTAGTCGAGAGTTCCTCTAATACATGCCCCCCTTCTTCCACCACAAAAAGCTTCTGGCACTTGTTACAGCCAAACGCCTCTGTCAACGTAATCGGAGTAAGTCGCCCCCGACGACGGCAGGGACAGGGGTAATCTTGAGCTAGATCGATTTTCTGAGCCTTAGGAGGTTGCACGAGTAGCGTTAAAAGATTAAGTGATAGTGAACAATTAAAGCTTGAGCCTGCCCTAGACGACTGTGTCAAGAAGCGACACTTCCAAAAGCTGAAAAGCGGCGCTGGTTATCTAGTCTTTTCTCGTAATCTTGATCAAAAGATTGCTTGAACAACGTTTCAGAGAACGACTGGATAATTTCAGAGAACGACTGAATAAATGGTCTAGATCGCTGTAGCAGTTTTACTGCAAATATTAGCACTCTTCATTCGGTTAGAATGCGTCGCGTTAAACTCTGCCTAGAGCCTTTACAAAGCGGGTAACGCGATTCGAACGCGCGACATTCACCTTGGCAAGGTGACGCTCTACCACTGAGCTATACCCGCAAATTCGGACGTTCTTAAGTCTCTCAGATAGATATAGATATTGTCAATGATTTGCTTGATCAAATTTGCTTTGCAAAAACTTCTGAAAAGATCTCTACAAAGGGTTAAACCTCGTCCAAGCCTAACTCTAGAATAAAGGTGGTCTGGCCAGCGCCGCTGAATACAGCGATCGTTCCACCCAGCCGTTCAACCAGCTTTCTGACTAGCGCTAGCCCCAGCCCCGTGCCTCCGTGCTTCCAAGGATCCTTGTTGGGAATCCGGTAGAATTTGTCAAAAATGCGTTCCTGCTCTTCAGGTGGAATTTCTACACCAGTATTGCTGATAGCAAATTGCAAGCGTGCCCCATCAGGAACGTTTTCAAGTAGTAAGGCGGCCTGCATTCCTGGCTCATCATCCAGGAACGGCGTGGAGTTTAGCTGCTGGGAGTGGGCGTTCTTTTTGAGCGGGTTGGCAGGAACAACGCTGGCTGACAAGGTAATGGTTTCGCCGGACGGAGTATATTTGCAGGCGTTGTTCAGTAGTTCTGTTACAATCCGCTCTAGATAAAGCAAATCAGTGGTGAGGCAAGGTAGTTCATCTGGGATTTGTAGCCGGAATTCCTGTTGCTGGTTGCGGATTCGCTCGTAAAAGGGTTCAGCAATGTGGGTAAGCCAAGTGTGAAGAGCAATGTTACACAACACGAGCGGGTCTGATTCGGCATCTAGGCGGGATAAGTCAAGTAAGTTGTTGATTAGATTAATTTCTTGTTGGCAGGCATCAGACAGAATTTGAAGATAGCGTTCCACATCTTTGTGGCGAGTGAGAATATCTGTTTGTCCCAGGCAGATTTCTAGCATCTGGGCTGACATTTTGATGTTGGCCATAGGGGTGCGTAACTCGTGAGATACGGTGCTGAGGAAATCATCTTTGAGTTGATGCAACCGTTCAAGTTCTTTGACTTGAGCCTGGGCGGCGTGATAAAGCCGAGATTGGCGTAGAGCGATCGCGCACTGATTGGCGACTTGCTGCACCAAGCGAATATCTTGTTCACTAAAGGCGCGATGCATAGGGTTTATCAACCATACATCACCCAGTACGCCTTGATCGTCAATCATGGGGTAAGCCAGCATAGCAACATGCCCTCGTAATGGGTTGGGGGCGATCGAGCAGAACTGGAAGGGCTGCTGCTGTAGTAGCTGATTGTAGATTTCTGGATAGGCTTCCATCTGCGACACATGCCCTTGGAAGGAATGCTCCAAAAGGGTGTACTCGTAACATACGGTGGATGTGCGCGCTTCCAGGTTATAGAGTGCTGCGTTGCAGGAAATCGCTCCCACGGCAATGGCCAATTCCTGCACCGCTGTTTGCACTATGTGTACTTCGTCAAGGCTGTCGCGGACTTTGTCAGTGATGCGTTTGAGCGTCGCTTCAAACTCGTAGGCAATTTGGAGTTGTGCTGTGCGCTCTTGCACTTGTTTTTCTAAGTCTGTGTTTAACCGTTGCACTTGTTGATAGAGTTCTGCCTGCCGGATAGCAATGCTGACTTGGGTAGATAGTTGCTGCATCAGATCAATTTCAAAGGGTACCCAAGTTCGAGGATTATGGCATTGATGCAAAACCATCAAACCCCATAGGTTGGTGGCTTGGAGAATAGGGACAACCATGACCGATCGCACCTCTAGCTGTTGTAAAAACTCAGCACGACCAGGGGGAATTTCCACCGCTTGGGTATCTCCATAGATTTGGATTTTGCCCTGGGTATAGGCTTGGTATTCTTCAGGCGCAAATACCTCAGGTACAAATTTCTTTTCCTGCAACGGTTGCAATGGCTGGGTTGAAGTTTCCGCAATTACGTAGGCGCTACGATCAGTGTTCACTTGGTAAACAACTACGCGATCGACACTGAGAAACTGCCGTACCTCAGCGGCTGTCGTTTGCAAAATTTCTTCTAGGTTCAGAGACTGCCGCATTCGCTGGGCGATCGCGCCAGTCAGTTGCTCTCGTTCAATTTGTTGTCGGAGTGCAGTTTCCACTTGCGATCGTTCATGAATTTCCCGGCGTAGCTGTGCTTGCTGTCGCCGAATTGTCATCTGATTTTCTACACGGGCTAGCACTTCCTGCACATGGAAAGGCTTGGTAATGTAATCTACACCGCCTGCCTCAAACGCCTGAACCTTGTCCAGAACTTCATCTGAAGCACTCAGGAAGATAACCGGAACTTCTCGCGTTTTTTCAGCCGCTTTTAGTCGTCGACAAACTTCGTAACCATTAATATCTGGCATTCGGATATCCAGAAGCACTAAATCTGGTGGGGCTGCCTGGGCACCCATCAGAGCTGTTGAACCATTAACGGCTCGTCGCACTTCGTAGCCTGAGCGCAGCAGCATGGTTGAAAGTAACCGCAAATTATCTGGAAGGTCGTCCACAATCAGAACAACGCCCTTAGTTACAGTTACCATCTGCGCTTGATTAGTCATGGTCTTGAGATCGAGGTTGAGTCAACACAACAATTTGCTCAAAGCGAAAGTCGTTCACAAGATGGATCAAAGCGTTTGCTAAAGAAGTATGGCTGGGACGGATTTGCTCGATTAGCCTTAACATTGCAGTTTCGTCCAGTTGCATTGCAGACTGGTGGAGTTGGCTCACCCACGCAGGTGGTAGCGATCGAAAACTTGCAGGTGACAATAGCGGAGGAGTCTGTTGGACTGACGATGCAACAGGCGGAAATTCCACATCTCCGTAGACGTACTGCACGCCAAGATGCTCAGCAAGTTTGGCAAAGAGCGTTTCTTCCCGGAAGGGTTTGCCAATAAAGTCATTGCAGCCAGCCGAGAGGGCGATCGCCTGCTGGCTATCCATTACTGTAGCTGAGAGGGCGATGATTACTGTTTTAGGGGCATCTAGCCCAGCCAATTTGAGGCGCTCTAAACTGCGAATACGGGCAGTGGTTTCGTAACCATCCATCTCTGGCATCCGCATGTCCATCCAAATCAGATGTGGATTCCAATCCTGCCATAGGGCGATCGCTTCATTACCGCTGTCTGCTTGCCGCACCTCAAACCCTATTGGCTGTAGCAAATTCACTACTACCGATCGACTTTCAGCCTTATCATCCACCACTAAAATTCGGTAGGTTGGTTGACCATCCTGCAACCCCACAACTTGCTGCCGTGGAGGCTGCATCGTCTGCACATCAGATGCACTTGCCAAGCCAGCCTGTATCGTCACCCTAAAAATAGTTCCCTGATTCAACTGGCTCCGAACTGTAATATCTCCCTTCATTAACTGGGCAAATCGCTGGCTAATAGGCAACCCTAAACCCGTTCCCTCCTGAGATTTGCGTCCAGTTTCTGTCTGCACAAAGGCTTTGAACACATCCTCCAACTCAGTAGGGGGAATTCCCGGCCCCGTATCCTCAACCTCGAAAATTAGTATTAAGGGATAGTCAGGGGTTGCGTCAGCTACCTCATTCTCCCCTAGCCAAGCTCTCAATGTAACGATGCCTTGCTCCGTAAACTTAATGGCATTTCCCAAGAGGTTAATCAGCACTTGGCGCAATTTGCTCTCATCTGCATAGACATAACGCGGCATGGTTGTGTCATAGTCAAACAAGAGTTGCAGCCCTTTAGAACCAGCCTTCAGTTGAAACATGTCCTCCAAACTATTCAACAGTTGGTAAAGATCAAAATGGTTTGGTTTAAGGCTCATTTGCCCTGCTTCAATTTTGGACATTTCCAAAACATCATTGAGCAAAGTCAGCAAATACTCACCACTACGCGCAATAATTGCCAAATGCTCTTGCTGAGCAGCATTAAGTAACGAATCTCGCGCCAAAACTTGGGTAAAACCCAAAATAGCATTTAGAGGTGTGCGCAGTTCGTGACTCATGTGCGCTAGAAATTCACTTTTGGCTTTGTTGGCTATATCGGCCACTTCCTTTGCGCGCTGAAGTTCAGCAGATTGTTGTTGTGCCTGGTTTAGGAGTTCGGCTTGCTGCAAAGCCACTCCCAATTGAGCGGCAATTTTGCGGGCAAATTCTCGTTCAGAGGGTTGCCATTGGCGTGGGCCAGAGCACTGGTGGATACACAACAGGCCCCACAGGGTATTGCCTTTGAGCAGGGGAACCACTAGGTTGGCACGTACCTGAAACCGTTCCAAAATGCTGGTGTGGCAAGGCTGCAGATTTTCGCCGTGAATATCATTGCAGGAAAAAACATTTCCCTGCTGGTAGTGCTGAGCGTAGTTTCCGCCAAAACAGTTATCAATTACTTTGGCTGCGAGGGCAGAGTCAAAGTCAGATGATACGGCTTCGGAGATAAATTCACCTTCTTGACATTCGGAGTCAGGCAGAAAACAAAAAATGGCTACCCGATCGGCGTGGAGCAGTTGCCGAACTTCGGTGGTAGTGGTCTGGAAAATGGTTTCCAGGTCGAGAGTGCGTCGAATGTGATCGATCACTTCGGCCAATGCTCGTTCGCGGGCAGTTTCTTTTTCTAGCTCATCGGCACGTCGTTGCAGTTCTGTTGTTAGGGCTGTTTGCAGTTCTGCCGATCGCTGTTGGGTTTTGGCTAGCAATTCGGCTTGTTGAATGGCAACCCCTAACTGGGCGCTAATTTGTACAAGTAAATTAACTTCTATCTCTTCCCATTGGCGAGGAGCTGAATTTTGAAAAGCGGCAAGCAAGCCCCAGAGTCGATCTCCGTTGTAGATATCAACGATGGCGTAGGATCTGGCTTGGTAGCTCTTGAGCACTTCAAGATAGCAATCGGTAAAGCCTGCTGCGTAAATGTCGTGGCAAATGCGAAACACTTCGCCTCGGGAAAACAGTCCACCTTGCGTCTCTTGCAAATGATTATCGGTTGAGGGAGGATTGCGTGGTTGTTCTAGCAGTTTGAGACTACATTCACTGATGTTTTTATTAATAGTTGGATTTATTTTCTGAAGTGCCAGCAAGGACTGCCAACCTGCTGCCATTGCCTCAACCACAAACTCACCACTCCAATCAGGGTTAAAGCGATAAATCACGACTCGATCGGCATCTAGCAAGTGCCGCACCTCCTGCACGGTGGTGTTGAAGATAATTTCCAAGTCGAGCGATCGACGAATTTTGTCAACTAAATCTGCTGTTGCTTTCTCTCGCTCTACGGCTTGAGCCACTGCGTCCATCAGGTGTTGTGACTGATGTTGTAACTGTGCTACCAGTTCGGCATGCTGCAACGCTACGCCCAAGTGGGTGGCAATTTGACTGCTAAACTCAATTTCGGAAGGCTTCCACTGGCGAGGGGCAGAACACTGGTGAATGCACAACAATCCCCACAGAGTATTGCCTTTGAGTAGAGGTACCACTAGGTTTGCCCGCACACTAAAGCGCGCCAAAATTGCGATGTGGCAATCGGGCAGTCCTTGCTTATAAATATCAGCGCAGGCCCAGATTCGTCCTTTTTGGCAGTATTTGGCGTGGTTTTCGCCAAAGCAATGATCGCTAATCTGAGCAGTTAAAGCAGAGGGATAGGGTGGCAAAACATCTTCTGAGACAAAGCTGCCGTTGACATAGTTTGTCATTTGGTCAAAGCGGTACATGCCAACGCGATCGGCTGCTAGTAACTGGCGTACTTCCGTTGCTGTAGATTTAAAGATGGTGTCTAGATCTAGCGATTCACGAATCTTGGTAACCACGGCCAGCAGCGCCTTTTGCTGTGCAACCTGAGTCGGGTCAGGCAAAGTCTGCCATAAGGTTGCCAGTTCCTGTCGCAAGTCCGCTACTTCTAGCTGTAGCGCTTTGTATGAGTCTGCGATCGTATTTGCCTGTTCATCAACCATAGAAACACACTAGAAATTGGAACAAACACTTTAGCCTCTCATTCTCAAAGACAAGAATCGCCTTGCTTCTAGACTACCCAGTAAGTTAAGCAAGCCCCAAATAACTGTACAGACCGATACAATTCGCAGTGCAATGTAGGAAAACACCAGGAATTAATTATGTCCAATGGCTGTATTTCCAGCATAAACTCAGAATCCAAAGTAGTAGGGTGATGTGATGGATTTCGGGTCGCGATCGCCCCAGTCACCCTCTCATCGCCTCCTCTGTCTCAGCAACGGGCATGGAGAAGACCGCATTGCGGTACAGATTTTGTGCCAGCTTCGGCAACAGTCTGGCTTGATTGAACTAGCAGCCCTACCCCTTGTGGGCGATGGTCATGCCTATACCCAGCAGGGAATCTCTTTACTGGGTAAGCCCCAAACCATGCCCTCCGGTGGCTTTGTCAATCGAGATGGGCGACAGTTGCTCCGAGACTTACAGCATGGCTTAGCCAACTTAACCTGGAGCCAGTGGCAGGTGGTTCGCCATTGGGCTGACTCCCAACCACCAAACGGTTCTCTGGTGCTAGCTGTAGGAGATTTGGTACCGCTGCTGCTGGCACGGCTGAGCGGGCTGCCCTACGCATTTGTTGGCACAGCTAAGTCTGACTACTACTTGCGAGATGAAACTGGCGCTTGGCTACCAGAAACCTCTTGGCAGCGATGGTTTGGCTCTGACTACTTTCCATGGGAACGCTGGCTAATGGGGCATCCGTGCTGTCGCGCTGTGTTTCCCAGAGATAGCCTGACAGCCTCAGTACTCCGTCGCTGGTCGTTGCCAGTAGTGGATGCTGGAAATCCTATGATGGATGGGCTAGGGACTGATTGGGCAACACCTAAGCCCGATCGCCTGACATTACTGTTACTACCTGGATCGCGTACCCCAGAAGCTTTTGCTAATTGGACACTGCTCTTGCAAGCAGTTGATGGCGTTTTGGAGCACGATTGGCAACGTCCCGTATACTTGCTAGCAGCCATCTACCCTAGTTTTCCCACCATGCTGTTTGCCAGTCAGCTAACCGAGCATGGCTGGCAAGAAACCAGCGTTCAGCTAGAAGAACTTGCCGAACCATCTGGACGTGTGTTTCAAAAACAACAGGCAACTTTAGTGCTGACTCAGCAGTTTACTGCCTGTCTACACAAAATAGATGGAGCGATCGCAATGGCTGGCACGGCTACAGAACAGGTGGTGGGCATGGGCAAGCCAGTCATTACCTTTCCTGGACAGGGCCCACAGTTTACTCAATCTTTTGCCCAGCTTCAGCAGCGCCTATTGGGCAAATCAGTTACCTTGGTCGATCATCCTGACGCAGTGGCTGGAGCGATCGCCCACCTCATCCATAACCCAGAGCTACTCCAACAAATTGCTGCTAACGGGCGCTTGCGCATGGGCAGCCCCGGTGCTGCTCAGCGTATCGCAAACTACCTCATCGCTTGCTTGACAAAAAATTAATCAGCCAACAAAAAACCGGATGCTAGGGAAGCAGGCCGGTCATAGGCTAGAAGAATTGACTCAGTAAAAAGCCTTTTACTGCTTAAAAGTTAGGAAACGGCTGCGGCAACGGCGACTAGACCTGCAACCAAAACCAACGTAGCCACGCCCAGCATCACTAAGTTGCGCTTCTGGGCAGGAGTAGCTGGTTCAGCCTGATACATCTTTGGTTCAACAGCAAAGTTGTTCAAGCGTCCCCCATCTTCAACGGTGTATCGCATGTAAATCCCTCAATTTTTATTGAGATTAACGAAATCATTCGCAAATAGGCGATAAGTTTTGTGAATTCTCGTAATTTTTCGACAAAAAAAGCGAGTAACCACTCGCCAGATACTTAATACACCTATTCTCAAAGCTTTGCTAGCTGGTAATCGTGCCCGTAATTGGAGAACTGGGGCTGGCGATCGCCTTGACTGGAATACGCCCAGCTCGAGAAGCTAGACGACCTGCCTCTACCGCCAGACTCATGGCCTTTGCCATGGCGGCAGCATCCTGGGCTTGGGCAATTGCTGTGTTGATTAGCACCGCATCTGCCCCTAGTTCCATCGCTTCGGCGGCTTCGCTAGGCACACCAATGCCAGCATCCACAACCACGGGAACCCGAGCATTTTCCACAATAATTTGAATGTTGGCAGCATTCTTTAACCCTTGGCCTGAGCCGATCGGCGACCCCAGTGGCATTACCGTTGCACATCCTATTTCTTCTAACCGCTTTGCCAGAATGGGGTCAGCATTGATGTAAGGTAGCACAGCAAACCCTTCTCTTATCAATTGCTCAGCCGCTTCTAGTGTACCGATCGGATCAGGCAGCAAGTATTTGGTATCAGGAATCACTTCTAACTTGACGAAATTGTTATCTTCCTGACCAAGCAGTTTAGCCATTTCACGGCCTAGCCGAGCTACCCGCACAGCCTCTTCTGCGGTTTTGCAGCCAGCCGTATTGGGTAGCATCCAGATCTTGTGCCAATCAATGGCTTCAGCCAATCCTTCGTGACCGGGAGCATTAGTCTGAACTCGACGCACGGCAACAGTAACAATCTCGCATCTACTAGCTGCAATACTCTGACGCATTTCGTCAAAGGTACGGTACTTACCAGTGCCAGTCATGAGGCGCGATCGAAAGCTGCGGCCTGCAATGATGAGGGGGTTGGCGATCGCCTCGTCCGAAGGACGATTTAATAACTGGGATTCCATGAAAACCTCCTGGGCTGAGCCTGTGGTGCTTGGCTTAGATTTCTCATCGCCTATTCTTTCAGCCTAAGGCATCATTTGGAAAAGCTCCCTTAAAGTCTTAGGCTTTGGTTAAGGAAAGAGAGATAGGTATCCGTGATCAACATCACATTCAACGCGCCAAAGCATCACAAAAATGCCCTAGCTTAATCACCAACCCTTTTCAGGAACTGTCCCATACTACTTCTATAGCGTTGCCCCCCTGTAACTTATGGAATCTCAAGTGTTGTCTACCCCATCTCCTCTTCAACAACTTGTCGATCGCATCTTGACCTCTCGTCAAATCACTCGCTTAGATCAGCGTAAGCTGCTCTCCCTCAACAGCTTGACGAAGGAAGAGCAAACTTTGATTGATTGTGTGTTTGATCGTCTACAGCGCGGCTTCCTCAAGGTTGTGGATTAGGCTCTTGTTATCGATGCCTGCATTTGAGGGAATGCTGTTCTGTAATCAGATTTGGTACCCGACTTATTTCTGTCCATGCATAATCGCTAGAGGATAGTTGAATGCGCTGGCAACCCATCCAGTTCTTGCTTGAAGTGTTGGCATTGCAGGTTGTAATGGTAAGTTTGTTTGCTTCAGTTGTGGAAGCACTAGCCAAGCACTAAAGACCACAAGCACTGCCTTCACCACGAGGATCAGCAGCTCCTTCCAAAAGGTTCTCAGCAGTTTGTTGAATCAGGTTGGCATTTCCCCAGGGCGATCGCTCCACAATTTCGTGCCCTCGACGCTGTAACTCCAATTTGGTCAGCGGATCAAATCCCCAGGATTCTAACCACAATCTATCCGGTAGCCATTGATGGTGTAGCCGTGGTGAGGCAACTGCCGTGCGTGCATCCATGTTATAGACCAGTGTGTTCAGCACAAGTTGCAACACTGTTGTAATAATGGTGCTGCCGCCAGGAGCACCTGCCACCAGACGAAGCTGATCATTTTCTGTGACGATCGTTGGAGTCATGCTAGAAAGGGGTGTTTTTCCAGGGGCGATCGCATTAGCACTGCCACCAGTCAAGCGGAAAGCATTGGGAGTATTGGGAGCCGCAACAAAATCGTCCATTTCATTGTTTAGAACAATGCCAGTGCCAGGAACAACCACCCCAGCCCCAAAGCCTAGATTAATGGTGAAGGTGAGGCTAACGGCATTTCCGGCACTATCCACTACATTCAGATGGCTGGTATCTGACGATTCTTGAGAGAGCCGATCCAGCAAGGCACGATCGCCCGGTTTAACCTGCTGGGAGGGACGGGCTCGGTTGAGATCAATGTCTTGGCGACGCTGGCGAGCATATTGGAGGCTGGTGAGAGCAACCACGGGAACATCAACGAAATCTGGATCACCTAAGTATTCGGCGCGATCGGCATAGGCAATCCGCATGGTTTCTATCAAGCGATGGAGAGCGTTGGGCTGGTGCCAGTCCTCTGGCTTGAGGTCAGCTTCTAACATGTTGAGCATTTGCAGCAGATGCACTCCGCCAGAGGAGGGCGGTGGCATTGAGCACACCTGGTAAGTACGAAACAGGCCACACACTGGCTTGCGCCAAATCGGTCGGTAGCGGCGCAAGTCCTCAGCAGCTATAAGTCCACCAAAGGTTTGCATATCCTGAACGATCGCGGTGGCAATCCAGCCCGTGTAAAAGCTTTGAGGATTTTGGGCGATCGCCCGTAGCGTTTTTGCCAAGTCGGACTGCACCAAGCGATCGCCTGTTTGCAAGGGCTGTCCATTAGGCACAAAAATAGCCTGTGCGGCTAGATTTTGGCTCAAGGGAGTACGGCGGGCAATCGCCTCAACTAACCGGGGACTAACCAGAAATCCACCCTTTGCCAGGTCGATCGCGGGAGCCACCACCTGAGGCCAGGGTAGCTTGCCATAGCGACGGTGCACTTCATAAAGACCCGCAATAGTACCTGGAACTGCCACTGCCAAATGGCCATCTACGCTGGCTCGCGGGCGTACTTTACCTTCTGCATCGAGGTATAAGGTTTGGGTTGCCGCCAGAGGGGCGCGCTCCCGAAAGTCTAGTGCCTGAATTTGACCCGTTTGCCCTTGCCGGAGGAGCAAAAAGCCACCCCCTCCAATCCCAGCCGAGAAGGGTTCTACTACAGAAATTGCCAGGGTAGTTGTGACTGCTGCATCGATCGCATTGCCTCCCCGTTGCAAAATTCGTTGCCCCGCTTCTGTAGCCAATGGATGCGCCGACGTGACCATACCACGCCGACCCTGACTCAAACACGCCGTGAGCCCCGGTTCCAGCGAAAACCAAAAACTAACCGTGAGTGTGGCGATCGCAACTGATGCTAGGCCAAAAACTGGTTTCATCATGTTGGCTCCAGAGTAGGTTCCGACATCCTGCCACTGGATAGCACATTAACGCAATAAAAAACCCCCTGATACCGCTGTCAGAGGGTTGCTTTCCGCACACAACCAAGGAGAAACCACACCGAAACCCAAAAATCTAACCGCTGCTATCGCATCAATAGGGTTTCCCGCCCTGAATGCTCTAGCCTATCCCGAAAGTGAGTAGAACGTCCCTCATTCGGCAGTTCAGTCAACGCCAGCTCAGGATGCAACGCTTCTGGATGAGTTGTTACTATCAGTTGAGAACGACGACGACATGCTTGCGTCACCAAACCCACACTCAACAACAAGGCAACACCTCCTGCGGCCTTAGCAGCAGTCCCAAGATCTTGAGCCTGGGAGTTTATCACTCCGATCTTCAAGACTTGATTCTGATCATTAACCTTTGGATTGTTACGCTTAATCTGCACAGCATCCACGGGCGGCTTCGGTGAGATAGCAGACCGATCAGACTTAGGATATACACCCTTACTGTAAGGACATGCTATTGCAGGTTGAGAGATTGCCATGGCAACTGCTGTAGAAGCAACTGCTATCGCGATTAGAGAACGCTGCTTAACCATTGCTTTTGTTTGGTTAACGTTGCGGGCATTATCAGGGGATTCTTTCTTTGCAAACAAGCACATAAGATACAAAATTAAAGATTTTGACTAAAAATTTCGATCGTGTCGCCCACGAAAGCGAAATCCAGTACAGATGAAGCTACCATCAAAATGACTTGCATGGAGTTGTAGCAATGCCCACCTACACCGGAATTTCTAGCGAGGCATTTCGGCATCCCCTCGATCATCAAGCCGAACAAGCACTCCGCAGCGTACCAGGGTTTGATTTAGTTGCCCGTAAATTTGTTGAGTTTATTTACGAACGCCCCCGCTATGTCTATCTCATGGGCAACAACATCCAGATTGGCCCACGCCAATACGCCAGCGTTTACCAACTGTTTCGCGAATGCCTACGAGATCTAGACATTTACCCAGAGCCAGCCCTATTTGCTTCCCAAGATCCGATGGTAAACGCCTACGCCTTGGGACAGGAACGTCCCTGCGTTGTGATTAACACTGGGTTATTAGATCTACTAAATGAGGCAGAGCTGCGATCGGTGATTGCCCATGAACTCGGTCACCTGAAGTGCGGCCACACAACCTTGATTCAGATGGCTACCTGGACAAGAATGGTGATTTCAGGGTTGGCAGAAATGACCTTTGGCCTCAGCAATTTAGTCACTACTGGCTTACTCTTGGCTTTTTATGAGTGGTTGCGCAAGGCAGAACTCTCTGCCGATCGCGCCGCCCTACTGGTAATCGATGAGTTGAACCCAGTCATGGTTAGCATGATGAAATTGGCCGGAGGCAGCACCCGCTACCTAAACGAACTGAGCTTGAACGAATTCATTCGTCAATCTGAAAATTACCAACAGCTTGACCAAGATGGCCTCAATCAGGTCTACAAGTTTTTGCTCTACAACAATCTGTCTAGTGGGGTATTCATGACCCACCCATTCACAGTAGAACGAGTCTACTACCTACAAGAATGGTTTGCCTCCGATGGGTTTCGCCAAATCCGGCAAGGCAATTATCCCCGTGCCGGAGCCGAAGGGTCGATTAATGTAGATATGCAGCCCGCCGATGCTCCTACTCAATCACCATCTAGTGACAGCCAATCCCAAAGCGAGGTAGAGAATTTGCGTCGCCAAATTGATGAGTTACAGCAAGAAATCGATCGCATTAAGCGGGTCTAACTTAGCTATGATTTCTGCTAGAAAACCATTTGATTTACGCTAACTTTTACCAAGGTTTGCTTAGTAATTAGCTAGTTGGTGTGCTAAGCATGTGATGCTAACAAGTGAAGGTGTTTCAAAGGGTTTATTTTGGGGTCAGGGGCATTTAGCAAACGTTGCTCATGGGATAGTCATCTCATGTTGTACTGCCTGAGTCATCGGTTAGGATACAACTTAAAACCTACCTGTAGGTTGCAAATGCTTAGTGCATCCAAATCTGGGGGTTTAAGGTTTGGGTAAGCAGGTGTTAACGAGATAGAATTGGAGCGAAGCCTTGCTAGCTATAGCTTTCAATGCTGGGAAGCAGTATGGTAGTGGCTTGAATCAGCACAATGAGGTCTTGAGCTAATGATTTTTAGTGATGTAGTTGAAGTGATCAAAGGTCTTTCCACAGATGAAAAGCGCGAAATTCAACTATTGTTGCAGCAGTACCTTCGTGAAGAACGCCGTGATGAAATATATAACAACTTCAAGTTGGCGCAAGTTGAGCAGCAGAAAGGTGAACTGAAGTTTTCCTCCAAAATCGAAGAACTGAAACAACTGATAGAGGAATAATTGTGGAGGTCAGTTTCAGTTCGACCTTCAAATGGGCTTTCAAAAAGCGCATCAAAGGCAATGCAGATCTAGAGGCAAGATTTTGGCAAAAGTTGGAACAGTTCACTATAGATCCGTTTGATCCAAGTTTGAAAACGCATAAGCTATCGGGCGAGCTCAAGGAGTTTTGGAGTTTTAGCGTAGATTATGATGAAAGAGTGCTGTTCTACTTTACGAAAGACGGAAAGGCCGTGTTTGTAGATATTGGCAGTCACGATGAGGTGTACTGATAGCAGTAGTTGCGGCAGTACAACAACGCTATTGCAGCGGACTGAACAAGCTATTGGCATAGATGCAAAGGCTACTTGCCGCCGCTGATTTGAGGCGTTATGCCGCAAGTCCTCGGTAGGGACAAATATTTGAACACTGCCTGTTGGTGTTTGGCATCAGGTGTTACGTCCAGCCATGACTCCACCGTCTATGTTCCATATAGCTCCAGTTACCCAAGAAGCTTGATCAGAGAGTAAAAAAGTCACAGCCCCCGCAACATCAATTGGTATTCCAACTCGCCCAATTGGATGAAAGCTATTGAAGCCTTGTAGCGTTGTATGAATTTCCTCTGGTTTGATAAAAGCTCCATAAATAGGCGTTTCCACCACTGCCGGGGCAACGGCATTAACACGAATTTGATACTGTGCCAGTTCCATTGCCAAATGCTGTGTGAGAGAATGCAAACCTGCTTTTGCCATTGAGTAAGCAGAAGAGGGTGTAGCCAGAACAGCTTGATGTGCCCACATTGAGCCAATGTTGACAATTGCACCACCCTGTCCATGCTGAACCATATTACGGACAGCTTGTTGGGCAGCAAAAAAGGTTCCACGATTGATGTTGAGGTAGCGATCGTAGTCTGATTCAGAATGGTCAAGAAAGGTCTTTGGCAGAAAAACGCCAGCAGAATTGACAAGATAATGCACATCTGGTAGCTCGTTTGCAACGCGCTCCACAAGGCGAGATGTCTCCTGGCGATCGCTGATGTCTGCTTGCCATCCCTGAACGTTACCAAACTGCTCTAGGTGGGGTAAGACTGCCTGAAGCTTTTCAGAATTGCGTGCAACAACCGTTACAGATGTTCCATAACTTAATAGAATTTCTGCAACAGCCTGTCCAATGCCACTACTTCCGCCAATAACTAATGCTTGCCGATGCTTAAATGCCTGGTACATGGTTGCGTTCCTTTAAAGTTTAGGAGTAACGTGCTTTCAGCAAGCATATTAACCAAGCTTCAATTGGGTTAGGAAGTATGTACCGCTCAGTAAGGTAGGTACTTTTGGGTAGAAATTGAGGCGGAACCTAAGAAAAATCTTAGACTAGCTCATGAATGGGAAGCAAACCAGAAAAAACACTTCAGCCGCCGCAATGGTGGAGTATATCGTTGGTTGTAAGTGGTCAATGCAAATTTTGACCCTGATTTGTCAGGGAGTTGATCGACCTGGAGCAATTACACGCGCCATTGATGGACTCACAACAAAAGTTCAAAATGATTGCCTAAGCAAAATGGTTAGCTTTGGGATTCTGGAGAAATACTCTTACCCAGAGGTTCCACCACGGGTTGAATACAAACTCACTAATTTTGGGCGACGCTTCATTGCAATTTTGGATGCAATTGCAGAGTTGCAGCGCGAGATAGATGTTGATTGCGGTAGCGTAGCAACGCCCATGCACCCGACTGTCTCAATGTCGTCTATTGAAAAGTGATCTGCGGCGGGTAATGTGGCAACGTTCATAGGACTTATGCAAAATGGAATTTAAGCCATTTGACTGTATGTTGAACAAGGAGTCTAAGCCCTGTGTCTCATCGCGCAAGTCCTGATTTACATCTAGTGGATTGAGGGTCTGTTACATGAAAAAGCCTTCACGATGGGCGATTGGTATTTTAGCTGGGAGCCTGATCTTCACAGTGGCCTTATTGCTGCGGCTACGTAGACAAGCGAATGACACATGGCAACCCCCTGTGCCCGACAAAGTTCAGGAAAATACGATCGCCCGTCAGGTTCAAGTCGCTGACATCGATCGCACCTACCGCCTACATATTCCTCCAGGAACGCCAGCAAGCCAAGCCCGACCTTTAGTAATCGCTTTTCATGGATCGGGTGGCGATGGAATGGGGATGGAGCAGTTAACTGGGTTATCTGATGTGGCTGATCGGAAGGGATTTTTGGTGGCTTATCCCGATGGACTGCGAAAAATTTGGAGTAGTCGCTGGGATCCCTGGTACGATGCTGCGACTGACGACACCGCTTTTATTAAACAGATGATTGCGGATATTCAACGTGACTATGCTGTGGATGCCAAGCGCATTTATGCCACTGGGATATCAATGGGTGGTTTTTTCTCGAAAGGACTGGCCTGTGACCTGAGTGGAACGATCGCGGCTGTTGCGGCTGTTGCGGCTAATACCCCGATTAGCTTGACCCAAAATTGTCTTGCGACTCGCCCTGTTCCTGTGTTGTTGATGATGGGCACAACAGATCCCAGACTCCCCTATGACGGAGACAAAGCGCGGGTGAAGGCAGGTGAGCAGGCAACATTGCTGTCAGCTACAGAATCGCTAGAATTTTGGCGATCGCGCAATCAACTGCAATTACCTATCAAGGTACTTCAATACCCGGATCGTGACCCTGCCGATGGCACAAAGGTTGTGCAAGCAACTTATCCAGGGAAATATCCCGTCACACTTTACACGATCGAAGGGGGCGGCCATACCTGGCCTGGCGGATTGCAGTATCTGTCAGAGCGTACGATCGGCAAAACCAGTCAAGACATTGATGCCAGTGATGTAATCTGGACATTCTTTGCAGCCAATCCCAAGCAATAGTGTCACAGTGAGAGATTCTGCTGTATTGCCGTGGTTATCTGCTCGAACCGGGTCGTCGTAGGGATTTTTTTTGCATAGGGCTAAGAAGCTGATTCAGGTCACGTAACTGCTCTACGGTACCCATACTGATGAGTTGATCGCCCTGTAATAGGACAGTATCGGCATTGGGGCCGACGATCGGCGTTCCATCGGCTCGCCGAATTGCCAAAATGAGTGCTCCACTGCGGGCGCGTAGCCCAGCTTCTTGTAGAGTTTCACCAATGTGAGGGCAGTTGGCTGGATCCAGTTCAAACTCTTCCATGTAAAAGGTGCGATCGCCCCCTGACAAAATGCCATCCACAAAATCAATAACTTGAGGACGCAACGCGGCGGCTGCCATGCGCTTGCCCCCCGTGATGTAGGGCGAAATCACCACATCGGCTCCAGCCCGCTGCAATTTGATTAGGGCTTCTTCGGTGCTGGCCCGGGCGATCGCCCGAATCTGTGGGTTTAGGGTCTTGGCTGACAACACTGTATAAAGGTTTTCGGCATCAGATGGTAAGGCTGCAATTAAACAGGCAGCGCGATCGATGCCCATGCGAACCAGCGTTTCATCTAAGGTGGCATTGCCCTGAACTACCACATAGCCCAACTCACTAGCAAGCTTGACGGGTTCTAACTCCGTGTCTGCAATAACAAAAGGCACCTTCTCCACTTCAAATTCCTGGGCAATTTGCTGCCCCATGCGTCCAAACCCGCACAAAATGTAGTGATTAGTTAGTTCATCTAGCACACGTTGCAGCCGCCGAAGTCGAAGCCCTTCTCGAAAATATCCCTGAATCATAGCCTCTGTGAACCGATTCACAATGTAGCCGAGGCTGATAATCCCCATCAAAATAAGGGCAATGGTGAAAAGTCGGCCACGATCGCCCAGGGGATTGACTTCCATAAACCCCACAGAGGCCAGAGTAATCACGGTCATGTACAGCGCATCTAGCAGCCGCCACCCCTCAACCCAGTGATACCAGGCCGTGCCAGTCAACACAACCCCCAGCAGCAACCCGATGCCTTGTACTAGGCTTTCCTGAATCCGGCGATACTGCTGCTCAATGCCGACCTGACGCTTGGCACGTCTGCGTTTTCTATGCCGTAGCCCTTTCACTAGTTTTGTCCTATCTGGATAGTCAGTAATAGCGCCACAGACGGTTTACCCCAGTATAGGCGGGCTAGGCAGGAGGGTTGAGGGCATTAATGGCTTGGCGCAAATTGCCCTGATGCTGCTGTAGTAAGGC
>Ga0224722_1000263_pt1 | contig 30472 bp, 29 predicted proteins | sample Balambano_FR1_Me_FD_161646 | JGI IMG/M metagenome (GOLD analysis project Ga0224722, IMG submission 161646) | Freshwater sediment microbial communities from Lake Towuti, South Sulawesi, Indonesia - Balambano_FR1_MetaG | ecosystem: Environmental > Aquatic > Freshwater > Lake > Sediment | place... | reverse complement strand
CTCTCTCAAACTGCCTACTTATTACTGGGATTAGTTTGGTTTCCCATTTTTGCCCAGGGAGGAGGCTTGGGTTATTTGAAAGAGCCCAGCTTTGGCTACTTATTGGGATTTATTCCAGGAGCCTGGGTTTGTGGCTACCTGGCCTTCAAAACAGTCCTGCGCCTGGAAATGCTGGCACTTAGTTGTCTAGGAGGGCTGCTATGCATCCACCTGAGCGGCATTATTTACTTGCTGGGGGCACGCTTGCTGGGCAACTTACCAGAACCGGAACTGGTCAAGGCACTAATGAAGTACTCACTCAATCCGTTGCCAGGGCAGTTTGGCGTAGTCTGTGCAGCATCTTTGCTGGCTTTTGCAGTGCGTCAGGCACTGTTTTATTGACACCGGGCTGCCTCAGGGTAAGCTTTTGTCAAATTTAGCGTTGAGTCGGTTGTCTCTGACCATCAGACTCCACAATGGAAAGGGTAATGTTGCGTGGGTGGCTACGGACGGCATGTTTGGGAAGAATCGATTCTTTTGGCTAGCAGCACTGTTGGGGTCTATCATCGATCGCCTCACCAAGTTTTTGGTAGTCTACAATTTTCCTCTGACCACTCCGCCCCATACACTTCCGCTGCTTCCAGGTATTTTTCATTTCACCTACGTGGTCAATACAGGAGCAGCTTTCAGCTTTTTTAATGAGGGTGTAGGCTGGCTGCGCTGGCTCTCGCTAGGGGTCAGCATTGGGTTAATGGTGTTTGCCTGGTTTGGTCCTACCCTGAGTCGGTGGGAACAACTAGGTTATGGGTTTATCTTGTCTGGCGCACTGGGCAATGGCATCGATCGCTTCGTATTGGGACGTGTGGTGGACTTTCTGGATGTACGGCTGATTAACTTTCCCATCTTCAACATGGCCGATGTGTTCATCAACGTGGGCATCGGCTGCCTGTTGTTTGGCACCTTTGCACCATCCTTGCGCCAACCCTCCAAGCAACACCGAGAGCCCCGCCAATAAAGCAAATCATGCTAAGAGCGAACATTTTTTGTTTAGTTAGGAAAAAGTCCTTGTCCAACGTCTGACCACTTACTGCAATATTTTTCCAAATCCTACGAGCTTCCTAACTTTATCCCAGGCGAAATTGGCGAAAGGCTTCGCTAGCAGCGCGGTGAAGAATAGAGTGGCGGTAGGTCAGCGATTTTAGGTCATCGGCATAGCCGCCGCCAATAACGCAGGCAACAGGATAGCCCAGGGCAAGGCAGGTGGTAAGCACTTGCATCTCTCGGCAATAGAGGCCGCGATCGGTGAGGGCAAGTTTTCCCAGGCGATCGTCGTCATGCACATCTACCCCAGCGTCATAAAGCACCAAATCGGGCTTCACTTGGGTGAGCAAGTCTGGTAAATAAGCTGCCAGGGTTTGCAGATAGGTTTCATCGTCCATGCCTTCAGGCAAAGGCACATCCAAGTCACTGGTTTGCTTGGTACCCGGAAAATTCACCTCACAATGCATAGAAAAGGTGAACACCCGTGGATCATTTTGAAAAATTAGAGCCGTACCATCGCCCTGATGCACGTCCAAGTCTACGATCAGAATTTTCTGTACCTGTTCCTGTGCCAACAACACATGAGAGGCGATCGCCAGGTCATTGAAAATGCAAAAGCCAGAACCGTAGCTAGGGAAGGCATGATGCGTGCCTCCTGCCGTATTACAGGCTAGCCCAGTTTTCAGTGCCAACCTAGCTGTCAACACCGAGCCACCCACTGCCACGCACGTACGGTTTACCAAGTCAGGACTCCAAGGTAAGCCAATCCGACGCTGGGCTTTGCTGTCCAATGTACCTGAGTGGTATGCCTCAATATACTCTCGGGTGTGCACTAGTTCTAGCCAGGTTTGGGGAGAGCGTGTGGGCTGATGAATCTGGGTGGGGGTTGCCACATCCTCGGCCAAGAGCATGTCGTGCAGCATGCGAAATTTTGCCATTGGGAAGCGGTGCCCCTTAGGTAAGGGAGCTACGTAGTCAGGATGATAGACGATCGGTAAATCCATACCCGTTAGTTTGCGCTAATTTTCTTGCAAAAGCGTCCGGAGCAGGCATGATAGAGGCGAATCAAACAGCAGTTGTCACTCATGGGGAACTGATATGGGGGTTTGGCGTCACAGTTTGTCAGTTTGCCTAGTGGTTGCTGCGGCAGCACCCGCTGCGGCTGAATCAGGATTTCAAGGCAGCTATGTCGGCGTGGTGGTTGACCCTAACCGGACTGGTGATGCGTTGCCGTCGCTATTAACTACAATTAACCAGTCTAACTGGGTGTTTGACGAGGCATTGCGCCAGTATCGATCGACCCGACCTACGACAACGGTTACTCCCACGAGTCCCGATTCCCAGGCTCCACGAGGCAACCAATTTCAGGGTCGCGTTGACTTTGCCAACAGTCCGCTATCCCTACGTGGCACGGTATTTGTAGGTGAATCGACCACTGCTGTGTTGCCATCGCTATCCTACGATGTCGGTGTTGGCAAAAACACCAACATCTACGCTGGAGTGGGTTACGCCGTAGTGGATGCCCCAGCCGTTTCCACGCCGATCGGCAACCAGAGTGGTGTAGTGGTAACAACCGGGCTAGAAGCAGCAGCGGGCAAAAATTTAGTAATTTTTGGTGATGCCAAGCTTAACCTGAACGATCGCACCCCCGATGGTTCCTCAAAGGTGCGGGTGCAGTTCGGCGCTGGGCTTCGGTTCTAGCCAGAATTTAGGGGTGCGATTGCAACGCCAATTCGGCCTGTAGATTAGTAATAAACTGGCGAGCAGTGCGGCCTGATCGGCCATTGTGTCGAGTAGCCCACTGGAGGGCACGGCATTCAATCTCTTCAGCAGTCAGCGGCAAGTTGGCATGCTGAGCTAGGTGGTGCACAATTTGCAAGTAGGTGTCCTGGTTTGCAGGCTCAAAGGTTAACGTCAGCCCAAACCGATCGCTAAAGGAAAGCTTTTCCTGAACAGTGTCCCAAGGTTGGATTTCATCAGCATCACGAGGACGAGGGCGATCGTCAAAGAATTCTCTAACCAAGTGCCGTCGGTTCGAGGTGGCATACACGACAATATTTTCTGCACGCGCAGTTAAACTTCCCTCCAGCACTACCTTCAGCGCTTTGAAGCTATCGTTATCTTCCTCAAAGGACAGATCATCCACAAATACGATGAACTTCTGGGGCTGGTGGCGCAGGCGATCGACAATCACTGGCAACGCCTGCAACACTGACTTGGGCACCTCAACCAAGCGCAAACCGCGATCGCCAAATTCTCCTAGCAGCGCCTTGACCAAAGAGGATTTGCCGGAACCACGGCTGCCATAGAGCAGCACATGCAGCGCTGGATAGCCCCGCAGGAGCGCCTCCGTATTTTTCAACAGCGCCTGTTTCTGGTCATCATACCCGGTGAGTTCAGCCAGGGCGATCGGGTCTGGGTTGGCAATGCCTACCAACGTGTTGTCTTGCCATTGAAACGCCTTATACTCTGCCAAAAGTCCTACCCCGTGCTGCCGATAGTGCGCCGCCAGTACGGCCACAATCTCTTCCCAACTGGTGGCGGCTTGCAAGCGCGATCGCACAGTGGGGACAGCTCGTTCATCCTGTCGCCATGCCACAGGTGTCTCTAGGGCTGTAGTAACGGCAGCTACCCAGTCTCGCAGGGCGATCGCATCCAACTGATACAACTGGGTGAGATGGCGCAAATCTTGCTGAGCAGCCTCTACGAGTGCTGCGGGAATCGTCTGTAGCGGATGTTGCTGAGCGTAGCGAGTAAACGGGTTGTCATCATGCAAGATGCGAGTTAGCAGATAGTCTTGCCAGCTTTGGTTATGGCTGGCCATGGTGTGAAACCAGTGACCATAAGCTCTGAGGCAATCCAAGTTAGGAGACTGGGGGCGATCGGCGGCAACCAAAATGGCTGTAAGCAATTCAATCAATGCTTGCCCTGCCTCAGTTTGCAATACACGTTGATAGAGAACCAGCGCAGCCGCATGGTGCAGGAGGCGACGAACTTGAGCCAGGTTTGCGACGGTAATCATATGGGTTGCTCTACAGTGCTAACCACTGACCTCGCTCATACTGTCCAAGTGTTGGCACTGAGTACAGAGGCCAAAAAACTCCAGCATGTGATAATAAACCTTAAAGTTGTGAATTTGGTTCAACTTAGCTTCTAGGTCATGCACAGGGCACTCAGCAATGGGCACTGAAACTCCGCACCGCAAGCAGGTAAGATGGTGGCGATCTTCTTTAATCAAGCTGTAGAGCGACTCTCCCGTGGCTGTGGTACGAGCTTGGATAGCTCCTTCTAACTTCAATGCCTCCAACGCTCGGTATACCGTAGCCAGCCCTATACTTTGATTACGATTGCGCAGTTCGATGTAGAGACTCTGAGCGGAAATGGCACGATCGAGGGTTTTCAAAACATCAATGACGCGCTCTTGACTGCGGGTACGGCGATTCATAAGCATTCAACCCAGTGGGTTTGAGGAAAGAGTTAGATGGCGAAGAACGCGGTAGCATCAATACGTTGCATTCAATCTGACCATCGTGGGGCAAAACTATCAAGCTCAGATCTATGTTACTCTCCGTCCGTCCGTTCTCGACCCAGCAGGTACTGCGGTACAGTCAGGGCTAGCACAAATGGGCTACACCACTATTGGGCAAGTGCGGATTGGCAAGTATGTGGAGCTAACCCTGGAAGCTGAGGATGAGACGATCGCCCAGGAACAGGTCGATCGCATCTGTGATCAGCTGTTGGCTAACCCAGTGATTGAAAACTACAGATTTGACTTGCAACCCCTGCCCCAATCGGCTCCATCGACCTCGTAATCTGCGCTCTACTCCAACGGAAGGTCAGGCTCCAAGTTAGCCAAATCTACCTCAAAGGTTTCTCCTAAGGTCGAAACGCGATCGCCCTGCACCAGTTTGCGTCCGCGTCGGGTTTCCACCCGGCCATTAACTCGCACCTCACCTGCCTGGATGAGCAACTTGGCCTGTCCACCCGTCGTGGCAATACCTTTTACTTTCAATAATTGATCCAACTTAATCGAGGGTTCATCCATATAGCCATTTCCACTCCCATCAGGTATCCCTTGCTTTTCTTATCTTCTTACCTCCTTCCTGGCCATGCGATCGAGGCAGAAATCTAAAAAAAACAAGGCATTTTATTGAATCTGGTGGCTCGGTCTAATGATGGGATCGGATTTGGGGATCACCTATCTCAATTGCATCCTAGTAGCCATCTACACATAACTTCCGGTTTATCTGAGCATCAACGCATTTAAGGATTTCCTCATGAAACAGTTTGCAATTTTAGCCTCTGGGCTTGGAATTTTACTATCGTCTACAACCGCTTTTGCGATCGCTCCTGGGACAAGAGAGCTGGCAGCTTGCGGGCGTTTTACGGCCACTCGGTATAAAGTCTCTGAAAGCAGTGTCCAGGCTCGCCCAGTGGAAAGAACCAACAACGGCTGGTATGTTGACTGGTCAGTACCTCGCTATCGTTCTTCAGGCTATTGTTTTGTTCGTCCCAATGGTCTGGTTTCTCGATTTCAGGTAGAGCGTGGCCCTCGTCCCGACCAGATTGGTGGCAGCAGTGGTGTTGGTCCTAACGAGCGCTACTTCAGCAATTTACCCTCTCCCTATGGGGACTCCATCGTAAATCGCGGTCAGGGTGCAAGCGGCGATCGGCAGTACTTTCTTGTTCGCAAAGTCAGCACAGGCAGAAACTATCGCTTCTCAGCTCGGTGTGCTAACAACCCCGATCAAGTGTATGACGAGTCTGGCAAGTACGTTGGTTTCCAGGGAGGATGGGAACCCGTATTTAACTACGTTTGCGAAGTCAGCCCACTCCGTCCCAGACCTCCTCGTCCCCAACCTCGTTAAGAACCTATTTGAGTAGCGTGCCTTATTTTAGGCTTCCAGGAGCAGGCTGTCTGGATTGTGATCTGGGCAGTCTTTTTCTTAGGGAAAAGGGCTAATCGGCAAGCAAACAGCATCGGCGTAGTGCCTGGTGAAGCAGTTGCTCGTACTCGTCATTATCAATAATGTAAGCGCCAAACCGCTCTAGGTGAGGATTCATCATCTGAGCATCAAATAGGACAAATTGCCGTTCCCGCAGCCGTTCTACTAATTTGACCATGGCCACTTTGGAACCGTCGGGAATGCGAAAGAACATGGATTCTCCAATAAATGCTCCACCAATAACCAGACCCAGGATGCCGCCTGCCAGGTTATCCCCTTGCCAGGTTTCAAAGCTGTGAGCCCAGCCTGCTTGATGCAGTTCCCAGTAAAGCTGCTTTAGTTCATCAGAAATCCAGGTGGTTTCGCGATCGGCACAGCCCTCCACCACAGCTTGAAAGGCTCGATTCACGGATACCTGAAAGCGGTTTTGGTTGAGGACACGGCGCAGCGACGTGGGATAGCGAAAGCGATCGTCCAGGGGAATAAGAGTACGTTGGCGACTGGAGTACCAACCTAAGTTACGGCCATCCTCATCGGCCATGAGAAAGTAGCCTTGAGCATAGCCGTCAATGATGGCAGGAAGATTAAATTTGTAGTTCACTAGGCAGTCTGGTCAAAATCCCACCGTGGGCATTGGCGCTAGCAAAAAGCAAGCTAGCATTAGAAGCATGGCTGAAAAGTAATGTCGGATCAAGAGCCTAGTTTTCTGGCTTGCGCAGTCAGGGTTAGGGTCTTAGATTGCCAGGTGGCATTGACCGCAAGCGTGGCATCGATCCGAACCTGTCGGGAGGTAGTTGTGATCGAGTCGGTTCCCCCTATTACTTTGCCCCCAGCCCAGTATCCGCAGCAGGAGGGCGAGTGGCTCCAGCAAGCATTGCAGCGCTGGTTGGATGAAGAATTTATTCCAGAAGGGATTAATGCCCACATCGCTGCTCGCGCCGCGCAGATTTTTGTACGTCAGCGGATGGAAGGCGAAAATGATTTGGGCTCCTTAGTAATGGCCATTATTACGGAAATGCAAGGCTTTGATTTTTCCCAAAGCTTTTTTAGCGAGTTTGCCGTAGCGAATGCTGTGAGTGATCTACTATTGGACAGTTTGGGTATCGATCGCTGTTGCGGGCAATGATACGGACATGGCACGTACTCCCACCCTGACGTACGATCGTGGCAGTTTGATTCTGCACCCACCGCCAACCGGTAAAGCCTGGGTTGATTTTGCTATCTGGGACGATCGCGTAGAGCGCTTTCGCATCCTGGCAATGCACTACCGGGAGCTAGTGTTGGCGCTGCGGGCAGCAAACACCGCTATTGTTGACCAAGCACGGCAGTTTCAGGAACTTGCTCTGGTACCCAGTTTGGCAATGGAGCCCTATCCACACCAACAGGAAGCACTGGCAGCATGGCAGCAAGCTGGACGGCAGGGTGTTGTGGTGTTGCCGACGGCAGCAGGCAAAACGTACCTAGCACAACTGGCAATGCAAGCTACCCAGCGGAGTACCCTCGTCACAGTGCCTACCCTGGATTTGTTGCACCAGTGGTATGCCCACCTGCAGGCAGCCTTTCCCAATGTGGAAATTGGGGTATTGGGTGGGGGTGCTCGCGATCGCACCCCAATTCTTGTTGCTACCTATGACAGTGCCGCTATCCATGCCGAGACCCTAGGTAACCAGTATGGACTGTTGGTGTTTGACGAGTGCCACCATTTGCCTACCGACTTCAACCGCATCATTGCCGAATACGCGATCGCCCCCTATCGGTTGGGATTGACAGCCACACCCGAACGCACTGACGGTCGCCACATTGATTTGACAAACTTGGTGGGCACAGAGGTTTACCGGCGATCGGCAGAAGAGTTGGCTGGCGTTGCTCTGGCACGCCACCAAACTACCCAAATTCGCGTGCGCCTGTCAAGCCAGGAACAAGAACGCTACGATCGCCTAATACAAACCCGCAATGCCTTTCTCCAGGAAGCCAACATTTTCCTGGGTAGCTTGGCAGGGTGGCAGCACTTCGTTCAGGCAAGTGCCCGCTCCAAAGCTGGACGCCGTGCCATGCTTGCTCACCGAGAAGCACGGGCGATCGCGTTTGGTACCGAAGGTAAGCTGCGCGTCCTAGCCAATCTGCTGGCTCAGCACGCGGGCGATCGCACCCTAGTATTTACCGATGACACTGCCACGGTTTACCGCATCTCTGAAGACTTCCTAATTCCCGCCATCACGCACCAAACACCCGTCAAAGAGCGCCACGACATCTTACAGCGGTTTAAGCAGGGAGAGTATAGAACTGTGGTGGCCTCACGGGTGCTAAACGAAGGGGTGGATGTGCCCGAAGCCAGTGTAGCGATCGTGCTGTCAGGCACAGGGTCTACCCGCGAACACGTGCAACGTCTGGGACGAGTGCTGCGCAAGGGGCGCGATCCTAACAAGTTGGCTCGTCTCTACGAAGTTATTGCCGAAGACACTAGCGAAGAACAGGTATCCCGCCGTCGTCATGCCAAACCAGGCGATCGCACGAGCCAGTCACCAGAAACACATCAGCGATCGCTCTACGTGGTTGATGATACCCCCCTACCCCACGCGGCTGAACCCGCTGGTGAGTGGAACACTACCCCCAATGATACGCCTGCTTCAGCGGATTTCTGAGGCAACGAAATGGTAAGGCGGCAGTTTACCTTCGAGGTTAAGTGTCCACCAGCGGCAGGTGGTTTGCCAGTGAGCCATCGTTTCAATAAGCTGAGCTTGCTGCGATCGCTCAGCCAAGATGTAAAACTTCTGCACACCATGGTCTGCCTTGACATGCACCAGATTAGGGTAGTTGGCCGTCAGTCTAGCTGAAAGATCAGCCAGCGAATCCATCTGCTGTTGTTGCTGGTCAAGCTGGGCTTTGAGCTGGGCTTTCTTGGCCTGGAAGTAGGCTTTGCCCGCCAAGTCGGTTGGCAGGGGTACCGGAGGCAACTCTTCGGGAATGCACTTGAGCAGGTATTCGGCCTTGCCCTCTAACCGAGCGAGGGAGTGCAGGTAGCGGTGCTGATACTGAGCCAAATGTTCCAATACTTTGTCTGTCGAGGCAAAGCAAATGCCGAACCGAAGCGGCAATAGTGTCGTCTGTTGAAACAGCGTGTGGATAACGCGATCGTGGGAGAGCACCGCACTTAGCAAATGGTCATCAGACTGCTGAATTTGGTCTAGGGTCAGACCCGCCTCGACCACAACTGCAAGCTCAGCATTAGCCACGATAGCTAGCTCACCCAAAATGCCCTCAGGCAATTCGGGGGGAACAGCAGCAGCAGACAAGATAGTGTAAACGTACATCGGCGTCAGGGGCGAAACAGGTGGTGGTGCTCAGGATTGTACAGGCGCGATCGGGTATTGGAGTCAGAATCGGCGGGAATAGGGGTTGGGCACGATCGCGCGATCGTGGCGGGAATCGTTGCCGTTGCCAGCGCAGGGCTAATCAAGTAAAGCGTGGTGCGGATCAGCTTTTCCTGCTGGGTGAAGCTAGCCATCTCCTGCAGGGGCACCAGCCAAATTTTCTCATCAGGCCAGCCCAGACGAAAGCAAACGGCCACAGGCGTCTCTGGATTGTAATGCTGCATCAGTTGAGCCTGAGCCGTTTCTACGTGGCGTGCACTCAGATACAAACACAAACTGGCTTGGTGGGCTGCCAGGGTCGCCAGTTCCTCGGCAGCGGGGACTTGGGTACGTCCGCTCACTCGCGTCAGAATAATAGTCTGTACAAGTTCGGGTACAGTTAGTTCTACGCGCAACCGGGCGGCAGCAGCTTGAAAGGCGCTGATGCCAGGAATCACTTCAAAGGGAATTTCGGCATTGAGTAAGGCTTGCATCTGTTCTTGCACAGCCCCGTAGAGGCAAGGATCACCGGAGTGCAGCCGCACCACCGATCGCCCCGATCGCACGCGATCGACCATGAGTGGCAAAATTTCTTCCAGAGTACGGTGGGCTGTGCGAATGATTTCTGCCTCGGCGCGCACTCCCTGCAAAACTTGACGGGGCACCAGGGAATCAGCAAATAGAATGACATCAGCCTGGGCTAGTAGTTTGTAAGCCTTGAGGGTAAGCAAGTCTGGGTCGCCTGGCCCTGCACCAACAATGTAGACCGCTGGGGGCAGGGTAGCTGATTCTGGCGCAGGATAAAGAGTTGCCATAGACAAAAAAATCTCCTGAGAGTTGTCCGGATGGGGGATGTGGAGCAAGAAGAAGGGAGTGGTAGATGCACCCTGATACAGCCCCAGAAGTTTTTTGGGGCTTTTTTCATGGGCATATCAGGCCGATCGCACAGGGGTTAGTCCTGGGATGGGGGTACGTTTTCCGAAGATGACCTCGGATCGGCCGTAGGCCATCGTTCAGTGCCTTCTGCCACCACATCTGGCAGGGGACGCTGCAATCGATACAGCCAAATCAACCCCAATGCACCCAGCCCAATTTGTACCAGGCTTACTACCTGGGCAATGCGCAACGGCCCCAACATTAAGCTGTCCATACGCAAGCCTTCAATCCAAAAGCGACCTAGGCTGTAGGTGACCATGTAAGTTAGAAAAAGCGTGCCCAGCTTAAGCTTGGGTTTTTTGCCACGCAAATCGCGCACAAACAGGGTCATCAGCAAGGCAAATACACCCAGGTTCCACAGCGATTCGTAGAGAAAGGTGGGATGAAAATAGTCAAAGTTTTCGTAGCCTGGTGGTCGCAAAGAGTAGCCTTCGGGGCTGCGAGGCGGAATGTACAGCTTCCAGGGCAAGTCGGTTGGGCGGCCAAAGGCTTCGGAGTTAAAGAAGTTGCCCCAGCGCCCGATCGCTTGACCTAAAATCAACGACGGTGCAACCAGATCGGCTAGTTGCCAGAAGGGAACCCGTTTCCAGCGGGCAAACAGCAACGCCGCTACAATTCCCCCCAAAATTGCACCATGAATGGCAATACCACCTTCCCAAATAGCAATAATTTTTTCTGGGTGCGCCGCATAATCTTTCCATTGGAACAAAACATAGTAGAGTCGAGCGCAGGGGATAGCTGCCAGCACTAACCAAATCACTAAATCGCTAATGATTTCTGGGTCAACGTGGCGGCGACTAGCCAACCGTTGCGACAGGGTAAGGCCAATCAGCACAGCCGAGGCAATCAGAAAGCCATACCAGCGTACCGCAACCCCACCCCACTGGATTAGAAAGGGTCCAGGAGAGGTAAATTCAGCGATCGAGGATGACAGTGGCAAAAAAACCATAAAAACCTTCAGGATGGGGGGGTGATGGGGTGGGTTGAACCATTTGGGTAATACTCCATTGATTTTAATTGACTGACTGCAGGTGACAGCATGGATACGCTCAAGCCTAGATGATTCATAAATCTCTACGGAGTAAAGGAGCAGCCCACTTGGAGAATGGGAATAACAGGTGCAGGGTGGCGATCGCGGTAAATGGGAGCAAATCATGAATCGTCTAGAGTCTTTTGAATCGTCCTCCAGCGAGAGTAGGGATCTGGCTGAAGCCGCCTTGTCAGCCAAGCATCCTCCAGAAATCGATCGCCTAGTTTGCCGCTGGACCGCATCTGAGCCACCACGGTGGCTAGTGCACAGCCATGTGTCCGCAGAGGCGATCGCAGCAGTGAAAACCTTGCTAGAGGTAATCCAACGGTTGCGATCGCTTAGCAGCAGTTTGGATCCAGAGCGTGCTCTAACCCCAGAGGTGTTGGTGCCCTACGTTAGCGAGGAAGCCTACGAAGTGCTGGAAGCCTTGCAAACCCAGCCTGTAGAGGTTGAACCACCTGGGTCACCCTATCTCACGATGGAAGACTGGATGGCAATTTTGCTATGGGCGATCGCACGCCATGCTTACTCGACCCTACAGTTGATTGAAGGGGTGCCAATGGACGTGTGGCATCCCCATCGCGGTTGGCAGTCTGGCATTGCCCGCTTGGTCGTTCTGCTAGTGGCCACGTCTTCTACAGGTTCCTGGCAATTTGACCTAGCTACCCGCAGCCTATTAGGTCAGCTTTTGGATCCTAGTACCCAGTTGCAATCAGATTTGCTGGTGTTGCCCAGCTCAGAAAATACACCTCCCACTGTGCAAGCCATTTTGGAACACTTGCAAACTACGCTGGCTGGGGTGCGTGGCTGGCAGACCGGTATACCCATGCAATGGCTAATTCCAGGAGAAGACTGGCAAACAGGGCAGTGGCAGCTTCAGTTTGGTCTGGAATTTACCCCCCAACCGCTAACGTCGTGGGCTGCGCCTGTACCGCCTTCCTTCGCAACATCGGATGCAACCAAAGCTCCTACTGCTGCTAGCTCACCAATTACGGCTCAAACCTTTATCCGACTGGCTGATCCTGAGCAACAGCAGGCTTACCAGAAAAAGGTGGACGAGCAACGGTTGTTGAGTGTGATAGGGCAATGTGGCGATCGCCTGTCTGGCTTGGATCCAGATGATCAGGTACTAGAAATTGTTCGAGCCGCCTGTACTATTGCGATTCAACCTGCTGATCCAGCTAGCGCTTGCCTGCTGCAACCTGAACTGTTGATGGATGAGCTGGTGCCCAAGCTATTGTGGCGGCTGACGGGCACAGCCTACAGCGTTATGCAGTGGATTGGTAGCTTGTCGGTATCAGTGTTGCAACCGCACGCTCAGTGGCAACAGGGTCATCTGCGCTTGCTGCCGTTGTTGGAGCTAACTACCGAAGAGGGATCCACTCGGTTGGATTTGGCTACAGGACATTGGCTAACGGAATTGTCCTCAGCCCTCTCGCCAGAGGCAATTTATCACCTAAAATCTGCGATCGCCAACAGCACAGCCCCCCCAACACCCGGAATTAGTTCCCTCCAAGCCCTGTCTAATTCGTTAGTGGAAATGGTTCATCAAACAGCTCCAGAATTAAGTCTTCTGATGGCAGGGATGGCGATCGAATGGCTGGCGGCTGATCAAGATTGGCAGTCTGGAACCCTTTGCTTGCGAGTTGGCTGGGAATTTGTGCCAGAAATTTCTGGTTCCTTTGCGGATCCCACCCAAACCGCAGTGTTTATACCTTATGTAACGCACTCATAGGTACGCCTGACCCACCGGCACGGCTGGTGGGTTTTTTGTCGGATAGCGAGTTACCAAGCATTCATCCAACGCTAAAAGCCGGAGGGTGACTTCAGGCTGGCAGGGTTAATTATCAATTCGTCCAAGTGCAAAAGTCCCTGACTACCCAGCGCTACATCGCCAATCACAGAAATCTGATTTAGGCCAGCTTTGAGCCAAACTTTGGGTAGCTTAGTGGTTGTCCAATCACTCCAGGTAGCTGTCTTAGGAAAGGATTGAGTTTTGGTGATGGTGCGTCCGTTGACATGGATATACCGGCGTGCCTCGCGATCGCCTGCCGCATAGCGCCACTGCAACTCATACCAGCCATCACAGGCCACTTCTACGGCTAACCGCACCCGATGGTCTTGGCGCAGGTTGGTAATGACGTAGCCGCGGCCTCGGTATCCTGTTCCTGACTTGGCCACGAAACTGTCGCCGTGTAATGTGCCAGTTTCGGCCTGGTAGGTAAGCCCACGGGTGCCTACGTGGATAGCCGCATTGATCGCATCCATAGCGGAACTTTGACGGGCAGCATTGGCTTTGTCAAAAGGCCCTGCCCACACTAGGCCAAGCTGATTACTGCTGTTGCGGCTCTGAGCCCAGATAGTTTCGGCATTTCGACGAATAAATTGCTGGTAAGCGGATTTGGGTAAGGTTTGATAGAGGTATAGCAAGTTGCGCATAAAAATGCCCTTGAACTGGGTGCCATCGGGCTCGCACTCGTTGTTGGCTTCGCAGGGTTCCTGCAAAATGCCGTTGGGAGCTAATGCCACGATCGCCGCATCAGCAATAGCCTCAGCTTGAGCCAACAGCGCCGCATCCCCAGTGACTTTATACAGATCAACCAGCCCTCCTACCAGTACACCCTGGTTATAGGTCCAGGCGGTTTTGCCATTGTTTTGGCAGGCATCATCCAGCCCATCGTTGACCAGGTTTTGTCGATTGATCATGCCACTAGCTTGAAACCAGCGCCACGTGCGTTGTGCCCAATCCAGGTAGCGATCGCCTGCAAGTCGTTGATGCAGCCGCACGGCAATGGTCAGAAACAGGCTGTTGGTAATCGCGTTTTTGTAACCCCGTTCGGTCTTTTTCCACCAGATGCCGCCGCTGCACTTGTTGTCCCATTGGGTAGTCATTTGGTCAAACAAGCGTACAGCAGCGTCCAGGTAGCGTTTTTCCCCGGTCAGATCGTAGGCTTTGATCCAAGTCAGCGCCCACCAGCCATCGTCGTCGTTAAACCAGGGATTGAAAAAGTCTTTGTAGCGCGGTTTATAGAACGTGTTGACCAGGTTGCCTGCGTAGGTACTGGTTTGGGTAATGTGCGAATAGTCGATCGTCGTTTCCAGAGCGTTGGCCGCGTTCCACCATTCCGTTGTGTCCCACAATCCTGTAGACAGATTGTAAAACAGTTGCAGTGCTGCCATGCCCGCAGCAATTCCTACCTGGCAACTACCTGGATCAACCATGCTGACTCGCTTTGCTGAAGGTGCCCGATTACTCTAGCTTGGATTGTGGTGCGATCGATCAGCTCCAAGCATTTGTCCAAGCACTGCAACGGTTCTTCAACTAGCTGTTACATTTCCTGCAAAATCTGCTTTGGCTAGGACAACACCAGAGGAATTACCCGGAACCGCCCTGGAATACCCAAATCGTATTGCAATAGGGGTGGCAGATTTTTGGTCAGGACAGGTGAGAAGCCCAGCCGTGCGTAAAAGTCTACCAGGTGCGGCAAGCAGGCCAAATACAAGGGTTTAGTGGCCTGTTGTCCTAGGTAATTGACAAGGTGCGATCCCAGCCCGCGTCCACGCCAGGGTGAGGCGACATAGAGGTCGTACAGCACGGAATACTCGCGATAGGTGCGCAATTTGGCACAGGCGATCGGCGTGCTGTTGTATTCAATTACCCAAAAATTGACCCAATCTTCGTTCCACGCCATAAGCAGGCTGGCACCCAAGCCCAAGCCCAGTACAGCTCCGGCTCCTAGCAACAACTGCACCAACAAGGATTTCATGCCTACTTGCCGAAACAAATACGCCACTAACACTACTAGCAGCCCAAGCCCACTACTTTGCAACAGAATTTCTACTGGGGAGGGTGGTGGTACTACCTCGCGACGAAATTGCTCTAGCAAGCCACGAACTAAGCGGCGATCGCTAGGCTGCGCTGGACGAATGACAAAACCATCAGGGAGCGATGTAGCGGGGTTCATGGAAAACTCGGCAACAAAATGCCACAATCAAAAGGTCAAATTGACGATGCATCACTCTTGATGTTGGCATATGTGATCGTCTGCTGCCAGAACTTTCTGAAATAGGCTTGATAGTTCAGCTTTAGAAAGCGCCCGATCGATGTTACAAATTCTCTGCTTACCATAAGGGCACGCCACCTTAACGCTCCTCTTAATCAACGACAACAGCTTAGTAAATGTTATGGTTTCAACTTCTCTTGCTCCTTTACCTATCAATACAACGCAGATTCGAGCCGAAATTCAAGCATTACAGCCACAGTTAGTGACTTGGCGCAGACAGCTTCACCAACGGCCAGAACTAGGTTTTCAAGAACACCTGACGGCAGCATTAATCCACGAGAAGTTGACTGAATGGGAGATTCCCCATCAGATAGAGGTGGCACAAACTGGCCTTGTAGCTACGATTACTGGCGATCGCCCCGGCCCTGTTTTGGCGATTCGAGCTGACATGGATGCCCTCCCCATCCAAGAAATTAGTGAGGTGCCTTATAAGTCAAAGCATGCAGGGATTATGCATGCTTGTGGTCATGATGGGCACACGGCGATCGCTCTAGGCACGGCTCACTACTTGGCGCACCACCGCAATTTTGCAGGTACCGTCAAGCTGATTTTTCAGCCCGCAGAAGAAGGCCCTGGCGGTGCTAAACCCATGATTGAGGCAGGGGTGCTCAAGCAGCCTGATGTGGATGCCATTATTGGGTTGCATCTGTGGAATAATTTGCCCCTGGGTACGGTTGGGGTACGCACTGGCGCATTAATGGCCGCAGTAGAACTGTTTGAGTGCACGATCGTGGGGCGTGGCGGCCACGGTGCCATTCCGCAACAGACGATCGACTCCATTGTGGTTGGTGCACAGGTAGTGAATGCCCTGCAAACGATCGTGGCGCGCAATATTGACCCGATCGACTCAGCAGTGGTCACTGTGGGTGAGTTTCATGCTGGCACTGCCCATAATGTAATTGCCGACCAAGCCAACCTAAGTGGCACGGTGCGCTATTTCAACCCACGCTACGAAGGCTTTTTTCACCAGCGCGTCGAGCAAATTATTAGTGGCATTTGCCAGAGCCACGGCGCTACCTACGAGCTTAAGTACTGGAGACTGTATCCACCCGTGATTAACCATGCAGAGATGGCCGATTTGGTGCGATCGGTAGCGCAGCACGTGGTTGAATCGCCCTTGGGCGTCGTCCCAGAGTGCCAGACAATGGGTGGCGAAGATATGGCCTTTTTCCTCCAGGAAGTGCCCGGTTGCTATTTCTTTCTTGGTGCCGCCAACCTCAGCCGAGGGCTAACATTTCCGCACCATCACCCCCGATTTGACTTTGACGAAACAGCACTGGGCATGGGTGTAGAACTGTTTGTCCGCTGCGTTGAAGCGTTTTGTAAGTAGACTGCGAGCAAGGGAAAGGTGTGAAAAGTAAAGAGAAGGTGAGAAGCCTTTTCTCATTTTTATCCTTTTCTTTCCTCTAGATGTGGTCAAATAATACCTGCGTTGATGTCTTGGTAACGTTGGCGATCGCGCCAGCATAGTTAACCTCCTTCATAAACCCCAATATGAAAGCTGTCCTACGTTCTTGGCCTGTTTTAACGGCGCTATCGTTGGCTTTAGCCGCCTGCACTACCACCACCCCTACTACTTCGGGAACCTCCTCTAGTCCGGCGGCTGGCATTAATGCAACCAGTTCTGCTCCAGCAAATGCTATTCCCATCGGCATTGGGGTGGCGCAAACCAGCAACGTGGCGCTGTTGGGTCAGGAGCAAGTGGTTGGAGCCAAAATTGCCGAAAAGTATTTCAACGACAAAGGGGGAGTCAACGGCACGCCCATCAAGCTAGTGTTTGAAGACACAGCGGGCGACGAAGCAGGGACGATCAACGCCTTTCAGACACTCATTAACAAGCACAAAGTAGTGGCGATCGTGGGTCCTACCCTGTCCCAGCAAGCCTTTAGCGCCGACCCGATCGCCGACCAAGCCAAAGTCCCAGTGCTTGGCCCTTCTAATACAGCTAAGGGCATTCCTGAAATTGGCGAATACATTGGACGGGTATCTGCCCCCGTCACAGTAATCGCCCCCAACTCTGTCAAAGCAGCCCTCAAGATCAACCCTGCCATCAAAAAAGTGGCGATTTTCTACGCCCAAAATGACGCCTTCAGCAAATCTGAAACAGAAATCTTTCAGCAAGTGGTGAAAGATCAAAAACTGGAAATCGTGACAGTGCAGAAGTTTCAGACTACAGACACCGACTTCCAAACCCAAGTCACCACCGCCATCAACCTCAAACCCGATTTGGTGATTATCTCTGGACTGGCGGCTGATGGGGGGAATGTAGTGCGGCAGTTACGGGAATTGGGCTACAAGGGATTGATCATCGGTGGTAATGGGCTGAATACACCCAACATGTTTCCCGTGTGCAAAGCACTCTGTGATGGGGTGCTAATTGCCCAAGCCTACAGCCCAGAATACGTTAGCGACATCAACAAAGCCTTCCGTGATGCCTACGTCAACCAGTACAAGAAGGAGCCGCCCCAGTTCAGTGCCCAAACCTTTGCAGCGGTGCAGGTATTTGTCGAAGCTCTGCAAGTGGTGGACAAAAAGACCAAAGCCACACAAATGCCGCTAGCAGACCTGCGTACGGCTTTAAATCAGCAGGTACTTGCAGGCAAATATCAGACACCCTTGGGTGAAATTGCCTTCACGCCAGAAGGGGAAGTGATTCAGAAAACATTTTATGTTGCCCAGATCAAGATGGATCCGGATGGTAACAACGGTAAGTTTGTGTTTCTGAAATAGAGGCTTAGCAACCTGCTGGCTTGGAATAATTGGATATCTCAAGAGAGGGTGAATAGGCGTTTACATTGGAAAGAAATCTTCTGTCGAACTCTGTCGATGGTTGTGCAGCTAACAAAAATTATTCCATTCTTTGCAACTAAGCGGAAATGCTTAAGGTACTGATGTGGTCGCTGTGTGGTAAGCAAATCGGTCGATCGCGGGTTCAGTGGGTGATTAAGTCATGTGCTGCTTTCTCATTCAGAGAAACTGCTTCATTTGTCCTTTAGCAGAGTCTGGCAAAATGGATGGGACACTCTTCAGAGCCCACTCTGACTGTTTTATACTAAACAATCTATTGTTATTCCTATGCGCCCATCTCTTTCTGCTGGAACCATCTTGCAAAATCGCTACCGTGTCCTGAGCGTGCTGGGTCAGGGGGGATTTGGTCGCACTTACCTGGCAGAAGACCAGGGGCGGTTTAACGAGCGCTGTGCCTTGAAGGAACTAACCCCTGCCCAGGGCAGTGACTACGCCTTGGACAAATCTAAAGAACTGTTTCAGCGAGAAGCACAAACGCTTTACCAAATCCAACACCCGCAGATTCCTCAGTTTCGCGCCACTTTTGAGCAGGATCAGCGGCTTTTCCTAGTGCAGGATTTTGTGGAAGGGCAGACCTATCGAGCTTTGTTGGATCAGCGCCGTGTGCAAGGGTTTGCCTTTTCTGAGGAAGAAGTGATTCAACTGATGCGTCAGGTTTTGCCTGTGCTGGCGCACATCCACAGCAAGGGGATTATTCACCGCGATATTGCCCCAGACAACATTATGCTGCGCCAAAACGATGGCAAGCCCGTGCTAATTGACTTTGGTGTGGTCAAGGAACTGGCCACTCGGTTTCAGGCGATGGGCACGATGGTGCAAGCTACTACGGTGGGCAAACCGGGCTACGCTCCCCCTGAACAAATGCAGACGGGACGTGCCTATCCCAGCAGTGACTTGTATTCTTTGGCGGTGATGGCGATCGTCCTGTTGACCGGGCGCGAACCCCAGGAACTGTACGATGACTCGACTATGAACTGGTTTTGGCAGCGCTGGGTAACAGTCAGCCCTGGGTTTGCTGAGGTGCTGAATCGAATGCTGAACTATCGCCCAGGCGATCGCTACCAGAATGTCAGCGAAGTGGTGCAAGCATTGCAGGCAGTAACGCCTGGTGCAGTATCGCCTCCAGCCCCCTATCCCCCAGCCATCCCACCATCTCAACCAGTTCCCCAACCCGTTGTAACACCGCCAACCCCTGCGGCTCCACTACCGGTTGCCCCACCTCCTAATACGGCTGATGTGCGGACGGTAGCCGTGGGTGGACGAGCCAACCCGCCTGTGGCTCCAGGTAGCACTCAACCAGTGGGATCCCCAGCACAACCGCCACGCCGTGGTTCCATCTGGGATGATCCCTGGGCGGTGGGTTTGGTCGGTACTGGGTTGGTAGTTATGGCTGGCGTGGGTTCCTGGGCATTGGTGCGATCGCTCTTGGGCGAAACCACACCGCCTAACCCAATTGTGTCACCCTCACCTTCTCCAACGGCCAGCCCAACGATTTCTCCGTCGCCGTCACCCAAGCCACCGTCACCCAAACCGCCATCACCACGCCCAGAGGAACCGGTGAACTACAGTCAGCGGTTGAACCTGGCAGCAGGGCAAAGCCTTAGCCGATCGGGCACACTCAAATCTAACGAAACTCTGGATTATTTGTTTACTGCTGACCAAGAGGATCGGATCATTGCCACCATCAGCGGCGAAGGAGTGCTAATGACTGTGTTGGCTCCCAATGGTACCCCGGTCAATGAGCGCGCCCAGCGGGTTTCTTATTGGGAAGGTGCGCTTCCCTACAATGGCCAATACACCGTGCAATTGCGCCCAATTAAAGGCTTGCCTCGGACTAATTACAACTTTGACATCACTCGAACTGCCGCCGCACCCACCCCAACGCCGACCCCACCCACGCCAGAACCAACGCCCACGATCGATCAAGAAGTGATTAGTTTTCCACCTGGTCGGTTTACTACCCGTGTGTCGGGTCAGGTGGGGGGCGATCGCACTAAGCGCTATCTGCTGTACGCCGAGGCAGGACAGGTGCTAACGGCTGAGATTATCCAGGGAGGAGCCACGATGGATGTGCGTTATCCTGATGGAACTCCCCTAGAAAATGCCACTGGCGTATCCTACTCGCAATCGACTATTCCTGCTAATGGGGAGTATTTGATTGACGTGAGTGCACCATCTAGCACTGCCTTCAGTATGCGTGTCCGGTTACGACGACAGGGAGAACAAGACGATTCATGAACGGACTACTCATTGCCGGAACTGATACTAATGTAGGCAAAACAGTATTGACCGTTGCCTTGGCAGCCTACTGGCAAACCTATCGTCCTGATCAATCTCTGGGGTTGCTGAAGCCAATTCAAACAGGAACGGGCGATCGCGAACTCTACAGTCAGCTATTTCAGCTCAACCCACTGGAAGTCACCGCCCTACAGTTTCAGGCTCCCCTAGCTCCTCCTGTGGCCGCTGCTCAAGAGGGTCGCCGCATTGATATTGAGACCTTGTGGCAATCGTTTAGTCAATTGCAGCAGGCACGTGAGTTCGTTTTAGTAGAAGGACTAGGCGGGCTGGGCTCCCCAGTCGATTATGAAACAACCGTGGCCGACCTAGCCTGGGATTGGCAAATTCCAACGGTATTGGTAGTGCCTGTACGACTGGGGGCGATCGCCCAAGCCGTGGCCAATGTTGCCCTGTCCAACCAGTCCCATGTCTGCCTTAGAGGCATTGTGCTGAATTGTGTGCAACCCTGTACCTCTGAGCAAATAGAGCAATGGGCACCCGCCGACCTGATCCAATCGCTCACGCAGGTTCCTGTGCTTGGATACCTACCCTACCTCTCGAATCCTCTAGATTTGGTTCAGCTTGCTCAGGCTGCTGCTGGTCTAGACCTAGAGCGCCTGTTACCCATGCGCTACGCCGCTGCTAGCTAAATCACTCAACTGCGCTCATCCATCGAAAGACACAGCGGTATAACCTTACCGTGCCCGCCTCAAAAACCAGACTAGGAGCTGTAACCTCTTCATCATTAGGACTCTGACTGCAATTGATGATAGCCCCTAGCACCTACGCAAGCGTTCTTGGTCGATCGGCTGAGCCCAGCTAGAGGAATCCTAGTCTTACCCTGACATCCTAAGCTGTAGATGTTGAGTCAGACTTTTTATGTTGACGTATTACTTCTTTGGCACATCCTTAGGGCTGTCCTCTTTGCCCAAAGAGCCTAGCAAGGCCAGAAAAAACCTGATCAAAACCTTCGGTCAAACCAGCACTAATCCGGCGGATGCCGTTATCAATCGGGGTATTGTGGCTAATCAAACCCGCGATTCAGTTCGCTGAGTTAGTGCGCCCCGTAGCCGACGCCACAGCGCCCGTAGTACTTTCCGCTGGTCTAGCATGTGCAATACCACAAACGCCAGAAAGGTGTAGGCTAGCCAGAAATGCAGGCTGCGAGCCAGATCCACTGCCGCTGTGCTTTGAGGAAAAATATCTGGCAAGACAAAGCCGAACCATTTGACATTGCCCGCTTTGAAGGAATTGGAGAGAAATACTCCAGTTACTGGAACTACCAGCATAAAGACGTATAGCAGGCTGTGTAGGGCGGCCACACGGAACCAGGCTGGCGAAAACCGTGGTAACCGATGGGCATATTTGCGCCACCAAACCTGTAGCAGCACTAGAATGCGAGCTGTGAGTAGGCCGATCGTGGTGATGCCGATCGACTTGTGAAAATCGTACAAACTGCCCCGAAACGATACTTCGCGGGGAAGCTGTGCCATAAAAGTGCCGCCAACAAACAGAATGAGATAGCAAGCGGCCATCCACCAATGGATTGACATTAGTCGCTGAAAGGCTGAGGTCTTGCGTGGGCGAGATGGCTTCGCTGTCTCAGAGGTAGGGGATTGACTCATGGAAGTTCCTCTCGTGAATTTTCCTACAGCAGTAGACGGAAATAACCTGTGTCAAGTTCAAAAACCTACGAACAGGCGCTGTCTCCAGTTTAAAGAAAAATAAACTATTTGTGCAATGACAGTTCTAGTGCGTATTGATAGAGAATGTTGCTAGCTACTGATCGCCGCGAGAATCTAGCGGCCCACGGGTTACTCCTAGTTGGCGATCGAGCTTGAGAGTTTGCCACAGTTGCGCGCCGCCTAAGGTTTTTTGCAACAGTTGCTGGTAATGGGCGATCGTCGTGGCCACCAGAGGTGCGGGTTCATCCACAAACTCCAGTCGCAGATGGCGCAGCCCCAGTTCTACCAGCATCTGTACGTACTCTGCGCCAGTTTGTGCTGTGCCATTGAAAAGCGTGTTGCGGCAACCAGCATCGGCCTTGAGGGGATGAAGAACGCCAACGCGATCGCGCAGTTGCACCTGGTGGCGATCGCAGGGACGCCCGCAGTTTGTATAATCTGTGCCCTCGGATAGAAATGCACAGAAGACACAGTGTTCCATATGAAACATCGGCATGTGTTGGTGTATCGTCACCTCCAACCAGTTGGCGGGGCAAGCACGAATCAAAGCGGCAAGTTGGGTAGCATTTAGGTCGTAGGAGGCGGTGAGTCGGGTTAACCCAAAGGACTTGAAATAGGCAGCAGTGAGAGGATTAGCCACGTTTAGGGAGAAGTCTCCAATCATGGGCTGTCCCTGGAAAAACCGAAGATGGTCGTAATTTCGCACTAGGTAGCCATCGGCCTCGCACCGAGCAACCTGCTGCAAAATGTAGTGCTCACTGGGTTTGGTGATGCGGGGCGGGGCTACCCAGATGGCTGTGGGCTGAGAAGCCGATCGCCCCTGCTGCACAGCCTTCCGATAGGCACAGGGATCTTCTAACTCGCAATAGATGGTGGAGATACCAGCAGTAAGGGCTGCTTGCAATTGTTCCAAGTGGCGCACCAGCACAATCAGTGTTGTCTCCGATTGGGGACGATCGCACCCTGAATCAGGCAGCAAATCCTGAAACTTTGCAGTGGTGTGGCATTGCCAGCGTTTGGGTTGGCTCCTCAAAGTTTCCAACTTTGCAACATAGTCTCGTCGTAGCCGATTGAGTTCGCTGACTGGCAGCATCACGGATCCTTGCAGATGGTTTGTCAGCGTTCCCAGGCGAAAGGGGGTGCCGCCTAGTCGAGCCAATTGGGCTTGCAGGCGATCGAGGGTGAGTCCCTGGGTGTGGGCTTCTACCAGCGACATAGCCGACTCGACCTGCACCGTATGCCCCTCGCTGTCGTGGACTACCACTGTTAGTGGATGTCCCACCGTACCATGCACATCCAGATCGATTGGGCTCTGTATATGGGGATGCTCCCCAGCAAAGCTTTGGCGAACCTGACGTTCCCATTCTGGATCGCTGGTTTTCCAAACTTTGTCACCAGGGTGAATGTGGCGCACATCCACATCCCGCCTGCCCAAACTGACGATCGCCCTGGTTCCATGCAGTTCTACCGCATAGACTCGCCCACCGACTTCGGTAGCCTGCGGATTACCCCGGTCAAACACGATGCCATCCCCCGGTTTCAGCGGGGCTTGCAAGTTAATCACCACTTGGCTGTCGCGACCTGGCAGCACCCGCAACACCTCTCCCAGGTAGACCCCACGTTTTTTGCCGAAGCGGGCATGCACCAATTCCTGGTTGTTGATGCCGCGGAACCAGCCCGTGTAGAGCCCTCGTGAAAAGGCCATTTCGAGGTTGTAGCGATCGCCGTCGTGATTGGGAATTTGCTGCTGGGCGACGCGATCCAGTGCCCGACGATAAACCTGGGTGACGCTGGCCACATATTCTGGCGTTTTTAGTCGCCCTTCAATTTTGAGGCTGGTGACACCACTCTGCACCAACTCTGGCAACACATCTAACCCGGCTAAATCCTGGGGGCTAAGCAGGTAGCGCCGATCGCCCAAGTCGCGTTTTTCGCCATCAACAATCAGGTCGTAGGGCATGCGGCAAGCTTGGGCACACTCACCCCGATTGGCCGATCGGCCACCCAACGCTTCGCTGGTGAGACACTGCCCCGAATAGGCGACGCACAATGCCCCGTGGACGAACACTTCCAGCGGTAAGGCTTGGCCGCGATCGGCCAGTTGAGCTTTGATTTTGCTAATGTCCTTGAGTGAACATTCCCGCGCCAGCACCACCAGTTGACAGCCGAGGGCGCGGGCAAACTCTACCCCTGCCGCACTAGTCACAGTCATTTGGGTGGAGGCATGGATAGGAAAGTCTGGTGAAAGGTGGCGAATTAAGCGACAAATGCCCACATCCTGGACAATCGCGGCATCGACCCCAGCAGCCATCACAGCTTTCAAATAGCGCTCGGCGGCAGGCAATTCTTCTGTAAACACCAGGGTGTTGAGGGTAACGTAGCCTTTTACACCACGCCGATGTAGAAATGCCATCAGTTCTGGCAACTCTGCTTCGGTGAAATTTTGGGCACGCATGCGGGCGTTAAACCGCTCCAGCCCAAAGTAGATGGCGTCAGCTCCATTTTCTACAGCAGCTTTGGCGCAGTCCCAATCGCCAGCAGGTGCCAGCAATTCTGGCAGTTCACACGTGGATAGTGACGGGGCGATCGCCATAGAAATACCTGAATCAGCGCTAGCAAAACCCCTTTATTCTGCCACCAATCCCTTGCTCCTGACTCAACCGTAGTAATCTCTGGCACCCGGTTTTCGGGAGCCAACCCAGTACAGTAAAAAAAACTACCGCCGCAGCAAAGTCGTACTAGGTTATGCCCACTCACTAAGGCAGTCTCTCTAGTCGCCGCACGCTCTCCTATGCCCTTAAATAGACGAACCTTCCTCCAAGCCTCCACCGTCGGTTTTACTAGCCTTGCCACCTTTGCTCAGGGATTCACGGCTGCTAAACATCCTTATTGGTACCTTTTGCGCCACACCACGTCAGCAAAATCTCTGTGCGATCGCATGACCCTCGCCGAAAAAGTAGGTCAAATGATTCAGGTGGATCATGTTGGCTTAGCCCAGCCAGACGACATTGGCCGCTACTTTCTGGGTTCGGTTCTGGCTGGTGGCGACTCTGAACCGGCTACTGGTAATGGGGTGCAAGACTGGGCTGACCTATATGATGCCTGTCAAACCCAAGCGCTAAATACCCGCCTTGGCATTCCCCTGTTATTTGGTATTGATGCAGTACATGGCCACAACAATGTGCTGGGTGCGGTCATTTTTCCTCACAATATTGGCCTCGGTTGTACCCGCAATCCTCAACTGGTGGAAAGAGCAGCTCACATTACTGCGCTAGAAATGCGGGCAACTGGCATTCAATGGGCGTTTGCCCCTTGTGTTGCTGTGCCACAGGACGATCGCTGGGGCAGAACTTACGAAGGCTTTGGTGAAACGCCACAATTGGCTAGCATGTTTGGAGAGGCTGCGGTCAGAGGTTTACAGGGAAGGGATTTAAGCCATTCTCTAAGTGTGCTGGCTTGTGCCAAGCATTTTGTGGGTGATGGGGCTACAGCATTTGGTACAGGGGTTGCCCACAAAGAAAAAGCTGGGGTGCGACTATTAGACCAAGGAGATGTCTCCCTGAGTGAAGCAGAGGTGCGGCAGTGGCACATACCGGGCTACCTCAGCACTATTCAGGTAGGTGTCGGCTCGATCATGGTGTCCTACAGCAGTTGGAATGGGGTGAAATGCTCTGGTAACAGGCAATTGCTAACCGAAATTTTGAAGCAGGAATTGGGGTTTGAGGGAATTTTAATCTCAGATTATGGTGCGGTTCATCAGTTAGACGGTGATGCCAAAAGCCAGATTGAGCAGACGGTGAATGCAGGCATGGATATTGTGATGCTGGCCGATCGCTACCAAGGTTTTCATACTGATTTGATGGAACTAGTGCAAACTGGACGTATTCCGCTGTCACGCATTGACGATGCTGTGATGCGTATCTTGCGGGTCAAACTGGCATTGGGACTGCTAGAGAAAGGGCGATCGCTCTTGGCCGATCGGCAGTTGCAGGCCAAAGTGGGTTCTCCGCAGCATCGCCAAGTGGCGCGGGAATGTGTACGCCAATCGCTAGTATTGCTAAAGAACGATCGGCGCGTATTGCCTTTATCCAAACGCCTGACTCGGATTCATGTCAGCGGCAAAAGCGCTAACGATCTGGGGAATCAGTGTGGTGGCTGGACAATTACCTGGCAAGGTAAAAGTGGTACTGTTACCACCGGAGGAACTACCATCCTGCAAGCCATTCAAGCCACAGTCTCGATCAAAACGGAGGTTGTCTACGCCCGCGATGGCAGCAATGCGGCAGCAGCCGATGTCGGCATTGTGGTGATTGGTGAAACCCCGTATACCGAGTGGGAGGGCGATCGGGAAGACCTAAGCCTAGACCCAGAGGATCTTGCTGTTGTGGACACTGTGCGTCAAACAGGGATTCCTGTGGTAGTGATTTTGATTTCGGGACGACCAATGGTGATTGAGCCTGTGCTTCGCCAGTGTGATGCGTTTGTAGCAGCTTGGCTTCCCGGCACTGAAGGCCGCGGTGTTACCGATGTTCTCTTTGGCGACTACCCACCTACGGGTAAGCTATGTTGCTCTTGGTTTCGATCGATGGATCAGATCCCAATCAATCTCGGCGATCGCCCCTATACCCCACTATTCCGCTATGGCTTCGGCCTCACCTACTAGCTCTAAGACGAGCAAAAGGAGAAGAAAACAAGGCAAAAGGTTAACAGACAGATCCCTTTGCCCTTATCCTCTTATTCTGCCTAGTCTGTCACTTGTTCAAATTAAGCTTGGCATGAGCATGAAGTTACCTGCGGAGGCTACAACCTTCTGCTGCTGGCCACTCCATCAGGGTTGAGAAACCTCATGTGCGGCTCATACCAGACTTGCAAAATAACTGAATTAGTGTCCAGATTAAAGGCTCATAGCTAACACCTGCTCAACGGCTTCTAACCCAACATCTTGATGTTCACCTAGAGCAACGGTGCCGCGAGCGCCCATATGCTCACAAATGGCGGGAATGGCCTCAGCACGGATGTCATAGGCAGATAGGCAAGTAGAAACTCCAACAGCCTCAAAAAAAGCAGCAGTTTTGCTAATGGCTGCATTGATTCGCTGGTCTTCGTCCCCTTCGCTAATGTGCCAGACGCGATCGGCGTACTGCAACAACTTTTCTCGTTTTGCCGCTTGTTTGAACTTCATCATGTTGGGCAGCACGATCGCCAGCGTCTGTCCATGATCTAGCCCATGCAGCGCCGTTAACTCATGGCCAATCATATGAGTAGCCCAATCCTGTGGTACACCTGCTCCAATCAGCCCATTTAGAGCCATAGTAGTACACCACATCAAACTTGCCCGCGCCTCATAATCCGTTGGATTGGCTAGCGTTTTTGGCCCTACTTCAAGCAACGTTTGCAAAATTGCCTCAGCCATTCGGTCTTGCAGCGGTGCATTAGCTGGATATGTCAAATATTGCTCCATCACATGGGTAAACCCATCCACAATGCCATTGCCCACTTGACGAGCAGGCAGCGAAAAGGTGGCTTCCGGATCCAACACAGAAAAGCAAGGTAGTACCAGCGAACTTGAGAAATACAACTTTTCACGGGTTTGCCACTTGGTAACCACCGAAGCACCATTCATTTCGGAACCAGTAGCTGGCAAGGTTAGAACCGTTCCCAAAGGCAAGGCCGCAGTAACAGGAACTTGTTTAGCCAAAATGTCCCACGGGTCGCCTGCAAAGGGTACCGCAGCCGCAATAAACTTTGTTCCATCTAGAACTGAACCGCCCCCCACAGCCAGCAGAAAAGTAATGCCCTCTGCACGAACGAGTTCAACAGCTTTAAGCAAGGTTTCTAGGCGAGGATTGGGCTCAATGCCACCAAACTCACTCACAGCACGTCCAGCCAACGCCTGCATCACCTGGTCATAAACACCGTTAGTTTTAATGCTGCCGCCGCCGTAGGTAACTAAGATTTTGGCATCAGCAGGGATTTCGGCGGCAATGTTGGCAATTTGCCCTTTGCCGAACAGAATCTTGACAGGGTTATGGAAAGTAAAGTTACGCATGGAAACATCGGGGGGTAAATGAGTAGATTGCTCACGATCGAGCCTGTAACTGACGATGCTGCAGCAAATTGATAGGCCAGACGAACGGCCTGCTTAGGGGAAGAAGGATTAGCGTCCAGGTTGGCCCTTTGTGCCTGTCCAGACGCGGACAATGAGGTAAGGAGGCTTGCCAGTGTCAGGCTTGCCAGTGAAGATGGGGTTGCGGTGAAGTTGGTTAACGGCGATGTATAGCCATGAATCTTGACCAAAGCGAACATTATCGGGCCAGATGAGGCGATCGTCCTGAACCAAGCGAGTCAGTTGTCCATCTTTAGAAAGTACATCGATCGCATTGTCTTTCAGGTTTGTAAAGAAGTGGTTGCCTTCTGCATCGGTGCTGGCTCCATCTGACACAGGTTTAACTCCAGCCTTGACAATGGCTGCACCAATCGCTCGATCAGTTGCACCATCGCGAAACAACTTGGCAGGTACGGAATACCAGGTTGTACCATTCATAGCTCCAAAAAAGATAGTTTCGCCATCAGCAGACAGAGTAATGGGATTAATCGGCACACGAGCATCTTGCATTTGACCATCTGAACCAGGAAACAGTAATTTTTGTCCTTCAACAACCAGGTCTACATTCTCAGCCGCTAGGGAGGGATGGTTGGCAAACCGTCGAGCTGTATTGTTCTGGATGTCAACCACGACGATCGCCGGGTCACTGCCACAATCTGCGATGTACACAAATCCCCGCTCTCCATCAACTGCAAGATCCTGCATAATGCTGCCCTTGGGGCCAGTAGCTTCGGTAAAGTTGTGTCGAAAAACAAGCTGGCGAGTGTTGATGTCGAAGGCAACCAGTTTTGGCGTTTGCAGTGGAGTCATCCAGTTACCGTGATCGATGACCCAAAGCCGATCTTGGGAGTCGATCGCCACACCATGAGCCGTATTGAGAACGTTGTCTCCACTACCAGGCTCAACATTCCAGGATTCATTAGGAAAGGGTTTCCAGCTATTGCGACCTGTAATCTCAATCAATTGGGCTGAGCCACGGCGCATACCATGAACGCTAGCAAAGATTCGCCCATTCCTAGACACCGTTACATTACCGGGAGTAATGTCCAGTTCTGCAACAACTTCTAGCTGACCGCGTTTGACTGGAGATTGGTGTGATGCAGGTTTTTGGCTCTCTTGACTAACGATCGGCTGTACCCACAAGACTGGTGTTAAGCACGTCAACAAAATTGCTAAAAGATTGTGCAACTTCATCCTAAATTTCCTCAGCTAACAATAGTCAATATTTAGAATTGACCGGTCTACTTAAGCTATGCATGCAAAATCTGTTGCCAAACATTGGTAGGTTGTCTAAGGTTTTAGAACAGTTTCAAATGTCAGCTTCATGAAGGCTCTGAGTGGCTTGTCGCTTTTGGTCACTTTCATTTGCAGCAAAGCACCCTCCCAACTGTTGAGACAGTACTCTGCCAGCTCTTGGGTATCCCAGTGAGAAGATACCTCACCTGCAGCTTGGGCTTCTTCCAAGCATTGGGTAAAGCGATCGCGCCACTGAGCCATCACGTCTTGCAGTCGCGATCGAAATCGCTCATTCTGGTCAGCCATTTCCTGGCTCAAGTTGCCAAACAAACAACCTTCCCGATATTGTAATGACTCAAATTCCTTGAGTTTGTCTGCAAAGTACTGCTGAATCCGGTTCAGGGGGCTAAGAGTCGTATCACTGAGGTAGCGTTCGACTACCTGGGCATGGAGAACAGCATCATGGTTGATAATTTCCAGACCAAAGTCCTCCTTACTAGAGAAAAAGTGATAAAACGATCCCTTTGGAACCCCTACATCCTGGAGCACCTCTTGGATACCCGTATGGTTGTAACCCTTTTCAGCAATGATGCGTCGCCCAGATCTGAGCAGCGCCGCTTTAGTTGATTCTTTTGAATCAATCTTCATAGCAACTTAAGTAGACCAGTCGTCTCAAAAGACTTTTCCATAGTAGACCAGTCGTCTCCATATTGCAAGCTTTTCTGGAAAAAATTGTGGTGGCGATCGGCTGATACCCATTGCAAAAGAACTGGTTACAAATCCCTGCACAGGTTTGCTGATGGCGTAGGCAGGGGAACCTAATTCCGTAACTTATAAAAATACCGTGATGTGAGTCATAGGACTAGCGGGGGTAGGTTGACCCAAATCACGCGAATTCACGGAACTGATCACAGAGCTTCCACCGATGCCATCACCCCAAAGTAGCCAAACAATCACTGGAATCTACTGGGATTAATCACCGAGGAAAAAGAAAATACCCAGCATGATTAATCC
>Ga0224722_1000262_pt1 | contig 30658 bp, 22 predicted proteins | sample Balambano_FR1_Me_FD_161646 | JGI IMG/M metagenome (GOLD analysis project Ga0224722, IMG submission 161646) | Freshwater sediment microbial communities from Lake Towuti, South Sulawesi, Indonesia - Balambano_FR1_MetaG | ecosystem: Environmental > Aquatic > Freshwater > Lake > Sediment | place... | reverse complement strand
CACAAACCGAAAACCTGCAACTGCCACAACCCTGAACTCAAGCCAGCTAACAACTTATTATGTAGAAACTTTCTGCATAATATCCCACAGATAGGCTGAAAGGCTCGTTCTTGTGTATTTCTTCAGACAAAAAGCAGAAAGTTTCTCTTTTTGCCCCCAATGGAGGCTGAAAGGCTTGGTTTCTCATAATGAGTTAGGAATTAGGCTGAAATTTTCTCTCTAATTCCGGGATTTCCTAATTGGGGAGAAAATTTCTGTCTAACACCCCCAATTTCCATAATTAGGGAGAAAATTTCTGTCTAACACCCCCAATTTCCATGATTAGGGAGAAAGTTTCTGTGGATCTCCCTGCGGCAGGTTTGGCTAGCCAGGATTGATGAATCTTGCCAGAGAGATGCAGAATTGAGGGATTTTATAGTCATACCATTTTGGGTGATATGTGCATTATTTCAATTACCAGAACGGTTAGCTGGTCAAGCATTCTGCAATCCAAAATCGGAAATCTAAAATCCAAAATGGTATCAGGGAGTAGGGGGGTTGACATTAGGGGATGGCATAAGTGGAGGAATCCTATCCTGGGAAGTTGTTGGATCAGGGGTGCGATGTGATGTAACTCAAGCATGTTGCTGACGGACAGAAAAATCTTGTGTGTGGCAAGAGAAAAGTGTCAAGAGATGTGTGCGATCGCCCTGGATCTGAGCGCTGATACCTTGCCGCAGAAGAACTCATTCTGTTATAATTCCAGACTGGACTATAATCCATACACAATTTAATTCATGAGATTGGCATAACCCGGCAAGGCTTGCAGGGCTAGGGAAGTAAGCACAGTGATTGAGAGAGATTATGGGAAAGCGAATTCAGTTAGTTTTAATGCAAGATGTGACCAAGTTAGGGCGATCGGGAGATGTGGTTGAGGTAGCTCCTGGCTATGCCCGCAATTACTTATTACCCAGAGGCTTTGCGGTTCGCACAACTCCTGGCGTTTTAAAGCAAGTCGAGCGGCGACGCGAACAGGAGCGGCAACGCCTGTTGGAATTAAAGCAGGTAGCGCTTACCCAGAAAGCCGCACTGGAAAAAGCTGGCGCTTTTGCGATTAGCAAGCAAGTGGGCGAAAAAGAGGCAATTTTTGGCACCGTCACCGATCGCGAAGTGGCAGAAGTCATTCTCCAGGTGACAGGTCAAGAAGTCGATCGGCGTGGCATTACCGTACCAGACATCCACAAGTTGGGTACGTACAACGTTGAGATTAAACTTCACCCCGAAGTCATCGCTGCGGTGCAGATTGAGGTTGTTTCTACGGCTGAGGAATAAGGTTTCACGGGCAATGCATGGGTCTGAAATCTGGAAGGGTGCTGCTGCGGCAATACCCTTTTTCTTTTTTGACGGCATCTCATTCTCCTCTGGTCTCATCCGGCTGAGGTGCTTGACAACTCTACCTCTGCGTCCTCTGTGCCCTTGTGGTTCTAATTTCTTCCAACGTCCTCCTCAAACCACCTCCCCAAACCACAAGAGGATTGATAGACTAGTACGCAAGTACCGATTTAATACAAGAGTACTGATCCAATCAAATTCCGAATAGAGTTATTTACTTCTTACACGCTAGCGAGTAAAATTCAGATCAAAGACTGTAGGCACTGGGTATAGGGTTACTCTATACTGTTCTTACTCTATCTGTAGTGTTGGCGATCGACGGTTCTACTACATCTAGCGTCTTCTGAGTCGCGCAGATGATTGGATCGCCCCTTTGGATAGGTGTTTAAGTCCATCCCCTCTCACCTTAGCAAAACGTCGTGGTTCAAGAACTGAATTTTCAGACCTATAGCGATCGCCTGCCGCCCCAGAACATTGATGCGGAAGAAGCCATTTTGGGTGGGATCTTGCTCGACCCCGATGCCATTGGTCGTGTCATGGAGATCCTGCGCCCCGAAGCCTTTTACATCAGCGCTCATCAGGAGATTTATCGAGCGGCGATTGCCCTGCAATCCCAGGGCAAACCCACAGATCTCATGAGTGTCACTGCGTGGCTGCACGATCATGGGGTATTGGACAAGGTGGGGGGACAGGGTCGCATGGCTCAGTTGGTCGATCGCACTATCAGTGCGGTCAATATCGACCAATATGCCCAACTGGTGATGGATAAGTACTTGCGGCGGAAACTCATCCAGGTGGGCAGTGAGGTAGCGCATCTGGGGTATGAAACGGCCACGCCGCTGGAAACCGTGTTGGATCAAGCTGAGCAGAGGATCTTCAACATCACCCAGGCTCGACCTAACCAGAGTTTAGTGTCCACTGCCGATATTCTCACCTTCGCCTTCTCGGATATCGAGCAGCGCCATCTGGGGCTGGTAATGCCCGGAATTTCTTGCGGCTTCTATGACCTGGATGCCATGACACAGGGGTTCCAACGCTCCGACCTGATTATCGTGGCAGGTCGTCCGGCCATGGGCAAAACCAGTTTTTGCCTCAACATTGCCCGCAACATTTGCGCTTATCACAAACTGCCAATCGCTATTTTCAGCTTAGAAATGTCCAAGGATCAGTTGATCTATCGCTTGCTCTCCAGTGAAGTAAACCTGGGCAAAGGGGCAGGCATTGAAAGTGGACGATTGAGAGCCGGACGGATTCACCAAAATGAGTGGGAATCTCTGGGACACGCCATCAGCGCCCTGTCACAACTGCCCATGTACATCGACGACACCCCCAATCTGTCTGTCACGGAAATGCGATCGAAAGCCCGCCGACTGCAAGCCGAACAGGGCGGTGCTCTGGGACTGATCCTGATCGACTACCTGCAACTGATGGAAGGCAGCGGCAGCGACAATCGGGTGCAGGAACTATCCAAGGTGACGCGATCGCTCAAAGCATTGGCGCGAGAACTGAATGTGCCTGTGATTGCCCTGTCGCAGTTGAGCCGAGGGGTAGAGTCACGGACAAATAAGCGTCCAATGATGTCAGACCTCCGTGAAAGTGGATCAATTGAGCAAGATGCGGATCTAATCATCATGCTGTATCGTGACGAATACTACAATCCCGATACGCCCGATCGCGGCATCACCGAGATCATTATCACCAAGCACCGCAACGGGCCGACAGGGATGGTCAAGCTCTTGTTTGAACCGCAATATACTCGATTTCTCAATCTGGCCAGTCCCAATCGGGGTTAAATGCTTCACCCAGATCCCCGAATTTTTGTTGGACAAGGTTTCACATTCAAAACTATCCTACAAGACTTACGCAGTTAGAGGATTTGTGGGGCGCTTAGCGCCCCACAAATCCTCTAAGCTTTCTTGGGTTTTCGCACACAAAGTGCGTAAGTCCTATCCTATGATTAAGCAACGCCTTACAGGAGCGATCGCAAGATAGGAAAAGGTAATACTCATGTCCCTTACGATTAAGGATCTGGAAACAGTACAGGTCAAACTGGGCGACGACTATCGGGTAGAACTGGTAGATGGGAGAATCACGGTGATGAGTCCCTCTGGCTACGAATCCGATGAAGTTGCCTTTCGGTTTGGTCGCCGCTTGGCAGATTGGGTAGAACCCAAGCGGGTAGGCAGGGTTACGGGTTCCAATGCCAGGTTTATTTTGCCCGATTCCAATACTCGTGCTCCAGATGTCTCATTTGTGAGGGCAGAGCGGCTACGACGCGCTCCCCGCAGCTTCGCCCAATTGGCCCCTGATTTAATGGTTGAGGTAAAATCACCCAGTGATTCGTTGGAACAACTGGAGCAAAAAATTACTAACTTTTTACAGCAGGGAACACAGGTGGGGATTCTGATCAATCCTGAGAACCGCACGGTCAAACTTTTCCGAATCAATCAACAGACGATCGAACTTCAGGACGGAGATATCCTTACCCTGCCGGATTTACTGCCCGGATGGTCAGTTGCCGTATCAGAACTGTGGTCGCCTGTATTTGAGGATGAATTAGAGTCACCTTAGACGGTCAAGAATCCTGTTGCCTTTCCATCAAACACCCCTGAGAACACTTGCTAATCCTTGCTTCTCAACACGGGCAAAGACTGCATGGAGGAGTGATCGGGGAGGTAGTAAACCGGAGGGCGACTGGCCTCAGGGCGCACCTGTTGCACCTTCCACCAGCGCAGGGCGATGGCGACACTGACAATGCCCAACCCTACCGCCAACAAAAGCCAATGGCTACTCACTCCGCCGATGACTGCATCTACCAAACCAATGGTGAGGATAAATCCAGAAATGGGTTCTCGACGATAAGCCGACTTCAATGACCGGGGAAACGTTCTACGCTTCACACTTGAACCTTGGCTAATGAACTAATGCGATCGTTACTTCTCTAATATAGACCCAACCAGGAAAGCAAGCTTTGCCCCGTCACATATTCAATGATCAAGGTGAGGACAAATCCCACCATTGCGGCTCGGCCATTCAAACGCTCAGCGTAGTCATTAAAGCCAAATTTAGGCTCTGACATCTTGGGAGTGACAGTAGGAGTGACCGTGGGTTGTTGCTGGACCATGACTTTACTTACTCGTTTTTACAAATCTTTACTGTTGCTTCCTATTGTATAGACGGTTGAGCACTCGTCAAGTGGGCTAATGTCTGTGCCTTACACCAAACGAAATCCTATTGGGATACTAAGCTAGAGATAACTTAGCACTGTGAATTACTGTCAGCAAAACACTTAAAGGTTAACTATCAAAGAGCCAGAGAACATGATGGATTCCTCTGTGTCTCTGTGGTTTCTAACCAGGTGAGCCAGTTCACATTCCTAATTCAGGACTCAGCAGATCCTGCTTCTGCTCTCTGCCTCAATTGGGCAAGTTGTGCTGGGGTGTCTATCTTGAGGTTAAAACATGGAAGTTGGTGTTCCAAAAGAAATCAAGGATCAAGAATTTCGAGTTGGATTAAGCCCAGATAGTGTGCGATTACTCTGTGAGAACGGGCACAAAGTATTGGTCGAGACACAGGCAGGCGCAGGGGCAGGTTTTACGGATGAAGACTACAGTCGCGTCGGGGCTGAGATCGTGCCTGATGCTACCCAAGCGTGGCAGCGAGACATGGTGGTCAAGGTGAAGGAACCACTGCCGCCGGAGTATGCCCTCATGCAAAAACAGCAACTCTTGTTTACTTATTTGCACTTGGCAGCAGACCGGGAGTTAACTGAACAGTTGATGCAAAGTGGAGTAACGGCGATCGCCTACGAAACCGTAGAATTGCCCAATCGGTCTCTACCCTTATTGACACCAATGAGTATTATCGCGGGCCGGTTGTCTGTGCAGTTTGGGGCACGATATTTAGAGCGGCAACAGGGAGGACGGGGTGTGTTGTTAGGCGGTGTGCCAGGAGTGCGACCGGGAAGAGTGGTGATTTTGGGGGGTGGCGTAGTCGGCACGGAAGCTGCCAAAATAGCGATAGGTTTGGGGGCGCATGTGCAAATTTTTGACATCAATTTAGAGCGCTTAGCTTACCTGGAAACCCTGTTTGGCTCAAGAGTCGAGTTGCTCTATAGCAGTGCTCCTCAAATCGAGGCAGTTGTCCCTGAGGCCGATTTGTTGATTGGAGCGGTGCTCGTCCCCGGTCGTAGAGCGCCGATTTTAGTACAACGTCCTCTGGTCGAGAAGATGCGACCCGGTTCAGTGATTGTGGATGTGGCAGTGGATCAAGGGGGATGCGTTGCAACGTTGCATCCGACTTCACATACCCATCCTGTTTATGTTGAGGCTGGAGTGTTACATTACGGTGTGCCTAATATGCCTGGAGCCGTTCCCTGGACGGCAACCCAAGCACTGAACAATAGCACACTGCCCTACGTTTTGAAATTGGCCAACGCAGGCGTAAAAGCTCTGGAACAAGATGATTCTCTCTCTAAGGGGCTGAATGTGTATCACCACAAACTGGTGCATCCTGCGGTGCAGCAGGTCTTCCCTGATTTGGTTTAGGTAAATTTTTATTGGCTTTTGAGCACGGGCATCGGTATCTGTTATGAAAACACGAAGGTTCTGGCTACTGCTGTGTTGTGGTCTCTTTTTGCATCTCTTCCTCCAGATAATTTGGTTTGGTAGTCAGTCTCTTGTATCGCCGACTTCAAGTCAGCCGATGCCAGAAAGCGTCGATATCGCGGCTGTCAGTGAAGATCTCAAGCCGTTTGACGAGGTCATTCAAGACAAGGAAAAACTGGCAGGATTGTTTACCCTGTACCGCGATCGCAACAACGGAGAAGTCCTTCTAGAAATCACACCGCCTCAGTTTAACCGCAATTATCTGGGGGTGATGACTTTAGAGGCAGGCGTGGGCGAAGGGGGCTTGTTTCGGGGGATGCCTATCAACGACTTTGCCTTCCAGTTTCGGCGGGTGAATGACAAAGTGCATTTGGTCGTACCCAACGTCAATTTTCGGGCGACGGGAGTTGACCCGCAGCAACGATCGGTCGATCGCTCCTTTAGCGATTCTGTGCTCTATGCGTTACCGATTCAAAGTATTCATCCCCAGCGGCAGAGCGTGTTGGTTAGCCTCCAGGATTTGCTGCTGGAGGAAAGCAATCTTTCCAATGTGGCCGATCAATTTTCCTGGGTTTTGGGCCAGGGCTATCGGTTTGATGATGAACTGTCCTATGTGGATGCAGTCAGGGCATTTCCCTTGAATGTCGAAATTCAAACCATCTACGGCTTCACCGCTTCCGGGCAACCAGATGACTTACCCTCACTTGATACCCTCCCTGATCCCCGGGGATTTAGTCTGGGGGTACGCTACAGTTTCTCTGAACTGCCCACTGATAACGGCTATCGTCCCCGGTTGGCAGACGATCGCATTGGTTATTTTGTCACAGCTTATCAAGATTTTTCCAGTCCTCGTAATCGGGATTTGTTTGTTCGTTACATTGAGCGCTGGCACTTAGAACCCCAAAATCCACAATCTTTGCCCTCACCCCCCAAGCAGCCGATCGTGTTCTGGATCGAAAATACAGTGCCAGAGCAATACCGGGAAGCAATTCGGGATGGTATTTTGATCTGGAATACCGCCTTTGAACAAGCCGGATTTAAGGATGCAATTCAAGTGCAACAAATGCCTGACGATGCCGATTGGGACCCGGCCGATGTCCGTTACAACACAGTTCGCTGGTCAAATTCTTTTCAGTCTGGTTTGCTGGGCATTGGTCCCTCACGGGTAAATCCGCTCACCGGACAGATTCTGGATGCCGATGTCATACTGGATGCCAATGCCGTCCGGGTGATTGAGAAGACCCAGGGCTTTTTGGCCGAAAATCAGCACCCCCTGGATTTGTCGCTAGCTAGTTTGCCGCTCTGTAGTCAGGGCGTGCGATCGCTCTACCTGCAATGGTTGTCAGTCCGCAATGGGGAACCGATTGAGTCAATTCGCAATGGGCTGCTGACAGGGCTAAATGCTCCAAAACAACTGGCAGAGCAGGAACTCTGTTATGGCACTGAAGCATCCCGCCAGATGGCGATGGGTAGTTTGAGTTTAGCGACCTTACAGAATGTGTTACCCAGTGGCTCGGAAATGCGACAGTTTGTCCGGCAGTTTTTGATTAGTCTGACGGCCCATGAGGTCGGTCACACTTTGGGACTGCGCCATAACTTTCGGGGGAGTACAATGCTGCCTGTCACTGCCCTGAATGATCCAGAAATTACCCGAACTCAAGGTCTGACAGGTTCGGTAATGGATTACCTACCTGTGAATTTGGCTCCGGTGGGCAGTCCACAAGGCGACTTCTTTCCAGAAACACTCGGTCTCTATGATAAATGGGCGATTGAGTATGGCTACAGACCTTTAGATGCAGCCACCCCCCGACAAGAATTGAGGGACTTGGAGCAAATTGCTCAGCGCATCGCTGAACCGGGTCTGTCCTACGCCACTGATGAAGATGCAGTTGATCCTCTAGACCCAGAAGCCAATTTCTGGGATCTAAGCGCCGATGGTCTGTCCTATGCTCAAATGCAACTGGACAATGCCCAAATCGTTTGGGAACGATTAGCCCAGCGCTATCCTTTACCTGGAGAAAGCTACAGTGAGTTGCGCGAACGCTTCAATACAGTGTTTTACTACTACCTGAACCATGCCATGCACTTGACCCGCTATGTCGGTGGGCGCGTGTTTAATCGCGATCGCAAAGGTGATCCGGGAGCCCGCCCGCCCTTTGCTGCGGTGTCGCTAGAACAACAATTGCAATCCCTCAAGCTGATCAACGACTATGTGTTTGCCGACAGCGCCTTTAGCTTTGCGCCCGAGTTAGTGAATCAACTGGCTCCGTCGCGCTGGATGCATTGGGGCAGTATGCCAGAGATCTTTGCTTTAGACTATCCGCTGTACGATAACATTCTGTTTCTGCAAAGTATTGTCCTGAGCGACTTGCTCTCCACCGATCGCCTGTCTCGCCTGCGGGATGCGGAATTGCGATTGCAACCCGGTGACACTCTGACCATACCCATGTTGTTTGATGCCCTCCAGTCCAGCGTCTGGCAAGAGGTCGTGGCAGACACCCCGATCTCAACGATTTCTAGTTTGCGCCGAGGTTTACAACGCCAGTATCTAGAAGTACTGATTGGCATGACTTTACGGAATACCAGTGCTCTGGAAAATGCCACCAGTTTCACCCAGTTCGTCGTCGCCGTGAAAACGCTGGGTGCCCCAGAAGATGCCCGTGTCATGGCCCGCTACCATTTACAGGAGTTGCAGAGTCAGATTAAACGCACCCTCCGTCGTCACGGGGATGAGATGGACATTGCCACTCAAGCTCATTTACAGGATGCAAGCGATCGCATTACCAAGGTGTTAGAAGCTGAGATTCAGTCAAACTGAGTGTAGTACCAAGGATCAAACCTCAGTGAGTGGAGGATGTATGGTCTATAGCGACTTCACCTTGCAGCAAGTCAAGAAAAACTTTAGCTTACAAATTGATGAACAACGCAACCTGTTTGCAACCGTTGAACCAGTCACTAGCAGCGACCTGCTCAACACGACATGGCAAGAAACTGTGCAGTTGGCGATCGCCATCAATACCGAGAAGGCCCGTTCTGAAATGATCATTACACCTGTGCTATTAGAAGTGCGACGGCAAGCAAACGGGCAAGTTAGCCTATTTTCAGGTGTAGAATTCAATGTCGATGAGCAAAAGGGGCTGACTGGCTATTGCGACTATATCCTCAGTCGCTCTAGAGAACAGTTAACAATCAATGCCCCCATTTTTCTGATCACCGAAGCTAAAAACGAAAATATCAAAGCAGGTTTAGGACAGTGCATTGCGGGTATGGTGGCGGCGCAGCAGTTCAACCAACGCGAAGGGCAGGCGATCGAGGTGATCTATGGAGCCGTTACGACAGGTGAAATCTGGAAATTTCTTAAACTTGTAGAGACCACAGTTTTTATCGACCTGACTGATTACTACATCCTACCGAACCTCAACAACATTCTTGGCATCCTGGTGCAAGGGCTAGGATGGCAGTGTCCACCCTCCTAAAAGACTGGGTATATTAGATCCTGGAAATCTCCTTAGGATTAAGGATTAAATAAAACCTAAAACTTTTTTGTGGGAAGCGCGACTGCGCCGCGCTTCCCACAAAAAAGTTCGGTTTTATTTAATTCACATTCCTTAGTTGCTGGAGTGATCGCAAGGGAAGGAAAGTGTTATGCGACACAACTCAGTTGAAAGGCTAGGCTATGCTAGGGATAAAGATTGAATTTTCGCTGCTACACACTGTCCAACTAGCGATCCGCCAGAGATCCATTAGAGGTTCTATGACTTCTTCCACTTTTCCCGCAACTCAATTTTCCGCAGATGAGCAGATTTGGCATAGCTTGAAATGTGCCATTTCCAGAAGCTCTGGGTTTCAACGGTGGCAACTTGAGCGCCAGATTGATGAAAAATTTCAAAGCTTGACGCTGGATCTGCAAGTCCAGAAATACTTGCGGGAAACTCTGGAAACCCTGGCGTATTAGACAGAGCAAAAACTACAGAGGCAAGCGGGGGCAGAGACAACAATTGGCAGCCGTGAAGATAGGTGGCTTGCTCTAGAAGATATCAATTTGCTCCATAATCTCTCCCAATCTCCGTTGGAAGGCGTTAATCTGTTCGTAGGTAGCAACGAGGCGATCGACATCGACATAAACTTCCTCTGTTGGATAGTTCTGCATGACTTCGATCAAGTTAATTCGATCGTCATCCTGAGCCGACATCACCAGCGCTGCTCGAATCGCTTCCTGGTTAGCCGTCTGGGAGGGAGGATAAATAGTTTCCCCGACCTGATCTAAAATTGCTTCTCCCATTCGACTATTTAAGACCCGATCGAGCAACAGGGCATCCACCTCAATTTGATGAGTTAATGCCTGCCTGACTCGCCTGGGTTCCTGTTGGGCTAAGGTTAGATACCCGTCTAGAGTGGGCGATACTTCGCCTGTTTCAGCCAACTCAGCCAACTCTGCTACAGGGATAGAGGCTTCAAAAATTTTGTACTTCAACACAATTCGTTCCGCTGCGATCGCTTCTCTAGCAGACAGAGCAGCGGGCAACACTAAACCCAAAACCGCACCCAACACCCAGATTCGAGCTACGCTCTGAAATGACATAATGATCAATTTTCCTTTAAAAATACCTTTCATCTTATTTGACCCCCTTCCAGCCGTCGAAGTTTCTGATTGTCAACCCCTTAATTTCTTTAACTTCCCCTTCTCTTTGCCAGCAGTTCTCATTTTGGAACTGATGTTTGGTTTTTCGCCCCCGTTGGGGGCGAAAAACCAAACATCTGCTGGGGTTTCAGGTCGCCGTCGGCGACCTGAAACCCCAGCAGATTTTCATAATGAGAATTGCTGTCTCTTTGCCTGAGGTCTGGAAACGACGCACACAAAGCTTGTAGAATGGTTGAGTGAACTCATTGTTACTGAACCTTATGCTGCTCAAGTCTACGACTCGACATATCCGCATTTTTTCTGCTGAAGTTGTGGATGGCGATGAACTGGTGCCAAGTGAAGATAAATTAACGCTAGATATTGACCCAGACAATGAATTGAATTGGAGCGATGAGGCAGTTCAGGCAGTTTACAAAAAGTTTGAAGAATTGGTTGCTGCTTATGCGGGTGCCGATTTGACTGATTACAATTTGCGGCGGATTGGCTCTGACCTCGAACACTTTGTGCGATCGCTTCTCCAGCAGGGTATTATTTCTTACAATTTGAAGAGCCGAGTCCGTAACTACAGCCTCGGTCTACCTCGAGTTGATGCAGACATTAGCGTCTAACTTCGCCAGTCTGCGCTATCCTGGTAGGACAATTGTGTTCCTGGCTTTTGGCAAACGGTTACAGCGATGCTCTACTGCCCTAACTACACCTGTCAGGCTCCTAACGCTGAAGCGAATAAGTTTTGCCAGAAATGTCGCACTCCTTTGCCCAAAATTTATCTATGGGCAATTGGCTCTGAGGGCGAGACTTATCAACCAGGAGACTTGCTCAATAGTCGCTATCTCTGCAAAGCTCCGCGCATCTTTCTAGACACAAAGCCAGGATTGCTGCCTACAGAGATGTCGAGTCTGCCAACTCGTTTTATCCCTTACTTAAAGTTGGTTTCTGAGCGGCTACACATTCCTCAGATTTATGCCGTCGTCCAGCGCAATTCCTTCAACTCGCAGGATGCGATCCTGCTCCTCAATCATGCTGCCATTCTCATCCCAACGGCTCCCGCCGCCATTGAACTGCTGGAGGCAGAGCGTAGTGATGCAGACACCATCACCGTCCAATTGCTGCCTCGTTTAGATGAGGTTTGGTCACAAGCTACGGCTCTGCGTCAACTCAATTGGTTGTGGCAAATGGCGCAACTTTGGCAGGCTTTGAGCTTAGAAGTCGTTGCTTCTAGTTTGACTAATCCAAACCTAATCCGGGTAGAGGGGCCAGTCATTCGTTTACTGGAACTTCAGTTTGATCGCCCTGATCACCCGCCGACGTTAGCAGATCTCGGTCAGTTATGGTCGAAATGGTCTCAAGGGGCACAGCCCGCAATTGCCACTGCCCTCTCTCAGATCTCTGAACAGCTTGAGCAGGGCTACATCCGTTCTGCTGAACAACTGGTTGATCAATTAAACCCACTGCTGGAGATTGTGGGACGATCGCAAACTCGACAAATTCAAATTGCCACCCGCACCGATCGCGGCCCCAGTCGTCAGCGCAACGAAGATGCCTGTTATCCAGCCGATGGCACGGTTACGCCTTCAATAGTCGTCACCCCATCCTCGTCGGCTGCGGCCCTGCCGTTGGTCATTGTTTGCGATGGCATTGGTGGTCATCAAGGGGGAGATGTGGCTTCTCATCTGGCGATCGAGGCAGTGAAACAGCAAGTAGAACGATTAAACCTTGAGCAACTGACTCCCACTGCTCTAACGGTCGAATTAGAGAAAGCTAGCTGTGTCGCCAATGATGTCATCAGCCAACGTAATGATAGTGAAAATCGCTTTGAACGCCAACGGATGGGAACAACGTTGGTGGTTGGCTTGGTGCGGGGGTATGAACTTTATGTGACTCACGTTGGCGACAGCCGAGCCTATTGGATTACTCGTTGGGGCTGCTATCAGGTAACTCTAGATGACGATGTGGCGGCCCGCGAGGTGCGCTTGGGCTACAGCACTTATCGGGAAGCGTTGCAACAACCCAGTTCTGGCTCTCTGGTACAGGCGTTAGGCATGGGCACTTCCAATGCTCTACACCCAACCGTGCAACGGTTCATTCTAGATGAAGACAGCGTCTTTCTCCTATGCTCTGATGGCTTGAGTGATAATAACCGCGTTGAGGAAATTTGGGAAACCATCATTCTGCCATTGTTAGAGGGCAAGTCAAAGCTGACAGATGTGACCCAACAACTCGTTGAAATTGCCAATACCCTGAACGGACATGACAACGTTACTGTTGGAGTGATGTATCTTCAGGTAACAGATGTAGACTCTCAGGCTGCTCCGATCGAACTGGACGCAATCACCGATCATCACAACAATCCTGCGGCGGCGGTTTCTCCCCTGAAATCACAACTGGCTGATGAAGGGGCTGTGGCAGAGCCACAAGCAGGAGTCCGAAATGATTTACAACCTGACCCCCAACCAACCTTGCGGGTTGCTCCTGCGTCGCGCTCGACTTTCAAGACCAAAGTACTGCCGACTGTCGATCGCCGACCCAATTCACTGGTGCTCCTAGCAGGCATTTTTGCATTGCTGGCGTTGGGGGGCTGGCTGAGCTATTTACTCGTTCCGTTATTACGTGCTGGGATGGAACCGCTCACCAGTGCCAAGCCCTCTCCACCAACAAATCCGGCTTCACCCGCAATTCGAGTGATCCCTGCTCCTATCACTGCCTTAGAGCCACAGATCTTTATTCAAGTCAATCTCACCCCAGCGCCTTCAGCATCAAGATACTTGCCCCTTACCCTGGTACAACAACCGCCCCAACGACTTAGGAGTGCTCCGGTTGTCTCTGAGACGACTCCTGCGGCTGCCGAGAATGTAATGCCGATGACACCTGATCCTGTAAGAACCAATCCATCCTTAGTGGGAGCAGTACCGCCAGGCAGTGTCCTTTATGTCATGAAGAAGCAGGGAGAGGGGGAGACGCTCTGGGTACAAGTGCAGGTGTGTCACATTCCGTCGGAAACAGAGGCGAAGGCGACGGAATTAGCTAATCAGGGTGATACAGGTTGGGTCGAGGAAGCTAATCTTTTGCCTCTGGCGATCGCCGTTAACCAGCTCACTTCAGAAATCCAACAAATTTGTCACAATCCTGCTCCTGTTTCCTTTGTTGCTCCTGACTCTTGAAACCCCTGATGAGCGCCCCTGTTAGGTAATCTATTGAACTGTTCCAATACCGAGTAAACTAGTAAGAGTATAGATGGCTTTGGGTTTCAAAATCAGCAGTTTACATGTTTTTGTCTGAGAGTCCTTGCCTAAGCTTGGCGATTGCTCATTTAACGGCTGCTGAGGCAAATCACTATGCAGTTTGGGTTTTGAAGGCTCCCTATCCAGGGGGATATGTACTGCATGATCGGATTTGGTCTCACACTTTGACTCAGCTATGGCTTAACTGGCAGCACATGTTTTCTATGCAGAAGCTGACCGAGTTTCCACAGATGTCTCTGGCTGAAGTCCTACCGCCGCCGTCTGATAGCGTGCAACCCCCTCATGCCGCTTCAGAAATGGGGCTAACTGTTCGGTTGATGCAGCATATGGGCGTGACGCTGTGGCAATGGCTGTTTGATGGCCCGATTCAGAACAGCTTGGCCCAGAGCCAGGGGATTGCTATTGGTCAGGGTAGACCTCTGCGGTTGCGCCTGGAAATCCGAGATCCTAACCTGGTGCCACTCCCTTGGGAAATTATGCAGTCTCAACCAGGGACGCAGGCGATCGCCCTCAACCATCAGCAAATCCTTTTCAGTCGCACGACGACTGCCCTTAACCCGCTGCCCGATCTGCGGCAAGAACATGCCCTAAAAGTGTTGTTGGTTTTAGGACAAGATACTCAAGCAGATATATGTACTGGCTTACCCAATTCTCAGGGAAGTCCTACTTTAAAGCTGCAAGATGAGGCGGTAACGTTAGAGCAAATCTTGCGAACCTCCGTTGAGATGAATGGGGCTTCCCCCATCACTGCTCAAGTGCCCTGTGAGGTGACAACGCTCCAGCAACCCACCGTGGAGGAACTGATTAATCATTTAGAAACGCTCAATTACAACATCCTGTTTTACTCAGGACATGGCATCCCTTCTGCTGATGGTGGATTGCTGTTTTTACGCGCCGATGCCACGTTAAACGGAGTTGAGCTAGCTCAAGTGTTAGTTAGCTGTCAGGTCAAGCTGGCAGTATTTAACGCTTGTTGGGGGGCGCAGCCCGAGCACGAAAATGGACAGCCCATTGCCCGCAGCAGTCTGGCTGAGGTCTTGATCTGTCATGGCGTGCCTGCCGTGCTGGGGATGCGAGACACGATCGCCGATCCAGAAGCGATTCGCTTTATTCAAGTCTTTGCTCGTTCTCTGGCAGAACGATTACCGATTGACCAGGCAGTGGCGATCGCTCGACAACACCTGTTGACTCTGTACAAATTCAATCAAGCGACGTGGACACTGCCCGTCCTCTATATGCACCCCGATTTTGATGGGGAGTTGATCAAGCCTGTGTTTGAAGGGGTGACTGAAATTCCTGATAATTCCCCTAGTTGGTTGGGGCAGCATATTCCCTCAGCTTACTTAAGGGCGCTTTCTGCTCCTGCTCAAATCTGGCGAATTCATGGAGGCATGATGCGAATTGGCTTCCGTGAGGACAATGATCTGGTTCTGCCGGTGCAAGGAGTCTCGCGGCAACACGCTGAGATTTTCTACCGAGATTCCATGAGCGACAGTGATGAAACCGCAGGATATATCTTGAAAGACTTTTCCCGCTTTGGCACTTTCATGATGGGGTCAAACGGCTGGTTTAGAGTCAACAATCGAGAAGTGCCGCTGAAATCTGGTACACGCTTAAGATTTGGCAATGTCCTGATTGAGTTCGTTGTCAATGAGTAATATTGGATAGACCGATCTGGTTCTTAAATAAAATTTACAAGAATTAGTAACCCAGGCACCATACGCTCTGAGGTTCTATGGTTATGTGTAAGAATGGTCAGTTACTTAACTAGCACACAGAAGATTGGCATAAATTTGAATTCAATTGCGGAACGAAAGTACCCAAAAGTGTAGTTATGGTTGTTCCCAAATTGAACTGGCGTATTCAGGAGTATCTTATGACTCACAACCCCTCTCGCGCTCTCCCCGCTTCCCTCAAAGCTCAGGCTGAACTGGAGTTGCTACAACTTATTCTCAATGATGAGATTTCCTATCCCTGGAATCCCACCGAATTGGGGGCAGACGCTTATTTTGCAGAATTAGAGCAGGAAGTGGTGGCGACGGGTTGGACAGTTGATGAATTGGATACTCACGCCCAGAGGTTGGCTACAGCTTTAGATCAAGCCTGGTCTACTCTCACTCCTGCGGTTGCTGTGAAAGAGGCTTTGGCTCGTTCAGTTAATGTGGAATTGTTTCAGAAATTTATTGCTCAAGTTCCCCAACACCTGCTGGAAGGAATTGTTCGCAGTGCTCAACAAATCTTCCCAACTCAGCTTTCCCTATCCGATCAATTAGTGCAGTGTGTGCAGTCTGTTTTACCAGAATGGGGAGCAGAAGATTTACAAGTATTAGCTCGTCCATTTGCTTACGCGATGCGGGGCGAAGAAACCAACATGCTGGAAGCAGCCCTGCGCTCAGTGCGCTGTGCGGCCTGGACAGAGCTTTCTGGCATCGAACAGGCGCGGTTGAGTTTGGCGATCGCCCGATATGCACTGGCGCAAAGACCCGCTGGATCTGCCCATTAGTTCCTGTTCTCGATATCAACTCCTATCACTTCTGCTGATCTTGAACCTATCTTGGGCCAAATCGAGTGGCAAAATTCTGCGATCGCGTGGGTGAGATCGTTCTTGCTTTGAGAATTGCGGCAGCCAGGAAAGCGTAGGAAACAATCCCAACTCCTGCCAACACCAGAAAACTGACAATACCACTGGCGTTCCAGAGGGCATGGAGTCCTGAAGCCGTCAAATAGCCAATTCCCAAGATTTGCCAGCGTTGCGACGGTTTGAGAACACTCAGACCAATGAAATAGCCAAAGTAGCCACTGTAGGCCATATGTCCTCCGATTGACCCCAAGATTCGGGGAATCAACAGTTGCAAGCCAACTAACTGCCCAATTTCTGCACCCGCTTGCAGGGTCGTATTGCTAATGATGTTGGGCACATACTGACCCAAGGTCTCTAACAGAGTAAAGCCAACGGCTGAAGCTGAACCCAACAAAATGCCGTCCAGCGGTTCCCACACTCCCACCTCTTCCCGTTGGGGCGATCGCAGTTGGGTGCCAATCACGGCAAAAAGCAGGATGGGGAGTGCCTTTAACAGTTCCTCCATCAAACCAGCACCAAAAAACATTTGCACCAGCGTCATCAGAAAGTTACCAGAAGTATTACCTTGAGGGATCTGACCAGGCAGTATGCCCCGGAAGATGAAAATAAACAGATCTAAAACTGGACTGAGCAGCAAGAGTGCAGTCATTAAGCCCACACTGAGCAGTAACCACCAGGGCTTGTGCTTGCCACACAGTTGATAGACAAAATAAAAAGCAGCACCGGAAATATACCCTGCCAATAGCAGATTGAAGACAGCGGCATTCCCTACAGCGATAAACATGCCGACGACGCAGACAACTGTCAAGATCACTGGGACGAGGTAGGCTTTGTGTCTGAGGTCGCGTCCTGTCGAGACAATCGGAAAAAGCTGGCTCAACGTCACCTTTTCATGCACTACGGGTAGCAAGGGTGGCATTGGTGGAGTGGGTACTGTTTCCTGGTAAGCCGCTGCCCCAGAGGGCGAGGGTGGCGGTTGGGCAGATTGAGCAGCAGGGAGTTCAACTTGAGACTCAAACCGAAATTGTGGCCCTCCTTGACCCAAGGTAAAGCGATCGCCGTTCACTAAAATACGGCTACCGACAATCCTTTCACCATTGACAAATATGCCATTGGCACTATTGAGGTCAGTAATTTGCCATCTCTGAACTCCACTCGACGGCGCATCTGATTCCAGCAGTGGCAGCGCACACACCCTGGCATGGAGTCGGGACACCATGCCAAAGCGTTCAGAATCGACGCAAACCTGGCAATTGGGATCACGTCCAATGAGGATTTCGCGAGTGGGTGAGAGGGGATAGAGAAAACTACCCTCGTGAGCACTGGACGGCAGTTGACGAAGACAGGGTGTTAATTGAGTTGATTCAGTCATCCTCTGCAAACTCTGAATCAGGAGAACGATTTCACTTTCTCAACTATACGCGCTGGTTCAGGAGAGGATAAAGGGTATGCCAATCTCAAATTTTAGAGAGCACTGCTAGTGGTCTGTCAATTTTGATGTGCGGGGTATCCCGCACATCAAAATTAAGTTAAATGAAGTTTTGAGGGGTCGCAGACCCCTCAAAACTTCCTTGACAAAACACTAGTCACAACTGCCAACTTGCAATCCTGGCTCAAGCTCCAACGTGTCTCCCATTAACTGTCCGTCGTGATAAGCAGCCAGTAAAACATCGCAAGTTTTGCCCCAGGCGATCGCCCCCGATTGATCCAACCCAATCGCGCCAAAGTCGCGTTGATGTCGCCATGCTTCCGTGAAGGAGCGCTCAAAAGCTGCTTTGAGGGAAAACCCATCCGTCACGCGCACCACCACGCGCGCTGCCAGACACTCCTCAATGATGTCTTCCCCAATCCCCGTACAACTGACAGCAGCGTGGGAATTGGCATAGTTTCCGGCTGGCATGGCTGAATCGCTGACCCGACCAATGCGCTCAAACCCTTTACCCCCCGTTGAGGTGCCTACGGCTAACCGCCCGTTTTGGTCCAACACCACAACGCCAATGGTGCCCCGGCCAGCGGTGTCACTGACTAATTCTTTTTCAGCAATCACATTGGCCATATCTTTTTTAAAGTTTCCTGACCGTTCTACCATCCACTCTTGCAGGCGCAGGTCCGTTAGTGGATCATAGGTAGGAATTTGCAGTTCGCGCAACAGTTCTAAGGCCCCGTAATCTGAGAGAATGCGATCGCTGGAATTTTGCAAGAACTCTGCCAGATGGATGGGATTTTTGACCCGTGAGGCATTGATCACACCGCTGAATCGCTGCGTTTCACCATTCATTAGGCTAGCGCTCATGCGAATCTGCCCATCGGATTGCAAAACCGAACCCGTGCCAGCATTGAAACGGGGATCATCTTCCAGAAATTGACAGGCTTTGACAACAGTGGTCAAGGCATCCGCTCCCAACAGCAGCATCGGATAAATTTCTTTTAGGACATGAAACAGAGATTTTCGCACCACCTCGACTCCTCCCTTAAGAGAGCTACCCGCACCGCCATGCACAATTATTTTGGGTTGAATTTTCATAGGAGTTTGACAGGAACAATAGAGCTTGAATGAGCACCGTAATCAGTAAAAACGAATCCTCCAGAATCATTAGGATAGCCTTTAACATGATCTGTATTTCGTCCGATTGCCAAGTGTCAAAATAATTTGACAAAGGCTCCCCCTTGCAAACCTTAAAAGTTCCACCACCTGTAAACTATCTGGTAATTTTTGGATAAGAAGCGCAGCCTAGCCGCATCTTGCATCCAAAAATGATCAAAAAATTACGGCAAGACCTCCCATAAAAGCAATGAAACAATTGAGACGGTGCTGTTTAGTTGGTATCAGTATTGCGCTTAGCTTGACCACAATACCCTCTGCGATCGCAGAGGTCTCTCCAGTGGCGATCGAACAACAGGTAGCAGAGGTAGTTGCCCGATTGGTGGGCAGCATGGATACAACGGCCCAAGCCCGTGCTTACGGAGAGTTACCCAGTGTGCAGATGACCACCTGTGAACTTCGCCCTGATGCCGCAATGACTGTTGCTCATGGAGTCTGGCTTTATCAGGAACAGGCTTTGACTGACAGGTTGTCAGATCCCTACCGTCAACGGTTCTTACAGGTTGCGCCCAGTGCAGATGGAGTCAGCGTGGAATCCAGATCATTTAAACCGACTCAACCAGAACTGTGGATTGGTTTGTGCGATCGCCCCATGACAGACCGAATTGTCACCACAAGTGATTTTGAAATCGTTAACTGTAGCGTTTTTCTCAGACGCATGGATACGGTTTATATCGGTGAAACCCAGCCCGGAGGATGTCCGACCAACTATCAAAGAGCGGTGAGAACCACAAATACAATTTATTTATGGGAAACGGGCATGGATACGAGCGATCGCGGGTTTAATGCAGCAGGCAATCAGATTTGGGGGTCTACCGATTTACCCTATCAATATCGTAGATTGCCTGGACTGAACCAGCAATTCTGATTTTGGACATAGACCCTGAGTTTTGCTGAGCCTGCATCCTTATTTTCCATAAAATCTACCAAAAGGGTATGATGAATGGATTCCAATTTCTCGCTTTGCTACCATAATAAGGTCTCTTAAATTATGAAACCACCACATCTCATACAACATGTTTTAGTTGTCGGTGGAACACATGGAAACGAATTCATTGGGATTTATTTAATCAAAAATCTGGAGGCAAATCCACATTTACTACAGCGTTCTAGTTTTACAGCTAAAACGCTACTGGCCAATCCAAAAGCTTTTGCAATTAATCGCCGATACATTGATAAAGACCTGAATCGCTGTTTTCGACAAGCAGATTTGTGCGATCTCAACCTGTCTGGCTACGAAGAGATAAGAGCGAGAGAAATTGCCCAACAATTTGGTGCCAATGGTGCAACCCCAGTCGATTTCATTGTAGATTTACATACAACAACTGCCAATATGGGGCTGACGGTGATTGTTGATGAACATCCCTTTAATGTGCGATTAGCAGCTTATTTGCAATCTATTCATCCTCAGGTGCGAGTGTATGATCTAGCTCGGTCCTTACTCGAAAAGAGCGGTCTGCCATCTCTGTGTGCAAGAGGTTGTACTATTGAAGTCGGCCCGATCGCTCAAGGTGTGTTGCAAGCCAGCTTGTTCCAGCAAACAGAAGCGTTACTCCATAGTTGTCTGGATTATTTGGATCGATACAACCAGGGCAGTGTTCCTGCTGCCAACCCCAGCTTAACTTATTACAGGCACCTGGGTGTGATTGATTATCCTCGCAACCAGCAGGATGAAATTCAGGCGATGATTCATCCCCAACTACAATTTAGAGATTATGAGCCGCTGCATCCACATGAGCCGTTATTTCTCACCTTCGATGGTAAAACCATACCCTATGCAGGCACCTCAGTGGTTTATCCTGTTTTCATTAATGAAGCTGCTTACTACGAAAAGGGAACTGCCCTATGTCTGACCGAAAAACAAGAGCAACACGTATGGGACTGTTGATTTTAGAGTGCATTCAGTCGGGTGAGCACTGCTTACAAAACCTGTGTGATTCATAGCATCAAAGGAAGAGGGAAGTATGGCAACCCATCCAACAGTAGGGCAATGGCAGTTCTGGATCGATCGCGGCGGTACGTTTACCGATATTGTGGCGATTCGTCCTGATGGTCAACGGGTGATTCACAAACTGCTTTCAGAAAATCCAGGACGCTACCAAGATGCAGCCATTCAGGGGATACGAGAGATCATGAGGATTCCCTCAGAAACCCCACTGCCTGCTGAGCAAATAGCGATCGTGAAAATGGGAACAACCGTAGCAACCAACGCTTTGTTGGAACGGAAGGGCGATCGCACACTCCTTTTGATGACACAGGGTTTCCGGGATGCTCTGCGGATTGGCTATCAAAATCGTCCCAACATTTTTGCGCGGCATATTGTTTTACCAGAAATGCTGTATGAACGGGTGATTGAAGTGCGAGAACGCTACAGTGCCGCAGGAGAAGAATGGCAGGCGATAACGCCAGATGAAGTGGAGCGCTTGAGAGAGGCATTGAGTCAAGCCTCTGTTGATGGCATCCAAGCCTGTGCGATCGCCTTCCTACATGGCTACCGCTATCCCAATCACGAACAGCAGGTGGCCGCGATCGCCCGCAGCATTGGATTTGCTCAAGTGTCTGTATCCCATGAAGTCAGCCCTTTGATGAAATTGATCAGTCGAGGCGATACCACGGTTGTTGATGCTTATTTGTCTCCCATTCTACGGCGCTACGTTGATCAAGTCAGGACTGAATTAGTTGCCGAACAATCACAGGGATGTGCTGAGAATGGCTTGTCTGCTCAAGGCGGAACTACTGCTCGATTGCCCCAGTTGATGTTTATGCAATCCAATGGCGGACTCACGGATGCTCAACGGTTTCAAGGCAAAGATAGTATTTTATCAGGACCAGCCGGAGGCATTGTCGGTGCCGTGAAGACCAGCGCGATCGCAGGTTTTACCAAAATTATTGGCTTTGACATGGGCGGCACCTCGACGGATGTGTCCCATTTCAACGGTGAATACGAACGCGCGTTTGAAACCGAAGTAGCAGGAGTACGCTTGCGTGCGCCCATGATGTCCATTCACACCGTAGCAGCAGGGGGTGGCTCAATTCTGCGGTTTGATGGCGCACGTTATCGCGTCGGGCCGGCATCGGCTGGAGCGCATCCCGGCCCAGCTTGTTACCGTCGAGGTGGGGCGTTAACCGTAACGGATTGTAATGTGATGTTGGGTAAGTTACAAGCTGACTGGTTCCCTCAGGTGTTTGGTGCAGAAGGCAACTTACCAATCGATACTGTGATTGTGCGACAAAAGTTTATTGAATTGGCCACAGAGATCCAGGAGAAGCTGGGAGAACAGCAATCTCTAGAACAAATTGCGGCAGGGTTTTTGGCGATTGCGATCGATAAGATGGCGAATGCAATTAAAAAGATTTCGGTACAACGCGGATATGATGTCACGGAGTATACGCTCTGTTGTTTTGGTGGAGCGGGTGGGCAACACGCTTGCCTGATTGCTGATGCATTAGGGATGTCTCAGATTTTGATTCATCCTTATGCGGGAGTCTTATCTGCCTATGGTATAGGACTAGCCGATTTGCGAACGTTGAAGGAAAAAGCCATGGAAGTGCGCCTCACAGAGACCGCCATGCCGATTCTACAGCAAGCTATTGACGAGTTGATAGAGGTGGGTCGGCTAGAAATGACTGCCCAAGGCATAGAGGAGCCACAGATACACATTTTACCTAGAACACATCTACGCTATGAAGGAACCGACTCAACACTAATTGTAGATTTCGCAACCGTAGTAGAAATGCGATCGCAATTTGAGCAGCAATCTCAGCAACGATACGGCTTTATTCTCTCCAATAAACCTTTATTAGTTGAAGCCGTATCCGTAGAAGTGATTGGTCAGACCCTATCGTTTGATGAACCAATCCTGTCGCAGCAGAGAACTACACCACTGATCCCTGTGGCAGTTGTCCCAATCTATACTCAGGGCGAGTGGCAGCAGACACCCATTTATCAGAGAGAGGATTTGCTGGTGGGCGATCGCATTGAGGGAGCGGCGTTAATCATTGAATCAACAGGCACAAATGTGATTGAACCGGGTTGGTCAGCAGAATTAACCGAGCGTCATCACCTGGTATTGCGGCGCAAGCCAGCATCAAAAATCAGAAATCAGGCTGCAACCCTGCTGACGCTGGCAGAGAAGGTCACAACGAGCGTTGCTCCACCTGATCCCGTACTGTTGGAGATTTTTAATAACCTGTTGCGGGCGATCGCCGAAGAAATGGGCATCACATTACAAAATACTAGCCATTCTGTCAACATTAAGGAACGACTGGATTTCTCCTGTGCGATTTTTGATCAACAGGGACAATTAGTCGCTAATGCTCCACACATTCCAGTTCATCTCGGTTCCATGAGTGAGAGCGTCCACAGCTTGATCCAGGCTAAAGGGAATAGCTTCCAGCCAGGGAATGTCTATGTTTCCAATAATCCTTTTAACGGGGGGACACACCTACCTGATATCACAGTCATAACCCCTGTGTTTTTCCAGTCCGAAGACAAAAATGTTTCTACCGTTACTCCTCTGTTCTATGTTGCTGCACGAGGGCACCATGCTGACGTTGGTGGCATTACTCCCGGTTCAATGCCACCCCACAGTGTTTCTGTAGAACAAGAAGGCGTGCTATTTGACAACTTTCAGTTAGTCGATCAAGGCCGATTTTGTGAAGCCGAATTACTGAAGCGTTTAACCTCTGGCACCTACCCTGCTCGTAATCCATCCCAGAATGTGTCTGATCTGCAAGCCCAAATCGCTGCCAACGAGAAGGGTGTGCAGGAATTGCAACGGATGGTAGCCAATTACGGCATCAGTACGGTGCTGGCCTACATGCAACATGTTCAGGATAATGCAGAGGAATCGGTGCGACGGGTAATTGATGTGTTGAGAGATGGTGAGTTTACGTACAGGATGGATGATGGTAGTCAGATTCAGGTAAAAGTGACCATTCAGCGGGCTAAGCGATCGGCTCAGATTGATTTCACTGGCACTTCTCCCCAACAGAACAGCAACTTCAACGCGCCGTTATCCATTTGTAAAGCAGTTGTTTTATATGTGTTTCGGACTTTAGTAGAAGACGATATCCCGCTCAATGCCAGTTGCCTTAAACCGCTTGATATTGTCGTCCCAGTAGGGTGTTTATTAAATCCTCAGTATCCCGCCGCTGTTGTAGCGGGGAACGTGGAAACTTCACAAGCGATCGCCAATGCTTTGTATGGAGCCCTCGGTGTCTTAGCGGCCTCTCAGGGTACAATGAATAACTTCACCTTTGGGAATGAACAGTATCAGTATTATGAAACTATTTGTGGCGGTTCGGGAGCCGGCCCAGAGTTTGATGGCACCGATGCCGTTCAAACCCACATGACAAACTCTCGTCTCACCGATCCAGAAATCTTGGAATGGCGTTTCCCCGTCGTGTTAGAAGAATTTGCGATTCGCCCCAACAGTGGCGGTCGAGGTGCTCATTCTGGCGGCAATGGTGTAATTCGGCGGCTCCGCTTTGAAGAGACAATGACTGCTGCCATTTTGTCAGGACATCGCGTTGTACCACCGTTTGGCTTAGCAGGTGGTGAACCGGGAGCGATCGGTCGCAATTGGGTCAAGCGTTATAATGGAGAGCATGAATTGTTAGGGAGTAAGGCCGAGGTGCTGATGCATCCAGGCGATGTGTTTGTGATCGAAACGCCTGGTGGCGGCGGCTTTGGTGAAACCCATGCAGCGCTTGATTGAGCAAATCTATCAAGATTTGTTATCTCAAACCCAGATTGAAAGCATTGATCTGCACGATCCAGTTCAGGTGTCCGGTATGCCGCACCCCTGGCAACTGATAGGAACTGGAAACTATGCAACAGTTTTCTCCCATCCTGACTACCCTAATCTTATGGTGAAAATTTATGCGCTCGGACAGCCCAGTCGTGACTAGGCTCCAACTTTCCGCGATTAAGCCAGAGTTGATTGAAAGAGCTCTTGCACTTGCTGCCACGCATCCCCAGCGGCATTGGGTTCATAACTCGCTCGATGATCGCAGAAAAATCCGTGATCTGCACCTGTGTAGCGAAAAATTCGGTGGGGAATTTGCTGTTGCTGTAACTTCGTTTCAATTTGGTTGACATGCTCGGTGGGGATACTAGCATCTTCCATACCGAAGAACAGGTAGATGGTGCCCTTGATGTGCTGAGTCCGGCTCAAAGTCGGTTCTCCGTCTCCGGGACTCCAGGTTGGAATCCCGGCTCCATAAAAGGAAGCGGTTGCCTTGATATCGGGTAAAGTCGAAGTCAGATAAACGACATGTCCGCCAAAGCAAAACCCGATACTGCCAAAGGCTCCTGGTTTCACTGAAGGCAATGTCTTGAGATAATCGATCGTTGCCTGGACATCACTCAATAATTCATCAGCCCGTGTTTGATTTTTGTATTGCCGCCCAACTTCAATATCTTCTGGTGTATAACCCGTCTCAAACCCACGAGCCAACCGTTGATAAATAGCAGGGGCGATCGCCACATAACCCTCTCTAGCAAACCGCTCTGTCACTTCTCGGATGTGAGCATTCACCCCAAAGATTTCTTGAATCACTACGATTGCCGGAAATGGCCCATCTCCTACAGGTTCAGCTAGATAGGCAGCGATCGCCAAATCACCATTCTGAACTGTAACATTGCTAGTACGAATCTCTGCATTAGACATCAGATCAACTCCATTAACCTACGCCCTCAGCATAAAAAGATCTGGGCATTTCCTCAAGCAAGCCGAGTACAATCTTGTATTGGTTTAGAACCATAGAGACACAGAGAGCACAGAGAATTTTTGCCTATCCTCTGCGTCCAACTTTAATAATCGTAAGGATTTTCAGGCTCCGGAATGGCGGTGAGTTTGTTTGCCAGGATCACCAGTTGACGCTGGTTATTTAACTCCTCGGTGATCATCTGCCCTTCGACTTGAAACCACCGATCCGCTGGGTAGGCAGAACGATTTTGGCGCAGTTTAACAGGCAGCCCAACAGGATAGACATCAGCAGCACAACAGGTAATGACGAAGCGAGAAATCATGAGATAATTCTCTGGCAATTCGGGCAGATGGATCACAAAGCCATCAACATTCGCCTGTTGCCCACTATAAGCATTGGGTTCAGGATAGACATTTAAGGTTCTGACCCAGTCAATGATCGATCGATCTTCTGGACGAGTATTACTGCGGAAGGCTTGCGGCTGCGATCGCGTCATCGCTAAAGTATCCGTTACCCCGCGTTCTAAAGCTACTTGACTGGCGAAGGGTCTGGGGGTAAACACTAAGCCAATGAGAGCGACAGTCAACAGTAATGTAGCACTCCACCCTTTGGGGAAGAGACTGAGATGTTGCAGCGCAGGCAGTTGTCTCTTGCGACTACGGGTAGTAATTTGACCAACTTTCAAAAGCCCTATGCCCAACAAGAAAATGCCCGCTAAAATTGCCAGCCAAACATAATCTGGGTGCAGCAAGATATTAACTTTGCCAGTCAGCCAATACTTTAATAGCAAGACTCCCCAAGCCAAAACAGCGGCAATATCTAACCAGACAAACCACTGCTGAGCAGGTTGAGGGCGGCGAGAAATCGGTCTAGATGGAGCGGTCATAACGGTAGGAAGAATGACTCAACTGAGATATAAATTAACCAATAGCGTTAATAAAAGCGTCATTTGAGCTGCTAGGGCAAACAGGTAAAAAATGGCTCGACCCCGAAAAATTGTCAGCAACAGTCCAATATTCTTCAGGTCAACCATCGGACCAAACACCAGAAAAGCCAGCAACGCGCCTGAAGTGAAGGTCGAGGCAAAAGAAAGAGCGAAAAAGGAATCAACCGTCGAGCAAATCGATACAATCCATGCCAACAGCATCATGGCCAGGATGGAGGTGAGTTGCCCCTGCCCCAAACTGAGGACGGCTTCACGCGGAATCAGAACTTGCACCAGAGCAGCGATCGCCGCTCCCAGAATTAACACGCCGCCCAATTCCCGCATTTCATTGATAACATTATCCAGCATCAACTGCCAGCGCTCAGACAGCGGTTGCGACAGGGCCGGATTGGACATTGCGGCGGTCATGCCTGCATCCAAGCGTAAGGGTTGACTACCCGATCCTAGAATAAATGTTCCCGATTGCAGTAAAGTTGATTCGAGTGCAACAGAGGGTTGGAGCTTAGGGCTGGGCATAGAATGGGCGATCGCAGGTTGCATGAGTGGACGCAAATCAGCCTGAGTGCTGAAAATCACAGCAACAACGGTAGCGATGAGCAGTGAGAACCCAATTCGTAGAAACACAATTTCAGGTTGATCTCGAAACGCCACCCAGGTTGCCCAAAACACAATTGGATTCACAGTTGGTGCCGCTAACAGAAAGCCGACTGCCATCGCATTTGGGGCACCTTGGATTAACAACCTTCGCGCCACTGGGACGTTGCCACACTCACAAACGGGAAATAGAAAGCCAATTAGACTCCCTGCTAAGGCACTGAGGATGGGGTTGCGCGGAATGGCTGCAATCAATTTGCGTTCATCCACAAACAACAGCAGAATACTGGAGAACAGCACACCCAACAGCAAGAAGGGCATCGCTTCTACCATTAAGCTAAAAAACAAAGTCAGAGCGTTGTTTAACCGATCTATCATGCAATCGATTCAACCCTAAGTATTTAATCCAGGACAGTTTATTGACCGACAACCGTGCTATTTTACCCTAGTTTGTCAGGGATTGGTAAAAACTATCCGTCAAAGCACAGCAATTCTCATTTTGGAACAGATGTTTGGTTTTTCGCCCCCGTTGGGGGCGAAAAACCAAACATCTGCTGGGGTTTCAGGTCGCCGTCGGCGACCTGAAACCCCAGCAATTTTTCATAATGAGAATTGCTGGTCAAAGCAGCCAGCACTAGCAGATGCACAGCTTCCACTGCATGAACCCAAAATATTCTAATGCGATCGCATCACAAATAGCATTAATCCCCTTGCGGCTCTTGTTACAATTCACTTAAATTAGGTCTTTACAATCAAGCTGCTCTGTTAACTTCATGCGTGATACCATCCTTCATGTTCGTGACCTGCAAGTCCAATTTCCCACCGATGAAGGTCTAATCAAAGCCGTTGATGGCGTTTCCTTTCAGGTCAAGCGAGGGCAAACGCTCGGAATTGTGGGTGAATCGGGGTCTGGAAAATCGGTCACGTCTTTGGCAGTAATGGGGTTAGTGCCTCTACCGGGAAGAATCACAGGCGGAGAAATCTGCTTTCGGGAAAATGTAGATGGAGCGGAGCCTGTCAATTTGTTGCACCTCCCCCCGATGCAGATGCAGCAGTATCGGGGGGACAAGATTTCTATGATTTTTCAAGAGCCGTTAAGTTCTCTCAATCCAGTTTATACCTGCGGATTTCAGTTGATTGAGGCAATTCGCCAGCACGAGGATATTTCTTTACCCGAAGCCCGTCGCCGAGCCATCAATTTGTTGCAGGAAGTGAGATTGTTGCCCAGCGATGAGGAACTTCAAGAACGATATCTAGAAGAGTGGCATCGGCAAAGAAATGGCTCAGTTCCAGTAGGTTGGGTTCAGCCTCCAGCCAATCGCGATGTGTTGAAGGCAGTGAGTGAACAAAAACATGCCATCCTGAACCGCTATCCTCATGAGTTATCTGGCGGACAAATTCAGCGGGTGATGATTGCCATGGCCATCTGCTGCAATCCCTCGCTGTTAATTGCCGATGAACCTACAACGGCGTTAGATGTGACAGTACAAGCCACCATTCTGGATCTGTTGCGAGAGCTGCGCGATCGCCGAGGTATGTCTATTATGTTTATTACCCATGATTTGAGCCTAATTGCCGATATTGCAGACACCGTTGCCGTTATGTATCAGGGCAAAATTGTAGAATACGGTTCGGTGTTAGACATTTTCTCCAAGCCGCAGCATCCTTATACTAAAGGATTGATGACCTGTCGTCCCCGGTTAGATCGTCGTTTGCGCTACCTGCCCACCGTGTCAGACTTTATGGAGGTCAGCACTGCTCCAAATGGTGAACTCGTGATTCGGGAAAAGCCGCGTCATTCTGTCCAATCCCTGGCGATCGCAGAAAATACAAACGCTAGAGGAGAGGCAGATATCCGTGAGATCGCCACTGATCCCCACCTGCCACAATTTAATCAGGAGGTCAGCTTACAGGAACTCAATCAACGGTTGAACCAGTTGCAACAGCAATCTCCCCTACTGACAGTGCAGAATCTACAGGTGGGCTTTCCTATCAAAGGCATGTTTGGACAAACGCAACGCTATGTGATGGCGGTCAATGGTGTATCGTTTGAGGTTTATCCTGGTGAAACATTGGGGCTGGTAGGCGAATCGGGCTGTGGTAAGACAACTCTGGCGCGGACTTTGATCAAACTGGTCAAACCAATGGGAGGGCAAATCTGCTTCGAGGGACGGGACATCACCCACCTGCAAGGAGCGGCTTTGAGAAAACTACGCCGAGATATGCAGATCATTTTCCAAGATCCCTTCAGTTCGCTTGATCCCCGGATCACGATTGGGGATGCGGTGATGGAACCTCTGAGGATTCACTCGATCGGCTCCAGTTCGCGCCATTGTCGAGAACGCTTGGATTATTTATTAGAGCGGGTAGGACTCAATCCCACCTGTGCCGAACGCTATCCCCACGAGTTTTCTGGCGGACAGCGGCAACGGATTTGTATTGCCCGGGCGCTGGCGCTCAACCCCAAGTTTATTATCTGCGATGAATCAGTTTCGGCATTAGATGTTTCGGTGCAAGCGCAAGTTCTAAATCTGCTCAAAGAACTACAAGACGAATTCAAATTAACCTACATTTTTATTTCCCATGATTTAAGCGTGGTTAAGTTTATGAGCGATCGCATCATCGTCATGAACCGTGGCAAGATTGAAGAAATGGGCCCATCTGAGCAGATTTATCAGAATCCCCAGCAACCTTACACTCGACAATTGATTTCAGCTATTCCGGTGGGCAGTTTAGAGCAAATTCAAATGCGACAATCTGCGAGAAAGCTGGCTGTAAACTGATCGCTTTCTTCAGCGTAGTCAGGGCAAGGGGCTTAAGCCCCTTGTTTCCCTCGTTACCAAGCTCCAGCTTGGTAATGCCGCTCTGGAAGCTCCAGCTTCCCTAGCTATAGCGTTGCCAAGCTAGAGCTTGGGGAGATGCACTCCCAAGCTGGAGCGTGGGAGCGAGGGCAAGCTAGTGCCTGGGGAGAATTGATTGCTTTCTTCAGCGTAGTCAGGGCAAGGGGCTTAAGCCCCTTGTTTCCCTCGTTACCAAGCTCCAGCTTGGTAATGTCGCTCTGGAAGCTCCAGCTTCCCTAGCTATAGCGTTGCCAAGCTAGAGCTTGGGGAGATGCACTCCCAAGCTGGAGCGTGGGAGCGAGGGCAAGCTGGAGCTTGGAAGCGAGGGCAAAAACATAGCCAGAAACCTAATCTAAACTAACCGCTGGCTAGCATAGCTTTAAGCTTCTGGCTCATGAATATTAGATTTGAAATGGCAATAGTGCGATCGCACTGACTTAAAGTAAGCCTGTATTGGTGCCAGGTCTGCCCGTAGCCAATTCGACCTTGATGATTTTGCCGCCCATTTTCATAATTCGCTGC
>Ga0224722_1000261_pt1 | contig 30674 bp, 29 predicted proteins | sample Balambano_FR1_Me_FD_161646 | JGI IMG/M metagenome (GOLD analysis project Ga0224722, IMG submission 161646) | Freshwater sediment microbial communities from Lake Towuti, South Sulawesi, Indonesia - Balambano_FR1_MetaG | ecosystem: Environmental > Aquatic > Freshwater > Lake > Sediment | place... | reverse complement strand
CCCCTACCTTCCCCCCCGTCAACGCCGCCCTCGGCGGCGGGTCTGGAGGCTGTGATGGATGAACTCCATCAGTTAATTGGCATGGACAACATCAAGGAAGAAGTTAAAACCCTGACCAACTTTCTGAAAGTGCAGAAAGTGCGCGAAGAACGAGGCTTAGCAACGACCTCCATCTCGCTGCATTCCATATTCAGTGGGCCACCAGGAACGGGAAAAACGACCGTCGCAAGGCTTGTGAGTCGGATTTTCAAGGAACTGGGATTTTTGGAAAAAGGCAATTTAGTGGAAACCGATCGCGCCGGTCTAGTAGCAGACTACATCGGCGGCACCTCTAAAAAAGTGGATGAAAAAGTGACGGCAGCCCTCGATGGCGTGTTGTTCATCGATGAAGCCTATGCCCTGACACCAAAGGATAGTTCCCGTGACTTTGGGCAAGAAGCCGTAGACACCCTGCTGAAACGCATGGAAGACTACCGCAAACGGCTCGTTGTGATCGCTGCGGGTTACACCGATGAAATGGAACGGTTTGTCGAGTCCAATCCGGGGTTAAAATCTCGCTTCAATCGCTATTTCTATTTCAATAACTACACGCCTGCCGAACTGGTTGCCATCTTTAACAAAATGTGCAGGGACAGCCATTTTCACCCGACAGAGGCGGCAAATGAGACCTTGAAAACTCTGCTCACGGGTTTGTATGAGCAACGCGATCGCACCTTTGGTAATGCTCGGTTAGTGCGAAATTTGTTTGAAAAAACGATCGAACGGCAGGCCAACCGCCTCGCCGTGATGAATGACCTGACAGACGAAATTTTGACCACCATCCTGCCAGAGGATATTCCCGCAGTGGAAACCGTTGTTCCCGTTGCGGCGGAACCCACCCCCGCCGTAGCCACGTCAACGCAGGATCGCGATCGCTGGCTGGATCAATTCACCGCAGCGATGAACGAATCGCTCCAGCCGCTAGGAACGATCGCCAAAGCCCGGTGGCAGGGCGATCGCCTCCAGATCCTGTTTATAGACGAGCCTGCGCCCGAAGCCACCACGATGGCATCAATGACAGTCATGCTCTTGAAGCGATCGCCGATCGAAGGCATTACGCGCATTCAGCTTTATGGCAAGTTGCCGCCAGAAGAGTTTCCTGAGTGGAGCCAGGAATTTGACCTCCAAAACGACACCTGATCTGTGCTGCTTGACCCGCTATATGGCCAAAGCACTCAGGTGATTTCGAAGTTTTGGTGAAGATCACAGCCTCAATCCTGTGCAAACACGAGGCGACTGGTCGAAACTAAGGAGGGTTGCAATCCGCGATCGCCGCACCTCTTCTTATCCCCCTTTGGAGCAATTAAACATGACCCACTCCCCCTTAATTCCTGTCATCCTGGCTGGTGGTAAAGGCGAACGCTTCTGGCCCTTGAGTCGGCGGCATCGACCCAAACAATTCCTCAGTTTGGATGGGAGTGGGCGCAGTTTATTACAATCGACGGCAGAGCGATTACTGGAAATTGCAGGGGGGTGGCAAGAACTGTTCGTGGTCACTGCCGCTCATCTTGCTGATGGCGTGCGCGAGCAATTGCCCAACCTACCGGAAGCAAACCTATTGGTGGAACCGGAAGGGCGGGATACGGCTCCCGCAGTTGCCTGGAGTACGTTAGAAATTTCTCGTCGGTATGGGCGGGAGGCCGTTGTGGGCTTCTTCCCAGCCGACCATTGGATTGCGGATGAGGACAAATTTCGCGCCACCTTAATCGCTGCAGCAGATTTGGCCACGCAGGAAACCGCGATCGTCACCCTCGGCATTGCCCCAACCTACCCCTCCACTGGCTATGGCTACATTCAGCAGGGCCACCCAACCGGTAATTATGGGGCTGGCTTCCCTGCTTACCAGGTTGATCACTTCACCGAAAAGCCCGATCGCGCCACTGCCGCAGAGTTTTTGGCTACTGGCAAATTTAGCTGGAACAGTGGCATGTTTGTATTCCGTGCTGGAGTCGCGCTGGATGAGTTGCTGACCTATGTCCCCGAAATCCTCAGTCCGCTGGAAGAACAAGGAGTAGCCGCCTATCCCGACTTACCCAAGAAAAGCATTGATTACGCTCTGATGGAGAAAACCCAGCAAGCTTATGTCCTGCCGGTGGCGTTTGGGTGGGATGACTTGGGCGACTGGAACGCGATCGAGCGCCTGCTCAAGGGCGAAGATCCCAACGTGGAACTCGCCCGTCACATTGGGCTGGATACTCAAGGGGCCTTGTTCTACGCCACAGATGATGATGATCTGATCGTGACGATCGGCTTAGAGGATACCGTGATCGTCCGAGATGGCAAAGTGACCCTAATTGTGAAAAAAGACCGCACCCAGGAAATTAAAAATGTGCTGAAGGAGATTCAAGCCGATCCAAATCTGAAACATTTACTGTAAGTCGAGGAAAAGTAGAAGCAGAAAGAAATGGGCAAATTCCGGCCTTGAGTATCACTGAAGCAATTCTAGAAACATCTCTCACGTGGATTCCTGAAGGGCAAGAGTACATTTTGAAAGTTCCAGCCTCTACTGCGATCGAAATTGGTTTGCCTAAAATCAACCAAAACACACCGGAACAGACAGTGGAGGCTGTAGATCAATTGATTCGTGGTGACATTCCAGTTAAACAGGTACGATTTTCTCGCTTAGATCGCAGCAATAACGTCAACGATGCCATTTTGACCTCTACGATTTTAGATGGTGAGGTTCGCATGATGGGGCAATCCCTGCAGCTCCAACCTCAGCAATTTCTAATTATCCCTACTGATCGGGATTTTGATAAGCTAAACTGCCGTATGGCTCCTGAGCAAAATCCAGGGATTCAGCGTCTGCGTGATATTCGTGTCAAGTTTGACGAGCCAAAAGGACTACAAATCCTATTTTCTGGAGAAAGCAAATGTTTGGCTGTCGGCCTTTATCAAGAATTCCCGGCTCAGACCATTGAACCCAGCTGGCTACTGACCCGTTTGCCCCAAGAAGGAATCAATGCCATTTACACTCTGATTGGTGCGTTTACAGGCATTCTGTTCCCTCGCCTTTTCCTCGAAAAAGATTCAAGCAGGTAGATGACTACCGCTCCATTGTTACAGTCTTTAGTCCTATGAATCCGACCCTCCAGCCTATCCTTGCTTCCCTCAAGCAGAGCCTTGCTGATGTGTATGGCGATCGCCTACGGCACCTTACTCTCTTCGGCTCCCAGGCCCGTGGCGATGCTGAGCCCGAGTCAGATATTGATGTGCTAGTAGTGCTCAAACCACCCGTTAATCCGGGTGAGGAAATCAAACGCACGGGCAAGCTAGTTGCCGACCTCTCCCTGCACCATGAGGTGGTGATTAGCTGCCTCTTCATGGATGAAATCTACTACCAAACCCGCAACGGCTCCCTGCTTCGCAACATCCGCAAAGAAGGCGTTCTCCTATGACAGATGAACAACGGGAACTCCTGCTCAAAGCTCAACAAAGTTTAGAAGCTGCGAAACTTCTGCTCAGTAACGACTACCCAGATTACGCTGCCTCCCGCGCATATTACACAATGTTCTACATCGCTGAAGCCTTTCTAGAAGGTGAAGGGCTCTCGTTTTCCAAGCATTCTGCCGTCATCGCTGCCTTCGGACGAGAATTTGCCAAACCACAGCGAGTTTCACCTGACTTTCACCGATTCCTGATTGAAGCTCAGGCACTTCGCGCTACTGGCGATTACGGGCAACTAAACGCAGTCACAACTGAACAAGCGACAGAAAAAATTGACCGGGCTGAACAATTTTTGGCAGTTGCGATTCAGAAAATTGGGGCGATCTAGGATCGTCCTGCAGAATCCTCGAATGCTTCAAAAATCGTAGTTAGCACCACATTCGAGAACAAAAACCCCTCCGGATCGGTCAGCTTGAGCCGCTCTGCGGCTGGGCTTAAGTTCGTCTCTTCAGGCGCGATCGTCACCCAACCCATTTCAACATAAGGCTGCAAACACTCGCATAGTCTGGCGATCGCAGCTTCCTCAAACGTGGCCCGCAAATCCGCCACCGCCACCCCTTCTGCTAAGCGCAACCCCAACATGAGGCGTTCTGGCAAATCACCGCCCTGATTGCCTTGTTTTTTCGCAACGTTTGCCTGCTGCGCTGCTGTCTGCTGTTGCTCCTGCCGCACCCAGGCGGAATATTCCCAGGTCTTCCGGGGCCGAGCGAAGCGATCGCCATTCAAATAACTGGTCGCTCCCATCCCAAACCCGTAAAAGGGGCGATTTTCCCAGTAAACGCGATTGTGCCGGCACTGATAGCCCGGTTTAGCGTAGTTGGAGATTTCGTAATGTTCAAAGCCGTGGGTAGTGAGCAGGCGTTGGGACGTGCGATACATTTCAGCAGTGAGTTCGTCTGATGGGAGGGGCTTCTCACCGGGGCTATACTGGCGGCTGAAGGGAGTGCCTGCTTCCACAATCAGGTCGTAGCAGGAAATATGCGTCGGGGCGAGGGCGATCGCTCGATCTAATGACTCCTCCCACTGCGACAGGGTTTGATGGGGTAGTCCTGAAATCAGATCCAGACTGATGTTGGTCAAGCCAGCAGCACGAACTAGGTCAACGGCCACAAGAATATCGTCAACTGTGTGCGATCGGCCTGCCGCTTGCAATAACTCCGCTTGAAACGCCTGCACACCTAAGCTCACACGATTGATTCCAGCGGCTTTGTATCCTTTAACTTGAGCCAGATCAAAGGTGGCTGGATCAATTTCCATCGAAATTTCGGCATTGGAGGCTATTCCAAACTGGCGTTCCAACTCAGCCAGAATCGCCTCTAACTGGACAACTGATAGCAACGAGGGGGTTCCTCCACCCAAGAAGACGGTTTGTAGCGGTATGCCCCAACTGGGAGATTGCCGAATTTCTTGCCGCAATACTTTTACGTACTGGGCGATCGTGCCCGAATTACTGCCATTAATGCGATCGCCTGTTCCGGTTGGTGGCTTATCCCCTACAACGGCGATCGGAAAATCGCAATAGAAGCAGCGTCTGCGGCAAAACGGAATATGGATGTAGGCAGCAGCGGGAGATGTCTCTCCTCTTTCGTCTGTCTCCTGTGCAAAAGAACGCGAAGAGTATAATGAATCCATGTCAGCCTGACTAAGCCAGTCCCAGTGGTTACTTCTGTGATTTTGAATACATTCTAAACTTTGAACTGGCATCATCTCAGCTTGACAGAACCTCGATTCTTACAGGAGTCGAGTATTCATCTCCCCAACATCACAGATCTATATGCTTGATGCCATTATTATTATTGCGTTCATCCTGGCAGGAGCGGGGATTGGCTTTAACAGCATTGAAGATTTGCCCGCCCATGTGTTGTCGCAAGTCTCTAATGAAACTGCCCTGAGAGTGGTAACGGCTGGCTTTGGTGCGTTGATTGGCCTAGCTATGGGACTGTCAGTGCAACAGGCTTATCGTCGCTTAGAAAAACGGGTCCGCACCATGCCACCCGATATTTTGTTGAGTCGGGCGATCGGCTTGGTGATTGGCTTACTTGTGGCGAACCTGCTGTTGGCACCCACATTTTTACTGCCTATTCCAGCGGAGTTTTCCTTCATCAAACCGCTGATTGCATTGGTGGGTAGTGTGCTGTTTGCGTTTACTGGAATTTCCCTGGCCGATACGCACGGGCGCGCCCTGTTACGTCTCATCAACCCCAGCTCCTTTGAAACTTTGCTGGTTTCAGAGGGGACGCTGAAGCCCGCTGCCACGAAGCTTTTGGATACCAGTTGCATCATTGACGGACGGTTGGAAGAATTGTTGACAACTGGCTTTTTGGAAGGGCAAATTCTGGTGCCGCAGTTTGTGTTACAGGAATTGCAAGCGGTGGCAGATGCGGCGAACGACCAGAAACGTATCCGCGGTCGGCGCGGCTTGGATATTCTCAACCGCATTCGAGAAGCCTATCCCGATCGCGTGGTGATTAACTCCGCCGACTATGAAGATATTCCAACGGTCGATGCCAAACTGGTTAAACTAGCGCAAGAAATTAATGGCACATTGCTCACAACAGATTACAACCTCAGCAAAGTAGCCAGTGTGCAGCAGGTGCCTGTACTGAATATTAACGATTTAGCCCAGGCGATTCGGCCTTCCTATCTGCCGGGCGACAGCATTGATCTGAAAATTCTGCGGGAAGGTAAAGAACCTACACAGGGAGTGGGCTATCTGGAAGATGGCACGATGGTCGTTGTGGAAGAGGGTCGTAGTTACATGGGGGGTGAAATTCAGGTGATTGTCACCAGCGCCCTCCAAACCTCCGCTGGACGCATGATTTTCGCCCGCCCGAAAGCATCGATGGTGACTTCGTGATGCATGGCCAAACGAATTCGTGAGAAACCGTGCGATCGCTGTACCAAGTTCTCGCCCGTCCTTTACCGCATCCAGCAGGATGACTCTGGCACGTGGCGATTTGTGTGTCCGACTTGCTGGGCGATCGTGCGGCACAACAATCCTTTCTACATCTATGGTGGCACCTGGAAAGCAGAGAAAAGGTAGTTTGGTTAAAGCTCAGGACTTAGGCTCATAGATTAAATAAAGTAACTTAGCTGGCTCGGCTGTGAATGACAGGCAGGATGCCTATTCCACAAAAGTTTCTAATTTATTTAATTCTCATTCCTGCGATTCTCTCCTATTGGAGCGTGGTTTTGGAGACCATGCGAGTCTTTTTGCGATCGTGCTCGGTCAACTCTTCTCCCGCTTGCAAGCGAGTGGCGGTGTTTTGCAGCACGGTTGCCGCCTCCTGGTCGCCCATCTGCAACGCAGTTTTAGCCGCGGTTTGCAGCATTGTGACAGCGCCGCCCATATCGCCTTGTTTGAGTTTGTTTTCGGCAATTTGGGTTTGCCGATATTTGGCCAGTGCTAAAACGTGCTGCTGGACGGTTGGATCAGGATTGGACTGGAAATTCCCCACAAAGTCGGCCCGGATGGTGTATAAGTCTGACAACAGGGCTTCCGTGGCTGTGGCGGGGTCGTCATAGCGGATTTGCACTTCGGCGATCGGGTGTGACCCCACCTCCATCTGGCTCAGGTAAAGATTCACCAGCACGACTCGCGGCGCATCAATCATCAAGTCGCCTAAACGCACGATGAACTGTTGACCTTCTTGCATCACTGGAAGTTCGATCGCGTCAGGTGCTACCTGGGCCACGGGTTTGAGTTCCGCCAAGCGGACTCCAGCGGGGAGCGTCATCAGCAAATAACCATTCGTCAGCCCAACGGATTGGATGCGATTAAAGAGGCGGCCAAATTCTTCGACTGCTTGTTCGGGTTGCTGAATGTAGGACATCGTGCCGCCGCCAGCATCGGCAATACTTTCCAGCACATCCTGGTTCCACGAGTCGCCAAACCCGAGAGTGTTAATGGTGAGGTTGTAATCTGCGGCCAATTTTGCCAGCTTGAGGCAACGATCGTTGTCGCCGTGTTCGTTCTCGCCGTCGGTCAGGAGAAACGCTTGTGAAATCGTGCCCTGTTTGGCTTTGGCCAGCTCTTCAATGCCCAACCGAATTCCTTCATCGATCGCTGTGCCGCCACTGGCTTGAATCTGATTCAGTTGCAGCTTCACACTAGCCGGATTTTCTAGTTTCTGGTTTGGGAGCAACACCTTGGCCTTGTGGTCAAAACCGATGATCGACAGGTGATCCCCCAGAGACAATCGATCCACCAGCCGTTGTGCCGCTTCGCGGACAGTGTCCATCGGTCGCCCACTCATCGAACCGCTGTGATCTAGAATCAGGCTCAGGTTCAGGGGCGCGCTCGCCTGAGTCTCATCCGCGATCGCGGCGATCGAAATCGATAACTGCCGCTGACTCATGGGCTGAGTCGCATCAATGGCGGCATCGCTCAATACGTATTGCAATCCAACTCTCATACGCCTGCATCCAAAACCTAACTATGTATGGTAGCTTGGATTCTCATGACAGCCGGGGGGGTAACCCCTTTTCACCCGATATTCCTCATGTCTCCAATTTCTTCTGATGCAGAGCAGGCGATTCGATACACCATACGGCAATGTGGCTTAAAAGTAGAGCAGATGGCATGTGTCGGCTTTGAGGTGATGCAGAAAGGGTACCAGGATTATGTCACTACGATCGACACCACTCTAGATGCCGAATTGTTTTCTACTTTTTCGCAGCTTTTTCCAGAAGACGGAGTGATTACAGAAGAAAACGTTCGATCGCGGCAACAGTTCCATGCTCGCCACGCCCGCCTCTGGTGCATCGACCCGCTCGATGGCACCGAAGACCTCATTCAGGGCAAACGCAATTACGCGGTGATGGCGGGATTGCTGGAAAATTATGTGCCCCGCGCTGGATGGATTTATGCTCCTGGTCGCGATCGCCTGTACTTTGGCGGTGTTGATTGGGGGTTATTTCAGGCTACGGGCGATCGCGACTGGATGCCTCTCCCTATTGCTCCGCCCCGCCCAAACCTGACTCAACTGCGCCTGATGATTGGGCATCGCGATCAACACCATTACGGCACTGCGATCGCGGCTCAATTGCCCGGAATTCAATTTCAATTGATGGGCAGCTTCGGCCTCAAAGTTCTAGAAGTCATCATGGGGCATGCCGACCTGTACTTGTACTTAAATCGCCGGGTCAAAGTGTGGGACACTGTGGGACCATTGGCCCTTGCCCAGGCGGCTGGTTTAACTTGCTGTAGTCTGGAAGGGGAACCGATTCGCTTTACCCCTCAGGCGCTGGAATTAAATACCCTGACGCATAAACAAGCCATCCTGATTGGGCATCCTCATCTCGTCGATGCAGTACGGCCTCATCTCGTTGCGGCAATTCACGCCCTCTCCACAAATTGACGTGTGTGAGGACAACGAGACTGTTTATACTGGTGTTCTCTGCCTCCTTCTACCTCCTGATTTCTCCATGCAGACTGAAGCGTTTAGTGACCTGTTTCCGCTTTTAACTGCTGCCAACCCGGAAACTCTTGAATGGCTGCTTGCTGCCGCTGTTGAACACGACTATCCCGCCGATCGTGCCGTGCTGATGGAAGATGCCTGGGGAAACGCGCTTTACTTCATCGTGTCTGGTTGGGTCAAAGTGCGGCGGTTGGCTGGAACAGGTGAAGATAATGTTGTTACTCTGGCCATTCTAGGCCGGGGCGACTTCTTTGGCGAAATGGCGATTTTAGATGAGTCGCCCCGCTCCACCGATGTGATCGCCCTCTCCCCAGTGAAACTCATTAGTATCTCCGCTCAGCGCTTTATTCAAACCCTGTTCAAAGATCCGCAACTGCACCATCGCATGTTGCAACTGATGGTCCGCCGTCTCCGGCTCACCAATTTGCGGTTTCAACTGCGGCACCAACCCCCCGCCATTAAACTGGCCAATACTCTCGTGATGCTGGCCGATAGCTATGGGCAAGAGTCGGCGATCGGCACTGAAATTTTCAATATCTCTTATAAAGACTTGGCCGATCTGAGTGATATCGGCGTGGAAGAAACCACCAAAATCATGGAGAAGCTTGACAGCAAAGGCTGGATTAAAACAGATAGCATGGCTCAAGTGATGCACATCCTCAATCTCAAGCAATTGATGCAACTTGCTGGAAAAGTTTAATGCTAGAGTCACGAGTGTTTAGACAGGAGCAAACTACGGCATGAATCGTGAATCCTGGGAGTCGGAAGTGCTCATCGAAACGGCAGACATTGAGCAGCACGGAGCAGATTCTCTGACAGCAGACGAATCCGTAATGTTGGCGCACACGCCATCTCCTCAGTTCTCGTACCAGGTTTCCATGCCAGAACCATCTTCGCACCTGTTTGAGGTGGTTCTGCGGGTGCAGGAATGGCCCGCAGGCACCGCTTACCTGAATCTCAAAATGCCCGTTTGGACACCTGGATCATATCTGGTGCGGGAATATGCCAGACAGGTGCAAGACTTTGCTGTGCGATCGTGGGCAGGTGAGCCATTACCCTGGCGGAAAGTATGCAAAAACCACTGGCAAATTGAAACTGCTGGATGCTCTGACTGCACTATCCACTATCGGGTGTACGCGAATGAGTTGTCGGTGCGGACAAACCACCTGGATCTGAGTCATGGCTACTTCAACGGGGCGGGATTGTTTTATTACATCTCTGGATACGAGCAGTACCCAATTCGAGTCACGATCGTGCCCCCCCGTCCTGATTGGACTGTGACCACAACGCTCCCAGCCGTTGCCGCAGAACTTAACACGTTTGCGGCTGCCAACTTTGATGAATTGGTCGATTGCCCAGTTGAAATCGGCAGACATCGGCTATACGACTTTGAGGTGAGCGGGAAGCCCCATCAACTGGCAGTGTGGGGAGAAGGCAACCTGGAGCCAGAGCGACTACTGGCAGATATCCAGCAAATTATTGCGGTGGAAGAAAAGCTGTTTGGGGAATTGCCCTACGATCGCTATTTGTTTTTGCTGCACTTATCGTCTCAAGGCTTCGGTGGGTTGGAGCATAAAACCTGCTGTTCCTTGATCTATCAACGCTTCGGCTTTCGGCATAAGGAAAAGTACGATCGCTTCATCCAACTGGTCGCCCACGAGTTCTTTCATCTCTGGAACGTTAAGCGCATTCGGCCCAAAGCCCTGGAAACTTTTGACTATGACCAGGAAAACTACACCCCCTCCCTTTGGTTTAGCGAAGGCACCACCAGCTATTACGACCTGGTCATTCCCTATCGTGCTGGAATTTACGATGTACGGGCTTATTTAACCGCCCTCAGCAAGGAAATTACGCGCTTCCTCACCACACCCGGTCGCCAGGTGCAGCCGCTGGCAGAGTCGAGTTACGATGCCTGGATCAAACTCTATCGCCAGGATGCCAACAGCCCTAATTCGCAAATGTCCTACTACTTGAAAGGGGAGATGGTGTCCCTGTTGCTCGATCTCCTGATTCGAGAGCGGCACAACAATACGCGATCGCTGGATGATGTGATGCGGCAAATGTGGGAGAAATTTGGCCAATCGGAAACTGGCTTCACCCCAGAGGAGTTGGAGCAGACGATGGCGGCGATCGCGGGCACCGACTTGAGCGAGTTCTTCCAAACTTACCTCCACACCACCGATGAGTTACCCTTCGACGAGTATCTGGAACCGTTTGGGTTGCGCTTGTTGCCCGATGGAGACAGTTCGTTGCCGTGGTTGGGGTTAACACTGAAAACAGAAAATGGGCGCGAACTGATCAAGTTTGTGGAGCATGGCTCGCCAGCACAGCGAGTTGGCATGGATGCCGGAGATGAACTGCTGGCAATTAATGGCATTCGCGTCGGTGCGGAACAACTGAGCGATCGCCTGCGCGACTTTGAACCGGGTCATCTGATCCAGGTCGCTTTTTTCCACCAAGAAGAACTCCGCCTGACCATGCTCACCCTGGCCGAACCACGCCCTTCCCGTTACCAGATCGTGGCCTGCGATCGCCCCACTCGTAAACAGGAGCAAAAGTTTCAGGGCTGGTTGGGCGTGCCTCTGTCTACCCTCCAGTAATTTCCGTCATGAAAAAGTAATTGCAACTCAATAAGCGCGATCGCCCTCACTCAAGGCTGACTCCGCGAATAGATTGCGATCGACTTCTGGCGGCAACGGGAGCTTGTTCGATTTTGCGTTCCTGCACGCGATGAGCGCTGAAATAGCTTTGCCACAGTTCCGGCGCATTCAGCGTTTCGCCGCCGTGTTTTGTGAGGCGAGTGCGGACTTTGCAGAGAACTGGCGTGTTGACACAGGCACCAGAAATAATGATTTGGCCTTTAGTAAGCGCAGGCAGTTCTTTCAGTAAATCCCGTCCTGCCGCCTCTACGCCGTACTTCAGGCTTTCCTGGTCCACCGGATTTACAATGCGCATGATGAATTGGCTCATGCACTGGGATAGTACGTCGGAGTCGAGTTTGCCGGGACGCTGAGTAATCAAGCCGACACCCAAGCCGAATTTGCGCCCTTCACTCAGGATGGTGCGAATCACTGCTTTGCAGCGAGACGGTTCATGCGCCGGGGCGAAACGGTGCGCCTCTTCTAGCAGGATGAAAATCGGGTAGGGCAGATAATTCTCATCATCGGGAGTGATTCGCTCCTTGAGACTATCCATGCGGGCGTTGTTGGCTTGGCGCAACACAGCGGCACAGATGACCTGCTGTTCGTCCTGGCTGATTTCGTTCATTTGCAGCACAGTGACTTGTCCCGGTTCGAACAAGTCCTTGGGCGCAAGATGCTGGAAGGCATGAAAATAGGGCGATCGCGCCAATCGTTCCAGTTTCCACTCCAACGCAGGAGCTGATGAACCCGCTTTCTCATTACCCTCCTCGTCGGTTTGGGTATCTGCTTCGTACACAGCCGCAATCAAGTCATGCACATCCCAACGATAATCACCACTGCGATGCTTGCGTACCAGAGCGTAGGCTTTGTTGAGAATGGATTGCTGGCGATCGCTCATCTCCGGCAACAGGGTCAGGATATCGGCATAATCCAGTGATGAAATACGGATGCGAATATCTGCCGGCGTGAGAATTTTCACCGTTGGCGAGTAGCCATCGTCCGCGGTAAAGGCGGGATGTCCCTGCGTTTCGCCCAGGGTGTTGTATTCGCCGTGGGGATCAAAGATCAAAACAGCGGCGCGGTTGTGGGGCAGCAGCAATTCTTCCACTAAAACGCCTGCTGTGTAGGACTTACCCGAACCTGTTCCGGCCAAAATCGCCATATGGGTACTGACCAGTTCTTTCACGTCGAGGGCGATCGGCACAGCTCCCGCCTCCCGCAATAACAACGCCCCAATGTGCGCCGAGCCGATCGCTCCCGGTTGTTTCTTGTTCAACACTCGTTGCAGCATACCATCATCGGCTAGAAACACCTTGGCTCCGGGGTCGGGCGTTTTGCGCGGATTCATGAAGCCCAGTGACTCATCAAAATAGCCGATCACATCAACGGTGACTTCGTAAATTTCGGGATTGTTGTAGGTGAAGCCGATGAGGGAGGCGATCGCGTCAGGGCTAATTTCGGTATCGGCAAAGATGCGATCGGGCAAATGGTCAATCAAACAACGAGCGGAGATCTTACCCAAGATTTGAACGCGCTGGCTGGCTTCCTGCACTTCGTAGTAAACAAATTCACCGATTTTGACGTAGCGGTTGTCGGCTGTGATGAATACATACTGGTTGCCGGTGTCGCCGGGACCTTTGACGGTGCCAATCACGATTGGCTGTATCATTGCTGCCGTGAGAGTGGAAGAAGCGCGAGGTTGAATCATAATTGCACGCGATCGCTATTCTCTCGGTTATACCGGATTTTGCGAAAATGTCGAGAGCAATTGTACTAAACCTTTGATCGTAAACCTAATTCTCAACTGGCTTTAGGGAGAAGCGGAATCAGTCCAGCCTCAAATCAAAGAGAACACACGATGCTTTGCTTGTAAAAGAAGATTTCCAAATCCAACGAAAAACAAGCTATCAGGCCGGAGTGTTGACTGCTGGCTTCGTAGAATCGAGATTTTCTTCCTTTACTTCAGCCGTTTTGCTAACTGACCCAGATTGTTGACTCTTGCAACACCCATTAGTCCAATCCTCACCTGGTTTGTGTCGACACTGCACATTATTTTCTTTCTCATCAGTACTCTTACTCATCATTAAGTTCCTCCAACGGAAACTATAAGGCTTTGAGCAGAGTATAGTCTTTTCGGAAAAATCCGGCAATAAGCGGTAAAACCAGGTAAATCTTTGTGTGGCTACGTACCATTGTGCCCCAACCACCATTTATTAAGACTATAAATGGTGTTCTTTTTCTACAGATGGCTTCACTCTCGAAGGAACTAGATCACTGGGTAGCAAAAACGAGCTAATCAACGACTCTCGCAAGTCCTTGGAAACATAACTATCCCCTTGGATGCATTCCAAGACCAGATGACAGCCATAGAGATAATCTTGCAAAGCTTGACTGTCTTCTTCTGATATGGGTTTCTCATAGCCTACATCTAGGTAATCAATCATCACTTGTTTTAATTGATCGGTCCATTCCTGGCATTTTGCTCCATCTGCATCTTGGCATGGGAGGTTAGCTTGCAAGATTTCCAGTTGATTAACAAGTTCCCCATATTCCAAGTCTTTTGCCAGGGTAATGACCTCTCGCAGCTTCTGTTCCAAGCTACCTTCTTCAATTTCTAAATTTTCTAAGGTGAATTTTGGGCGCTTAGAGTTGATCACAATGTGATTTTCTCTTGCATCTTCTAAGTCATGTTGATGATCGTGAGGATTGTTTAAGTGAGAAATGGCATGGTCCTCAGCGATCGCATGAATCGCAACTAGCATCGAAATTAATCCAGCTCGAGGAGGTCTGGGCTGAAGCTTTCCGCCTCGTACTTGTGTTCTGCAATAATCTCTGATGGCTGTAGCAAACTTGTGACATAGTTCACGATCAATCGCGACATCGTTACGTAGATAAAGAAGGGTATCAAGATCTACAGCTAGATAAAATGCTCGATAAGCACTATAAGGGCAGCCACTCTTTTCTGTCATCTTGTACAACCATTCCAGATATTCCTGTAAATCAGGACTGGCCTCAATCAACCGATTTGCCTGCTCAAACATCATCTTAAGAAATTCGTCAGCAGTATCCAAACGGCCAGAAATAATCAGAAATACTTCATGCCAACTAGGATCAGTGAGATGGTCTTGAATAATGCGATTGAGTAAAGCGCGCCGCTCTGAACTATCCAGGACGAAACGTGCTGTAAAATATTCTTGAAATGTTAGATGGGAGAAAGCATACAATTCTCGCCGCTTTTCCACTAGAATGCCATGGTTTTCTTCGATTTCCTGCAAAATTATATTCCCCTCTGCTTCCAAATCTTCTGAATTGAATGCTGGAATATGTTGAATAAACTCTTTAATTTCATTTTCTAGCTCAAACTTTTTCCACATTGTTCTTCGCACGGTGCGATCGAAGCCGAAATATGCAATTCGACTAAATAAATTAATCTTGCGAGGTCGAGTGAGATACTCGCTATACTCCTCGTGCCGCTCAATCCGCCGTCTAGCATCCCACCGCCGTAATAAAGCTTCTACGGCATCTCCATACAGAGTGTGTCGATTCCTGGGAAAGTTATAACTATCTTGAAAGAGGTAGCATAGCATAGTTAGCAGTAGAGGATTGGTTGCAAGCTCCTGCACTGCTTTGTTTTCTTCGAGTTTTGATAAGAACCGAGACACGGTTACTTGAACGTCATCCACTGTACTACTCTCAGCTTCATGCTGTTCTCTGAACCAATTTGTGACAAAATTCCTTACTTGCTTCCTGGTAAACTCAGCAACTTCTACCAAGGTGAAGTTTTCAAAGGATGTCCGGTCATGAGCAGCAGAGCGACAAGTTATAATATACCGATTTTCGGGATAGTTCTTGACAAAAGATTGAATACTATTGTGGACGTAATCAATGTCTGCCTTGCGTACTTCATCTAACCCATCTAATAAGATCAAGCACTGACCTTCTTCTAAAAATCGAGGAACTTTTACTCTGGCATCTGGCAAAAAATTGTCAAAGGTTTGAATCATCTTCTCGACAAGCGAAATGCCGCTAATATTAAAATCTCTCAGTTCCAGGTAAAAAGGGATATAAAGCTTTTCGAAACTTTGAGATAGGAAGTTGATTGCGATGTATCTTAAAAAAGTTGTCTTCCCAGCTCCAGGATCACCTAATACGATGAGCTTATCATATTGCTGAATTGCTGCTAGTCCTCCTATTCGTTTCTCAAGTCGAGGAAAACCTGTACGGTCAAGAATAAAGTCACAACTAGAGTTATCCTCAAGACTTGAATCTAGTAAACCATCAATCGTTGCTTGTTTTTGCCGTCTGGTACTTTCAAAAACATTCACTTCTGTAAATAAATGATTCAATAGCCTTGGCGAGTTCATATCTAAAACTCTAATTTTCCCTAAACTCTCTTCAAGTTCCTGACGATATTGATTTAGCCATGGCAGTTTATCTATATTTAGAGTTGCTTGAGCGCCTTTAGTAATTAAAAAGTCATCATCTGGAGATATCCTTTCTTTTGCTTCAGCGTAGCTCTTAAAACCTAGCAATAAAACGCACAAGTAGTTTAAGCTGGACTGTTGCAGTGTTTGAGGTGGATTATCACCAAAAAAGTTACGGATTGTTTTATCTGAGATCAAATCTCTGGCAATTGAGATCTTCTTCTGCTTCTTCAAAGTCTCCAAATCTTCACTGAATCTGGTATTAAGTGCAGAAATCAATCGAATTGGTGATTTTCCAAACTTATCTGCATAGGCTTGAAGGAGAGCTTCTCTAACTTTAGGATCAACTTTAATTGCTGCCATACAAAATTAACTCCATCGCCTTGAGTCACATTTATTACATACAAACGGTTCGAATGTTGTTGATACTTTTGTGACTTTACAGAAACTCTACAAATGCTATTTAGAGGCTTGCAAAGGCTAAAAAATTCTTTCCAAAGCTTCTTCTACCGCTTTACGATCATAATTTATAAAAGCCCAAATGATGATGGTTGCAACTGTATACGTTGGTACTTTACCGAAGAATTCGCCTAGTTGCCGAAAATTACCGCCTTATACCAATTTTGTATAACCAACATAAGTCCTAGCCTAAACACACTCTTTAACTATTTAGTCTAAACACACTCTTTGAGTATTTAGACTGGCGCTTAGGCTAAGAACTTATTTTGTTCTTATGCTCATTAGTTATATCAACTGGCTCTTTGGGAGGTAAGTGTTCCAATACAACATCAAGTGACAGCAAAATAGCTTTCGACTTTTGAGCTTGTGAAGTCTCAGATAAAGTGTCATCTGTCAGCAGTTCATTAATAGATAAAATATCCTTATTCTTCTCCACGTCCATGTCCCCGCACAACTTTGGCCTAAATTAAGATTAGCGCAACAAAACATAGCTAGAAAGGGATAGGCAATACATGCCTTTTTTTGACAAACAATACCGGAAAGATTGCCTGAATTGCAAAGTGGCCGTATGGAACACAAACTCAACCTAACTAAATCAAATTAAGTTAACCAGCTTATTGATGAAGCCTAAGTCAATAATTCGTGAAAAGATAAAGGCTAAAAGCAAGGTAAACACTGGTATTATTCGGCAATATAAGGAAACAACTTTATTCGGTTAACTTGTCGCTATTTTCTTAGGATAGACTCGTATTATGTCGATAGTTTACAGAGGTAAAGAGATGAAGACCGTTCAATATTTGTATGAAGACACCAGTTGCTTAGAATCAAAAACTATCTTGTCACCTTTTAAGTTTCAAAATGCACCATACTCAAGCGATAATGAAAAGAAATCTATAGCAGTTCGTGTTCTTATCGTTCTTTTTAGCGCTTTCTATATTGTGACGATCGCGGCTGATCACTTCACTCACAACAGCCAGATTGTTGAACCTAGTAGTATATTTGACAAGTCGTTACTTCACCTGATTTGACGGCTTCTGTTAACCCAAAATGTGCAACTTAACAGCCTCTTCTACAGGTTGAAATTTTGTAAAAGACAAATCAACCTGCCGCAACTATAGAAATAAGCGGTAATTTTCGGTCATGAAGAGTAGGATGGTGTTAATGTAAACCGTCGATCATAAAGAATAGTAGCGATGGAAAGTAATCTTATACCTGTTGGGATTGACGAGGAAACTTTGAGGGAGTTGAAGTGGTTGTCGGATTATATGAGGGTGCCGCCCTCGGAGGCATTGCGACAGGCGATCGCCACGCAAGCCTACATTCAGCAAGTTCTGAACGAGAAAGGGGAAGTGCTGGTTCGTAAAGAAGGAGAACTGCGGCGGGTTACGTTCAAACCGATCGCTCAAGCTCAACACTCCACAACATCTTCCTAACCATTAATCAAGGTGTTTGGTGTTATGAACTCTAATCCAGAAACATCTGGTTCAGATGAGCCCGATGTCCAGTTCGGTGAAATGGTTGATGCGGAGCAAACGGCCAAACTGCCTTTATCGTTAGATAACCAGTTAAAGAAGGTGGATTCCCAACCACCACCACCCATTACAAGCGCAGACATTCTGCGTGATCGCGAAAAGGCAAGAAGTTGGATTGCCAAAGCGTTAGTGGTGTCTTCAATCACCACTGTTTTTGCCACCTTTCTACTAATTGCTGTCGATCGCGTTTCACTTTACATGTTCGAAAAGAAACCGACAGATGATGGGTTAGCGAAAGATTTGATCACACTCATTTGGACAGCTCAAACAGCATTAGTGGGAAGTGCGCTGGGATTTTATTTTGGCGATCGTGACTCTACATAGGGTCGGTGAACTTGATTTTATACCCCTAAATAGCGACGCAGAAAGTGTTCCAGGGTTTCGAGTTGGAAGCCGAAGGTGAGTTCCAGGTTAGCGACTTCTTCCGCGGTGCAGAAAAATTCATTGGCCAGGAGCGTGCGGAGGGTGCCGAGGGACGTGCTGAGATCCCGATTGAAGACCCCTAAGGCTCCCCGGATGCCGTCGATCGCCAGCAGCGGCGGATTTAGAATCAGCGGTTTGCGATTGAACACTCGCCCAAAAATATGGGGAATGTCTTCTCGCTTCAGGATTTCCGGGCCACCGACCGGAAAGATTTTGTTTTGGGCACTGTGAACACTGGCCGCATCCACGGCAATCCGCGCCAGGTCATCCGTGCTAACGATCGATGTCCGATTTTGCGGATCACCAATCAGCAGATAAATCCCCGTTTGCCGAAATTGTTCTGCCAATGGCAACAGGTTAGACGCAAACCCAGAAGGACGCAGGATGGTGTAAGGCAAACCGCTCGCTTGCAAGTATTTCTCGACAGCAGCTTTGGCCTTGAATACAGGCGCATCTTCGTAGCCGCGATCGCTGCCCAACACCGAGATAAATACAAAATGTTCGACATTTGCTGCTTTCGCTGCCTCGATTAAATCAATATTGGCTCGATAGTCCAGGTCGGTGGCTCCACCCTGCGCTTCGTTAGAACCGTGGGCACTGATAATCACTCGCACCCCCCGACAGGCTTTTCGACATCCGGCGATCGCTGCAAATCACCAATCAAAATCTCAGCCCCCCGATTTTCTAATTCGGCAAAGTGGGAGGTGAGGCGAACAAAGGCCCGGACAGGCAGATCGCGTGTCCTTAACAGGCGCACAATCCGGCGACCTAAACCTCCAGTGGCTCCAGTGACTAAATACATGGCAGTGTGAGGGATAAGTGATGACTGAGCAGAACGTTTCTATCACTATCTCTGATCTCACCCGAATGGTCTACCTACCCTCAGATTGGTTAAGGAATGAGAATTAAATAAAGTAGCAAATTCTGTGGAATGGGCATCCTGCCTGTCACTCACAGCCGAGACGGCTATGCCACTTTGATTTAATCCATAGTGTTAAGCCCCCCAGCCGTTTGTTTAAGCCAACGATCGCACTGCTGCCATGACTTCCCGCGAGAGGAAGGGCAGCAGCGATTCGTTTTTGGCGTGGTCGGTGCCTTCCGTGAACACGACCAACAGGTAGGGATGGCAGTCAGGCAGTTCAATGTAGGCGGCATCATGGCGGACGCGGCTCATGAGTCCGGCTTTTGACCAAACCTGGGCATCCAGGGGTAAACCGGAACCGAGGAAGCCAGTCACCTGATTTTCGGGATCGGCGAGGAGCATTTCGGGCTGGAGCGATCGCCGCAGTAAAGCCATCATCGCCTGCGATCGGGACGAGGAGACGGCCACACCACCCACAATACTGTGTAACAAGCGGGCTGTCGCATTGGTGGTGAGCAAATTCCGATTCTCCATATGTTCGCCATAAAACGCGCGTTCGCGGCCATAGGGACCATCGCACCAGGTTTTTTGGCAGACATTGATGGTCTTCAGTTCCTCCCAACCAAAGGCTTCAAAGTAGCGATTGACGATAAAGCGCTGTTGCTTCCAGGTGGCAAAGGGGGCGGGAGCCAGTTCTGGGCCGCTGGTGGTGCCAGTCAAGGTGTCTACGATGAGTCCGGTGGCATCGTTGCTAGAGTCTACGATCATGTCGCGCTGGGCTCGATCGAGTTCGACAGAAGGCTGCACCATGCCCCGTTCCAGCCAATCTTGCATGGCGACAAGATAAAACAGCTTGACCACGCTGGCAGGATAGATCAATTCCACGCCGCGATAGCTGAAGCCACGGGGCACATATTTCCAAAATTCGTCTGAACTCAAAGCCCCACCGGTGTTGATTGGCGCAGGCGAATCATAGACAATCCAGGTGAGCGCGAGTTGGTTCCGGGCCAGGTTGGGAAATGCTGCCCAGGTCGCCTCCAGGACGCGATCGCCCATCTCCTCTAACTCTAGGTTTTTGCTGAAAAACATCTTAAAATCCCATAGCTTGAGCGACGGATTCGATGTTGGGTGGGATGCCTTGCTTGAGGGGATTTTCGCTGTGTTTGATGGCAGAGTCGGGATCTTTTAAGCCGTTGCCCGTGAGGACACAAACGACTGTCGCCCCTGTGGGCACCTGCTCCTTCACCTTCAGCAAACCCGCCACGGAAGCTGCGCTGGCTGGTTCACAGAAAATGCCTTCCTGGGAAGCCAACAGGCGATAGGCCGCAACAATTTCCTCATCCGTCACGGCATTGAATTGGCCCTGGCTGGCATCTTGCACCGCGATCGCCCGTTGCCAGTTAGCTGGATTACCGATGCGGATTGCCGTTGCCAGCGTCTCCGGGTGTTCCACAGCATGACCACTAATCAACGGCGCGGCTCCGGCGGCCTGGAAACCCATCATGCGGGGCAGCTTTGCGCAAAACTGGTGCTGATGATATTCGCAAAAGCCCATCCAGTAAGCGCTGATGTTACCCGCATTGCCAACTGGAATGCACAGCCAATCGGGCGCATCCCCCAGCACATCCACGATTTCAAATGCAGCCGTCTTCTGGCCTTCTAAGCGATAGGGATTAACCGAATTCACCAATGTTACGGGATAGGTTTCGGCCATGTCTCGCACGATTTTTAATGCCTGGTCAAAATTGCCCTGAATGGCCAGCACTTCCGCCCCGTAAACCAATGCCTGCGCCAGTTTTCCCAAGGCAACATAGCCATCGGGAATCAGCACAAACGCTCGCAGCCCGCCCCGCCGTGCGTAGGCCGCCGCCGCCGCGGAGGTATTGCCCGTACTGGCGCAAATCACGGCTTTGGCTCCGGCCTCTTTCGCTTTGGTGATGGCCATTGTCATGCCGCGATCTTTGAAGCTGCCGGTCGGATTCAGGCCGTCGTACTTGACAAATACTTCGACCTGTCTGCCGATGGCAGCGGCGATCGTCGGCACCGGGATCAGCGGCGTGTTGCCTTCTCGCAGCGTGACGACGGGGGTACAGTCGGTGACGGGCAAAAACTGCCGATATTCTTCAATCAAGCCGCGCCAACCTCGACCAGAGCGGGAAGCGGTGTTTGCTGGGGAACTTGTGGTCAAACTCAATGTCACTGTATGTTAGGGTGCGATCGCGATAGTGTGAACCTGAGCTATTAGTTTACCCTGATTCCATCGTTGTTCTGAGGTCTAGTAGCGATCAAAACGTGCGACCAGTTACAAAACCTCCCTCATCAGATGCTATCTTTTTGTAAAGTTCGGGTTAAGATGATTCGTGTGGTGTTAGTGAGTACAAATTACTAATTAGCAATGTTGGCAAAAGAACGTTTTGAAACCGAAATTTCCGCTGAAGTGCAGCCTGCTAGTTCCCTGGAGATTGCTCGTCAGCAAAGATTGATTCAATCTATGAGTGCAGACCAGCAAGAGAAATATCTGCACCTTCATGAAGAAGCCGAACTGTTGCTGCAACAGTTGCAAGAGATGAAGCGGCAGCGGCAGGAAATCGAAAGTCGTCAGTTGGTAGGGGTGGCAGGCTAGTTACTGCTAAGGAATTGCACAAATTCAAGAGAAGGGGGCGGTCAGGTCTTATACTTGGGCATGGTTTTCACTAAGTCCGGTAGGCTCTTTGACTATGCGCTCTTTCTGGTCTGACCCCTTTCTCTGGATTCACCTGGCAGGATTGGCGACCGTTCCCATCTGGCTTGAACTTTGTTTACTAGGTTTGGCTGTTGGTGATCCGGTTTTACCCGTCTGGCTAGAGCTGTTGCTGGTAGGTGTCGCTGGGATTGCACCGATCGTATGGATGCAGTGGCAGCGACCGTTCAATATTTTTAGCTTATTAGCCGTAGCCTTGAAGCCAGAACGGTTAACAGAAGAGCAGCGCCAGCTACTTACACGATTCACAGTGCCGCGCAACCGATTTTTGGCGATCGCGGTTTCAGTTGTTTTGGCCATCGTTCTGCAAAAGCTGTATTTCATCTCCCCCATCGCCGCATCGATCACGCCATTTACCTTTGCTGGTCGTTTGGGCGGGCTGGTCATGGCTGCGATTGCGTTGCTTGGGGCCAATCTCTTCACTCAAGTCCCCGTGGCAGTGGCAAGCGTACTGCTCACCAGCGAAGCGACTTTTGCCGCAACCTTGCCTTTTGCGATCGAGCAAATTCCCCAACGGTTTACCGCGATCGGCTTGCCTGTGAACCAAATTCTCCCGGCGATCATGGCTGAAACTCCGCTTCCGCAAGCACCTCCCGCCTCAGTCAATCCCCAAGCTACCGACTTTCAAATTCCGGTAACTCCCAGTGAACCCGTCATGCCCACGGTTACAATGCCGCTCAACGCTGATGATCTGGATGACGTTTGGGGTTCCGAGGACACGACAGATAATTCTCCAGCAGTTGCTGATATTTCATCTGGAGTAACTAGCGCTGCCGATTCGGACCGACCAGTGGAAAAACCGGATTTGACGGTTGCAGAGGTAAAACCGGAAGAGGATATAAAAGATGAAAATCCAGTAGCAGTTGTGTCTGAGTTGGATCAAGCGGCTGTTACTGAAGCGGATTGGTTAGATAGCCCCGCGATCGACGATCCAGCCTCCGCAGAAACCCAAACCTAACCCCCAACTCCCAACTTTTCTCCCCTCTGCCCTCTGCCTTCCTCCTTCTGCCTTTCCATGCCTCTCTATTGCAGCCAGGGACACGTTAACGCCTCCGATAGTCGGTTTTGCCGATTGTGTGGAGAAGTATTGCCCATTGGCAGCGCGATCGCCGGGCAACTGCTGGCCTTGCGGTATCGAATTGTGGCGGAATTGGGTCAGGGTGGGTTTGGGCGCACCTACCTAGCCGAAGACACAAACCGCTTTGATGAAGCTTGTGTGCTGAAGGAGTTTGCCCCTCAGGTGGGCGAGCCATCAGAACTCCAAAAAGCCGAAGAACTCTTTGCGCGAGAAGCAGGCATTCTTTACCAACTTCAGCATCCCCAAATTCCGCGATTTCGCGAATTGTTTCGGGCGGAGTGGCAGGGGCGAGAACGAATTTTCCTGGTGCAGGATTATGTGCAAGGGCAAACCTATGAGGAACTGTTGCAGGAACGGATGCAGCGGGACGATCGCTTTTCTGAATCAGACGTAGTGGAATTCCTGCTGCAACTTTTGCCTGTGCTGGACTACATCCATGCTGCCGGTGTGATTCACCGCGACATTTCGCCTGATAACTTGATTCAGCGATCGACGGATGCTTTACCTGTCCTCATTGATTTTGGCGGCGTGAAACAGGTCGCGGCCAGAGTCATTTCTACGCCAGCAACTCCTGATCACGCTGGGACCCGGCTTGGCAAAGTTGGCTACGCCCCGGCCGAACAGTTGGAACTGGGGGAAGTCTATCCGCACAGTGATTTGCACGCCCTCGCCGTTACCGTTTTGGTGCTGCTGACAGGAAAAGAACCGGGCGAGTTATTCCATCGGCAAGGAGCGCTCGATCGCAACCACTGGCGGCAACTTGTCCACCTGCGTCCAGCCCTGGTAGCAATTTTGGCCAGAATGCTGGAACCGTACCCCACCAAACGCTACCAGGCGGCGGCGGACGTGTTACAGGCGTTGGAGGCGGCCGGATATCGATCGTCCCATCCTGTTGCCGCTGCGAGTCCTCAAGCTGGCGCGCCCATTCCTGTCTTTGCCCCCGACCCAGCCACAATCGCCATTGCCCCCAAACGGTTGACCCAGGCGACACCAGTTGGCCCCAAAGCGCGCCAAACGGAGCAGAAGAATGTAACCTGGGCGATCGCGAAAATTGTCCTCCTGCTAGGCTTGATTACGGGCGGTTGGTGGGCCGGAGTAAAGTGGATTGGGCCAGCGCTCAAATCGCAGCTACCAGAAATCACCAACTCTGCCAAACCGCAACCAACCCCTCAAGCAGAGCAATCCCAGTCGCCCAACTTTCCGCAGTCAGACCAGGAGCGCAAACAACAAATTGAATCGCGGCGGCAGCAACTCGGAATTGACAGTACCTTTCTGGTGAATTTGGTGAATGAAGCGTTTTATGCCAAACATCCAGAATTGAACGGGCAAAAACTGGGAACGGGTGATGCCGATGCTGACTTGCGCCAGGAATGGGATGAATTGGCGTTGGCTTACCTGAAGCGCCTGGAATTTCTCAGTTCGGAGGCTCGCTCGCGATTGGGACAATTCACTGAAGCCGATGTCCTCGATCGCCAAACTGCGGCCAGTGAAATCAACCTCAGCGGCAGGGCCTTGAATGACCTCACCGATGCCGCCTTTTTCCATCATTTTCCGGAGCATCCGCGCGGTGAAAACTTGCTCGATCGCGCCATTGGGCAGGTGTGGCAGGGAGTGGCAACCGACCAATTAAAATTACTGCAAGCGGGCCAAACGCTGGAACGGGTGCAATTTTCGCCCGGATACTTCAGCGATCGCTTGACTGGCACCCTCAAGCCTGGTGAAGGCAAAGCTTATATTGCCAATCTCAGTGCGAACCAAACCCTCCAACTGCGATTGCAAACGGGCCAGCCAGTCCTGCTATCGCTCTACCCTCCCACCAGCGATCAGCCCGCCCTTCTGTCCGACTCCACCGAAACAGCCTGGTCTGGTAAACTTACCGCCTCTGGATATTACGAAATCACGGTAGTCGCCGATGGGAAAGAGACAAACTACACGATCGACCTAGCCGTTGCCGATGAAGTTTCGTCGCCTGAGTAGCTTGTTTGATTTCTGTAGGTTCTCTACCCACTGCCTTCTTTAAGCCTTGAAGCAATCAATCGAAACCGAATGTGGCAGGATAGAAGCTTGTTGATGCGGATACGCCTTACACTTCATGCTGTCAGTTTTATCGTCGATCGTTTTGGCTCAAACTGCGCCACCGCTGCCCAGCCAGGAGATTCGCGTTCCTCAACCCGTGCGGGTGCTGCCAGGACGCTTGGATACCGTGCCCGTGTTCAACAGCAACAGCCCCGAATTGGTGTTGAATGAAGGCATTTTGTTATCGACCTTGCCGCCAGCCGGCAAACAAGTTCCATCCGCTCATTTGAATTTTTCCTTTAATGGGCGGTTTGATGTCTTTGCCCACCATATCGCTAGAGCGCCCAAGCCGGATGATTTGCGGACGTTGTATCTAGGCGTGTTGATGCAAAATCCGGGCACACAACCCGTCACAGTAGACATTTTGCAGGCTGCGAGCCATCTCAGCCAGCCAGATGCCCCGTTCATTCCCCTGCCGCCTTATGTTGATAATCCGGCAGGAACAGTATTTGCTGGCCCTGGTAGTCGCGCGATGCTGGATGTGTTGCGGGGCCAGCGGCAGGCCGAGTTTCCAGCGCAGATCATGATTCCGCCTGGGGAAAGTCGGATGTTGCTGAACTTGCCCATTCCGGTGAAAGAACTCACGCCACCGTTAAATGGGCGATCGTCCCTGATTCGTGCCCGCAGCACCGCTCCCATTTACCTCGCCAGTCTGGCCAAGTTTGCCCCCACTGATCCAAATGGCAATGAGCGCCCGCCCACTGTAGAAGAGTGGCAGTCCTTGCTGACCCGCGGCGGCTTATCCACGCCGCGGGATAAAGCACCCACTCCACCCGACCAGAAAACGGGCCAAATTATTTACGGACGGGTGGCGGGCGTGGCCGAAGGATCGCGCTGGGTGGCGCAAGTGGTTGATCCACCGGGGGTGCAAACGAGCGATCGCAACACCTGGTATCTGTCTACGCCGGAGCGAAGTCAGGCATTTTCCTATGGTTTGAGTACTTTGAGGGGGGGAACCTTGGGCACGAATCAGGTGCAAACCGCCAATATGTTAGTCCGTTACCTCGATACGGCCTATCAAGCACACGGCAACTACGCGATCGAGTACAACCTCACCCTGCCGCTCCGCAACCGCTCCGAAGACATTCAACGCATTGCCGTGTTAGTGGAAACGCCCATCAAAGAAAATCAACTGCAGGATGAACAATTGCGCTTTCTGCAACCGCCCGGACGGCAAGTGTTTTTCCGGGGGAGTGTGCGGTTGCGCTACCGGGACGATCGCGGCCTACCTCAGGTGCGGACAGTACATCTCGTGCAACAACGCGGCCAGCAAGGCATTCCTTTAGTGCAAATCATGCTGCCACCCGGCGGTCGACGCTTAATTCAGTTCGATTTCCTCTATCCTCCCGATGCCACTCCTCCCCAAATTTTGACGATTAAAAACCTTGACTAGTGGTTTGCTGAGATGAAAATTCAACGAACTTCCATTCTTTTGTTGACGATCGCGGCCTTACTGGGTGGAGTCACTTACCTCACGGTGCAAAACGCCACCCAGCAAGAAGAAACCGCAGCGGCGCAAAAATTATTCCCGTTTCAAGAGGGCGATGTCCAGGCGTTGACGATTCAAACACCGCTACAGCGAACAGCGTTTGTGAAAGTGCCCAGTCCCGCCAAAGCCTCGCCTGCCCCCGCGACCTGGCAAATGACAGAACCGGAAAAGGCGGCTGCCAGCGACGGCTCGATCGCATTTTTGTTGAATCTGTTGGGCACGGGCACCAGTGAAAAAACATTAACCGTCCCTGGGAGCCGCTTGGCAGAATTTGGCTTTGACACACCTCAAGCAACGATCGACATTACCCTGACGAATCAACAAAAACATCGGCTGGTATTGGGGAATCCTGATTTTAATCGCAGTTTTTTGTACGCTCAAGTTGATCCACCCGCAAATCCGACGCAAGCCCAAACCATTCATCTGGTTTCTCTAGATTTTGAGAATGCCGTGAATCGCCCGATCGCAGAGTGGAAACAACAAGCTGCTGACAAACCCCAATTACCGCCGCCTCCACCTCCCAGCCCATGATGCCTAGCCCTACAGCGACGCTACTGCTTTCCTGCCCCGACCAAAAGGGATTGGTGGCCAAATTTGCGAATTTCATCTACGCCAATGGCGGCAACATCATTCATGCCGACCAGCATACGGACTTTTCTGCTGGCTTGTTTCTCACCCGGTTGGAATGGCAACTGGACGGGTTTCATTTGCCGCGTGAAATTATTGGGGCCGCGTTCAACGCGATCGCCCAACCCCTCCAGGCTCAGTGGCAACTCCACTTTTCGGATACAGTGCCCCGAATCGCCATTTGGGTGAGCAAGCAAGATCACTGCTTACTGGATTTACTTTGGCGCCAGCGAGCGGGTGAACTTCACGCGGAAATTCCATTAATTTTGAGCAATCACCCGGATTTAGCGGAAATTGCTCACCAATTTAACATTGATTACCACCACATCCCGCTTTGTCAAGCAACCAAAGCTGCCCAAGAGTTAAAACAACTGGAGCTTTTGCAGCACTATCAGATTGACCTGGTTGTATTAGCAAAATATCTGCAAGTCCTCAGTCCCAACTTCCTGGCCCAGTTTCCCCAGGTGATTAACATTCACCATTCCTTTTTGCCTGCGTTTCCAGGGGCCAACCCATATCAGCGTGCATTTCAACGGGGTGTGAAGATTATTGGAGCAACGGCTCACTACGCCACGGTTGATTTGGATGAAGGGCCAATTATTGAACAGGATGTTGGGCACGTCAGCCATCGAGACAGCGTAGAAGATTTGATCCGCAAAGGAAAGGATTTGGAACGAATTGTACTGGCTCGCGCTGTGCGATTACATTTGCAACATCGGGTGCTAATTTATGGCAATCGTACAGTTGTGTTTGGATAACAGACAACCTTACGAGGCCGCTTATGCTGCCAGTTCTAACGCAAGTATCACAGTTTGTAAACCATCTGAGCGTTGCTGGCAAGTTACGGTTCCGTTTTGGACTTCAATTCGCCGACAACATAGCACAATCTCTGTCGCAAAATCCCGATTTCCGATCGGAGCGAAACGTTGAGCGGTCACAAATAGATGAACCTGGTTACTACAACACTTGGCTCCCAACACTACAGGGGACTCAACATCGGAGTACCGTAAACCACGCGCCACAAGATCGATCAGCACAGCTTCCAGCAATTCTTGGTCAGCTCGAACAGCCAATGCATTCGATTCAAGTTCATAGATGAGTCGAGGAGTCGAGGTTTCGCTGAGCAAATGCTTCGTCACAGAACTCAGGATCGGTGAGAGCGGTAACATTTCTAGATGAACATCCACTAAACCTGCTTCCAATCTTTGGAGCAGCATGGCATCTGCCAACAGGTCACAAAGCGAGTTAACCTCATGCTGAATGGAATGAATGTAATGCTGTCGCTCGGCTTCCTGTTGACAGGAGTCCGTCAACTGCTTAACGTGAACTCCAAGCGTATCGAGCGATCGCCCAACTCGACGCTCCAGAGAGGCAATCACCTTCTTTTGCGCCGCCAGGTAATGGCATAGTTTCTCATTCTCAGCTTGTAGATGCTGAATTGCGGGGCTAGCTTGAGCGTGGACGCATGATACTGTCATGGGAGCCGAGACTCTACTAAAAGGTTCTATCAAAATATTACTCTACCTGTTAAGAACTGTAAAAAGTTGTCGGGTGTTTTTTAAGATTTTAGGATTTCCTTAATTATTCATAACTGCTTTTCCGTAGGCTAGCTTGAGCGTTACGGCGCAGCATCCAGGCTTTAACTCGTCGGAGCGCAGAACCAGTAAAGCGTTGTTCGTAATCCTCATCTGAAAGTGCGGCTAATTCGGTCAAACGTGGAGCCACGTTCCAGGGGAAGGGATAGAAGTCGCTCACCTCTGTTGGTTGGGCAAACCGCTGATTCCAGGGACACACATCCTGACAAATGTCACAGCCAGCAACCCACCCCTGGAGGTTAGCCGCGATCGCCGCCGGTAGTTGTTCGTCCCGATTTTCGATCGTGTGATAAGCGAGGCATCGATTCGCATCCACTACAAAGGGTTGAGGAATTGCCCCTGTGGGACATGCATCCAGGCACCGAGTGCAGGTGCCGCAATGGGCAGTATGAGGACGATCGGGGGGTAATTCTAAGTTTGTTAACACTTCGCCTAAAAACACCCAGGAACCATACTCACGGGTAATCAAATTGCCGTTTTTGGCAATCCAACCCAGACCGGCCTGTTGCGCCCACACTTTATCTTGAATGGGGCCAGTGTCAGCGTAATAACGGGTTTGAATCCCTGCACCTTGGGCTTGTAACCAGGCTGCGAGCGCTTTGAGTTTTTTCTCTAAAACTTTGTGATAATCGCGTCCCCAGCCATAACGAGAGAGCTTGGCGTACTCCGGCCCAGTGGGGCGATCGATCGGAGCGTAATAATTCAACGCCACGCAAATCACCGATTTGACCTCTGGCATCACCAACTTAAGATTTTGCCGTTTGGGATTCTCCATCCAGGCCATTTTTGCCTGAAACCCTTGCTGCAACCAGGTTCGCAAATGGGCTACTGATTCGGTTGCCGCCTCATTTGCAGCAGCAATCCCAACTTTGTGAAAGCCCACTTCGCGTGCCTGCTGTCGGATGCCATCAGCGAGACTTTGCAACCATAGAATCGAATCTTGAGAAGCCATTTGTAATGTCGCATCTCCCGTTCGAGAATCCTTCTGGGGAAACAGGTTTAAACTGGCTTCCCCACTTATTCTAGAGTTAATGTTTGTTTCTGGAATTACCAATCGGTGGCCGAAAAGCAACTGGGACAGGACGCGCCATTTGGCTCGATCGCGGGCATTGACGAGCCAACGATTTTGCAATACTTTACGTACCTGAACTCCGGAGAATTCGAAGCGGTTAGTCTGCTGTTTGCCGTCGATGGCGTTTTACAACCCCCTTTTGAAGAGAGGGTTTTAGGCAGAGAAGCGATCGCCACCTACTTAGAGCGGGAAGCAAGAGGGTTTTTGTTGCAACCCCAAAGAGGTAATTCAGTTGCCTTTGAAAACGGCGATACTGAACTTGAACTCATAGGCAAGGTGCAAACCCCCTGGTTTTCCGTGAGTGTCCGTTGGAGATTTATTCTCAGCCCGATGAAAGAAATTTGCTTAGTGGAAGTCAAACTCCTCGCTTCTTTAGAAGAGTTACTACCGCTGCGAGAGCGAGAACAGCATTCAAAATGAGAATTAAGTAAACTGTAATTTCTGTGGGATGGGCATTTTGCCCGTCGCGGCCAGTGAGACATCAAACGCAGAAATGATTCAATTATTTTTCCTCGGCTATTTGCTGCTTTTTTATATATTTTGAAATGAAATTAACGACGCGCGGACATTACAGCGTTAAGGCGTTGCTCGATTTAAGTTTACAACCTGGCTTTGGGCCAACGTCGGTGAAAGCGATCGCGCACCGCCAGGATTTACCCGCACCTTACCTGGAAAAACTCCTGATTGAAATGCGTCGCGCTGGATTGGTGGTTTCGCTGCGTGGTGCCCAGGGCGGCTATCAACTGGCC
>Ga0224722_1000260_pt1 | contig 30829 bp, 29 predicted proteins | sample Balambano_FR1_Me_FD_161646 | JGI IMG/M metagenome (GOLD analysis project Ga0224722, IMG submission 161646) | Freshwater sediment microbial communities from Lake Towuti, South Sulawesi, Indonesia - Balambano_FR1_MetaG | ecosystem: Environmental > Aquatic > Freshwater > Lake > Sediment | place... | reverse complement strand
GTTCTTCCGGGTGCTGCCCTATGGCTTTTCGCGCTGGGCGATCCGTCAGGTCAACCGCGCCGACCAGCGGCCAGCGATATTCTATTTCCATCCGTGGGAGATTGATCCCGATCAGCCGCGGCTCGCCCATGCGCCGCTGCGTTCGCGGCTGCGGCATTACACCGGGCTCGCGCAGATGGCGGACAAGCTTGGCGATCTGGTGCGCGAGTTTCGCTGGGGCCGGATGGACATGATCGCCCACCGTGAGGCGGCGCGCGCGCAGGAACTCGCTCCGCTGCCCACACCGGCCGGCGCCGAGCCGTGAACGCGCCGGTCAACCCGGCCGAACGCGTGCGCCCAGTCGACTGGCGCGACCCGCACGAGCTGCGCCGGATCGAGGGGTTCCTCGCCGAAACCCGCGCGAGCCTGTTCCAGCGACCGGCCTGGCTTGCCGCGGTCGCCGCCGGAACTGGGCAGCGCGCCTTGGGTCTGGTGACAGAACGACTCGGCACGCTGACCGGCTGGTTGCCGCTGACCGAGGTGCGCTCGGCGCTGTTCGGCAAGGTACTGGTGTCGAGCGGCTTTGCCGTCGGCGGCGGGATCGTCGCGGCGAGCGAGACCGCCGCTGCCACGCTGGCCGAGGCGGCGCAGGCCCACGTTGTGCGCGGCGGCTTTGCCGCGATCGAACTGCGCGGCGGACCGATCCCGGCCGGATGGGAGACCTATTCTGACCGGCATTGCGGTTTTGAACGCGCGCTTGCCGCGAATGACGAGGCCGAACTCGCCGCAATTCCGCGCAAAGCCCGGGCCGAGGTGCGCAAGGGGCTGGCATTGGGCCACCGCATCACCATCGGGCGCGGTGCCGAGGACAGGGCCGCGCATTACGCCTGCTACAGCCACAGCGTACGCAATCTCGGCACCCCGGTGTTCCCGCGCCGCCTGTTCGCGGCGATGCTCGAAGCCTTTCCCGCGCACAGCGACATCCTCACCGTATGGGAAGGCGAGACCCCGCTGGCGAGCGTGCTCAGCTTCTACCATGATGGCGCGGTCATGCCCTATTGGGGCGGCGGCATGTTCGCCGCCCGCGCCGCGCGCGCGAACGAGGCGATGTATTACGAACTGATGCGACACGCCCGGCGGCAGGGGTGCACGCGCTTTGATTTCGGTCGTTCCAAGACTTCGAGCGGGCCTTACAGCTTCAAGAAGAACTGGGGCTTCGATCCCGTGCCGCTGACCTATGCGACATGGGCTGCGCCCGGGCGCGCGGCGCGCAATATCGATCCCACCGATGCCGGATACAGCCGCCAGATCGCGCTGTGGAAGAAACTGCCGGTGCCGATCGCCAATGCCGTGGGGCCGTGGATCGCGCGCGGGCTTGCGTGATGGGCGACATCCTGTTCCTTGCGCATCGCGTCCCGTTCCCTCCCGATCGCGGCGACCGGATCCGCGCGCACCATCTGGTGAAGGCGCTGGCGCGGCTCGGCCCGGTGCATGTCGGCTGTCTTGACGAGGGCGATGCAGCTGCGGCGATGGGCGCGGGAACGGCGGCGCTCGGCGAGATCGCGGCCTCGCATTGCATCGCGCCGCGCACCCGGCCGCTCGCGCGCGCTGGGATCGCGGCGATGCTGGCGGGCAAGCCGGTCAGCCTTACCGCCTTTCACAGCCCCAAGCTGGAGCGCTGGGTGCGCGAAACCATCGCGGCGCACAGCATCAACGCGATCTTCGTGTTTTCAGGGCAGATGGGACAATATGTGCCCGATGATTTCCCCGGGCGGGTGGTGATCGACCTTTGCGATGTCGATAGCGCCAAGTTTGCAGGCTACGCCGCGGCGGGCGAGCGGGTATGGCTCAACGCTCGCGAGGCGCGGCTGCTGGCTGCCGAGGAGGAACGGCTGGGTCGCCGCGCCGATACCACGATCCTGATCTCGGCCGCCGAGGCGGCGCTCTATCGCAGCCGTCTGTCCGCGCCGGACAAGGTCTGCATCAAGGTGATAAGCAACGGGATTGATGCGGCCTTGTTCGATCCGGCGGGCATCGCGCCGCAGCCGGTGATCGCCGAGCAGGCGGGTCCACACCTCGTCTTCACCGGGCAGATGGATTACCGCCCCAACGAACAGGCGGCGCTGTGGGTGATCGAGGCGCTGCTGCCGCGCCTGCGCCAAACCTATCCGTCAGCGCAGTTCCATGTGGTGGGGCGCAGCCCCACTGCGCGGCTGACGGCGCACAGCGCCGCGCCCGGTGTCAAGGTGTGGGGCGAGGTCGCCGACGTGCGCCCCTTCCTTGCCGCTGCCGATGTGGCGGTCGCTCCGCTCATGATCGCGCGCGGGCTGCAGAACAAGGTTCTGGAAGCAATGGCGATGGCGCGCCCGGTGGTGCTCACCCCCGACGCCGCCACCGGCATTGCCGCGAGTGATGGTGAGCATTGGCTCGTCTCCCCGCTCGATACCGATGCGATGGCGGCACGGATCGAGGCTTTGATCCGCCATCCTGATGCCGGAGCGCGGATCGGCGTTGCGGCAAGGCGGTTCGTGGTCGAACATCACGACTGGGCCGCGATGCTGACCCCGCTTGCCGAAATGGTCGGACTACCGCAGGAGCGCGCGCGCCATGCCGCCTGATCCCGCCGCGACGCCGCAGAAACCCCATGGGGCGCCGATCATGCCGATTGTCGCAGCATGGCGCCGCCCGCTCGCCGCGCTAGCGGCTGCGGTGCTGGCGCTCATCGCGCTCGGCGCACGCGAATGGGGCGAGATGCTGCACCAGTGGTGGAGTATCGACACCTACAACCACCTGTTGCTGGTGCCGTTCATCATCATCTGGCTGGTGCGACTGAAGGCGAGCGAGCTCGCCCGGATCGTCCCGCAGCCCGCCTGGCCGGGCCTGACGCTGGTTGCGCTGGCGATCGCGCTGTGGTGGGCCGGGCGGGTGAGCGGGATCAACCTCTTCGCCCATGCCGGTGCGGTCGGAGCGGTGCAGGCGGCGGTGGTGGCAGTGCTGGGGTTGCGCGCCGCGCTGTTGCTGGCATTGCCGTTGGCGATGGCGGCGTTTCTGGTGCCGTTCGGCGATGAAATCGTCGCGCCGCTGCAGTTGTTAACGGCAGAGATCGCCATCGCGCTGACCCGCTGGAGCGGCGTGCCTGCCACCATCGAGGGCATTTACATCAATACACCCGCCGGGCTGTTCATCGTCGCCGAGGCCTGTTCGGGTGTGAAGTTCCTGATCGCGATGGTGACGCTGGCGGTGCTGGTGTGCTTCACCCGGTTTGCAAGCTGGCGGCGGCGCGCGCTGTTCCTTGCCGCCTGTGTCATCGTCCCGATCCTCGCCAACGGGGTGCGCGCCTGGGCGACCATCTACATTGCGCAGTTCATCGGTGCCGAGGCGGCCGGCGGGTTCGATCACATCGTCTATGGCTGGGTGTTCTTCGCGCTGGTGGTGGCGCTGTTGCTGGGCGGAGCATGGCGGTTCTTCGAGCGCGATCCGCACGAGCATGGCTGGCACGCCGCGACGCTCGATCGCTGGGAGTGGCTGGCGCGCGCCGAGCAGCGCCCGCTCGATCTGCCGACCGCGGTGATGGGGATCGCCGGGATGGCAGCGATCGCCGCGATTGCCGCAACCACGTCAATGCCATAAGGCGCACCCCTGCGATGTGCGGGATTGCCGGGATCATTCATGCCGAAACCCCCAAGCCGGTCGATCCCGCACGGGTCGAACGGATGTGCGACGCGCTTGCGCATCGCGGGCCCGACGGGGCGGGGGTATGGCATGATCACGGCGTCGCGCTCGGCCACCGCCGTCTCTCGATCATCGACGTCGCCGGTTCGCCGCAGCCGATGCATGCCGCCGATGGCCGCGCGGTGATCGCGTTCAACGGCGAGATCTACAATTTCCGCGAATTGCGGCGCGAGTTGGAACAAGCCGGTTTCGCGTTCCGCACCAGCGGCGATACCGAGGTGATCCTTGCCGCATGGCAGCGCTGGGGGGTGGATTGCCTCGCACGGCTCGACGGAATGTTCGCCTTCGCGCTGTTCGACCGCGACAAGCGCCAATTGCTGCTCGCGCGCGACCGGTTCGGGGTCAAGCCGCTGTTCACCGCCGCGCTGTCGGACGGGAGCATCGCCTTCGCCTCGGAGCTTAAGGGCCTGCTCGCGCATCCGCTGCTGCGCCGCCGGATCAGCCCCGAGGCGCTCGAGGCCTATATGACCTGGGGCTACGTCCCCGATAGCCATGCGATTCTGGCAGGCGTCGAGAAGCTTCCCGCCGGGCACTTCCGGCTGATCGAACAGGGCCGCGCGCCGGGGCGGCCGCAACGCTGGTGGGATATCGATTTCACCAGCCGAGAAGGCGGCAGCGAGGCCGACCTGTCGGCGCAGCTCGTCCACCTGCTGCGCGATGCGGTGCGCTCGCGCATGGTCGCCGATGTGCCGCTGGGCGCGTTCCTGTCGGGCGGTGTCGATTCCTCGGGCGTCGTCGCGCTGATGAGCGAGGCAAGCGCGCAGCCGGTCAAGACCTGCTCAATCGGTTTCGATGTCGCCGCCTATGACGAGACCTCCTACGCCCAGGCGGTTGCAGCGAAGTTCGGAGCGGACCATGCCGAACGGATCGTCGCCACCGATGATTTCGCCGCCATAGACACCCTTGCCGCGATGTTCGACGAGCCGTTCGCCGATGCCTCGGCGCTGCCGACATGGCGGGTGTGCCAGCTGGCGCGAGAACGGGTAACGGTGGCGCTGTCGGGCGACGGCGCGGATGAGGCCTTCGCGGGCTACCGCCGTCAGGTGTTTCAGCACCACGAGGAGCGCACCCGAGCGGTGCTGCCCGCATCCTTGCGCGCGCCGCTGTTCGGCGCGCTGGGCCGCGCATGGCCAAAGGCCGACTGGGCGCCGCGTCCGTTGCGCGCGAAAGCGACACTGCTGGCGCTCGCCGAGACTGGCGAGGAGGGCTATGCGCGCGGGCTGTCGGTGACGCTGCCCGAGACGCGCCGCGCGCTCTATACCGACAGCTTCGCCGCGCGGCTCGGCGGCTTCCGGGCCGAGGACGAGTTGATTGCCCTGATGCGGGCGGCTCCGGCGCGCTCGGGGCTCGACCGCGCGCAATATGCCGATCTCGCCTTCTGGCTCCCCGGCGACATCCTCACCAAGGTCGATCGCACCAGCATGGCGGTGAGCCTCGAAGCGCGCGAGCCGCTGCTCGATCACCGTCTCGTGGCCTTCGCCGCGCGCCTGCCCGAGCGGATGCGGGTGCGCGGGAGCGTGGGCAAATATCTGCTCAAGAAAAGCCTCGAACGCTATCTGCCGCGAGATATCCTTTACCGGCCCAAGCAGGGGTTTGTTACCCCGATCGCAGACTGGCTGCGCGGGCCGCTCGCGGGCGTGGCGCGGGGGGTTGCGAAGGGCGGCGCACTCGCTGAGACCGGCTTTGTCGACGCACGGACCATAGCCGCCATGGCCGAGGCGCATATTGCTGGCCGCGCCGACCATTCGCGCACCCTGTGGCAATTGCTGATGCTGGACAAATCGCTGACCCGGCTGGGCGTCAGCGCCTAGCTGTCGGCCCCGTGGCCGAGTGCCATGTAGGCATCGCTCTGCATTTCGTTCAGGCGGCTCACCGTGCGCTCGAACTCGAATGCCCCGTCGCCCACCTGATAGAGCGCCTCGGGCACGGCGGCGGCGGTAGTGAACAATTTCACGCGGTGTTCGTAGAGCGCGTCGATCAGTTTGGTGAAGCGCATTGCCTCGTTGCGGTTCTCTGGGCCCATCATCGGGATGCCGACGAGGATCACGGTGTGATAGGCACGCGCGATCGCGAGGTAATCGGCTGCCCCGCGGTTGTCGGCGCACAGCTTCTTGAAGCTGAACACGCCGACGCCCTTGAGGCTCTTGGGCACGTGCAGCGTGCGCCCGCCGCCCAGGTCGAGCTCGCCGGACGGCACGTGGGCTGCGTCCTCGGGCTCGAAATCGGTGAGGCGGAAGAACGCCTCGCGCACCTGCGCGGTCGCCGCCGCGCCGATCGGCGCGTGCCACAAGGCCATCCCGCCGATCCGGTCAAGCCGGTAATCGGTCGGTCCGTTGAGGCTGAGCACGTCCATCCGCGCCTCGACCAGGTCGATGAAGGGCAGGAACAGCGAACGGTTCAATCCGTCCTTGTAGAGATCGCGCGGGGGCCGGTTGGAGGTAGTGACGACCACTGTCCCTGCCTCCATCAAAGCGGCGAAGAAGCGCCCCATGATCGCAGCATCGGCGGTGTTGGTGACGACCATCTCGTCGAAGGCGAGGCAGCGCAGCTTCGCGGCCATCGACAGCGCGACACGCATCAGCGGGTCCTGCCGCTCCGCCTTGCGCTGTGCGGCGACAAGGCGGTCGACCTCGAGCATGAAGGCGTGGAAATGCACCCGGCGCTTGGCTGGCAGGCCGAGCGTTTCGACGAACAGGTCCATCAGCATCGACTTGCCGCGCCCCACCCCGCCCCACAGATAGACGCCGCGCGGGGGCGGGGCGGGTTTGCTGCCGAACAGCTTGCCCAAAAATCCCGCGGCCTGCGGGGACGTTTCCAGTTCGCGCTGCAAGCGGTCAAGCCGCTCAGCCGCGGCACGCTGATCGGGATCGGCGCGCAGCTCGCCGCTGGCGATCAGCGCGTCATAGCGGGCGATCAGGCCAGCCATGACGGCGCTTCAGCCGCGCGACCGCATCTTGCGCAAGATGCCCGAGTAGCTGGCGATCACGTCCTCCCCGCCATCGGCCGCAGGCTGGGTGGCAAATCCGCGCAGGAACAGCATCCGCCCGGTTTCGCGCACGATCTCGCTCACCGCGTCGAGCGGGCGCGCGGGATCGCCCGCGCCCACGAACTGGGTCGAAAGCTCGACCGTGACCGAAGGCCCGGCCTCGCCGCTGCCGTGAATATGCATGGCCGCAAACAGCGCGATGTCGATCAGTCCCAGCGTGACCGCGCCGTGGATATTGTCGCCAAGGTTGGTGTGACGCCGCTCGGGAAACATCCTGAGGCGGCATAATTGCCCTTCCTTGCGCACCCGCATCTCGCCCAGCACGGCGGTGTTGAACCGCGTGCGATCAACGAGGTTCCAGCTATACCATCCCGCCTCGCCCGCGCATTCCTCGGGCCGAAGCGGGCGGTAATCGAACGGCGCGTTGACGGTTTCGCTGTCAGCCATGGGCCCGCCCGTGCGGATCGGATCGCCGCGCGTCAGATCGCGCGCTCGGCGATCATCTTTTTGGTTTCGGCGATCGCCTTCGCCGGGGAGAGCCCCTTGGGGCAGACATTGGCGCAGTTCATGATGGTGTGGCAGCGGTAGAGCCGGAACGGGTCTTCGAGACTGTCGAGCCGTTCGCCGGTCATCTCGTCGCGGCTGTCGGCGAGCCAGCGATAGGCTTGCAGCAGGATCGCGGGGCCGAGGAACTTGTCCGAGTTCCACCAGTAGGACGGGCACGAGGTCGAACAGCAGGCGCACAGGATGCATTCGTACAGCCCGTCAAGCTTTTCGCGCTGCTCGGGCGATTGCAACCGTTCCTTGCCCGAAGGGGTCGGGGTGACGGTTTGCAGCCACGGGCGGATCGAGGCATATTGCGCGTAGAAATGGCTGAAATCGGGGACCAAGTCCTTGATCACGTCCATGTGCGGCAGCGGGGTGATGCGGATCTCGCCCTTCAAATCCTCAATCGCGGTCGTGCAGGCGAGCCCGTTGGCACCGTTCATGTTCATCGAGCACGACCCACAAATGCCCTCGCGGCACGAACGGCGGAAGGTGAGGGTGGGGTCGATCTCGTTCTTGATTTTGAACAGTGCATCAAGAACCATCGGCCCGCATTCGTCGAGATCGATCTCGAACCGGTCGTAACGCGGGTTCTGGCCGCTGTCGGGATCGTAGCGGTAGATCTTGAACGCCTTGATCCGGCTGCCGCCGCCGGTCCCGACGCTTGTGTGCACCTTGCCCTGGGCACTGATCTTCGAATGCTTGGGGAGAGTGAAGGTCGCCATGATCTGATCCCGTTGAGCGTTCGGTTCCTTCTAACGGCTCCGCCACGCGTGGCAAGCGGGCGGTGTTGCGCGCTGCGCGGCGGCGGTTGAGCGTGGCTCAACCCGGTCGGAACCAAGCCTGCCCCCATGCGCTTGATGCGCCATGGACGGAGGCGCGCAAATGTCGGGGCAGACCCCTGTTTGGCCGAAATCGGCCTGCGTCTTCGGTGCCTCGGGCGGGATCGGACGGGCGCTGTGCACGGCGCTGGCTGCGCGCGGCGTCCGCGCGATCTATGCCGGATCGCGCAGCGGGGCGGGGCCATCGGGCGATCCGATCCGCCGCTTCGCCTTCGACCTTGCCGATGAAGCCAGCATCGCCGCCGCGGCCGCAGGCATGCGCGGCGATCCGCCCGATTGGGTAATCGCGGCGACCGGGGTGCTGACGCTTGCCGACGGGACCGGGCCGGAGCGCAGCTACAAGCGGCTCGATCCTGCCGTGATGGCTGAGGTGCTCGCGCATAACACCATCGGCCCGGCGCTGATCGCCAAGCACATGCTGGCGATCATGCCGCGCGCAAGGCCATTCGTGTTCGCGGCGCTCAGCGCGCGGGTCGGCTCGATCGGCGACAACCGGCTGGGCGGGTGGCATTCCTACCGCGCCTCGAAGGCCGCGCTCAACATGCTGCTCAAGAACTTCGCGCTGGAGATGGCGCGCACGCATCCCGCAGGCGTGGTCGTTGGGCTGCACCCGGGCACGGTCGACAGCCCGCTATCGCGCCCGTTCCAGCATGGCCTTGCTCCCGGCCAGCTGACCGCGCCGGGCGCGGCGGCCGACAATCTTGCGGATGTGCTGGCGCGGCTCGGCCCGCAGCATTCGGGCCGGGTGTTCGATTTTCGCGGCGAGGAAGTCCCGGCCTGAGCGCGCCTCAGCCGCGCAAAAGCCCGGCGCGCGCCATACTTTCGGCGAGCAGCGTTTCTATGAGGTCGCTCTGGCTCCAACCGGCCCGCGCGGCGGCACGCCCGATCACCTTTTGCGACCAGAGATTGCAGTTGAGATTGAGTTCGAGAAAGGTGAACTCGCCGGTTGCCTCGTTGACCCGAAACTCGAACCGGCCATAGTCGAACGGGCGATATTCGGCCCAGACCGCGCGCGTCTGTGCGGCGAGCTTGGCGGTCATGTCCGGATCGGTGAAGGGGTCGAGCGAATATTTCTGGCCGCGATCGACCAGATCACGCTTTTCGTAATAGGTGCGCAGGTGCGAGGGATCGGCCTGGCGGAAAATCATCATCGGCAGGATTTGCGGTTCGCCGTCGATTGTGATCACCGGCACCTCGACATCGCTGCCATCAAAGAAGGGTTCGACGATCGCATCATGGCGATCGCCGTGGATGCGCGCTATTGCGGCTTCGACCCCGTCCCAGTCATGGGCGTCCTCGACCCCCCAACTGGCCGATGAGGCATTGGGCTTGATCACGTAACGCGCCGCGGGCGGGCACCTGTCGCGGGCAATCGGCGCGCCGCGGCGATAAATCGCCCAGGGCGCGGTCGGCACCCCGGCGTCGCGGGCAGCGCGCTTGGCAAGATGCTTGTCGTCCGCGAGGCCGCGCAGGATCGGGCTTGCGCCGAGATAGGGAATACGTGCGCGTTCGCATAGCAGCGGCACCAGCATTTCCGAATTGAAGAACCCGGCACGGTTGAGCAGCGGAAACACGAAATCGGCCGCGGGCGGGTCGAACAGCACCTTGTGGGTTTCGGCGACCAAGAGGTTAAGCCCCAGGCTTTCGAGCGTCTCGCGCATTTCACGGTGATAGAGCGCGTGATTGCCGTCTTCGGGATGCAGATCGCCCCGCCACAGTGCGTTCTTGGCAATGAACAGGATCGTCAGACGCCGTTTCGCTTCTTCGGGAATGCGTAGCGGGGAGGGGAAGTTGGTCACGGACACCACCAGATTTTTCGGGAAGGCGTGCCACTAGAGTGGCAGATCGAGCGACGCCAGTGGATTTTTCGCATTGTTTGTGTCGGTACCGACGGGGTTGCAGGCGGGCTGAGACACAAGGGACGGGATCGCGTGCGCATCCCGCCCCCTTTGCCTTCAAACGGGACCTGTGCCGATCGGGCCTGTGTGCGGTTACTCGCCGAAGGTGCGCTGCCACCAGCCGCGGCGCGGCTTGGCCTCGGCCCCAACCCCGGCCCCCACCTCGGCATCTTCGGCGGCTGCGCCGGTTTCCTCGACGGTAACGGCCGCCGGAACCGCAACGTCGTCGCCCGCGCTCGCAGATACAACCGGCTGCGAGATCGTTTCGGCCGGATCGCTCGCCGCGGCCTTCGCCTTGCGCGGTGCGCGCGTGCGCTTCGGCTTTTCTGCGGGCAGCGCTTCGGGCACGGGTGCGGCCGGATCGGATTGCGCCTCGGCTGCGGCTGCGGCTGCGGCTGCGGTCTCAGCTTCGGCTGCGATCATTGCCTTGGTCTTGCGCGGTGCACGCTTGCGCTTGGGCTTTTCGGCCGGTTTGGGATCGGCGGGCGATGCGGCCTCGGGTTCAGGTCCCTCGGGAGCGTCATCGACCCCGGCGGCGAGACCAGCGGCTTCGGCCGGCGCGTCTCCCTCGTTGCCATCCTCGCCCTCAAAACCCTCGGTGCCTTCCAAGCCTTCGTCCGCGCGGCGCTTGCGCCCGCGGCCGCCCCGGCGGCGGCGCTTCTTGGGACGATCATCTCCCTCGGCCGACGCGTCCTCGGCATCGCTGCCGTCCTCGGCGATGATCGGCGTCGCACCGTCGTCATCGGCCTCGTCGGGACCGGCGCCGTCCTCGTCGGCCGCGTTATCCCGCTCGCCGCGGTTGCGGTTGCGCCCGCCGCGGCGGCGGCGGCGCTTTTTCTTGCGGCCGCCGTCTTCATCATTCTCGCCGCGATCTTGCGGGCCGCGTTCTTCATCCGCGTCGGCGAAATCGTCCTCGTAGTCGGGCAGATCCTCGTCTTCGTCCTCGTCGATGATCGGATCGAAGCGCGGCGCCTGCTGCGGACGCGGACCGGCGCTCGAGACGCTCATCTTCGCGCCCTCGTCCTCGCCTTCGGGGACGACTTCGACATTCACGCCGTAACGCTGTTCGATCTCGACCAGATCGGCGCGCTTTTCATTGAGCAGGTAGATCGCCGCCTCGGTGCTGGCGGCCAGCCGGATCAGAGTGCCCTTGCCGCGCGCAGCCTCGTCTTCGATCAGCCGCAGCGCCGAGAGGCCCGCCGACGAGGCGGTGCGAACGAGGCCGGTGCCGTCGCAGTGCGGACAGGGCCGGGTGGTGGCTTCGAGCACGCCGGTGCGCAGCCGCTGGCGGCTCATTTCCATGAGCCCGAAAGAACTGATGCGGCCCACCTGAATGCGCGCACGATCGTTCTTGAGCGCATCCTTCATCGCCTTTTCGACCTTCCGGACGTTGGAGGAATACTCCATGTCGATGAAGTCGATGACGACCAGACCCGCCATGTCGCGCAGGCGAAGCTGCCGGGCGATTTCGCGCGCGGCTTCGAGATTGGTGTGAAGCGCGGTCGCCTCGATCCCGTGTTCCTTGGTCGAGCGGCCGGAGTTGATGTCGATCGACACCAGCGCCTCGGTCGGATTGATGATTAGGTAGCCGCCGCTCTTGAGTTGCACCATCGGATCATACATCGCCCGCAGCTGGTCTTCCGCGCCATAGCGCTGGAACAGCGGAACCGGATCCGAATAGGCCTTCACCCGCCGCGCGTGGCTGGGCATCAACAGCTTCATGAAGGCCTTGGCCGACTTGTAGCCTTCCTCACCCTCGACCACGACCTCCTCGATATCGCGGTTGTAGATGTCGCGGATCGCGCGCTTGATGAGGTCGCTGTCCGAATGGATCAGCGCGGGCGCGACCGAGGCGAGCGTCTTTTCGCGAATCTCGTCCCAGACGCGGGCAAGGTAATCGAAGTCGCGCTTGATCTCGGGCTTGGTCCGGCTCATCCCGGCGGTGCGGACGATCAACCCCATGCTGCGCGGCAGCTTGAGGTCAGAGACCATGTCCTTCAACCGCTTGCGATCGCTGGTCGAGCTGATCTTGCGGCTGATCCCGCCGCCGCTTGTGCTGTTGGGCATCAGCACGGTGTAGCGCCCGGCGAGGCTGAGATAGGTGGTAAGCGCCGCGCCCTTGTTGCCGCGTTCTTCCTTGACGACCTGCACCAGCAGAACCTGGCGGCGCTGGATCACGTCCTGGATCTTGTAGCGTCGGCGCAGTTCCTGGCGCTTGGCGCGGACTTCGTCGACCTGCTTGGCGCGGCTGCGGCTGGTCTTGCTGTCGCCTGGGCGATCACCCTTGCCACCCTGACGACGGCGTCCGCGGCGCCCGCGCCCGCGTTGCTGGTCGTGGTCCTGCTCGTCCTCGGCGCTGCCCGAGGCGTCCTCCTCGGCGCTGTCGGCATCATCGTCGCCGTCGTCGTCATCCGAGGTGCCGCCTTCGATAGTGGCGACCTCGTCCTTGTCGGAGGTGTCGACTTCCTCGACGCCGTTCTCGGCAAAATCCTCGGCCAGCGCTTCGCCGCTATTGTCTTCGGCGTCGTATTCCTCGCCGGGGGCGATGCCTTCGGCTTCTTCCTCGGCGCGCAGGCGCTCTTCCTCTTCGGCGGCTTCGGCGTCTGCGGCGATCAGCGCATCGCGATCGGCCTTGGGGATCTGATAGTAATCGGGATGGATTTCGCTGAAGGCGAGGAAACCGTGGCGGTTGCCGCCGAAGTCGACGAACGCCGCTTGCAGCGACGGTTCGACCCTGGTTACCTTGGCGAGATAGATATTGCCCTTGATCTGCTTGTGTTCGGCAGATTCGAAATCGAATTCCTCAATCCGGTTGCCTGTGAGGACCGCCACCCGGGTTTCTTCCGGGTGGCGCGCATCGATGAGCATGCGCGTTGCCATTGAATAGTCTCCATGCGCCCGGCCTTGTCCGCGACGGGACATCAAGGGGGCGCGCATATTGTGGTGAACCGGCGTGGCCATCGGGCCGGCCGGGGTTGCTTGCCGCGCCTGATCTGCCGACAGGCAGGGGCGCGAAGTTCGTGTCTGCTGCGACGCGACTGCTGCTTGTCGCCGCGGCTTCACCCGCCCCGGCGCCAGCGCGCAGAATGCGCACCGGACTGATGGGGTAGAAAAAGCGTCTTGTCACTGCATCAACCTGTTTTGGGGCCGGGGACCAGAGAAGGTTGGGGAACCCGGTGTGAAAGGTGGGCGTAGCGGCGCAATACCACCGCCAAACGACCTTTCTGACATGATCGCTAGCACTGTGGGCGATAAGCCGCAACTCTATTGCGCTGGCTAGGGATGAGATCGTAAACCCTTTGGGCCATGAGTTTTCGTGCCCTTCTGCTCGTAGTCCTGATCGGGCCGGGGCTGTTGCTGGGCGCAGCGGCGGCGGCGGGCTGGGTCATTCCCGTGCCCTATTGGGGCCGCGACTATGTGCTGCGTTTCGCGCTTGCAGGCGCGGGCGAGGAGATCGCGCTGCCGTCAATTGACGGACCAGACGATCCTGCACGTCCGCTTGTGGTGATCGATGCCGGTCATGGCGGACGCGATCCCGGCGCGATCGGCACCGATCAGCGCGGACGCAAGGTGAACGAGAAGGACATCACCCTCGCGCTGGCCCTTGCACTGCGCGACGAATTGTTGCGCACCGGCGGCATCCGGGTCGCGCTGACGCGCGCTGATGATCGCATCCTCCCGCTTGGCCACCGGTCGGAGATCGCGCGCCTGCTCGAAGCCGACCTGTTCCTGTCGATCCACGCCGATTCCGCCGGCGACCGCGACGATGTGAGCGGGGCGAGCATCTACACCCTTTCGAACGAAGCTTCGAGCGAGGCCGCGGCGCGGTTTGCGGCGCGCGAGAACGCCGCCGACCGGCTTAATGGGCTCACCATTGAAGGCCAGAGCGCCGCGGTCAGCACAATCCTGGTCGAACTCTCGCAGCGGCGCACGCAGGAAGATGCCATCGCCTTCGCTGGGCTGGTGCTGCGCGAGGGTGACACGCGGATCGGGTTTGTCCCGCAACCGCAGCGCGCCGCCGCGCTGGCGGTGCTGCGCGCGCCCGATGTGCCTTCGGTGCTGTTCGAGAGCGGCTTCGTCACCTCCGGGGCCGACCGTGCCCGGCTGACCACTGCGGCAGGACAGGCGCAGTATGTACAGGTTCTGGCGCGCGCGATCAGGATCCATTTCGCGCGGCGCCTCGCCGCCGCATCGCTGTCCGCGCCCGTCCCCCGGCGCGGCGGCGGATAGGCGCACAAACGAGGCTAGCCTTGGCGGCGCGGCGCGTGCTAATCGCGCGCCGGCATGACTGACCCGTCCCCTGCATCCGCCACGGCGACAGTGCCGCAGCCGTTGGCGGCCTACGCCCGCTACCGGATCAACCGCGATATCCGCGGGGCGCTGGCATGGTTTGCGCACAGGTGGCGCGACAGCCGGATGTTCCGATGGGGCGCGGCCGGGCTGGGCGCGGCTCTGGCACTTTGGATCGCGGCCTTCGTGTGGCTGGCGAGCGACCTGCCCGAGGCCGAGGCGCTGCTTACCTACGAAACCCCGCTGCCCACGGTGGTGCGTGGCAGCGACGGAGCGATCGTCCACTCCTACGCCCGCGAACGTCGGGTGCAGCTGCAATATGGCGATTTTCCCAAGCAGCTGATCGAGGCCTATCTTGCGGCCGAGGACAAGACCTTTTTCAGCCACGGCGGGGTCGATTTTCTCGGCACCCTCAATGCCGTGTTCGACTATGCGAGCAAGTTGGGGTCGGGCGAGCGGGCGGTCGGCGGATCGACCATAACCCAGCAGGTCGCCAAAAACCTGCTGCTCGGCGATGAATATTCGATCACCCGCAAGTTAAAGGAAATGATCCTCGCCGGGCGCATCGAGCAGGTGTTGACCAAGCAGGAAATCCTTGAACTTTACCTCAATGAAATCCCGCTCGGACGGCGGTCGTTCGGCGTGCAGGCAGCCGCGCGGGCCTATTTCGACAGGGACGTGGACGAGCTTGAGCTGCACCAGATGGCGTTCCTCGCGATCTTGCCAAAGGCCCCCGAACGCTATGGTCGCAAGGGGCAGGAACGGGCCGCGCTGGAACGCCGCAATTTCGTGCTCGGGCAGATGGAAGCCAACGGCTTCATCACCGGATCGCAGCGCCGGGCCGCGGCGGCAATGCCGCTCGGGCTGGTCACCCAGCGCCGCGAACGCAGCGTCGATGCGGGCTATTTCCTCGAAGAGGTTCGGCGCGAGCTGATGGAGCGCTTCGGCGAGACGGCTGAGGATGGCCCCAACAGCGTTTATGCCGGGGGACTGTGGGTGCGCACCTCGCTCGATCTCGAAATGCAGGCTGCGGCGCGCGACGCGCTGCGCGAAGGGTTGCTGCGCTATCACGGCGGGCGCGGGTGGACCGGGCCGATCGCCACCATCGATGCCACCGGCGGGGACTGGGCAGGGCAGTTGCAAAGCTCGCCGCTCGGGATCAGTTACCGCGACTGGCGCGTCGGCGTGGTCACCAGCCGCAGCGGCGGATCGGCCCGGATCGGCTTTGCCGACGGCAGCGAAGCGCCGCTGTCGGGCCTGCCCAATGCGCTCAAGGTCGGCGACGTGATCGCCGTCAGCCCTTCGGGTAATGGCTGGCAAGTGCGCACCATTCCCGAAGCGCAGGGCGCGCTGGTGGTGCAGAACGCGCAATATGGCAGGGTGCTGGCGATGCAGGGCGGGTTCGACAGCCGCCTGTCGGATTTCAACCGCGCCACCCAAGCGATGCGCCAGCCCGGCTCGACGATCAAGCCGTTCGTTTACGCCACCGGGCTCGACAACGGCATGACTCCGTCAACCCAGATCGACAATTCGCGCTACTGTTACTATCAGGGTGCCAATCTCGGCGAGAAATGCATTCGGGGTGGGCGCGGCGGGCAATTCCCGATGCGCTATGGCCTCGAACAGTCGCAGAATATCATGACCGTCCAGATCGGCATGACGGCCGGCATGAACAATGTCGTCAAGGCGGTTGAGCGGCTCGGCATCGGCAGCTTCCCGGCCTATCCCTCGACCGCGCTTGGCGCTGGCGAGACCACCCTTGCACGAATGGTCGCTGCCTATGCCGCGCTCGCCAACCATGGACGGCTCAATCCGCCGACCGTGATCGATTACGTGCAGGACCGGCGCGGCAAGGTGGTTTGGCGCGCCGACGGGCGCGATTGCCGGGGCTGCAACATGCCGCGCTGGGATGGCGGGCCGATGCCGCGTCTCGGTCTCAAGGGACAGCAGGCGATGGATGCACGCACCGCGTTTCAGGTGATGCACATGCTGCGCGGCGCGGTCAGCCGCGGCACCGCGACTGTCCTCAACCCGCTTGGCCTGCCGCTGTTCGGCAAGACCGGCACCACCACCGGGCCCAAGGACGTGTGGTTCATAGGCGGCACGCAGGCGATCATCGCCGGGGCTTATGTCGGGTTCGACAGGCCTCGCAACATGGGCGGTTATGCCTTTGGCGGGACGATTTCGGCACCGATCGTCAAGAGCCTGATCGAAAAGACCCGGCCCAAATGGTCCGACCTGCCCCCGGTGGCCCCGGCCGGCGTGCGCATGGTCCGGGTTGATCGTCGCAGCGGCAAGCGGGTATTCGACGGCTGGCCCGCCAGCGATCCCAAGTCGGGGATCATCTGGGAAGCCTTCAAGCCCGATACCGAGCCCGAGCGCTACACCGTTCAGGACGCGATCGCCGCGCGCCGCAACGAAATCCTCGCGCTGATCCGCGCCGGACGACAGAACGCGCCCAGCGCGGTCGTCGATCCGGTCGAGGAGCAGCCGCTTGCGCCGCTTGCAGATCAGTCGGCGGAGCCATTGTGAGCGGGGCGGGACACCGCTGGAACCTGCGGCGTGCTTACGGGTTTTGCGCAGCATGACACGCTTCCCGATCCGCATCGCCGCCGCCGCGCTCGCCCTTGCCGGGGCAAGCCCCGCAGCCCTCGCCGAATTGCCCGAGGGCGCCAAAGCACCGGGATTTTCCACCCGCGCCGCGCTGGCGGGCAAGGAGTTCGGCTTCACCCTCAGCACCGCGCTCGCCAAGGGGCCGGTGGTCCTCTATTTCTACCCCAAGGCCTTTACGCAGGGCTGCACCCTCGAAGCCAACGCCTTTGCCGAAGCCATGCCCCGCTTCAAGGCGCTCGGTGCCAGCGTGATCGGCATGTCAAACGACGATATCGACACGCTCAAGCGTTTCAGCCGCGAGGAATGCCGCGATGCCTTCCCGGTCGGCGTGGCGAACGCCAAGATCATCGCGGCCTATGATGTGGCGATGGGTACCTCCGGGCTGTCCAACCGCACCTCCTATGTGATCGCGCGCGACGGACGGATTGTTGCCGTTCATTCCGACGGCGATTATCGCGGCCATGTCGACAAGACGCTGGCGGCGGTGCGGGCGCTGCGTAAGTAGCCTAGCGCAAAGCGGCCGGTGCTGCGCTTTACAATCGCGCTCCCGGCGCTAAGCGAGGCGGCCTTGTCGGCTTTCCCACGCGAAGGATAGATCATGCGGGCCGAGGCCCAGGCTTACATCAACCGGATTGAAGCAGCGCTGGCACTGGTGCGGCTCTCGCTCGACTGGGAGCGGGCGCTGCGTCGCCTCGATGAACTGAACGCGAGGGTGCAGGATCCGGCCTTGTGGGACAATCCCCGGCAGGCGCAGGCGATCAGCCGTGAGCAGAAATCGCTCGAAAACGCGGTCAACACCGTCAACGAGATCGCCGCCGAGATGGCCGACGCGATCGAGTTCATCGAACTTGGCGAGGCCGAGGGCGAGGACAGTATCATCGCCGATGGCTTGGCCACGCTAGAGCGGCTGGCCGAACGCGCCGATGCCGACAAGGTCCAGGCGCTGCTCTCGGGCGAGGCCGACGGCAACGACACCTATCTGGAAATCCACGCCGGGGCGGGCGGCACCGAAAGCCAGGACTGGGCCGAAATGCTGCTACGCATGTATGCCCGCTGGGCGGAACGGCGCGGCTTCAAGGTCGAGACGGTCGAGTATCAGGCCGGTGAACAGGCCGGGATCAAGTCGGCGACGCTGCTGCTGAAGGGCGACAACGCCTATGGCTATGCCAAGACCGAGAGCGGCGTGCACCGGCTGGTCCGGATCAGTCCCTATGACAGCAGCGCGCGGCGGCACACCAGCTTTTCAAGCGTATGGGTCTTTCCCGTGATCGACGACAGCTTCGAGATCGACATCAACCCGGCTGATCTCAAGATCGACACCTACCGTGCGAGCGGGGCGGGCGGGCAGCACGTCAATACCACGGACAGCGCGGTGCGCATCACCCACCAGCCATCGGGGATCGTGGTTGCCAGTCAGCAGGATCGCAGCCAGCACAAGAACCGCGACATCGCGATGAACATGTTGAAGGCGCGGCTCTACGAGGCCGAAATGCGGGCGCGCGAGGAAGCGGCGAGCGCCGAGCATTCGGCCAAGAGCGACATCGGCTGGGGTCACCAGATCCGCTCCTACGTCTTGCAGCCCTACCAGATGGTCAAGGACCTGCGCACCGGGGTGGTCTCGACCTCGCCCGACGCGGTGCTCAACGGGGCGATCGATCCGTTCATTTCCGCCGCGCTGGCCCAGCGGGTGACCGGAGAGACGGTCGAGATCGAGGACGTCGAATAGCCATGGCGCGGCGGCTGCCCCGGCTCGCGGACGTGGGGATGCTGGCGCTGCTGGCGCTCGCGGGGTGCGAGCGGTTCGCGCCGATGGCCACCGAACGTCCCGAGGGCGCGCTTGCTTTTCCCAAACCCGACCGGCCGGTCGCCCGGGTTGTCTCCAACCAGTTCTCCAACGAGGACGCACGCGATGAGCGCGGGGAGGCGCAAGTGGTGATGGACCTCGCCGACATCCGCACCGGCATGACGGTCGCCGATATCGGCGCGGGCGAGGGCTATTACACCGTGCGTCTGGCCGAGCGGGTCGGGGCCGAGGGGCGCGTGCTGGCTCAGGACATCAGCCGCGAGGCGCTCGAGCGGCTTGGCCGCCGGGTCGAGCGCGAGCGGCTCGAAAACATTTCGATCAAGCTCGGCGAAGTTGACGATCCGCAGCTTCCCGCCGACAGCTTCGACCGCATCTTCATGGTCCATATGTATCACGAAGTGGCCGAGCCCTACGCCTTCTTGTGGCGGATGTGGCCCGCGCTCAACGCGGGCGGGCAGATCATCGTGGTCGAAAGCGACAGTCCGGTGGGCAGCCATGGCCTGCCGCACCGGCTCTTGTTCTGCGAGTTCGAGGCGGTCGGCTATGTTCTGGTCGAATATATCGAACGGCCCGATATCAAGGGATATTACGCCCGCTTCCAGCGCGGCCAGGAGCGCGTCGAGGCCGACGCAATCCGGGTCTGCGCCGCCGGATAGGTGCAGCGGAGCCCGGGTTGCGAGCGTGCCCGCACGGCTCTATGGCAAGATTTCGAAAGAGGGCGCGATTGCCGCGCAAAGGGGATTTTTCATTGTTCAAGGGATTGAGCCCGATCGTCTATGGCGGGCGCGAGGTTTGGCCGCTGGTCGAAGGCGGCAAAGGCGTATCGGCGACCAATCATGCCAGTTCAGGCGCGTGGGCGGCAGCGGGCGGGATCGGCACGGTAAGCGCGGTCAATGCCGACAGCTATGACGACGAGGGCCGTGTCATTGCGCAGATTTACCATGGCCGCACTCGCGAGGAGCGCCACCAAGAGCTGGTCCGCTTCGCCATCGAAGGCGCGACCGCGCAGGTCCGGCGCGCCCACGAGATCGCCGGCGGCAAGGGTGCGATCAACATCAACGTGCTCTGGGAAATGGGCGGAGCGCAGGCGGTGCTCGAAGGCGTGCTCGAACGCACCCGCGGGCTGGTGACCGGCGTAACCTGCGGGGCCGGGATGCCTTACAAGCTCGCCGAGATCGCCGCGCGCTACAATGTCAGCTACCTGCCGATCATCAGCTCTGCGCGCGCCTTCAGGGCGCTGTGGAAGCGGTCTTACCACAAGGTAGCCGAGCTGATGGCGGCGGTGGTCTATGAAGACCCGTGGCTGGCGGGCGGGCATAACGGCCTTAGCAATGCCGAAGATCCCACCAAGCCCGAAGACCCTTACCCCCGCGTCAAGGTGCTGCGCGAGACGATGCGGGCCGAGGGCGTCTCCGAGGATGTGCCGATCGTGATGGCAGGCGGTGTGTGGTATCTGCGCGAATGGGATCACTGGATCGACAATCCCGAGCTTGGCAAGATCGCCTTCCAGTTCGGCACGCGGCCGCTGCTGACGAAGGAAAGCCCGATCCCGCAAATCTGGAAGGACATGCTGCGCAACGTGGAGCCGGGCGACGTGCTGCTCCACAAGTTCTCGCCCACCGGATTTTATTCGAGCGCGGTCAAGACCCCGTTCCTCTACGATCTGATGCACCGCTCCGAGCGCCAGATCCCTTTCTTCAAGCGCGGTGAGGAAGAGGGCACGGTGCAATTGGGCGAGGATGGCAAGGCGAGGAGCTTCTGGGTGCGCCCGGAGGACAAGGCCAAGGCCGAAATGTGGATGCGCGCCGGGCACACCGAGCCCTTGAAGACGCCCGAGGGCACCATCGTCTTCGTGACGCCGGAAGCGCGCGACACCATCCGGCAGGACCAGCAGGACTGCATGGGCTGCCTGTCGCACTGCGGCTTTTCGGCGTGGAAGGACCACGACGATCACACCACCGGGCGCCTCGCCGATCCGCGCAGCTTCTGCATCCAGAAGACCCTGCAGGAGATTGCCCACGGCGATGATCCCGACAGGAACCTCGCCTTCGCCGGCCACGCGGCGTATCGGTTCAAGACCGATCCGTTCTTCTCGAATGGCTACACGCCCAGTGTGGGCGAGCTGGTCGAGCGGATTTTGACCGGGGATTGAGGCGGGCGGGGCGGCAATGGATTACAGTGCTCCGCCGCCCCTTTCGCTCTGGTTGCGCGAACTGCCGTGGCTGGCCGCAATTGCAGTGTCTTCATTTCGCAAGGCGAGGAAAGTCGATTTTAGGTTCAAGGTGGACGGCCCATTGCCACCCGTGATGATTTTGCCCGGCATTCTGTCCAGCGACCGTGCCACATCCTTCATGCGTCGCACCTTTTCAGCGAGCGGTTTTCCGACTTATGCATCGGAGCTGGGGTTTGTCACCGGCGTCACCCCGGAACGGCTGCGCAAGGCCGAGCAGCGCCTTGCAGAGATCGCAGCACAACATGGCGAACCCGCAGTTCTGGTCGGTTGGAGCCTCGGCGGCATCTACGCCAGAGTGCTTGCCCAGCGCCGCCCGGAGCATGTGCGAATGGTCGTGACTTTGGGTACGCCATTTTCTGGCAATCGGCGCGCCAACAATGCCTGGCGGCTTTACAACGCGCTCAACGACCATACGGTCGATGCGCCGGTGGTTCCTGACGATCCGGCCGCCAAGCCCCCGGTGCATACGGTCGCCGTGTGGTCGATAGACGACGGCGTGGTCGCACCCACGTCAGCGAGGGGCAAAAGCGGCGAGCGTGATGTCGCAACATTGTTTGGGAACCGTCATTTCGCCTACGGTTCGCAGCGAAATGCGGTTGAGGAGGTGGTGCAGCTGGTTGCTTCGGAACTCGCAATGCGTTGTCCAGAACCGACAGCTGAAGTCTAACCCCGCACCAACCCCGTCAGCACCTGATCGGGCGGCCTGTGCCCGTCCGCCCACATGCGGATGTTGGCGATCACCTTGTGCCCCGATTCCTCGCGGCCCTCAGCCGTCGCGCTGCCGATGTGGGGAAGGGTCATGACATTGGGGTGAGCGATCAGGCGCGGATCGACATGCGGCTCGTTCGGGTAAACATCGAGCCCCGCGCCCGCGAGGTGGCCACTCTCGAGCGCGGCGATCAGCGCCTCCTGATCGATCAGCTCGCCCCTCGCCGTGTTCACAATGCTGCTGCCAGGCTTCATCAGCGCGATCCGGCGCGCGTCGATCACGTGGCGAGTCTCGTCGGTGAGCGGGCAGTGCAGGGTGAGGATGTCGGCCTCTGCCATCAGCATATCGAGATCGGCGACATGGCGCGCCCCCAGCATCCGCTCGAGCGCCTCGGGCAGGCGCTTGCGGCTCCAATAGGCGATTTCCAGCCCGAAGGCTCGGGCGCGGTGAGCGACCGCTTGGCCGATGCGGCCCATGCCGACGATCCCGAGCACCTTGCCCGCAAGCTTGCGTCCCAAGAGCCCCGAGGGCGCCCAGCCTGTCCACTCGCCCCGGCGCACCAGCGCGGTGCCTTCGCGAATGCGGCGCGGGACGCCGATGATCCCGGCCATGGCGAGGTCGGCGGTGTCGTCGGTGAACACGCCGGGGGTGTTAGTGACAAGGATTTTGCGCGCGGCGGCAGCGGCAAGATCAATGTGCTCCGTTCCCGCCCCGAAATTCGCGATGAGCCCAAGCCGCGCACCTGCAGCCGCGATCACATCGGCATCGATCCTGTCGGTCACGGTCGGCACCAGCACGTCGCAATCCTGCATCGCACTCGCCAGCTCATCGCGCGTCATCGGCACATCCGCCTCGTTCAGCACCACGTCGAATAACTCGTGCATTCGCACCTCGACCGCGGGCATCAGATGGCGGGTGACGATAACGCGCGGACGATCGAGCGGGGTGCGGGTTTCGGGCATGGCTCCGGGCTAATGCGTGCGGGCCCGCGCGGTCAAGCCGGGAAGCGGCACGGCTTGCTTGAAACCCGGTGCACGAAGCGGCTATCGCTCGGCGCATGACGACAATTGGCAATCGGGGCGCGCTTTGGGCGGCGCCGGTCATGGCAGCGGTGCTGCTGGCACAGCCGCTTGGTGCGCAGGACCGGGCGCTGCCTTACTGGGCCTCGCTGCGCTACGACGAGGTGCGCATGCGGGTCGGACCGAGCGAAGAGTATCCGATCGAATGGGTTTACAAGCGCAAGGGGTTGCCAGTGAAGGTGGTGCGGGTGCGCGAAGGCTGGCGCCTGGTGGAAGATCCCGAAGGCACGCAGGGCTGGATCGCTGCCAGCCAGCTCGATCCTGCGCGCGCCACGCTGGTGACCGGATCGGGCCTAGCCGAAGTACGCGCCGAACCCGATGCGCGTTCCGCGATGCGCTGGCGTGCAGAACCGGGCGTGGTCGCCGCGCTGCTGCGCTGCCGGTTGCAGTGGTGCGAGGTCGATGCTGCGGGCCGCAAGGGCTGGATCGCGCGTGACCGGCTGTGGGGCACCGAGGACCTGCCGGGCGACACCTAAGCCGCCCGGCTGTGCCGGTCACACCAGTTCTACCGCCACCGCCGTGGCCTCGCCCCCGCCGATGCACAGCGACGCGACGCCGCGGGTCTTGCCGGTGGTCTTGAGCGCGTTGATCAGGGTGACGATGATCCGCGCCCCGCTCGCCCCGATCGGGTGGCCGAGCGCGGTGCCGCCGCCATTGACGTTGATCCTGTCGTGAGGAATGCCGAGATCGCGCATCGCGAACATGGCGACGCAGGCGAAGGCCTCGTTGACCTCGAACAGATCGACATCCTCGACACTCCACCCCGCACGATCGAGCACCTTGCGGATTGCCGGGATCGGAGCGGTGGTGAAATCAGCCGGTGCATGGGCGTGGGCAGCAGTTGCGACCACGCGGGCGACCGGGGTCAGGCCCTTTTCGGCGGCGACGCTCGCCCGGGTGAGCACCAGCGCGGCGGCGCCGTCCGAAATCGACGAGGAAGTCGCCGCCGTGATCGTCCCATCCTTGGCGAAAGCGGGTTTGAGCTGCGAGATCTTGTCCGGGCGGCCCTTGGACGGCGCTTCGTCATGCGTGACCACCACATCGCCCGCACGGGTCGCGACCGTCACCGGCACCACTTCGTCACCAAAGGCCCCGCTTTCGATTGCGCGGTTGGCACGGGCAAGCGATTCGATTGCGTAGGCGTCCATCTCCTCGCGGGTCATCTGGTAGGCGTTGGCGGTGTCCTGCGCGAAGGTGCCCATCGCCCGGCCCGGCTCGTAGGCGTCTTCCAGCCCGTCGAGGAACATGTGATCATAGGCGGTGTCGTGCCCGAGCCGCGCGCCCGAGCGGTGCTTCTTGAGCAGATAGGGCGCATTGGTCATGCTCTCCATCCCGCCTGCAACAACCACGTCGACAGTGCCGCTGGCGAGCGCTTCGGCGCCCATGATCACGGTCTGCATGCCGCTGCCGCAGACCTTGTTGACCGTGGTCGCCTCGACCGAGAGCGGAAGTCCCGCCTTCACTGCCGCTTGCCTTGCGGGGGCTTGGCCAAGCCCCGCTGGCAGCACGCAGCCGATATAGGCGCGGTCGATATCCTCCCCCGCAACTCCCGCGCGCTCGACCGCCGCCTTGACCGCGATCGCGCCCAGATCGGTCGCCGCAACCTCGGCAAGCGCGCCTTGCATCGCCCCCATCGGAGTGCGGGCGTAGGAGAGAATGACGATCGGGTCGGCGGCGGAAAATGCGGTCATGGCGCGCTCCTCTGGCGATGAAAGGTGTGGGCTGGCGGCGATGTAATCATGCACGCCGCGCATGGCAATCAGGCGACACGCAAAGCGGCTTGCGTGACGAACGGGTTTGGGCGAAGACCGCGTCGCAAATCGAAACGCATATGCTTCTCCAGGAGTGCAAGATGGCCGACGACCGCCGCGACGAACTCGAAGCCCTGCTGGCGCGCCAGCGGGCCGCCTTCACCGCCTCGCGGCCCGAACCGATGAGCCAGCGCAAGGACCGCATCCGCCGCGCGATCGCGCTGGTCAAGGATCATGGCGAGGCCTTCGCCAAGGCGATGAGCGCCGATTTCGGCAACCGTTCGGTGCACCAGTCGATGCTCACCGATGTCGCAGCCACGGTTGGTGCAGGCAATGATGCGATCAAGAACATCGACAAGTGGGCGCGGACCGACAAGCGCAAGGTGCAATTCCCGCTCGGCCTGCTTGGTGCGCGCGCGGAAGTTCGTTACGAGCCCAAGGGTGTGATCGGCATCCTTTCGCCCTGGAACTTCCCGGTGCAGCTTGCCTTCGGGCCGCTGATGCAGGTGCTTGCGGCGGGCAACCGGGCGATGATCAAGCCAAGCGAGTTCACCGAGCGCACCAGCGATCTGATGGCCGAGCTGACGGCCGAATATTTCGCGCCCGAGGAAGTGGCGGTGATCACCGGCGGGCCGGAAGTGGCGGCCGCGTTCTCCTCGCTGGCGTTCGATCATCTGGTATTTACCGGTTCTACCGCGACCGGACGGCGGGTGATGCAGGCCGCTGCGGCGAACCTCGTGCCGGTGACGCTCGAACTTGGAGGGAAGTCGCCGGTGGTGATGGGGCGCAGCGCCGATTTCGCCAAGGCGGGCGAGCGGATCGCGATCGGCAAGATGATGAACGCCGGGCAAATCTGCCTCGCGCCCGATTACATGATCGTGCCCGAGGACAAGCAGGACGAGGCGGTTGCGGGCGTGGTCGGCGCGGCCAGCGCGATGTATCCGCGCCTGCTCGATAATGACGATTATGCCTCGATCGTCTCCGACCGTCATTTCGAGCGGCTTCAGGGCCTCGTTGCCGACGCGCGCGACAAGGGCGCCGAAGTGATCGAGGTCAACCCGGGGGACGAGGATTTCGGCAATGCCAACCAGCGCAAGATGCCGCTTACCATCCTCAAGAATGTCGATGACTCGATGGCAGCGATGCAGGAGGAAATCTTCGGCCCGGTACTGCCGGTGATGACGTATCAAGCGGTCGACCAGGCAGTCGATTACATCAACGCGCACGACCGTCCGCTTGGCCTCTACTACTTCGGCGAAGACAAGGGCGAACAGGAGCGGGTGCTGACCCGCACAATCTCGGGCGGGGTGACCACCAATGACGTGGTGTTCCACGTATCGATGGAGGATCTGCCCTTCGGCGGGGTCGGGCCCTCGGGGATGGGAAGCTATCACGCGATCGAGGGCTTCCGCGAATTCAGCCATGCCCGCGCGGTCTATCACCAGCCCAAGATCGACATTGCCAAGCTGGGCGGATTGAAGCCGCCCTATGGCAAGGCTACCGAAGCGGCCGCAGCGCGGATGATGAAGTAGCACTTCGGCAAGCCGGGCGGTCGCCGACGGGCGGCTGCGGCCCGGGTGCGGTGTTCGATTTGCTGCAACACACATAAGGGCTTTTGCCCGAGTCGCGGTCTTGCACGCGCGGCGCTACGCGCTTAGGGCGACCCTCGGGATAAACAGCTTGGACATCGCCGTGGTCGATCTCAGCCAGTATCTGCCGATACTGTTATTCGTTCTGGTTGCTTTCGGGCTTTCGGTGCTCTTCGTGTTCGCTCCGATGGCGGTGTCGCGGCTCACCGGCACGCACAATCCCGATGCCGAGAAGCTCAGCGAATATGAATGCGGCTTTCCCGCGTTCGAGGACGCGCGCAGCCAATTCGACGTGCGCTTCTATCTCGTCGCGATCAGCTTCATCGTTTTCGACCTCGAAGCCGCCTTCCTGTTTCCTTGGGCGGTGAGCCTCGGTGAAACGGGTTGGATCGGATGGGGCGGGATGATGGTGTTCCTGTTCATCCTCGCGGTGGGGCTCGCTTACGAGTGGAAGAAAGGGGCGTTGGACTGGGAATGAGCAACATCGTTTCAGGTCCGGGTTCTTTGGCCCAAGGACTACCCGACATCTCGAAGCTGACCACCGCTCAGGGTGGCGAGGTGCGTGCGCCTGACGCGCGCTTCTTCACCGCGCTCCAGACCGAGGTCACCGACAAGGGCTTCCTCGTCACCTCGACCGAGGAACTGTTCCAGTGGGCGCGCACCGGAAGTCTGTGGTGGATGACCTTCGGCCTTGCCTGCTGCGCGGTCGAGATGATCCACGTCAACATGCCGCGCTACGACATGGAACGCTTCGGCGCCGCCCCGCGCGCGTCTCCGCGCCAGTCGGACGTGATGATCGTCGCGGGCACGCTTTGCAACAAGATGGCCCCGGCGCTGCGCAAGGTCTATGACCAGATGTCGGACCCCAAGTATGTGATCAGCATGGGCAGCTGCGCCAATGGCGGCGGCTACTACCACTACAGCTACTCGGTTGTGCGCGGCTGCGACCGGATCGTGCCGGTCGACATTTACGTCCCCGGCTGCCCGCCGACCGCCGAGGCGTTGCTCTACGGCGTGATGCAATTGCAGCGGAAGATCCGCCGCGTCGGCACGATCGAGAGGTAAGGGCGCATGGCCATACTCCATTCTGCCCCCCGGTTCGCCGCGAACGAAGGCGTGATCGAGGCTGTGAGCGAAACTATCAGCGTGTGGCTGATCGAGGCGCATGAAGCCCACGGCGAGGTGATCTTCCGCGTCGATCGCTATGCCATCGACAAGGTGCTGCGCATCCTGCGCGACGATCACGCCTACCAGCAGCTCATGGAAATCGCGGGCGTCGATTACCCCTCGCGGCCTGAGCGCTTCGAAGTCGTTTACATGCTCCATAGCCTGACGAAGAACCACCGCGTGATGGTCAAGTGCTCGGCCAGCGAGGATACCCCGGTGCCGACTGTCACCACGCTGTGGCCCAACGCCGGGTGGCTCGAACGCGAGGTGTTCGACATGTACGGCGTGAACTTTGCGGGCAACCCGGACCTCAGGCGCATCCTCACCGATTACGGCTTCGAGGGGCACCCGTTCCGCAAGGACTTCCCCGTCACGGGCTACACCGAACTGCGCTATTCCGAGGAGGAAAAGCGCGTTGTATACGAACCCGTCGTGCTGGCACAGGAAATGCGGACTTTCGATTTCCTCTCCCCGTGGGAAGGCGCCGATTACGTGCTGCCGGGTGACGAGAAGTCGCGCGGCGCGCCGGCGGTCTCTGAGCCGAAGACCACCGAAAAGCCCGCCGACACCGGCGCGGGCACGAAGGCTAACGAGGCTGCGGCCAAGCCCGTCTCCCCGCCCAATCCGGCCGTGAAGGACAGCGGCAAGGTTGCCCCCGGCGCGCCCGATCCCACCTCGAAGGAGGGTGGCCGATGAGCATGAATCTCGAACAATCGCCCACCACCGAAGGCGAGGTCATCACCAATTACACGATCAACTTCGGCCCCCAGCACCCCGCCGCGCACGGCGTCTTGCGCATGGTGATGGAGCTTGATGGAGAGGTGATCGAGCGGATTGACCCCCATGTCGGCCTGCTCCACCGCGGCACCGAAAAGCTGATCGAGCAGAAGACCTATCTCCAGGCGCTCCCTTATTTCGACCGGCTCGATTATTGTTCGCCGCTGGCGATGGAGCACTCCTATGTGCTCGCCATCGAGAAGCTGCTGAACCTCGAAGTGCCGATCCGCGCGCAATATCTGCGCGTGCTGTTTGCCGAGCTGACCCGCATCTGCAACCACATGCTCAACATGGGCGCGCATATCCTCGATGTGGGCGCGTTCACGCCCAACCTGTGGATCATGGACCTGCGCGAGGATTGCCTCAACTTCTTCGAGCGGGCGAGCGGCGCGCGGATGCACAGCGCGTATTACCGCCCCGGCGGCGTGCATCAGGATGTCCCGGAAAAGCTGCTGGTCGACATCGGCGACTGGCTCGACCACCGCTTCTTCCAGCTATTCGAGGATGCGATGAGCCTCGTCATGGACAACCGCATCTTCAAACAGCGCAATGTCGATATCGCCGTGGTCAGCCGCGATGATGCGGTGGCGTGGGGCTTTTCCGGCCCGATGATTCGCGCGGCGGGCATCCCGTGGGATTTGCGCAAGAGCCAGCCTTATGATGTCTATGAACGGATGGTGTTCGACATCCCCGTCGGCACCAATTCGGATTGCTACGACCGCTTCATGGTGCGCGTGAAGGAAGTTTACGAGAGCGCGAAGATCATCCGCCAGTGTCTGCGGGATATGCCCGGCGGGCCGGTCGCCTCGACCGACGGCAAGATCTCTCCGCCCAAGCGCGGCGAGATGAAGCAGTCGATGGAAAGCCTGATCCACCACTTCAAGCTCTACACCGAAGGCTTCCACGTGCCTGCGGGCGAGGTCTATGTGGCGACCGAAAGCCCCAAGGGCGAGTTCGGCGTCTATCTGGTCAGCGACGGCACCAACAAGCCCTATCGCTGCAAGATCAGGCCGACGGCCTTCTCGCACCTCCAGGCGATGGACTTCATGAGCAAGGGCCACATGCTGCCGGACGCGACCGCTATCCTTGGCGCGATCGACGTGGTGTTCGGGGAGTGTGACCGGTGAAGAAGTACTTGATGTCCGTCTTGGCCCTTTTGCTGGCTGCACCGGGCAATGCCCAGGACAGGAACCAACTCCAGGTTTTTCTTGGTGCAGCAGATGAAAACGACTTCCCGACAATGCGCTCGGTTATGACGCCGAAAGCGCTGGAGGAGGGTCGCGGCGAGATTTCCCTCGACCGATTTTTCGAGAAGATCGAGGGATGTTATTTGCGCCGGGTTTATAGCACGCCCGATCAGGGGCGCTTGCTGGCAGCATGGATGTGCGCCGAAGGTGATAAGCGTTCGCGCGTTGTGACGGGGGACATCTGGTCAACCGAGGACGGTGTGCAGGTCGGCATTTCCATGGAACAACGCAACAACAGACCAGCTCCGGAACGCACTGGTTCGGCCTTTGGAGACGAGGACTAATGGCTGACCGTACCCCCGCACCCGACACCCCCGAACTGCGCGCCCGCTGGGGCGCCTTTGCGTGGACGCCGGAGAACAAGGAAACCGCCGACTGGCACATCGCCAAGTATCCTGAGGGACGTCAGCGTTCGGCGGTGATGCCGCTGCTCGATCTTGCCCAGCGTCAGGTCGGCGCAGAGAACGATACGCAAGGGTGGCTGCCGCTGCCGGTGATCGAATATGTGGCGAAATACTTGGATATGCCGGTGATCCGCGTGCTCGAGGTCGCCAGCTTCTACTTCATGTACAACCTGAAGCCTGTCGGCAAATTCCACGTGCAGGTGTGCGGCACCACGCCCTGCATGCTGCGCGGGTCGGACGACATCATGGCCGCCTGCAAGAAGCGCGGCATGGTGAAGGGCGGGGTATCAGCGGATGGCCTCTGGACCCTTACCGAAGTCGAATGCATGGGCAATTGCGCGACCGCACCGATGGTGCAGATCAACGACGACAATTACGAGGACTTGACGCCTGAGCGCTTCGAAGCGGTACTTGATGCGCTCGCCGCAGGGCGGACACCCATGGCCGGGACGCAGGAGCCGGGCCGACACACCTCCGAGCCTGCGGGCGGGCCGACCACGCTGATCGCGATGGTCGGGGCCAACCACGATTACCGGGGGGAGTGGTGATGACTGCCGCAAAGATCCTCCCCGGAACAAGGAGGGGGACTGCCGCAAGCAGTGGAGGGGAATCGAATCCCGATGCGGCGGTGCGTGGGGGAACTCCCCTCCGTCAGCCGCTGTGCGTCTGCCACCTCCCCGTGCCGGAGAGGAACGGGCAGTGACCGCTATCGCCTCCCTCCTCGGCGCGGCTGTATTGGCCGTCATCGCCTACAAGCTGCTGATGGGGGTAATCCGTGTCGGCGTGATCATCCTGATAATCGCTGTGCTTTACGGCCTGTGGTCGCAAGGGGTGCTGGGATGAACCCGTTGACGCTCCTCCTCGCAATCCTCGGCCTCACCGGCTTCGCGCTGGGGGCAGTGCTTACTGCGACCGGCCCGCTCGAGATGGGGGTCATAATCATGGGGTCCGGCCTCGTGTTTCAGACGATTTCGCTGGTGCGCATCCGGCGCTCCAAACAGAAGGACAGCAGCAATGCTTGCGGATAAGGACCGCATCTTCACCAACCTCTACGGGTTCCAGGACTGGGGCCTCAAGGCGGCGCAGGCGCGCGGGGATTGGGACAACACCAAGGCGCTGCTCGCGCGCGGGCAGGACGCGATCATCGAGGAGATCAAGGCATCGGGCCTGCGCGGGCGGGGCG
>Ga0224722_1000259_pt1 | contig 30906 bp, 36 predicted proteins | sample Balambano_FR1_Me_FD_161646 | JGI IMG/M metagenome (GOLD analysis project Ga0224722, IMG submission 161646) | Freshwater sediment microbial communities from Lake Towuti, South Sulawesi, Indonesia - Balambano_FR1_MetaG | ecosystem: Environmental > Aquatic > Freshwater > Lake > Sediment | place... | reverse complement strand
AACGGGTGGCTTCAAGATGTCTTGAAATGGAATCAAGACAAGGGTTAGCCGCCCCTTGTGAGGGCGGCTTTGTGAGCGCGGTCATCCCATGCTGGCTTATCACTTCACCTCCAGCACCTTGAATGCGGCGGCGTTGCCGGTCGCCTCGAAGCGCAGCGTCGCGGCTTCGAGCTTGCGGGCGACAGCGGCCTTGTGCTGTGGGCTGTGTAGCCGGCGCTCACGCTTGGCCATGCGCTCGGCGGCGCGAGGGCTGTAGCCTTTGGCCGTCAGTTCGGCGATGCGGGCTTGGAATTCGGCGCGGGTCACGATTTCACCGCCTTCTTGCGGGGGCCGTAGATATAAACACCAGCAAACACGCCACCCATCGCGGCGATGGCATTGATGCAGCCCGGCACTGCTGCCACAACGCTCACGTTGTGTTCGTGCGCGACCTGCCCATTGTTGCGCCTGATTTCATCGAGGTAGATCTCCATGCTTTCAGTGAAGCAATACAGTTCGAAGACCTCACGCGGCGCATTGTTTTCTAGCCAGGTGTAGAAATATTGATGCGCGTCCATTTCGAGCGTGCCCACAAACTCTGGCGCGATGGCCGGTGCTTCGAGCACAAAGAGGGGATTGACCTCCGCTTCAGGCATCGCGGCACGCAGATCGTCGGGTGCCATGCGGGCGGGCTGGGCTTTGCCGTTGGTGGCGGTCTTCGTGGTAACTTTCTTCGTAGCCATTTCGATATCTCCTTATCGGTCTGGTTAGGGCGATGTGGGTGATTCAAGCACCCACATCGCCTATTTGATTATTGACATTAGTAATTGTAGTAGTAAAATTATATTTGTCAACACCTCTACTAGACTAAGGAGAATGATCGAGATGTTCGAGATAACTCGCACGGCAAAAAAGATTCAGACCAATGAAGACGATGTAATCAGCATGGCAGAAGCTGCTCGAATCAGCCAGCGACGCATTCCTGAGATAGCCGATCTAATGAACCGCTTTCGCTTGCCCTGGTATCAGTTTCGCCAACCGGACGCAGCCTTAGAAAGCGAGGATGTTCAGCGTTTTACCAGCCGCAAGGCGGTTGAGGCACTGCCACCGAAGAAGACGCGCGGCTTGGCATCGAAGAAGGGCAAGAAGTAGGGCAGGGCGGCGCATGCACTCTTTTCATTTCCCCGCGACTATCCAAGTAAGTCAATGGGGGAATACGTGCAACAGCCAACCATCAAGCCGCGCCGCAGTCTTCTGAGCAAAGTTCTCATCGGCTCCGCAGCGTTAGTCGTCGCATGCTGCGGCCTCAGCGCCATCGGCGCGCTATTCGCGCCTCGATCAGCGACACCAACGCCCACTCAATCCCCGGCGTCGGCCGTCAGGGTTGTAGACGAAGCGCCTCATACATCCACGCCGACCATGCCGCCAGCGACTGCTGCACCAACAGCCACACCAGCAGGCTATATCAGCAAGTCTATGTTTGGCGACAAGTGGCCGCTCAGCGTCGAAGATGGAGTCGTTCAATGCCGATATGGAAGCCACGTCGTTTTTGTAGCAGGCGGCAAAGTCTACGCAGTTAATGGCATTGCTAGCGGCGCCATGAAAGCAGGCAAAGAGGATTACGTCGACATTCGTGAGATTTGGGTTGACGATGCACGGCCTGGCCATGAAGGTTTGAAGATCAGCATCACTCCCGTTATAGATGCCGGTCTAAAGTTATGCTAATTGACCGAAGCGAAAACGTCCGAATCTTGAACATCACGCCGGCTTTTGCAGCTTGGCCCATCGCCAAAATGACGCTTCACACCGCTCTGTGCTCAGACTGGCCTTGAAAGGCTTGATCGCGTCCGCGATCCGCTCGACCTCCGCTCCAAGTTCAGTTGGCCACTGCACGGCCTCAAGCGTCAAGCGCTCATCGCCGGTAAGCGCATCGAAGCCGTTCAGAAGTCCCTTTCGCCAAACCTCAAATGCATCCGGCGCGTGCCGTGCGCACCAGCAACCTTCTTTAAGCACGTAATCAAGGTAAGCATGAAACACCACATCGAAGCGGGTGTCCGCATCTTGCTCAAGAGTCATGAGCCGCGATTCAAGACTTGGCATTGCGCGCAGCCTCCAATGCAGCCAGCCGTTCGGCAAAATCGCCATGCTCGCTCAGGTCGTGCAGCATGGATGGGATCGCGATGGCTGCACGCAGGCGCACGCCTTCATCTTCTGCCGACTGCGACAGATGAATCACTGAAGATGTCGCCGCGTCCAGCGCGCCGGCAAGCTTGCGTGTCGCGTGTCGCACCGCGTGCCGCTTCGCGTCGTCCAGCGCCACAACGAATGTCGCATCGTTCAACCAACGGTGCACCGTGCGCGGGTTCACACCGATAGCCTTTGCAGCATCCAATACGCTATCGCCGCGCATCAGCGCGTCAATGGCCTGCGCTTGCTTGACCGTAAGTTTTGCGACATTCTGCGACATGCCAACGTCATCTCCCATTCCAACCACTTAGGGCCATCCCGCGTAATCCATGCGCCGCTCGTCGTGTGCTCTTTCGGAATCAGCCCACCGCGAAAACTGACCAGCCTGCCATCATCGGTCAGGCGGCGCGTGGCAAGTGTCGTCATCCCTTGTAGGTCACACCCGGTTGTGGGCTATTGGTGATGCGCTTCGTCTCTTTGGTCGTAACTGCTGGCTTAGACTTCGGGGCGTTTACTTGCTCCATCGCCTTTTGCAGAGCACGCTGAACGGCTGTTTTCACAAGACTCGCGAACTCTTCAGTCGTCATGTCGCCAACGAAGTCAATATCGCCATCATCGTCATCGTCTGCCGCTTTCGTCGTCAGCGGTTCACGCATGGCCCAGTCGCCGGCACGAACGTCAATCGTTTCTGCCGGCAGTCCCGGCATGCCGTCCACCGCTCGCAGCGTCACACGCGCGATAGGCACGCCGGTGGGTGTGTCTTTGCCGTAGCTGTTGACCTGGCCGCGCCGCCACCGGCCGCGATGCCAAAACAGCAGGGCCGAATCTCCGACCTGCAAGAAGTCGCCGCCGGGTAGGGCGAGGTCGCCGTCTGAGGTAAGTTCGATGCGTTGGCCATCGTCCCGCCTCAAGCCAGGCGCAAGAAGTCGAGATAGTTTGTCGAGGTCATTCATGATTCATTTGCCTCATCCCGGCGCGCTGGGGGTGATGCCAGCGCGCCGGGGCCGCAGTAAGGAGAATGGCGAGCCGTCAGTTAGCTAATCAGAGTTGGTAGCCGGTGCGATTCGTCCCACTTTGAACCCAGCCACGACCGTCGTCGCCGATGCGGATGTGCCCGTTGGCGATCAGCCGCACGATGAAGCGCGCCCACCGTCCGCTTGGATCGTTGGTTGCGTTAGCCATCGCGCCGGCGTCACGCACGCCAACTGTGCGCTCAACGGCCGCTTCATCCATACCGACAAGCCGTCCAGGGAAATAAGTTAGTTGCATCGCTTCAACCTGCTTAGCCCGAATGGCCGCAACCTGTGATGAGAGTTGCGCGGCAAGCACGCCAATCTGCGTGGCCAGCCGATCACTCTCAGCATGTTCGGCTTCCAGCATCGCCAACGCCGCGCGAGCGGTTGCAACGGCGGCGTTGAAAGCGCGCGCCTTCTCAGCCTCAGCCTGCGCATTAGCTTGCTGTTCGGCTGCACGCTCGGCTTGAAGCTGGCGCAGCGCCTCGGAGCGCGCGTTACTCTGTGCGCGTTGCTCGATTTCGTAGTCGTGAATTAGTCGGGTCATGTCTTCAATCTCCTCAGTTGCTTGGCGTGCCTTGCACGCTCTCGTTCGATGCGCTTGCGCCGCTTCGCCGCTATATCCGTTGTGCCCAGCGCATAAGCCACGTCGTCGAGGTTGGCCGGCAATGCCTGCCAGCGTTCGCCGGGCCGCGATGCAACAAGGCCGTGATGCACTAGGCGCGATAGGTGGCGGTCAACGGTGCGTGGGCTGTAGCCAGTAGCCTCGGCAATCTTCGGCTCAGTCAGTGGCGCATCCACAATCGCTGCGAAAGTGCGCGCCGTATGCCGTCCTAGACCGCTGGCCTCGAATGCCGGGTGTGACAAGGGTGCACCACTCACACACACTGGCTTGGGGAGTGTGTGTGAGTGGTGCACTTCTGACATCCCGGCGCCGAACGTCCACTTGGTTGCGTAGGATGCTCGATGCGGCTGTGAACGCATGACGATGCACGCTGCCTGTAGTCGGTGCGTGGCTTTGATGGCGGTGTGCGTGCCTACCTGTGCGGCTTGCTCAATGTCGCGCCGGCTCATGTGCCATTCCATGCGGCCGGTCCGGTGCACAATCTCAACGTGGGCTAAGAGCACCCGCCTGTCCGTCTCGCGGGTGTGGACGTTGCCGGTAATCGTGTGCGCGTTCAATGCCCACGTCCGGACGCGCCCCGCAAACTCGCGCGCCGCTGTAAATGCAGCCGTGTTGGGCAAGTCGCGCGCACGCAGATATTCGGCCTCAAGTCGTTTCAGGTAGTCGCGCCGTGTCGCGTCCAAGTGCGACTCATGGCGCGACGATTGGAACAGCGGTGCGATGCGCTCGAAGGTGTAACCGGCATTGACCAGCGAAAGCATGAGCGCAGCGTCCACTTCGCTGCGCGACGGGTAGCGTCCGATCACGTTCGCATCGCCGGCAAGGATCCGGGCGGCCAGCCTGGGCAGTCGTTCACGCGGTATCGCTTCGAGCGTGACGCCCGGTAGCTCATTGATCCGCAGGATGGGCGCGTCGACGTCGATCCAGTGATACGCGACGCCAGAGGGATGCAGAGAGGGTGGGGCGGCCACGTAGGCGCCGCGGCCGCGCAGCTCGCCGCCGTCGAATTTGCACGTTCGCACCGGCTCATCGGTCATGAGCCAGTAATGGCCGCCCCGGACCGACTTCGCGGTGAGTGTGCGGCCATACTGCGAACGGATCAGCGCGCCGATCATGTCGAAGGCCCGCGCCGTGTCGCAGTCAATGAACGCTATATGTCCCATGTCCATCGCGGCTGAATGCACACCACCCAGCGCGCCGACGTTGCCCTCATGCCGATGAAACAGGCGCGCCACGTCGTCGAGCGACTGCGGCCGCATCATCCACCGCTTGAACGACGTCGCCGGCGTCTTGTCGACCGTGCGCAGCGGAATCACATTTGCGCCGCGACCGTGAATGGCCAGCGCAGCGCGCTCAATCTCACGCGCCGCGCTCATCCGTCTTCCTCGGCTCATCCGCGAATGCGGCATGCCCAGCACAAATGGCCAGCGCCTTCAAAATGTCCCAGCCGCGCTGCTCGCCAGCGTCAATCCATCGCTCGACGACGATGCGCATCTGGCGCAGCACGGGATGCCATTCGACGAAGGCGTCAGTCGGCGGAGTGCGATAATTCGTGCCGCTCACGGCGATGCGCCTCCGGGTGTGTCGCTTGGGCGTCTGCCCCGTCAATCGCGTCCGCCCTGGTAAGTGAGCGCGATTGCGGGGTGTCGTTTTTCTGGTCGCCTTCGAGCAACATGCTCACGACATCGGCCAGTGCCTCAAGCAGGGCGCTAGGTGGGCTGTGTGCGCGCACGCGTCACCTCCTGAGGCTGGCGTTGGTCGCTCGTCGTCACGGTGACGGGTAACGTGTCAATCACCGCATTGACGAGGGCTGAATACAGCGCCTGACGCGATAAACCATAGATGGCTAGGCGCACATCCAGCGCGCGCGCCGTCGTTGGGTCGAGTCGAAATAGTTCAACTTTTCTCCGCATTTCCTGGTGCCCTCCGTGTGAAGTCATGCATTCATTCTCGTCATTTCGCGCCGACGATCAACGAACACCGTGTTCGTTTTGCATGTTCGTTTTGTTCGTTAGCGTGTTCGCCCATTTGCTGTGTCGTTGCAGAACGTATCCGTGCTTCTTGCCCACCTCGTTTGCAAGCTGTTTGAGGGACATGTCTGGCCTATATTTCTTTCGCCACTCAAAAACTGCTGCCGCGCCCTTCCCTCTATTCCATTCGGGACGGTCTGGTATTCCCGTCTTGTCGTCGCCAACGCTGTTTGGCAAAGCCAGCGTGTGGGCACGCAGTAGGTCGCCGAAAAGAAACTCGCCTAGACGCTCAAGGGCATCTGCCTCTTGGGAATAAAAGTGCTTAAGCCAGTCGAAGCCCAAAGCTTCGAAGCTTAGTTGGAACTGTATGAATTGTTCAACCTCTCGATATGTAACCGCTACAGACTGAAGCACCTTGAAGCCGACACCGATCCATTGCTTCAACGCGACAAGCACTTTCAAGCGCTCAGGCGCGATCTGCTGCAAATTCAAAGTGAGCGCTTCGCCGTGTGGCGTATGGACAACCACGTCTGAGCCTCTACGCATTTCTAGCCTCACACCCTCGTGGCTGGCATCTAACTCACCTAATTTCAGTGCATCGATTGAGACGATGTCCCTGCTGAGGAGGCGATAAAGAGTATTGACGAAATGCGACTGAGTCGTAAGGAGTGTGAAACTAAACACCTTCGTCTTGAAGCGTTCGCTTGTATCATTGTTTGTGTTGCTCACGGCTGTCACCTCAGCTTGGGCTGAACCGCCGACGTCGTAAGCGTCGGCGGTTCGCTATTGATTGACCAATTCTAGGAGGGATGTTCTGCCGTTTCATCCACAACCGGTCGCCACTTGTCAATAAATAGCTGGGGTAGGGCGTCAACATCGTCGCCTCAATACCTCACCCTATCCACGGCGCTGCCGTCGTCTTCATTGACGCCGATGTAGTGCGCCGTGGTCTTGGGATCGCTGTGGCCAAGCCAGTGCTGGATTTCGAGCAGCCCGGCCCCGTTGTCGTAGGCGTTGCGTGCGGCGGTGCGGCGCAGGTCGTGCGGCTCGACCTTGCCCAACTCCGCGGCCTGGGCATACTCGGCGACGATGCGCTCGATCACGTTGGCGTCTATGGCCCCTGTCTGCGCTTGAATGGCGTCGCCCTTGTTGACGCTCACGAATAAGGCCCGCTCGCCGGCCTCATCCCACGCAATGCCCGCTGCCTCCATCCAAAGGCCGAGCGACTTGTGCCACTGGTCATGCACCTTGATGCGCCGGGTCTTGGTGCCTTTGCCGGTCAGTCGCAGCCAGCGCCGGCCGTTGTCCAGGACGAACGCCGCCGGCGTGAGGCTGGCCACCTCCTCGCGCCTGAGCGCGCCGAAGAGCATGGCGTCCACCATGGCCAGGTCACGCTTGCCTTTGTTGGTCGCGGCGTCCACGGCGCCGCGCAGCGTGCGGACTTCCTCGCGGCTGAGCCGCCGGCCGACTGGCTTCTTGTCGCGCCTGATCTTGGTCACGTAGGGGCGCAGGCCCATGTTGGCGGCCTGCTCGGGCGTCAAGACGTTCTCGCGCAGGGCCACGCGCATGAAGGTGCGCACGGCGAACAGGCGCGTGGCGATGGTGTTGGGCGTTCCGTCAAGCGAATCGCGCCAGGCTTCGAGCGTAGCTTGCGAGACCAGCCGCAGGATTGCCGCCGGCACGTGGCCGTAGCGCCACTCGGCGCGCTTGCCGGCATAGACCAGCTCGACACACGGCCTCCACTCGCCGGGGATGCGATCAGCGTAAGGCTGTGCCCGCTCCAGCCATGCGATGAAGTGGCCGACGGTGTAGCGATAGCTGCGCTCGGAGTGTTCCGAGTTGGCAGCGGCTGCGCGGACGAACGTCTCCACGATCTCGGCCAAGGGCTGGCGGATGGCCACGTCTGGCGAGGTAATGCTCAGGCCGCTGAAGGCCGAAGGGATGGCTACAAGATCGGTGCTCATAGGGGTGTTTTGCATGGTGTTTTGGATAGCGTCTGATAACTCCACTTATCACACGCTATTTCTGAAGGGTGGTTTAATTCATGCATGCACACGGCCAGCCAACCCAATCCGGCACCGGCATTTGAGCAGCTCGTGGCTGTAGCACAGGAGTTGCCACCTGAGCAACTGTCTGAGGTGCTCGACTTCGCGCTGTTCTTGCAGTCTCGCGCCACGACCGAGGCAGATGCTGCCTGGGATGAGGCGTTGGAGAACACCACACCGGAGCAGGCTGCTCGCATCCAGGCGCGCATCGAGAGCCAGCGCGCCCAGGCCACGCCGTTGTTCGACGACTCGGGTAAGGTTGCGCCGCCGGCGCCTGCAGGCCGCTCGCGATGATTTCCATCGCTACTCCTGACTTCTGGGACGGCTACTACGCATTGCCAGAAGACATCCGTCGCCGGGCTGATCTTGCCTATGAGTTGTGGCGTGCCAATCCACGCCATCCGAGTCTGCGGTTTATGCGCAAAGGGCCCTTCTGGAGTGTGCGCATCACCGATGATTACCGCGCTTTGGCCACGCTGGAAAGCGACACAGTGACGTGGTTCTTCATCGGCCCGCACGCCGAATACATGCGGCTGCTGAAGTAGCGTTGGGCTCACGCTCACGGCCGCACCTCCTGCCCTGACGATTTTGGTGTCTCGGCGTTGGCGTCGGCTTGCATGCGACGCACGATGCGCCGGGCGGTGGTGGGGTTGACGCAGAACTCGCGCGCCAGGCGCTTGATGACGGTGTGCCCGCCAGCGCGGATGTGGGCCTCGATGGCTTGACGGCGCGACGATGTGCGCTCAGGGTTCTGACGCGCGTCTATCGGCGCGGGGAGCGTGATGCTGAAGTCAAAATCGGATGTGAGGTCGGTATACTGCTTTTGTGAATCTACGCAATAACGTGACGTGGCGTTTGTTCAGCTACGTCAAACCGTATCGGCTCATCATCATCGTCGCCGCCGTGCTCTTTATCCTCAGCACCGGGCTTAACCTCGCTTTCCCGCTCGTCAGCGGCCAGTTGGTCAATGTCGTCACGGGGGTGGACATCGGCGCAACCGTGTCGCAGATCATCGGCATCCTGATCGCCGTGTTCCTCGTCCGCGCTGTCGTGGATATCGTCAGCCAATTCATGATCTCGCAGGCGGGCGAGGCTGTGACGCGCGACCTGCGCCAGGATGTGTATCGTCATTTACAATCGCTCGACCTAAGCTTCTACGCCGGCCGGCGCACCGGTGAATTGACGTCGCGGCTGGCCTCGGACGTGACGGTTGTGCGCACGGCGCTGGTGAACAACGTGGCCACCTTCCTGAGCAGCATTCTCACCGTCGTTGGTTCAGCCGTGCTCATTGTGGCCATCAATTGGCGGCTGACGGCCATCGTCCTGGTCATGCTGCCGCTGGCGACGATCATCGCCCGGCTGTACAGCCGTTGGTTGCGGCCCTTGTCCACGCAGGTGCAAGACAAATCGGCCGAGTCGAACGCGGTGGCCGAAGAGGCCATCGCCGGCGTGCGCGTGGTCAAGTCATTCGAACGTGAGCCGTATGAGGTGCAGCGATTCAACGATGCCACGGAGGATGTCTATAAAACGTCGTTGCGGCTGGCCCGCATCCGCGCCACATTCGGCCCCCTGATCGGGCTAATGTTCTTCTTCGCCCTCGTCGGCATCCTGTGGTTTGGGTCGCAGGAGGTGAGCGCCGGCCGCTTGCGCGCAGGCGATCTGGTGTCGTTCCTGCTGTATGGCGGCGTGATTGCCGGCGGCATTTCCGCGTTGGCCACGATCTTCTCGCAGTTCCAGGAGGCCATCGGCGCGACCAAGCGCCTGTTTGAAATATTGGACACTGAACCGAAGGTCAAGGACGCGCCGGATGCACAGGAGGTCGCTCGACCGCGTGGCGCGATTACGTTCGAGCAGGTGTCGTTCGCGTATGAGGATAACGTTGAGGTCGTCAGCGACATTGCACTCGACATCGCGCCGGGCGAGATTCTGGCGCTCGTCGGGCCCAGCGGCGCTGGCAAGTCCACGCTATTTAATCTCATCCCGCGTTTCTACGACCCAACCAAAGGCGCGGTCAAGCTGGACGGCGTTGACCTTCGTGGGTTGACGATGACCAGCCTGCGCTCTCACATCGCCATCGTCCCGCAAGATACGCTATTGTTCAGCGGGTCGGTGCGCGAGAACATCCGCTATGGTAACCTGAATGCGAGCGATGACGCGCTGATCGAGGCGGCCAAAGCTGCCAACGCCCACGACTTTATTTTGGCACTGCCGCAGGGCTACGACACATTGGTGGGCGAACGCGGTGTCAAGCTCAGCGGCGGCCAGCGCCAGCGCGTCGCTATCGCCCGCGCCATCCTCAAAGACCCGCGCATCTTGTTGCTGGATGAAGCCACATCCGCGCTCGATAGCGAGAGTGAAGGCCTGGTGCAAGAGGCGTTGGGCCGGTTGATGGCCGGGCGAACCACCATCATCATCGCTCACCGGCTGAGCACGGTGCAGATCGCCCATCGCATCGCCGTGCTGGACAAGGGCCGGCTGGTGGAACTCGGCACGCACGATGAACTGATTGCAAAGCAAGGCCTGTATTTCCGGCTGTATAGCTTGCAGTTCGAGGTGCCTGATATAGACCTCTCGCCTGAGCAACCGTTGACGCCGGCAGACGATGGTGATGGCGCACTCCCGCCGTCGCCGCCACGCCCGCGACGACGTGGCTTCAATCCATTCGCCATTGTGCGCCCAACCTAGGCGCGCCATTTCTGCACCGCACCTGTCATGACAGCTGTGTTTGACATCAATGGCAAAGTGGCGCTGGTCACGGGCGGCTCGCGTGGCCTGGGGCTGGCGATCGCGCTTGGCCTGCGCGACGCTGGCGCGAAGGTTGCCATCACCGCGCGCACGCCGTCGGCCGGTGATCAAAGCGGCCTCACCTTTATCGAAGCCGATCTGCTACAAGCGTCGGCCCGCGCCGGGCTGGTGGATCGAGCGGTTGACGAACTCGGCACGATACACATCCTGGTGCATTGCGCCGGGCAACAGCACCGCGAGCCTGCCGTGAGTTACCCGCTGACGCACTTCGAGGCGATTCATCAACTGCATGTCGTCGCAGGCTTCGACCTGGCGCAGCAAGCGGCGCGACACATGCTGCCCAGGGGTTCGGGCAAGATCATCTTCGTCAGCAGCGTGCTCGGCTTTCAAGGCGGTGTGACCGTGCCGGCCTATGCCTCGGCCAAGCACGCCATGCTGGGTGTGGTCAAGGCCCTAGCCAACGAATGGGCGGGGCAGGGCGTCAACGTCAATGCCATCGCGCCGGGCTACATGGCCACCGAAATGGTCGTCCCGCTGATGAACGACCCGCAGCGCGGCCCGGCCATCCTCGGCCGCATCCCGGCCAAAAGACTGGGCGACCCGAGCGAGTTGGTCGGCCCGGTGATCTTTCTCGCCAGCGCCGCCTCGAGCTACATGCATGGCCACACCCTGGTCGTTGATGGCGGATGGCTGGCGCGCTAGATCTTAAATCGCTCGTCCACCTCGACCTGAAATCCGTTGGCCAGCCGGTTGGTCATGTTGGCCGTGCCGACGATGGCCATCAGTTCGCCGAACATGCCGTCGGTCATGCCCTTGGCGCGCGCCGCAGCGGTGTGTGAGGCCATGCAGTATTCGCAGCCGTTGGTCACGCTCACCGCCACGTAGATCATCTCGCGCACCAGTGGGTCGAGTTCCCCCGGCCCAGCCATGACGGCCTTGACCTGCTGCCAGGTTTGGCGCAACGTCGGCGGGTGGATAGCGATGGCCTTCCAGAAGTTGTTGATGGTGTCGGTCTTGCGCGTGGCGCGGATGTCGTCATACACCGCGCGCACCTCGTCGCTGGCGTCGTCGTATTCGATTAGCTTGCTCATGGGTGTTGAACCGCACAGACGCAAAGGACGCAGAGAATATGTTGATTTGCTTTGCGTCCTCCGCGTCTCCGCGGTGAATTACAGCCTGATGGGCTGGCGCTCGTGGGCGGACTGCAACAGCGCCAGGATGGTCTTGACGTTGTTGCGGCTGTCGCTCAGGCTGATACGCGGCGGCGCGCCGTGGACGATGGCGTCATACATGTCCTCGACCTCACCCAGATACAAGTGCTCCGGCCCTTCGATCACCATCGGCTCTAGCTGGTCGCCGGCCTTGCCAATGTAAATCGTCTCGTGCTCGGTTGGCTTGAACGCGCGCGGGATGACGATCAGCCCTTCGCTGCCGACGATCTCCATGTTCATCCGAAATGGGGCATGAAAGCCGCTGTCGAACTGGGCGTAAGTGCTCTCGCTGAACCGCAGCGTGCCGACGAAGGTTTCATCCACGCCGCTCGCGCCCACGAACTGCATGCCTTCGACTTCGACCGGCTCCGCGCCGACCATGGTGCGGGCATAGCTGATCGGATAGCAGCCCACGTCCCAGATGCTGCCGCCGTGTAGATCGGCGTTCACCCGAACGTTCGCCGGGTCGGTGAGGGTGAATGTGAACGAGCCGCGCACCAACCGCACCTCGCCGATGGCGCCTTCGTCAATCAGCGCCTTGACTTTGAGCGTTTGTGGATGATGGCGATACATGAACGCCTCGGCCACCACATTGCCGGTCTCGTTGGCTGCGATTGCAATGGCGTCCACGTCTTCGACTCGCGTCGTCAACGGTTTCTCGCACAACACGTGCTTGCCCGCGCGCAGCGCCTTGATCGTCCACTCGGCGTGCAGGCTGTTGGGCAGAGGGTTGTAGATCACGTCAATGTCCGGATCAGCCAGCATGGCTTCGTAGCTGTCGAAGGTGCGCTCAATCCCCCATTCGCGGGCATACGCCTCGGCCTTACTGCGTTCGCGGCTGGCGACGGCGACCAGCTTGTTGCGCGGCGAAGCGCCCAGGGGCGGAATAAGCGAGCGGTTGATGCGGGCAGTGCTGAGCAGGCCCCAGCGCAGAATGCTGTTTGTCATGTGTCTCCTTGGTGTGCGCGATCAGTATACTGACGCACCACAACAAGGAGCAACACAACAACATGAGGTTTGAACACATCGCCATCAACGTCGCCGACGCGCGCAAGGTCGTAGCTTGGTATGTCGAGCATCTTGGCTTGGTCGTCGTGCGCCAATCCCACGAGCCACCCTACGTGACCTTTCTCGCGGACCCGGGCCGCAACATGATGTTCGAGTTTTATGAGCAGCCACAGCCTGTCGGTGACTTTAAGTCCATGAACGCGTTCTCATTTCATATCGCATTCATGGTGGATGACATTGTGGCCGAGCGTGATCGGCTGGTGTCGGCGGGTGGCACAGCCGATGGCGACATCGCGACGACGCCGGCCGGCGATAAGCTGTGCTTCATCCGCGACCCATGGGGCATGACGCTCCAATTGGTGATGCGAAACAAGCCGATGCTGTAAAAGAGTGAGAGCCTTCGCTGCTCACACGAAGGCTCTCAGAGGAGAGGGGGAGAGGATACTACTCTCGACAGACTTTGTAACCCCTTTCCCGCTGGCGTTCAATCAGCCGATGCCGTAAACAAGTAGGACTTTAGTCTAGTTTTTGACAGACAGATACTCGCGATACCAATTCACCGTATCTTCAATGCCCGTTACGTGAGGCGTGTATTCAAACTCCGGAAACTCAGTAGCGAATTTGCCGCCGTCCATGACAAAGGGTTGCTCGAACTGATACAAGACCTCGACCAAATCCATGATGCGCGGTGCGACCAGCCCGGCTAGCTGGAAGAAGGTGCGACCTCTCGATCCGGCTTTGGGTGGCTTGTCGAAAGCCTCAAACACCTGCTTGATGAATTGCTCGCCGGTCAACGCCCCAGCGCCAGGCACATGCCAGGCCTGGCCATAGGCGTCGTCGTTCGTAGCCAACAATACGCACGCCGCCGCCGCATCAGGCAGATAGATCACGTCGTGCGGCTGGTCAAGCCGGCCAAACCACATGGCTTTGCGCCCTGCGTGAGCGGACTCGAATATCCCGCTCATAAATGTGCCGTGCACATGCGCACCGTAAAACGTGGACAGCCGAGGAATAACGACAGGCACATCGCCTTTCGCGTGCGCCTCCATCAGCATATCCTCCATCTCCTTGCGCGCCACACCGCGGCGGGCGGTCGGCTTTTGGGGGTGATCTTCCTTCACCGGCACCTGCTGTAGCGGTCCGTAAATGAGCGCGTTGCCGGGGTTGACGAGTTTTGCGCCGGCCTGCTTCGCACCTTCGAGCAAACTAGTCGTGGCAACTTTCATCTGATCGCCCACATACAGGCAGTTGTAGATCACGGCCGAGTCCTTGCAGGCGTTAATGACCTGGATGCCGTCCAGCGCGTCGCATTCCACGATCTCAATGCCATCCGGCAGCATCTCGCTGGCCCGCTCTGTGTTTCGCGCCACAGCGCGGATGGGAATACCTTCGGCTTCAAGGTGGTAGACGACAGCGGAACCTAGCGCGCCTGACGCGCCGAAAACGGTGTGCAATTCAGACATAGTGAAGGCCGCGATGATACTCTGTATAATTGAGAAACATTCTCAATAAGAAAATCGCACCCATACGCACAGTCGTATGTGTGCGCCCTTCTGGAGGCTAAAGGCAAAATGAATCGCAGATTATTCCTAACGATGCTGGCGGCTGTGTCTGTCAGTGCCATTTCGGCGTGTGCCGCGCCGGCGGCTCCTGTCGCAACGTCAGCGCCTGCCGCAACGACTGCACCGATGGCGAATGACGCACAGCCTGCGTCATCGCAGCCGTCCAAACTGAAAGCAGTTGCCACGTTTAGCGTTCTCGGCGATCTGGTGCAAACGGTCGCCAGCGACAAAATTGAGTTGATGACACTCGTGGGCCCAGACGGCGACACGCACGAGTTCGAGCCGACGCCGTTGGATACAGCCAAAATTGCCGATGCTCAAGTCATTTTCGAGAACGGCCTGGAGTTCGAGACGTGGCTGAACAATCTTTATCAGTCATCGGGTTCAAAGGCGACGCGCGTCGTGGCATCCGAAGGCGTGAAGACGCTCGAAGGCGAAGGGCATGATGAACATGAGGGTGAAACCCATGCTGAAGGCACGGCAGAAGCCGAGAAAGAGGCCGACCATGATGAACATGGCGAATTCGACCCGCACGTGTGGCAGAACCCACAGAACGTCATTCAGATAGTGCGCAACATCAGCGCGGCTCTGAGTCAGGCGGACGCCGCCAATGCCGCGACCTATCAGGCCAATGCAGATGCCTACATCGCCAAGCTGGAGGCACTGGACAAAGAGATTGCTGACATGGTGGCGCAAGTGCCCTCCGACAAACGCAAGATCGTGACCTCGCACGACGCGCTCGGCTACTTCGCTGACCGTTACGGCTTCACTATCGTCGGCTCGGTCATTCCCGCGCTGTCCACAGAAGCCGGCGACCCATCAGCGCAAGACTTGGCACGGTTGGTCGAAGCGATCAAGGCTGAGGGCGTTAAGGCGATCTTCCTGGAAAGCATGGCCAACCCGCGACTTGTGGAGCGGATGGCGCAGGAGGCGGGCGTGAAAGTTGGACCCGAGCTTTACACCGACGCTCTCGGCGCGCCGGGCAGCGAAGGTGGGACGTATATTGACGCCCTGCGGTTTAACGCGCGCGCGCTGGTGGATTCGCTTAAGTAGTTGGTTATTGGTTGTTGGCTGATGCGAATCGAGTGCGCCCATCTCATTGACCAACAATTAACAACCAATGTCAATCATGCTTGCTTACGGTGGTCGTCAACAGGTCAACAGCGTTGCTGGCGCGCCGGCGCTCGATGCGCGCAACTTAGACGTGCGCTACGCCGGCTCCGACGAACTTGCGCTGCACGGCGTCAGCCTGTGTGTGCCGGCGGGCGCGCGCGTGGCGCTGGTCGGCCCGAACGGCGCGGGCAAATCCACGTTGCTCAAGGCGGCTGCGGGTCTACTGCCAGTTGCGTCCGGCTCTCTCACGATCTATGGCAACCCTGTTGGCACCTGTCGTCATCGCGTGGCCTACCTGGCACAGCGCGGCGAGATGGATTGGCGCTTCCCGATCATCTTGCGCAGGCTAGTGTTGACCGGCCGGTATGTGCACCTGGGTTGGCTCAAGCAGCCAACGCAGGTTGATTGGCGCTGCACCGATGAGGCTATCGCTCGCATGGGACTAACTGATTTGGCCGAGCGCCAGATTGGCGAACTAAGCGGAGGACAGCAACAACGCGCACTATTGGCCCGAGCGCTGGCGCAGGATGCCGACCTGCTGTTGCTAGATGAGCCGCTCAATGCCGTGGACGCGGCCACACGGCAAGTGATCGCCGATACGCTCAATGTGCTACAGCGTCAGGGCAAGACTGCCATCATCGCCACGCATGAGTTAGATCGGCTTCAGACCGAGTTTGACGATGCGCTTTTCTTGGTGGATGGGTATGAGGCTGGGCGAGGCGTTCGCGCTGAGCCAGTGACGCATGTGCCTCAAGCAGCACAGCGACGCAGTATCGCGATGGCGTAAATGGCGATGGGTGTCATTCAGTGGCTGATCGAGCCATTTCAATATCCATTTATGCAGACGGCTGCGCTGGCCGGCATGTTGGTCGGCGTGACGTGCGCCATGCTCGGTGTGTATGTGGTGTTGCGGCGCATGGCCTTCATCGGCGATGCGCTTGCGCACACCGTGCTGCCCGGCTTGGTCATCGCATATCTCAACCAGTGGAACTTGATCGGCGGTGCGATCATCGCCGGCATCGCCACGGCGCTTGGCATTGGCTGGCTGAGCAAACGGCGCGAGATCCGCGAGGACACGGCCATCGGCATCTTGTTCACCGGCATGTTCGCGCTGGGCATCTTGCTGATGAGCACCGTGCGCAGCTTCCGCGATTTCACCCACATGTTGTTCGGCTACATCCTGGGCGTCACTAACGACCAACTGATTTTGATTGCCGCAATTACAGCGCTGGTGTTCGGCGTGCTATTGTTCTTGCACAAGGAGTTCGAGTTGACTTCGTTCGACCCGATCTACGCCGAGGTGATCGGCCTGCGGGCTGACCGGCTGCGCTATGTGCTGCTGGTGCTGATGGCGCTTGCGGTCGTCGGCGCGGTGCAAGCGGTGGGCGTAGTGTTGACCAGTGCGCTGCTGGTGGTGCCGGCCGCGGCGGCCTCGCTGCTGACCAATCGCCTGCCGCGCATGATGGCACTGGCGTGCGCCATTTCGGTCCTATCGGCGCTGGTCGGCTTGATCGTGTCCTTTCGATTCGATGTGTCGTCCGGTGCGTCCATCGTGCTGACGTGCATCGCCTGCTTTCTGTTGGCATGGGGGACGCGTGCCATCCGCGAACGCGCAATGCAGCGTGCGCCCCATCCTGCTGTGGCGAAATGAGCTATGAAGAAACTCCCTGTCACGGTCTTGTCCGGCTTTCTCGGCGCTGGCAAGACAACTCTGCTGAACCATGTGTTAAACAACCGCGAGGGCATGAAGGTGGCGGTCATCGTCAACGATATGAGCGAAGTCAACATTGATGCCGAGCTGGTGAAAGAGGGTAGCAACCTTAACCGCGTGGACGAGCGGCTGGTGGAGATGAGCAATGGCTGCATCTGTTGCACCTTGCGTGAGGATTTGCTGGTCGAGGTCGGCAAGCTGGCCCTGCAGGGCAAATTCGATTACCTGCTGATCGAAAGCACCGGGGTGAGCGAGCCTATGCCGGTGGCCGAGACGTTCACATTTGAGTTGACTGATTCGCAGGGCCGAGCCTTTTCGCTTTCGGACGCGGCGCGGCTGGACACGATGGTTACGGTAGTGGACGCATTCAACTTCTTGCGCGATTACAACGCCGCCGAAGATCTGCGCGAGCGCGATTTGGCCACGGGCGAGGACGATGAGCGCACCATCAGCGACCTGCTGATCGAGCAGGTCGAGTTTGCCGACGTGATCGTGCTCAACAAGATGGACAAGGTCAGTGAGGCCGAAGCGGGCAAGCTGGAGGGCATTCTGCGTCACCTCAACCCCGAAGCCCGCATCGTGCGCTCCGCGTTTGGCGCGGTGCCCTTGAATGAGGTGCTAAACACCGGTGCGTTCAGCCTGGAGAAGGCGGCGCAGTCGGCCGGCTGGCTGAAGGAATTGCGTGGCGAGCACATCCCCGAAACCGAGGAATATGGCATCAGCAGCTTTGTGTATCGCGCGCGCCGGCCGTTTCATCCGCAACGGCTGTATGAGGTGGTGAATGCCGACTGGAGCACGATGGGTGTGGTGCGATCTAAGGGGTTCTTCTGGCTGGCAACGCGCATGAGCGATGCAGGGGTGTGGTCGCAGGCGGGCGGGCTGTTGCGCATTGAATACGCTGGCGGCTGGTATGCGGCCACGCCGAGGGAGCAGTGGCCGTCGCTGACCGATGAGGCAGATGTGGCGGCGAATTGGATCGAGCCGTATGGTGACCGGCGGCAGGAACTGGTGTTCATCGGCGCGGGTATGCAGCGCGATGTGGTTACTGAGGTGCTGGACACCTGCCTGCTCACCGATGACGAGATGGCGTTGGGGCCGGACAAGTGGAAGAAGCTGGTTGATCCATTCCCTGGGTGGGCGTAGGAACTAAACCTCCTAGGTCTTTAAGATCCCGGAGGTTTCAAGCGACATGACAATCGAACTGGATATCATCATCGTCGGCGCGGGTGCGGCCGGCGTGGGCCTCGGTGTGGCGCTCCGCCAGATTGACCTGGATGAATCAAACTTTCTGATTCTCGAACGCCATCAGGTGGGCGAGTCGTTCCGGCGCTGGCCGGCCGAGATGCGCTTCATCAGCCCATCGTTCAACAGCAACCCGTTCGGTCTGGTGGATTTGAACGCGATCACACCCAACACCTCACCGGCCTACACTCTGCGCAAGGAACACCCCAGCGGTATGGACTATGCGCGCTACCTGAGCGCAGTGGCCGATCATTTCCAGTTGCCCATTCAGACGGGCGTAGATGTGACCGGTGTGGCACACGCCGACGGCCGCTTCCTCGTGCGCACGTCGCAGGGTGAATTCGCCTCTCGGTTTCTGGTCTGGTGCGCGGGTGAATTTCAATATCCCCGGCGCAACGGCTTCAAGGGCGCGGAACTGTGCCTGCACAACTCGGCTGTGCGCAGTTGGCACGAACTCAAGGGCAAGGAGTATGTCGTCATCGGCGGCTACGAGAGCGGGATTGACGCGGCGGTGCATCTCTCAGCGCTGGGCAAGAAGGTGCGCGTGCTGGATGGCCGCGCTGCCTGGCACGACGACAACAGTGACCCCAGTATCAGCCTCTCGCCCTACACCAACGAGCGATTGCGCCGTGCCCTGCCTGATGAGCGCATTCGGTTAATCGGCGAGAAACGCGTGACGAGTGTCGAGAAGAGTGGCAAGGGTTACGCCGTTCGCACTGACGATGATGAATGGTTGACCACAGCCAACCCACCCATCCTCGCCACCGGCTTCGAGGGCAGTCTAAAGCTGATCGCCGACTTGTTCGAGCAGCGCGCGGATGGCCAACCGCAATTGAACGAGGTGGACGAAAGCACGATCACGCCGGGCTTGTTCGTGTGTGGGCCGGGCGTGCGGCAGGACAAACATATCTTTTGTTTCATCTACAAGTTTCGTCAACGCTTTGCGGTCGTGGCTCACGCCATCGGTCAGCGCATGGGCATGGACACATCTGACCTGCGCGTCTACCGCCAAGCCGGCATGTTCCTGGACGACTTGTCGTGCTGCGGCGCGGCCTGCGCGTGTTGATGCGCGCATGACATACAGGGCCTTCGCCACCTCGGAGGCTTGAGAACACATGCAAATTGCCAATCAGTCGCTCCCGTTCAACGCCCCAGCACCACGCAAGTCGGTCGTCCTGGCCGGGTTGGAATCGTCAGGTAAATCGGCGCTGTTTCGTCAACTGACCGGCGATGATGCTGGCGAAGAAAGCAACTTCCGTGGCACGACGGTTCAGGTGCGCCGCGCCGGGCTGCCAGTCCTCGGCGGCGACCTGGTGGACACGCCGGGCATTCGCGCCCAAGACGACAGTCAGACGACGCGCGCCGCATTGGCTCAGGTGAGCGCCGCCGACATCGTCGTGCTGGTCGCGCGCGGCACGCATGCGCAGGCCGAGGTTGAGACCTTGCTCGGCGAGTTGGCATCGCGTCTCGATGGGGCGCGGGTCGCTCTCGTCATTACGTTTGAAGACAAGGCGGCCACCGAAATTGAGCGATTTGCGCAACATTGCCGCCAGCTGCTGGGCGTGCCGGTCGCGCTGGTGAATGCCCGTGCCATGTCCGCCACGCAGCGCGCTGTGCTCACACAAACCATCCAGCAGGCTGCGCTGTTGCGCCAAATCTCGGGCCAGCCCAGCGTGCCGACGTCCAGCATCCCTGTGGTGCAACCTGCTGCGACGCTGTATGAGCATCGCATGCTTGGCCCGTGGGCGGCCGCGTTGACGATGCTGCTGATGTTTGCCGTGCCCGTTGCACTGGCCTACTTGCTATCGCAGTGGCTGCAACCGATCTTTGACGCACTGCTCATTGGCCCGATCACGACGGCGTTCGCGCCGCTTGAGGCGACTGCGCCGCTGATGCACTTTTTGTTGGTCGGCAGCTATGGCCTGATCACGTTGGGCTGGTACTCGTTCCTGTGGGCATTCCCGGTCGTGCTGTTCATCGGGCTGAGCGTGGCCGTGGCCGACGAGACCGGCATCAAGGATCGCATCGCCGCAGCGCTTGACCCCTGGCTGCGCAAGATCGGCCTGAACGGGCGCGACCTGATCCCGGTGCTGAGCGGCTTCGGGTGTAACGTGGTGGCGGTGTTCCAAACCCGGTCGTGCAGCGCGTGCACGCGCAAGGCATGCGTGAGCCTGATCGCCTTTGGCTCGGCGTGCTCTTATCAAATCGGCGCGTCGCTGTCGCTGTTTGGCTCGGCCCAGGCACCACATTTGTTTGTGCCGTATCTGTTGATGTTGTTCATCGCAGGCGCGATTCACACCCGCATCTGGAACCGCAGCTTGCCCGACTCAGCTGCGCTGCCGTTGAGCGAGCGCGCCTTTCTGCAAGCGCCGACTGCGCGCGGCTTGTGGTGGCGAGTGCGCGGCGTGGTATCGCAATTCCTCAAACAAGCCATGCCCATCTTCCTGTTGATCTGCGCCATCGCCACCGCGCTGCAGTATTTCGGCGTGATGGATTGGATCGCGAATACGATTGCGCCCACAATGGCCGTGTTCGGTCTGCCGGGCGAAGCTGCGCCGGGCGTGATCTTCTCCATCGCGCGCAAGGACGGCTTGCTGGTGCTCAATCAGGATCAGGGCGCGTTCATTCGCTCGCTATCCGGCGGGCAGGTATTGGTGCTGGTGTGGCTAGCCAGCACGTTGACGGCCTGCATGGTGACGCTGTGGACGATCCGCAGGGAACTCGGCCCGCGCGTTGCGCTCACCGTCGGTGGGCGGCAGGTGTTGACCTCGCTGGCGAGCGCATTTGTCTTATCGTGGGTTGTGCGGGTGGTGAGCGCATGACACTGCTATCTCAGTTGGGTGGGGCATCCACCCCTCACTACGCCGTCCGGCCTTCTCCCCCGGGTTGGATGGCGGCCGTTCCCTCTCTCCTTGCCCAAGACTTACGAGATGTGATGCGGGTCGAGGAGGGAGGAACGGGGTGAGACCGCGCGCAATATCGCCGACAACCGGGCGGCCGTGCATGAGTTGCGGCGCGTGCTCAGGCCCGGCGGCCGGCTGGCCATCCGGGAGGACGGGCTGCCATTGCAGATGCTGCCGTTTGACGTCGGCCTGGGTGAGCCGGGGTCGGCGTCGCCATCAGCACAATGTTGGCGTGGCTGTCGCCGTTGCGAAGAGTGGAGATTTGATAGGAACAACATGCCTATTTACGTTTACACCTGCCCGTCGTGTGCGCTCGAAATTGAAGAGCGCCGGCCGATGAGCAAGGCCGACGACCCTTTGGCCTGCCCGATCTGTCAGGACGCCTGTTCGCGCGCGATCACCACGTTTAGCATCGGCTCGGGCCGCAGGGAGGCTGCGCCGAGCGACGCGCCAAAGCGCACACACCGGCCCGGCTGCCCGTGTTGCACCCCCCGGCCTACAAAGAAAACTACAACTGAAGGAACGACTGGATGAGCAAGAAAATCAAGAGCATGCCCATAACCATCATCACCGGCTTCCTGGGAGCCGGCAAAACCACGCTGCTCAACCGCATTCTGAAAGGCGACCACGGCCTGCGCGTGGCCGTGCTGGTGAACGACTTCGGCGCGGTGAACATTGACTCGGAGCTGATCGTGGGCGTGGAAGGCGACGGTGAGACAGTCAGCCTGAGCAATGGCTGCATCTGCTGCACCATTCGAGACGACTTGCTAGACGCGGTCTTTCGCTTGATCCAGCGCGACGCGCCTCCCGAATACGTCATCATCGAGACGAGCGGCGTCTCCGACCCGTATGCTGTTGCGCAGACGTTCATGTTGCCAGCGCTGCGGCCGTATGTGAAGGTGGACAGCATCATCACCGTCGTGGACGCTGAGCAAATCCGCGATCTGCAGGATGACCAAGCGATGCTGGCGGTGGATCAGGTCAGCGCCGCCGACATCGTGGTGCTGAACAAGGTTGATCTTGTGTCCGCCGATCAGCTTCAACAGGTCAAGGCATGGATTTGCGACATCACACCTCGCGCGCGCATCCTGGAAACGACGCACGGCCAGGTGCCTTTGGAGCTGTTGCTGGGCGTGGGCGAGTTCACTGTCGAGAAGCTGGCCAGCCGCGAGAAGCGCGATGTGCATGTGCATGGCGTCGCCTCGTCTCACGACCACGACCACGACCATGACCATGACCATGACCATGACCATGACCATGACCATGACCATGACCATGACCACGACCATGACCATGACCATGACCATGACCACGACCATGACCACGACCACACGTTGGTCTTCAACACCTGGCACTACAAAACCGACGAGCCGCTGGTGTATGAAGCGCTGTGCGACGCGGTGGACGCGCTGCCGACGACTATCTTCCGCGCCAAGGGTCTGGTGTATTTGAAAGAAGCGCCTGACCGCAAGACGGTGATGCACGTGGTAGGCCGGCGCGCCATGCTGACGATGGGCGAGAAGTGGCAGACGCAGAAGCCGCGCACGCAGATTGTGGTCATCGGCAGCTATGGCGGCGTGGATGGCGACATGCTTCAGGCGCTGTTCGACGCATGCCAGGCCAGCGCCGTGGCCGCAGCAGGCGATGATAAGTTGCACACGGCCCTCAACTGGGTGCGCCGCAACTGGCCAAAGGCGTTTTCTGGAAGTTAATCGCAGAGACGCGGAGGGCGCAGAGAAATCAAGAAAGGACTCCGCGTCCTCTGCGCCTCTGCGGTGTAAAAGCCATGCATCGCATCGCCTATATCGTCGTGACCGGCTTCCTTGGCGCGGGCAAGACCACGCTGCTGCGCCGGCTGATGCGCGAATGGGTCGGTCGGCGGGTAGCCTTCATCGTCAACGACTTGGCCGAGGTAGATGTGGATGGCGCGGTGCTGGCCGCGGAGCAGGGCGAGCATATGACCGTGGTGCGGCTGTCATCGGGATGCATCTGCTGCACGATTCGGGGCGAGTTCGAGGCGGCGGTGCAACAACTCATCGAGACGCATCAGCCCGATGCGTTGGTGGTCGAGAGCAGCGGCGTGACCAACCCACAAGCCGTGCTGCACGGCCTGAATCACCCTCGACTGCGGTTGGATTCGGTCATCACAGTCGTGGATGCCGAGCGCTTCCTCGATTACATGCGCTACTCGGCCGCGGTCGAGACGCAGGTCTACATGGCCGACTTCGTGCTGGTGAACAAGCGCGAACTGGTGACGCCGGCGCAACTGGCGCAGGTTGAGGCGCAGGTGCGGCGCTTCAACCCGAAATGCGCCATCCTCCCGACGCGCTATTGCGACGCGCCGCTGGACGTGCTGTTCGGTGTCCAAGCTGCCCACGCCGATCGCGAGTTGGGTCAGCATCATCACGACCATGACGATCATCTAGGCGAGGACGAGGTTGACAGCATCGCCATCTCTGTGCCGCGCCCGCTCGACCGTGAGCGGCTGACCGCGTTCTTGAAAAGCGAGGCGATGCGCGACGTATATCGCGCCAAGGGTTTTGTGCAGATTGCTGGCGAGGACGGCTTCGCCCTGTTCAACTATGTGCCGCGTCGCTATGGTCTCGAACGCGGAGTCGCAGCACAGCTTGAGCAGGGCGCAGGCTTTGTGGTGTTTATCGGCCGCCGGGTTGCCGCTCGCCACGATGCGTTGGCGCAGTCACTTTTGGCGTGCGCCGGGTGATTGCCAATTGAGAAAGGCCCGCAGGCCGCGCAAGTTCTGCGGCCAGTCAATGCCTCTGTGGTTAGTCAATTCGATCTCGATGGCGTTGACGCCGTTCATGGTCAGCCAGTCAATTGCGTTGCCGGTCATGATTTGGCCAGGGATGCCCTCGGGGCGATACGGGTAGCCAGTTGCCTGGGCGATGTGCTGCGCCAGCGACACGACCTGCGTATTCGTGATTTCCGCGCCCGCAAACACAGCCGGGTAGGCGCTGTGATAGAAGATTACCTCGCTGATGCGGTTGTCCATGATGAAGTCGCGCAGGATGACGGACTCTGGCTCCGAGAACGGCGCGCTGCCGCCGCTGATGGGCCGCTTCCCAAACCACGCATCGGCCTGCCACTCGTAATCCCAATTTCGATTCAGGTCTACGCGGTTGGCGTTGGTTCGCCCGGCAATGGTGTCGCGCCCGGCGGCATAGCCGTCTGGGTTCGCCACGGGCACGATGTACAGCGTCACATCCGCTGGCAACTCGGCCGGGTTGGCGATCAGGTGATCGAGCGTGCGCGTCATCAGTGCGGCCGTGTTCCACTCATACGCGCCGTGGATCGCGCCGATCATCGCGCGCCAGACCGGGCCTTGCCCCAATTGATGGGCGATGATGGGCCGGCCCTGCACCGATTGGCCGAGGGTGATGACACGCGTGAATAATGGGCTTGTGTCAGCGCTTTGTGAGACGAATGACATGGACGTGGCGAGTGCGTGTGGGGACTGTGACGCTCGCGCCCCGGCATGCGCTGTTGGCTGTGTTGGTGAATTGAATGGGAAGACCAAGGCAACAGCAGCCAGCAGGCGCGCGCAGATTCCAAGCATGGCCGCCAGTGTAGCGCATCACACCGCCGACGATTAAGGCCGTCCGACAATCTCGATGACGTTGCCCTGGGCGTCGGCCAGGCGGAAGGAGGAGCAACCGTCATCCAGCTCGGTCACGCCCGCGCTGCTGTGCGCACCTGCCCGTTGCAAGGTGGTGAACGCGTGTTGGATTGACGGCGTGACAAAGCGCACACACACGTCAACGCTGCTGCTTGGTGCAGGCGTCAGGTCGCACACCCGGCCGTCGGTGAGTTCCAGTTGGTCCGACTTGCACGCGATGACGGCCGGCCCTGCAGGCTTGTTGCCATCGCGCAGCCGGATCATCTTGGCGTAGACGTGTAGCGCGCTCAACAGATTAGTGGTGTGTATGGCTGTCACTTCGGACGTACGGGCCGCCTCGCGCAAGCCGGTCATATGCGGCACAGGTGCGGGCCGCGTCGCCGATGCCGCGCGTGCTGCATTTAGTTGCGACCGGCGTCGCGCTGGCGTGGTCACATGCATGAGCCTCGTTAGCATATCCATCGTGCCCCTCCAAAAATTACGCCTAAATCCCCTCTAACTGCAATTGCAGTTGCACCGCGGGTCGTTTGCCATTCAGCAGGATAAACGGGGCGGCGCGGGCAGCCGCAAGACCGAGTTGCGCCAGTTGCTTCGGCTCGCGCAACGTGTGCGTGCGGCGCGCGGCGATGATCGCGTCGGCCGTCTTTGGGCCGATGCCCGGCACCTTGAGCAACTCGCGCTTGTCGGCGCGATTGATCTCGACCGGCGCTTCGCGCATGTTCAACCTGGCCCAACCCAGTTTTGGGTCGGTATCCAGCGGCAGGTGGCCGGTGGCCTGAAATGGCAAGTCCTCGAACTCGAAGCCGTAATCGCGCAGCAGGAACGAGGCTTGATACAGCCGATGTTCCCGCCACGGATTTTCGGCGGGCTGGTTCTCCAGCGGCGTGTCGCGCACCGGGTTGAACGCCGAGAAGTAGGCGCGCTGCAACCCCAACTCCTTGGTCAAGTAAGCCGTGGTCTGCAGGATTTCGATGTCGCTTTCGCCCACCGCACCGACGACGAATTGCGTCACCAGCGAGGGCCATCTGCCAAAGCGGGGTGGGGGCAGGGTCTTGCGTATCTCCGCCGCCCACTTGAGCGGTTGCAGCAACTCCTCCAAAAAAACTTTCTTGGGCGCAAGTTTGGTCAGGCGGTTTTGATTGGGCGCTTCCAGGTTGACCGACACGCGGTCGGATAGCGCCATCGCGGCCAGAACCTGATCGCGCTCCGAGCCTGGCATCAGCTTCAGGTGCATATAGCCGCGATAACCCAGCTTACGGCGCAGAATATCGGCTGTGTCAATCAAGCGATCTTGCGTCTTGACGCCGCCGCCAGCGATGCCGCTGCTCAGGAAGAAGCCCTCGGCGATGTTGGCCCGATGCAATTGCGCGAACGTCTTGGCCATCTCCTCGGGCTTGAAGGTGGCGCGGCGGAAGTTACGCCCGGCGCGGAAGGGGCAATAGAAGCAATTGCGCTCACAGGCCGATGTGAGCAGCGTCTTCATCAGCTTGATCTTCTTGCCGCCGGGCACGAGCGCCTCGTGAATGCCGAAGGCGTTCTTCTTGGTTTCGCTCAGCGACACCGACTCGCGTTGTGGATCGTTGCCGAAGACGCGCTGCAACTCGGCCGGCGAGTGGCCGCATGGCGCGGCTGCGTTGGGGTTGCTGATTGAGGCCTGGCCGGCCTCATCGCCCGGCTCCAGAACCATCTGGCCGCTGAGCAGGTTGAGCTTGTCGAAGGAATCCATAGAACGCGTGTTCTGATTGTAGAACATGCGTTCGAGATGTCAACCGGCAAAAACTAAATCGGCTTCAGCCGCCCGTTCTCCAGCACGGCGTTGCTGATGATGCGCTTCTCGTAGGGATCATCGGCGTTGACAGAGCGCAGATGCACAATCACATGCCGTTTGAGCGGGGTGAGGTTGATCTTCTTCACCAAGGTCTCCTCCACCTGGAAGATGCCGGCCGAGTTGCTCATGCATACTTCGATCTCAACCGGCACATCGCCGGCCTGTGCGCGCCGGATGTTGACTTCCTCAATTGCCAGCGCCGACACAGCATGAATATCGAGCTTGCCCAGGTCGAACGGCATGCGGGCGCGGCCCTTAGTCATATCGCAGCCATCGGCCACAGCCACCACGCCGCCTTCCATGAAAAGGGGCGCTGGGTTCATGTCGTGGCATTGAATGGCCGACAGGATGAAGTCCATCATGAGCGTGCGCTGCTCGTCGTCGGGGTAAATCTCCGGCAGAAGATCGCACAAAATTGGTTGAGCCAGGATCACGCTGATCAACTCGTGGCCCAGGCGATGCGTGGCATTGCCGATGTCGTGCAGCATCACCCCGGCCAGCGTGACCAGACAGGCGTCGTCCAGGTCGCCCGCGTTCGACTCGATCACATCGAGCGGCGTGCCGGCCTCGACCAGCAACGTCATGATCTGCATGGCGTAGGCCGCGGTTACGCGGGCGTGGATGGGGCCATGATCGTTGTAGTTGAGCTTGCCGACCGTGGTGTAGTTCGACAGATTCCAGTGCGCATCCACGCGCTTATCCGCCATCAACAGGTCATACATGCGGGCCGTGCGCGGGTATGGCGCGGTCAACTGGCGGATGGTTTCGCCGGCGCGACGGTTCAAATCGCCGTAGTCGTCGGGCAGTTCAGCGCCCAGCTTGGCAGCGTCGCGTGCGAGTGGATGGGGTGGGTGAGGCAGGAGGATGCGGGTCATGCGCTCGTACGCTCAGGCGTCTTTTTCGAGAAATCCTTCAGCTCTTTGCGCGCCTCTTCCAGTTTCTTAGCGAGCGCATCGTCGTTGCCCTTGAAGCCTTGAACCGTGCGGCGGGCGCATTGGGTGCAGCCCAGGCTGGCGCGATAACTGTCGAGGTCGCACGTCAGACAATTGCCGAGCTTGATCATCATGAGCGAAAAAGCCAGCACGTCTTCGCTGGTTTCGGGCTGCGCGCTCAGCTTGTCAATCAACTTGTGCCAAGCCTGGCCGGGCCGGGCATCGCGCAGTTCGGGGATCGAGCGGGCAGGAAACAGAATTTCGCTATCGGGATACATGTTTGGTTCAACTGACGGCGATGATAAAGCGGTTGAATGAAGACGATGTAATCGCGCGCCGAATGATAGCACCCTGATCAGGTCAAAATATAATCGCCGCGATGTCTAATCATTTTTACACCCGCACAGGCGATGATGGCTTCACCAGCTTGTTGGGCGAAGGGCGCGTGGCCAAATACATGCCCCAGCCAGAAGCCTACGGCACGGTGGATGAAGCCAATGCTGCCATAGGGTTGGCGCGCGCCACGGCCAAGGGTGAGCAAACGCGGGCTATGCTGCTCACGGCGCAGCGCGATCTGTATCGCATGATGGCCGAACTGGCTGCCACGCAACAGACCGCCGCGCAGTTCCGTTCGATTGACGCCGCGCGCGTGGGCTGGCTGGAGGAGCAGACCGATGCGATCACCGGCCTGATTCAACTGCCCAAGGAGTTTGTCGTGCCTGGCGATTCACTGGCCGGCGCGCACCTCGACTTGGCGCGAACGATTACCCGCCGGGCCGAACGGATCGTGGTGCATCTGCTGCACGATGGCCTGGTCGAGAACCTTGAACTGGTGCGGTATTTGAATCGCCTGTCATCCTTGCTGTTCGTGCTGGCGTTATACGAGAACGCGCTGGCAGGCGTTGCCGATGTCACGTTGGCCAAGGCGTGATGCAGCACTGCCAATAGTTTTATCTCTCAGATGTAATAGCAGAACGGCTGTTTTATAGACGCTGGTCTATAGTCGCCCGGAGAGAACACAGATGGCGACCCTTCGACCCGAACAGGCCCGCATTGCTTCGTATCGCGGCGGCAAGTTGGCCGTGAGCGCCGTGCCCGGCAGCGGTAAGACGTTCACGCTGGCCACGCTGGCGGCGCGGCTCATCGCCAAGCCACCCCCGACCCCTAAAGGGGAGTCAGAAACCCCCTCCCCTTTAGGGGCCGGGGGTGAGTCCGAAATCCTCGTCGTCACCTTCACCAACAGCGCGGTGGACAACGTCAAGGCGCGCATTCGGGGCATGTTGAAAGAGCGCGGCCTGTCGGACGGTGGATACCGCGTGCTAACGCTGCACAGCCTGGCCAACGCCATCATCCGCGAGCGGCCCGACCTGGCCGGCACCACCAGCGACTATCGTGTGGACGACGAGGTCAGCGGACGTGCGGCCATGCCCGAGGCGGCGCGCTGGTTCATTCAGCAGGAGCGCGCCTATTGGCTGAGCTTCCTGCCGCCGGATTTGACGCAGCAACAACGCTATCAGGTAGAAGAACGCTGGGTCGAAGCGACCGTTCGTCTGGGCTATGAGGTGACCAAGCTGGCGAAAAACCTGCGATTGACTCCGGCAGATGTGAAGCGACTCATTCCAGGACGCGGGGACAGGGGGACACGGGGACAGGGTGATCCAGCAGGTGAGGTCCCCTTGTCACCTGGTCCCCTTGTCACCACGTCACCCTTTCTCCGCATCGGCGCGGCCATCTATGAACGTTACGACGCGATCCTGAAGGTTGGCGGCCGGCTGGACTTCGACGACTTGATCTGGGGCGCGATCCGCGCGTTGGACAACGATGAGATGTTTCGCCGCCGGCTGAGCCAGCGCTGGCCCTGCATCCTTGAGGATGAGGCGCAGGACAGCACGCCCTTGCAGGAAGAGATTCTGTCGCGGCTGTCGCAGGATCATGGCAATTGGGTGCGGGTGGGCGATCCGAATCAGGCCATCATGACGACCTTCACCGCATCGGACGTGCGCTTCTTTCGCGCCTTCCGCCAGCGGCCGGATGTGACCGTCATGCCGTTGACGGTGAGCGGGCGCAGCGCGCAGCCGATCATTGACCTGTCCAATGACCTGGTGCACTGGGCGACGCACAGTCACCCCGAACCCGAGGTGCGCGGCGAATCGCTCAGCGCCGACGAACTCATCCACCCGACTGAATCCGGCGACCCGCAACGCAATCCCCCCAGCGAGCAGGCGCGCATCCACGTGCAATCATTCAGCGATGAAGATCTTGAGATCGAGAAAGTGGCGTTGAGCGCGGCGCGGTTCGTGATCGAGAACAAGACGAAGACCTGCGCCATCCTGACGCCGACCAACTTTCAGGGCGACCGCATCGTGGAGGCGCTTGAGCCGATTCAGGCCAAGCACGGTCGAGCCATCTTTCAAGACCAACTCAAGAATGCCCAGCCGGTGCGCGACGTGGCGCGCGTGCTTTCGGCGTCGGTCAAATTCTGCGCCCAGCCGACCAACATGAACGCGTTGGTGGAACTGCGCGGCGCGCTGCTCGAAGTCGGCGTCGGCCTTGACGGCGACCCGCGCAACGGCCACATCAAGACGTTGTTGCGTAGCGCCAAGCCGGAGCGGTTGCTGTTTCCATCACCTGCGGCCGAACCGCCGCTGCCCGAAAACGTGGATGTGACCGAGGGCGACCAGCGCGAGATTGCGGCGCTCTCGACGCTGGCGGCCAAGTGGCTGCGCGCCAGTGTGCTGCCGGCGGATCAGCTGATGCTAACTGTGTCGCAGGATGTGTTCATGCGCGATAACGATCTGGCCATCGCCCACAGCCTGGCCGTCAGCCTGCGGCGCTATGTTTCGCTCAACCCGCAGGCTGGTCTGCTGGATGTGGCCCGTGAGCTGGATGAGATCGCCACCAACCGGCAACGCTACATGAGCAGCTCGTTGATCGAGGCCGGCTTCGAGCCCATCCCCGGCCTGATCACCGTGACGACGATGCACAAGGCTAAGGGGCTGGAGTGGGATCGGGTCTACCTGCTGAGCGTGGATGAGATCGAGTTCCCGCACGACGCCGATGGCGAGTTCCGCGGACAGCACTGGTTCCTCAACGGGCACGATCCTGCCACCGAGGCGCGCATGGAGTTGGAACAGCTATCCCCCTCGCCCCCTAGGAGAGGGGTTAGGGGTGAGGGGGATAGCTGTTCCAACTCCATGC
>Ga0224722_1000258_pt1 | contig 30980 bp, 26 predicted proteins | sample Balambano_FR1_Me_FD_161646 | JGI IMG/M metagenome (GOLD analysis project Ga0224722, IMG submission 161646) | Freshwater sediment microbial communities from Lake Towuti, South Sulawesi, Indonesia - Balambano_FR1_MetaG | ecosystem: Environmental > Aquatic > Freshwater > Lake > Sediment | place... | reverse complement strand
ATACGCCGCTGAATGGCGCGCGCATCTTCAATCGTTTTGTCGCTCAAGCCACAAGCCAACATCGTGTTGATGACCCGTGTCACCAAAGGGCGCAGTGCTTTAAAAGCCGCTGCCCGCTGATTGAGGGCATTTTGCTCCTGCACCTCCCGCTCGGCTAAAGCACGCAACGCCGCCTGTGCTTCCCGGTGCAAGTGCTGCAAGCTACCGATTTGTAACTCCGCCCGTAGTGGATTATACGGTGCCCCGTAGCCGATACACCGCGCAATGAGGTCTTCCAGGTTTGCCACATTTTTGGCGTGCCCCACTTCCGATTTGGATTTGGTTGTCATAAGAAATGATTAATATGGTGAAAAATTTGTTTATCATTGCACTATGTAAGCCACCCAGTGTTTATTCCAACCGATGATGGAATAAAAGCAGTTACAAGTAAACCGTTTAGTTGATGTGTGTTGCTTGTTGGGTAAAATGTGCCTTAAAAAGTAGCTGGTGTAATGTGTGGGATTATGGTCTAACGTCTAATAGCTATCGTCTTAAGAGACGTGTTTGGGTTGAGCGGATGGGCGAAGATAACAATAAGCAGTAATAAACGCAAGAGAAAAATATACTGGAATAAAAAAATATTTGCAAAATACCGACAGGATGTAACAAAAATAAAAAGAGGACGTATATCAGTTTAAGTAACCCTACCTAATTAAATATACACTATTTTTTCCGTAAATCACCACCATTTAGTAAATACCATAAAGTAATTATACATGGTAAATAAATCTGTTTACTTGACTTAACTTATAAAATATGAGTAAAAAAATAAAAATGTTGAACCTAAAATATTATAAAAACCTTGTGGTAAAATACGTTGGAGCTTATGAAAAAAGCAAGTTTCCCCTACTTGTATCTTCGATGATTTTGCAAAACTACCGAAAACAAAACGTTCATTTCAATATTCCAAATAATGAGGATGTAATAGCGGAAGTTATCAACCGACTTTACAACGAGTTGGCTTTTTTTGCTTTTGCGGAGTTTGCGGATCTTCCACAATTAAAAGTTGGAGATAAATGGAAAAAGAAATACGGAGGTAAGAAAGAAATTTATAGAATTTCAAAGATTGTAGAGAATTGCTACTCACTAACAAACACTAAAGATACTTCTTTAATTATTAGCGGAATAAAATATGATAGTTTATTAACAAAATATATCCCAGTTAATCAAAACTCCCAAGAAAGAACAATAAAAAAGTATGAAGATTTTTTCAGGTCTAAAAACACGCATGGTTTTTTACCAACTAATTTTTCAAAAAAAATACTATTTGTAGGAAAATCCGTTTGGGATAAATTAGAAAACAAAAACAAAATTCCTACTACTTATTTGCCAAACACGAGAGAAGAAAATGACAATTCGCCCAAAAAGTCAATGCCAGCCCTGACGGATTGTATGATTCATGTTTTGCCCAAATATAGTGTGTGTTACGAGCAAATTTTTCAAAAAGGAATTGCAATAGATACGATTGTTTTTTGCGGAGCAGATGAAAGTAGTATTCAACAATTGCTGCAAGACCAAAAAACTTACAACTTTAAAGCAATTTTACTATCAAATAGCCATACACTGACTACAACCAATTTACAATGCTGGAATTGGTTCAAAGAAGAAATTAATTTGATTAACGAAAAAAGTGATGCCAAAGAAATTAAAGTTGAAGTAATACAAGATCCATTATTGACTGAAAAACTTCAAAATTTTGAGGCTTGCATAGATAGTATTTCACAATTGGAATACCCTGTAAAACTCGTCAGTTACCCATATTTTTTACGGCTTGGATTAAATACAATGCAGCCTGATATTTTTGATTACCTGATAAACAGGCTAAAAAACAATCGAGAGTTAGAAAATAATGAAGCAGGGTACTCAATGGAGTATTTAGGGAGTAATAACCCTAAAACAGCATTACTTGATTTATTATCTCATCTAAAAACCAATTTGCCAAAAAGAAAGAAAATTAGAGATTTTGTAAAGATAAAAAACAAATCCATCATTGTTGCAGACCGTAACGATTTGGATTTTTTATCAACCGACAGCCAAATCAAACAAAATCAAAAGTTACGGTTCTTTACACATAAAGAATTGAAAAGAGAGGTAAAGGCAGATAATTTGAAAAACAAACCGCTTGTGTTTTATACTTTTAACGGAAGTAAGGATTTTGATTTTATGTACCAATTGCGAAACGAGGTGTTTTTGATTTTGTACGAACAGGAATTTGCGTTTTATCAAAAGCAATTTCAACAATATAAACAAAAGTTAGAGGCAGAAATAGTTGGAGAACACAGATTTAAACTTTGCGGCATCAAGTACGAGCCTTTACAAGACAAGCCAATTCAGGTCAGCACATCATTAGAAAGTATCATTCAGCGTTTAGATGAAAGTTCAAATATAGCTTATGACGGCTATAAAGAAGAAGCGGATAGCATTTTGGATGATTTAGAAGAGCATTTGACTTACGAATTATTATTTGCAAATGCCCCTTCCATTCAATTGGAAAGTAACGAAACGGTTTTTGATGAAAAAGGGAAATTGATTAAGGTCTATCAACTTAAACAGAATGACCGAGTTAGAATTTATCCAAAAGAACAATTAGCAGAAAACCTATTTCAGATTGCAGTCGAAACCGAGCCTGACATTTTTGGAAAGGTTGAAGAACACGCACAAATTTGGTTGGATACCTTGAAAAGTCTGAACTCAAAATATCCTAATCGAGAAATACTTTATACCAAATTGAAAGCCAAAGGTCTTAAAGTATTACCTGCAACGGTAGATAGTTACTTTCATGGACATCGAAAATTCCCTATGTACAATACAGATTTGAGGGCAATAATTGAGTTATCCGATAATCGTACTTTAATTGATACTATCCCCCAAATCTTGAAATCAAAACGCCTCTACAACAGCACCATGATTGCACTTGGCAGAGGCATAAAGCAAGAGTTGGGGCAATTTTTCAAGGAAAACAAATTGGGCGAAATTTTACAAAAACGTAAATTTACATTTGAAACATTACGACAATTTACTGAAACTAAAATGCCCCTTTTAGTCATCACTCAAATTCAAATCATTCACAATGATCACGCATAATCACAATAGAGAAAAATTAATTTCTCGAGTTCAGAAAGAACTTATTGGACCAGGTTCAGATATTTTTAAATGTTTCGACAAGGCGCGTTTTACGGATGAAGTGATTGAAGGTAAGCCGCTTCAACGTTATTTTTCAGCAATCTTGTTCCCAAAACAGGTTGCTAAAAATGGTGCGGACGATGCACAAAACGAACTTACGGATAGTGATGAAGATGATATTCTTTTAGGTGAAGACAATACTCAAAATGAACCAACGAATGAAAACGGTAACGATACTGAGGGGGTAGATAAAGAAGAAGGTCCGACAACACAGCCGCAATATACTGCCAATACTTTTTTCCCTTCTCAATTTGGTTTATCTTTTTGCGTTTCAAAAGATTGCCATTCTGTTGATATAGAGGTTTCTTTCGGTAATTACAAAAAAGCCAAGTTCGATGAAATTATACTGCCGTATGCTGGCACAGATATTTTGATGCTTTCAGAATTTGGTTTCGATAACTTTGTGCAATTTGACGAGGAGAACCAATGTTTGAAACTGAAAAAAGAATTGGACAAAGATGATAGAAAAGATATTTCAGAGTTAATGAGGTCCATGAGAAAAGACCACAGAAACCACACTCTTTTAAAACACCTTACAAAGTTGTTTTTCAAAGACAAATACAAACGCTTTCACAATGATTCTAAATTCACACTCGCAATTTCTGACATTCAAAATAATCACAATCAACACATAAGATTAAAATTGTCGGAATATTCAGGTAAAAATACAGAAGATTGGTATAGTGGCAAAGTTGACGGAAAACAGGTTGATTTAAAAGATCATTTATGGCTGCATTTAAAATTATATTCTCAAAATCAATCAAAGTTTTTTGTAAAAGCAGTTATAGAAAACACTTTTATCTTACCTCAAAAAAGAACATCAAACACAGACCCTATCCACAACGCAGTAACTTTATTTCAGACCGAAATTAAGGTCAGTAGTCCGTGCTTTCTGCCGTTTAACGATTACCAGGCAAATTTTTACAAATCTGATGAAGACAGGATGTTGGACTACCTTTTTCGCAATCAGCTGGCTTATGGTGTTGGACACAATTCTGCTTGTACTTGGGAGGATTGTGGTAATAACATCCCAAAACCGTCATGGATTAGTACGACTTTCTTGCCAGAATATGATGTAAAAAGCCAAAGCACCGAAACTGATAAAATACAAAAAGACATTTTATTGGTTAAAAATCTTTCGACTTTTGGAAACGACAAAACGCCAATCATTGCCAACTTACAACAGGTGACAAATGCCTATTCTGAGTGGATTAGTAATGAAGAAAAAGAAGCCAAAGGCGATGAGTTAGCCTTGAAAAATATCGAAAAATGCAAAAAAATATATAATCGGATTTGTAAGGGTGTATCACTTTTGGGAGCAAATACCAACGCTTTTCGAGCCTTTCAATTGGCAAATACTGCAATCTACTTGCAGATGTTTCAAAATGAGTGGCATTTCAGTAATAAAAAGGATGGCTATGAGGCTTATGAAAGAACAGAATTGCAGTATGATTATGAATTGTACGGAATTGCGGACTACCCTAATGGCAAACCTCAACCCGCTTGGCGACCTTTTCAATTGGCTTTTATCTTACAATGTATTCCGTCTTTCGTTGAAGAAAATAGTGAAGACCTAGATTTGGTTGATTTGCTTTATTTTCCAACGGGAGGCGGAAAAACAGAGGCATATTTGGCAGTTTCTGCATTTCTTATTTTTTGGCGAAGGTTGCAACACCCTAATGCCTATGGAGGTGTCAATGTTATTATTCGTTATACTTTACGTTTGCTTTCAGCGCAACAGTTTGAAAGAGCGACTAAACTGATTTTGGCTTGTGAATATATCCGTCAAAACCACAAAGATTTAGGAAATGAGAAAATCACGATTGGTTTTTGGGTCGGAGACGCAACTATTCCTAACACCTTAGATACAGCGCAAAGGCGGCTAACCAATACTCAAAAGCGACTTAATGAAGGGAAAGAAAGTATCAACCCTTTTCAATTAACAAACTGCCAATGGTGTAATACCAAGATTATTTCCAAGAATCAGGCGGCTGACAAAGGGTTCATTATCGGACATCGAATAATAAACGATAAAAAATTACTTTCCACGTGCCTAAATCCCCATTGCAATTACCACAATGAGTTACCAATCGTTGTGGTAGATGAGGATATTTACAGTAACCCACCTACCATTTTATTTGCCACAGTTGATAAGTTTGCGATATTGGCTTGGAAAGGAGAGGCAACCAATTTATTCAATTTCAAGGAAAACCGAAAACCAGAATTAATCATTCAGGATGAATTGCATTTATTGAACGGACCTTTGGGGAGTTTAGTCGGGCTTTTTGAAAATGTCGTTCTTTCACTTTGCACGACTTCAAAACAACGTCCTAAAATCATTGCTTCAACGGCTACTGTTAAAAATGTTGAGAAGCAGATTGAAGGCTTGTACGGCAGACGTACCGCCATTTTTCCTCAATATGCTACAAATGCTGACGATACCTTCTTTTCAAAAACCCAATCAGAAAGCAAACGGCGATACATTGGAATTTTGCCAACCGGCAAGACCAATACAATGACAAGTCTGCGACTAAATGCTGCTTTGTTGCTGGCTCGATTAGAAATTTGGGAAAATGACAAAAAAGGTGCAGATGCTTTTTGGACGATACTTTCTTACTTCAAGAGTTTGAAAGAAATTGGCAGGTTTTCAAATAAGATTACAGCCGAATTACAACCAGAAATCCAACAGTTGCAGGTAAGGCATTTGAAAAATTACGGAGATTTGCCTGAAAACTATAGGCAAATTCCTTGGATTTCTCGCCATATTGAATTGACGAGTCGAATTGCTAATGAAAAAATCAAAAAAAATCTTGATAAATTAGAAGTGTCTTTTGAAGGTGATTTAAAAACACGTAAAGCACTTGACATTGCCTTAGCGACCAACATGATAAGTGTAGGCTTAGACGTTAAACGATTAAATATCATGCTTATGAACGGTATGCCGCCAAATACAGCCGAGTACATACAAGCAAGTAGTCGAGTAGCCCGGAATACTGAGGGGGTGGTTTTTACACTTTATGACCCGAACAATACGAGAGATTTATCCTACTTTGAAGATTTTGTGCCTTTTCATAAAACTTTCTACAAACAGGTAGGACCACTAAGCGTAACACCTTTTGCGGAAAATGCTTTGGATAAAATGCTTTTTACAGTCATGGTATCCTATTTTAGACACAAGTTGGGTTTTGCTTCAAATAATATGGCAAACGCATTGGCTATTGATAGGAATAAACAACAATTGATTAGTGAGTTTAAAGCCGTTTTTGAAAAACATACTTTTGCTACAGTTGATGATAAAATAATCATAATGAGGAAAATAGAAAACTTTATTGAAGCATGGAAAATGAAATTAGATGCAAGCCCAGCAAATGGATTATTCTTTTATGGTGGAAATCAAGAAACTACCACAAAGAAAAATTTGCTTATCCCTATTCAAGAAAAGAAGGATGCCGATATTCGTATTGCAATGCAGTCAATGCGAAGCGTAGAACCCAGTAGCGAAATCTTAATAAAACAATGTTGATTTATGCCAAACGATAAAATAAAACATGGGCGTAGCAAATTCATTTCCAATTATGGAGGTGTTGGGTCTATCATTGATACAACGGATTGCAGTATTCTGATAGAGACTTTTGATAATTGGCAATACGCTGAATTACAAAATCGTCTTTCGGATTACATTATCATTGATGACCGTTTATTGAGCCGTCTGCAAACTCGTTTCCCCAAATTACGACACCTTGTAAAAATCCCAACGGAAAACAGCGCACAAAGTGACCAAGTGCGCCCAACTGCAAACTATTTCCCAAAATGGTTTTACTGCACACGCTGTACCCGATTTGCAGATTACAACGAGTGGAAAAAGCGTTGGACGAATGCAAATAAAAAATTGGATTACTTTAATCCCCCAAAATGTAGTAACCACGAATGTAAGGAACAAGAATTGGAGCAAATTCGCTTTGTAATGACTTGCCCTAATGGGCATATTCACGATATTCCTTGGCGGCATTGGAACGTGCGTTTGCCCTCTGATACAACGAATAGCAATACAAACGAAGATAGCGACGAGGTTGAACAGGAAGGTCCAAAATTAGACCTTTCAAGAACTTGCTGCGACAATCAAGATTTAAGATATGAAATATCAAAAGAAAATACTGAGTTATCAGGTATTTGGATAGTCTGCAAATCGTGCGGAAAAGGAGCAACACTCAAAGGCTTGTTCGGATATGTACGAGGATGCGAAGGCAAGAAATTCTGGCTTGGGTTGATAAATGGGCAATTTATAAGTGAAACTTGTAATCAAAAAAGTCAGGTTAAGGTCAAGTCAAGTAATAGCGTTTATTACTCAAACACGTTGAGTAGCATTTGGATACCTGAGAAACAAATTTTGGGCTTGTCGGCTGCAAATAGAACTTTTTTAGATAGCGGATTAGAAAAAGGCAAAACAATTCAACAAGTTGTTGATGATTTATATGATTACCACGAAGTTCCCAAGGAGATAGCCTTGCAATATTTGCAAGAGCCTGAAAGTAACAATATCCCGGAAAGTATTTTCAGGCAAGTTGAGTATGATTATTTTTTGACCAAAGAGCAGCCAGAAAACAATGAGGTTAAATTCCGTCTAATTGATTGCAGAGTTGGATTGAATGGATTTGAGCGTTTGGTAAAGGTTGACAAATTGAAAAAAATAAGTGTCCAAACTTCATTCACCCGACAAGAACCCATTGATGTTGATGCTATTCTGCAAGATAAAAATAATTATCAGTACACAGTTCAACGTCAATCCGTTTCAAAAAATAATTTTGAAACAAAGTTGTTGCCAAGTATTGAAAGTTATGGAGAGGGGATATTATTTGTTTTAGATAGTCAGAAATTGCAAAAATGGGAAACAAACTTTGAAGTGGTAAGTCGAGTAGAAATTTTAAAAATAAATGCGAAAAACTCTGATTGGCAGTCTCATAAAATTGAGTCGGGAAAATTGACACCCCGAAAATTGCTTATTCACACACTTTCTCACTTGATAATTCGGGAGTTGGAATATGTTTGTGGTTATCCTGCCTCATCATTGCAAGAAAGATTGTATGTCAGCGATAAAATGCACGGGTTTTTAATTTCAGCGTATGATGGCACTGATGGTTATCTTGGTGGTTTGGCAAATCTTTGTACCGATTTGGACAACTTGCGAAAAATAATTGACAGCACATTACAAAGAGCGAAAGATTGTTCATTAGACCCAATATGCTTTGATAGTGAAGGACAGGGCATCGCACAACTTAATTTAGCCGCTTGTCATAGTTGTACCCTTTTGCCTGAAACAAGTTGTGAACTTTCTAATTTGTTTTTGGATAGGCAGTTAATAGTAGGTTCAGCAGTTGCATATTTTGAGGAAGCATAATGAACGTAAAAATAAAATAAAGGCGTGAAATACAATACTCACACCAACCCCTGTAAACCCAACGCACGGCGGTAAGCCAATCGTTCTCGGCAATCTTACCAGCCGAAAATAAACCCCAAAACGAAGCAAAAACTACCCAAAAGCGTTTGTCTTGTAATAAAAATCAAACAAAAATCAGGTATGATTATCGCCAACCCCCTCTATGATGTGGTTTTTAAGTATCTGCTGGAAGATGTGGAGATCGCACGGGAGTTGTTGTCCATCATTCTTGGGGAAGAAGTGCTGAGCCTGGAACTAAAGCCGCAGGAAACCTCCACTGAGACGGGCGGGGGCATCCACATTTTGCGTTTTGATTTCAAGGCGATTGTTAAGAAAAAAAGTGGAGAACAGCACAAAATATTGATTGAGTTACAAAAAGCGAAACAAGCATTTGATGTGATGCGTTTTCGGCGCTATCTGGGCGACAATTACCGAAAGGAAGATGCGGTACTCAACGAACAGGGCGCTTCTGAAAAGCGTCCCTTACCTATTGTCACGATCTATTTTTTAGGCTTTCCGTTGGATAACATTGCTTCGGGTATCGTGAAGATTAATCGAGAATACCGGGATGTAGTGACGCAAGAAGTGTTGGACATCAAAGAGGACTTTGTGGAGTTGCTCACCCATGATTCGTATTTAATTCAAGTGCGTAAACTTGCTAAACAAGCCCGCAGCAAGCTGGAGCGGGTGTTGCAAATTTTCAGTCCGATCTATCAAACTACCACAGATAAACACCAATTGGATTTTCGAGGCGATACGGATGACCCCTTGGTAAAAAAAATGGTAGATCGCCTGGGTCGTGCGATTGCCAGCGAGGAAATCCGGGAGAAAATGGATGTGGAGGACGAACTGGATCGGATATTTGAGCGGGAGATGAAAAAAAAGGAGGAGATTATTGCCGAAAAGGAGGGCATTATTGCCGAAAAAGAGGGCATTATTGCCGAAAAAGATCAACAACTGATGGAAGAAAAGAAACGAGCAGAAGAAGAAGTGCAGAAAAATCTTGAATTGCAAAGACAAATTGAAGCGCTGAAAAAACAGATCAAGCCATAGGTTTCAACAACACGGCTGCGTTGCAAAATATATTGGCACTCAATTGTACGAACCATTTTTAAACCTCAGCAAAAACGTAGCCCCCTCCCCCGGCGCACTCTGCACCTGAATGGTACCCCCCATCGCCTCCATAAATTCTTTGGAAATTGCCAGCCCCAGCCCGCTGCCCTGCTGGCTGCCGGGTACAGTGAAAAAGCGCTGAAAAAGTTTGGACTGATACTCCACCGGGATGCCCGAACCTCGGTCAGCAACAGAAAGTTGAATATAGTCGTTCGCCGTCTGTTCCACGTGTACCTTTACCACGTCCTGCTCCGGCGAATAGCGAACGGCGTTGGAAAGCAAATTGACCAGCACCCAGGCGGCTTTTTCTTTGTCGGCTTTGATGAACCGAACGTCGTCCGGCACTTCTACGGTAATAGATACCTTTTTCTCATTCGCTTGATTTTTAACGGTTTGTATGGCATAATCAATCACGTCACGCACGGCTACGGTGTCAATATGCAGATTAACGTTGCCGGTTTCGACTTGGGTCACATCTAATAATTCACTCACCAATTTGATTAATCGCTGGTTGTCTTTTTTTAAATCGTTTATAATATTTTGTTGTTCGGGTTGTAAAGTTCCGAATTTTGGGTTTTCCAAGAGTTTCAAACCAATGTCTGTGGAGGCGAGCGGGGTTTTCAATTCGTGCGAAATAGTGGCGAGAAAGTTGGTTTTGGCAATGTCTTTCTCCTGAAAGGTAGTAACGTTATTTAAAACATATACTTTACCCAATGTTTCCTTATCTTTTATAATTTCATTCACTTCTTTTACAAAAAAATGCTCTTTATTATCTATTACAATTTTGAAAGCAGCGGTTTGGTTTTCATTTAGTATAAATTTGAATAAATCGTTGCGCCGGGCTACTTCTGCCGCCGGTTTGCCGATGATTTCGGAGGATTGTAGATGTAGTAATTGCAGGGCTTGTTCATTGGCAAACAGCACGATGCCGTTGCTGTCCACGCCCACACTTGCATCTTGCAGGCTATTGATAACTGCCTCTGCACGGGTCTTTTCAAACAGGATTTGTGCCAGATTGCTGTGTTCATAATCGTCTAATTTCTTCGCCATTGTGTTGAAAGCGCGTGCCATTTCGCCGAGTTCGTCTTCGGATTCGATGTGAATGCGTTGGTCGTAATTTTTATTACCAATGGCGCGAATCCCTTCTGTAAGTTGCATAATTGGATTAGCAATATAATTTGGAAAATTCACAATAAAACCCAATGCAATAAAAAATATAAAGGTAGCAATGATCGAGATGTAAATAAGTGCACGGTCGGCGGTGGCTTCGGCTTGTTGATTTTTGCGCTCAATGGCAGCCATATTTACATTTAGGATTGCCTGAATATTATATTCTATGGAATCTAAAATGGCATTATTTACAACGGTATCACTTTGTAACTTTTCAAAACTCAAGCGCACGGCTGCAGTGCTTTCACGTTCACCCCTTTCGGTGATATTACTTTCTTGTTTTTGTAAATAATATTCAAACTGCCGGAGTGCTTTTTGAGGGTTTATTGTAATACTGTCTAACTGTCGTTGCATTCCATGACAAAATTCCAGTGATTCATAATTGTCTTTTAATATAACTTCAGAATCATTTCGCAATTGCACTAAATAATAAATACACAGCCCGCCGGTAAGCAGCAGCAGGAAGAAAAGAAAGAGAATGCCGAGTGTAATTTTTTGCTTTAAATTTAACTTCATTTTTCAAAATAGATTTGCTAAATCTTCAAGATTTAGTAAATTTCATCATATCCTATGACAAAATAATCACATCCACATCTTCATCCGACAGTTCTTTCAGCAATTGATTAAAAATATTACCATTGAATAGTAATTGCCAAAAGTTAAAATGCGGCTTGCCAATGCACACGGTTGTAATGTTTTTTTCGCGCACCACTTTTACAATCTGCTCTACAATCGCCGCCGTACGCTGCGAGCCGCTCTGCACCTGAATAACTTCTGCGTCTAATTCCGTCGCCGTTTTAAAATTATTAATCAAATGCCGTTGCGCCGCTAAGGGAATTTTATTTACGCTTTCTCGTGGGGTTTGCACATAGAGTACAAACCAGTCGCTGTGATAATAGTTGGCTAAACGAGCCGTTTTGCGAATAATCTTTCGTGCGGCTTCGTGTTCGCTGGAGATACAGGCAAGAAAACGCTCGTGGCTGAGTTGCTGCGGGCGCGTGACTTCCGTTTCGACCTTGCGTTCTACCTGCGTCGCCACTTCTTTGAGGGCTAATTCGCGGAGTTGCAAAATTTTCTCCGGTTGAAAAAAGTTGGTGAGGGCTTGCTGGATTTTAGATTGGTCGTAAATTTTACCGGATTTTAAACGCGTGATGAGTTCTTCCGCCGTGAGGTCAATATTTACCACCTCATTTGCCATTTGCAGGAATTTATCCGGCACCCGTTCTTTTACTTCTACGCCCGTGATATGTTTCACCTCCTCATTAATACTTTCAATATGCTGAATATTTACAGCAGTTATTACATTAATACCGGCGTTCAACACATCCACTACATCTTGCCAGCGTTTTTCATGTTTACTACCGGGAATGTTACTATGCGCCAGTTCATCAATAATGACCCAATCGGGATGTAATATCAGCACGGCATTTACATCCAACTCTTGTAATAATTTGCCTTTGTAAAACACCTCCCGACGTGGAATCTGTGGCAGTCCTTCGAGCGCAGCCACTGTATCCTTACGCCCGTGCGTTTCCACCAGCGCCACTTTTACATTTACGCCGTTACGCAGCATATCGTGTGCTTCCTGCAACATCCGGTACGTTTTGCCCACGCCCGCACTCATACCGATGTAAATTTTCAGCTTGCCGCGTGCCTCGGTTTGGCTGCGTTGCAAAAAAGTTGCTGCTCGTAATGACCGTTCATCTTCCATGTCAATATGCTAATTTGCCAATCTGCTGATGTGCTGATTGTAAAAGATTTGCTAAATCTTTGAGATTTGTTGTACGACATTAAGATTTGTCAATTGCATTTAAAAATCAGAATATTAGCTAATTACAAAAATAACCGCAAAAAACCTCCAATATAAATCTTGATATTTATTTTATAATCAAAAATTTTGTTTGAATGCATTTTGCTTTTCGGCTTAAATAAGAATTTTATTTGGCAATTTCAACACAACTTAATGTCGCACAACAGATTTAGCAAATCCATCCTTCTCAAAAAGAAATCCCTAAGCTCGTTGTAATAAAAAAGTTATTTTTAGAAGGTTCACCGTCTTCGTTTGTAAAGATTTCGTCTTCGCTGCTCAAGCCGCGCCCTTCGATTCTGAATAAAGCGTTATCCATGATTTTAAAGTCCATATTTAATGAATAACCGAATGTTTTAAAACCGTTGGGCGTGCCGGTAGCAATAATGATACCTTCTTCGTCAGAATAATATTCGGCGCGGGCAGAGACGCTAGTGCGGTCGCTGAGGGCAAATTTGGCTACGACCACCGGCGTGTACCAGATGTTGTAGTCGTTTTCGCCTTTGGCTGTTTGTTCGGAAGCAAAATCAAAACCCAGCGTGATGCCTAGCGCATCGCTGACTTGAAAGATGCCGTACAGGTTGTTGTGGAAGCGCCATTGCGCCACCGAATCGGGTTTGTCGTTGCCGTAGAAGTTGCTGTAATTGAAGGTAACGTTGCCACTGGGTTTGTAAGTAATTTGTGCACCGACGGCAGGCGTATTATTACCATCTACCCGGAAAATGCGTTGATAGCCGTTCAAAATCAAACCTGCCAAATATAATTTTCCATCGCCGGAAGTGTACGACAGCCGTGCGCCGGATTCATAGTAAGGTGTATTCTCTGCTACCAAACTCCGCGTCAATGCCCAGTTGTCTTTACCAATCGCACTTTCAAAACCGATGTGCGAAGGCAAGATACCGGCATCCAACCATAATTCGCTACTTTGCGACAGCTTCACGCCAACGTTTGCTTCAAAGATATGGCGAATTACGTCCGGCTCGGCTGCCAAATTATATTGGGCGTAGGTGCCGGTCATCAGCGCAAGATTGCCCCGCAAGCGGTCGGCGGTGTAATTGGCTTTAATAAAACCAAGATTCAAATTAAATTCATTATGCCGGTTATGATTATATAAAAATCCTGCTTTTAAGTGATTGTCCGGATTGCTGAAATCATAGCTGTAATACGGTTCGATATAACCGGAAAAGGTAAATCCAGCGGGTGCCTCTGTTGTGGCTTCTACCATCGCAGAATCTTGTTGTGCGAAGGCGGCGGTGATGTAAACTGTTGATAGAATGAAGATTAAACTAAATGTTTTCATTTGAAAAGTTTTGTTTGGCGGCAAGCAACAGGCTACAAGCTGTAAGAGACGCTCATTGCTTATTCTTGTTTCTTGCAGCTTATTTACAAATTATCTAAAGCAATATTTAATTCCAATACATTGACATAATCTTTCGGTCCGAACAAGCCGAGGAATGCCCCCTGTGTATGCTCGTCAACGAGTCGGCGCAGGGTGGCTTCGTCCACGTTGCGGGCTTTGTTGATGCGCGGAATTTGCAGCAACGCCGCCTGTTTGCTGAGGTGCGGGTCGAGTCCGCTACCGGAAGCCGTCACCGCATCCGCCGGGATGTTGGCGGTTTGGGCAATGGCATTTTCCATCGCGAAGGTGTCAATGCGGGTTTGCACGACGGCGAGGTAGTCTGGGTTCGACGGACCTTTGTTGCTGCCCGCCGAGCCTGCCGCGTTGTAATCTACTGCCGACGGGCGACTTTGAAAATAGCGGTCGCTCGTAAATGCCTGCCCGATAATGGCACCGCCTACGACCCTGCCCCGGCTTTGCACGAGTTCAACTTTGCCTCGATTCCGCCCCGCCACTTGCGCGATGCCCCACATGAGTAAAGAGTACAAGCCGACGAACACGATGAGGCAGATAAGCGTCATTTTTATAGCAGGCAAAATGTGGTTTTTCATTATAAAATGTTTTAACTTTGTTTAAAATAATTTAAAAATGGAAGCTGTCATTAAAATCAAATCATCAGAACTGACGAATGAACTGTTGGATAACATCAAGCGAATGTTTGGTGAAAAAGCAACTGTTGAAATCGCCATCCGTGTTAGTGACAAAGAGCCAAAGGCTTATTTATTTGAAGAAACCAGAGAAGAATACTTCCAGAATCTTCGCGAAGCCATTGACGATGTAGAAAATAACCGTAATCTCGTCCGTTTTACCGCAGAAGAATTCAAACAATATGCTGAATCCTTAACCGAAAAATGAAAGACATTACATTTCAGGGTAAATGTTTTAAACAGTACGAGCAATGGAGCCAGGAAAACAGAGACGTTTTTGAACGTATTAATGAACTCATTCTGGATGTTTTGCGCGACCCGTTTAAAGGCATTAGCAAACCTGAGCCATTGAAATGAAATTAGTCGGGATACTGGAGCCGCCGTATCAATGATAAACGTCGTTTGATTTATAAAGTGGAACAAGATGCCATTATCATTGTGAAATGTCATGGTCATTATGATGATTAAAACTATTTTACATAAACAATGCTATCACCCAATCAATCAATTTAATCCCAACAAACGGTACGATAATCCCACCTAAGCCGTAAATCAGTAAATTTCGCCGCAGCAATGCTGAGGCGCCGATGGGTTTGTATGCCACACCATGCAGGGCTAAGGGAATTAATGCCGGTATAATAATGGCGTTGAAAATTACTGCCGATAAAATCGCGCTCTCCGGGCTTGCCAGATTCATGATATTCAAAGCCTGTAATGATGGAATATTCGCCATAAATAACGCTGGTACGATGGCAAAATATTTAGCCACATCATTGGCAATGCTGAAAGTCGTGAGTGTACCGCGTGTCATGAGCAGTTGTTTGCCAATTTCTACGATTTCAATGAGCTTGGTCGGGTCATTGTCCAAATCCACCATGTTGCCGGCTTCTTTGGCGGCTTGGGTGCCCGTATTCATGGCTACGCCCACGTCGGCTTGCGCCAGGGCAGGCGCGTCGTTGGTGCCGTCGCCCATCATGGCTACAAGCCGCCCGGTGGTTTGTTCCTTGCGAATGTACGCCATTTTGTCCTCCGGCTTGGCTTCGGCAATGAAGTCATCCACGCCCGCTTTGTCGGCTATGAATTTGGCAGTCAAAGGGTTATCACCCGTTACCATCACGGTTTTTACCCCCATTTTGCGCAAGCGTTCAAAGCGTTCACTGATACCGGGTTTGATGATGTCTTGCAATTCAATTACACCAATCACCCGCTCATTTTCAGCTACGACCAAAGGCGTTCCACCGTTGGAAGAAATTTCACGAACTTTGCTGTCAATGTCGGTCGGGAACGTATTACCGGCTTGTTCAATCATTCTACGAATCGCATCCTGCGCGCCTTTGCGAATGCGAATGCCCGTGGGCAGGTTCACGCCGCTCGTGCGAGTCTCCGCTGTGAATTTTATCAGTTCTGCACCGTCAATGGACAACTCGCGCGTCACCTGATTACCTGCTAATTCCAGGATAGACTTACCTTCCGGCGTGTCGTCCGCCAAAGAACTTAAAGCACTCGCTCGTATAAAATCGTTGGAATTCACGCCATTTGCAGCATAAAAATGGGTGGCTTTGCGGTTGCCAATGGTAATCGTACCCGTTTTATCCAACAGCAGCACGTCAATGTCGCCCGCCGTTTCTACCGCTTTGCCGGATTTGGTGATGACGTTTGCCCGCAAAGCTCGATCCATGCCCGCGATGCCAATCGCCGACAGTAAGCCGCCGATGGTAGTTGGAATCAAGCACACAAACAGCGACACCAGCGCGGCAATCGAAATCGGCGTGTTCGCATAATCAGCAAACGGCTTGAGTGTGACGCACACAATGACGAAAATGAGGGTAAAACTCGCCAGCAAAATCGTGAGTGCAATTTCGTTTGGCGTTTTTTGGCGGGTAGCACCTTCCACGAGGGCAATCATTTTATCCAAAAACGACTCGCCGGGTTGGGTGGTTACCAACACTTTGATTCTATCCGACAGCACTTTCGTGCCGCCTGTCACGCTGCTTTTGTCGCCGCCTGCCTCACGGATAACGGGAGCCGATTCGCCTGTAATCGCCGATTCGTCAATACTCGCCAGCCCCTCGATGATTTCGCCGTCGGTGGCAATGAGGTCGCCGGGTTCGCAGAGGAACACGTCGCCTTTGCGCAGTTGCGAGGAACTGATGACCTGCGTCGGCACGTCGAAGCCGCTGCGTTCCGCTGTCACTTTTTTTGCGGGGGTTTCTTCGCGGGTTTTGCGCAGGGACTCGGCTTGGGCTTTGCCACGGGCTTCAGCGATGGCTTCGGCGAAGTTGGCGAAGAGGACGGTCACAAATAGAATGAGGGTAATCGCCAAGTTGTAAGAGGTGAAAGGTGAGAGGTCATCGGTGAAAGCGGAACGCACCGTTTCGATGACCATGACCAATGTGCCAATCCACACCGTGAACATGACCGGATTTTTGATGAGGACGGCGGGATTGAGTTTGACAAAAGATTGGGCAATTGCTTCCCGCACCAGTACACCCTCGAAAAGTTTGTTATTTTGATTTCTATTTGCCATTTTATGATAAATTTCTTTTGTCTGAATCAGAATTATCAGAATTTAACAATGAACAGAATTCTGATAATTCTGATCTACATTCCAAAATACTCCGCCAGCGGTCCCAACGCCAGTGCCGGGAAGTAAGCCAACGCCGTTATAATCACAATCACCGCAAAGGTCATCGCACCAAAGGTAACGGAATCTGTGGGGAGCGTGCCTGCGCTTTCGGGGATGTATTTTTTCTGTGCCAACAAGCCCGCAATCGCCACCGGGCCGATGATGGGTAAAAATCTGCCTAAAATTAATACCAAGCCCGTCGTGAAATTCCAGAAGAAGTTATTATCGCCGAGTCCCTCAAAACCGCTGCCGTTGTTGGCATTCGCGGAGGTGTATTCGTACAACATCTCGCTGAAACCGTGGTAGCCGGGGTTGTTGAGCCAGTTGCCCGGCTGCACCGTCCACGCTGCTTCGGGATTGTTTACAAATACATAACTTGATATAGCCGTGCCGCCCATGATAAGTAATGGACTCAGCAGCGCAATCAAAGCCGCAATTTTAATCTCGCGCGCTTCTACTTTTTTACCTAAAAACTCCGGCGTACGCCCCACCATCAAACCACTGATAAACACCGCAATAATGAGGAATATGTAGTAGTTGAGCAGCCCCACGCCCACGCCACCGTAGAGGGCGTTCACCATCATGTCGAGCAGTTGCATGAGTCCGCTCAAAGGGGTCATGCTGTCGTGCATGGCGTTCACCGAGCCGTTGCTGGTGGAGGTGGTGGCAATGCCCCAGAGTGCCGAAGCCGCAGGACCGAAGCGTACTTCCTTGCCTTCCATGCTGCCGGTGGGCTGGCTGGCGCCCATATCGGCAATTGTCGAATTCCCATTTACTTCTACGGTAATGGATGTAATTAAAAATATTAAAAACAGCATAGTCATTACACCGAAAATAAGCCACGCTAATTTTTTACGATTCAAATAAAATCCTAAAGCAAACACCATTGCCATCGGTATTAACAGGATAGAAACGGTTTCCACCATGTTAGTAAAATAATTGGGATTTTCGAGCGGGTGCGCCGAGTTCACGCCGAAGTAGCCGCCGCCATTCGTACCCAATTGTTTGATGGCAATCATTGCTGCCGCCGGACCTTGTGAAATGGCTTGTTCGTTGCCTTCCAGCGTGGTGATGGTTTCCTTCCCGTCAAACGTCATCGGCGTGCCGTTGATAATCAAAATCGTAGCGACCACAATGGACAAAGGCAGCAACACGCGGGTGAGACTTTTCACAAAATAATTGTAAAAATTGCCAATCATGCCGGAGGTTTGCGTTTGTAAAGCTTCATAAACCCCCGCCAATGCTGCCATACCGGTTGCTGCACTCACAAATTGCAAGAACATGATGACCGCTGTTTGCGTGAGGTAAGTCAAGCCGCTTTCGCCGGAATAGTGTTGCAAATTGCAATTGACCACGAAACTGATGATGGTGTTGAATGCCAAATCCGGCGTTTGATTCGGGTTGCCGTCAGGATTGAGCGGCAGTACGCCCTGAAACGCCAGCATGAAAAAACCATACACAAACCACACCGCATTGATGGTCAAGAGTGCTTTCAAAAACTCTTTCCAACCCATCTCGCGGTTGGCATCCACGCCGCTGAAGCGAAAAATGAGCCGTTCGAGCGGTGCCATAAAATCAAGCCAGTTGCGCTCGCTTTTATACACTTTTGCAATAAAGCGACCGAGTGGAATCGCCAATAGCAGGGCGAGGAGGTAAGTGGCAATTACGCCGAGTAATTCGGTATTCATTGTTGTGTTTTTGGCTGCAAGCCGCAAGCTACAAGCCACAAGAATCGAGCGTGTCTTGCAGCTTATATCTTGCAGCTTGCTTAAAATTTTTCGGGGCGAATGAGTACGTAAATAAGATACCCAAACACCAGCAGACAAAGGACAAAAAGTGCAGTAAACATAATTGTAATGTGCTGATTTGCTAATGTGCCAATTTGCCAATGCGCCGCAAGCGACTTACGCAGCATCTCAGCAGGATTTATATTTTTTCGAACCAGTCAACGGTTTTAAAAAAGAGCCAAAAGCAGCCCAAGCCGATGACCAGCAGAAAAAGAATTTGTACAATTTGCATTGTTTTTGAATTTGCTAAAAGGTATGCGAAAGGAATGCCAAACTAAATGTTGAATGGTAAATGCTTCATTTTGAATGGATTGTGAAATGGAGCGGACAGAAATGCCATAAATGACCCTACGGAAATGGAAAAGGTGTTCGGAATCGGTAAGCGGTAAGCGGACACTTCTAACGTACACCGTCTCACCTCTCACCGATTACCTTTTACAACAATCCATATTCCTTAATCTTCGCATACAATGTCGTCAAACCAATACCCAACAATTCCGCCGCTTTGGTTTTGTTGCCGCCGGTGTGGGCGAGGATTCTACGGATGTGTTGTTTTTCCATTTCTGAAAGGGCGAAAGAAGGTACAGATTGTTGCGGATTCGAGGTTTCAAACTGAATGTCGAGCGGCAAATGGTTAATGGTCAATGTTTCGGTGTCGGTGAGGATGCAGGCGCGTTCCAGCACGTTGCGCAACTCACGCACGTTGCCTTTCCAATTATGATGTTGCAATTTTTCGAGAAAAGCCGCGTCCATCTGCGTCACTTTCTTATTCAGTTTAGAACTAAAAACGGTCAAAAAATACTGTGCCAATGCGGGAATGTCTTTGCGACGTTCGTTTAAAGACGGCAGGTGAATTTGAAAAGCAGCGAGGCGATAGAATAAATCCAGGCGAAAATGACCTTGCTCGGCTTCTGTTTGCAAATTGCGATTCGTGGCGGCGATGATGCGCACCTCCACTCGTTGCGGCTTGGTTTCGCCCACTTTTAAAAACTCGCCGGATTCTAAAACGCGCAGCAATTTCGCTTGCAAATCGGGCGACATCTCGCCGATTTCATCCAAAAACAGGGTGCCGCGATGGGCTTCTTCCAATAAACCTTTTTTATCTTTCAATGCGCCGGTGAACGCCCCGGCTTTGTGACCAAACAATTCACTTTCTAAAATCTCCCGACTGAACGCACTGGTATTCAAGGCAATATACGGCTGACCGGCTCGCTGCGAGGCGTTGTGAATGGCTTGGGCGAAAATTTCCTTGCCCGTACCCGTCTCGCCTGTGAGCAGCACGGTGGCATCCGTAGGGGCGACTTTTTTAGCAAGGGTAATGACGTTTTGAATTTCATTCGATTCGCCAATAATATTTTCAAACGTCAAACCACCGGAAAGTTTCTTTTGTAAGTCTTTGATTTTAAATTGCAAACGCGCTTTTTCCAAGGCTTTGCTGACGAGCGGAAGGATTTTGTTATTATCATCGCCTTTTACCAAATAATCAAACGCACCGTTTTTGATGGCCTGCACCCCGTCGTGAATGGTGCCGTAAGCGGTCAAGACAATAATTTCGGTATCGGGATACTTACTTTTTATAATTTTGGTCACTTCCACGCCATTCCCATCCGGTAATTTTACATCACATAAAATCAAAAGCGGTTGGTTTTTTTCTACTTCTTTGAAGCCCGCTTTCACAGTTTCAGCTTGCAGGACGGTGTAATCCTCCGCCGTGAGCAGGCGGGCGAGCATTTGGCGGAGTTGGGGTTCGTCGTCTATGATTAAAATATCGGGTTCCTTTTTCATGGATGGTGGCGGGTTTTTGCAGCAAGTATAGGCAATTTTCGTTGCCCGGCGTTGAAACCGACGAGCCCCCTGGCAATTCCATCATTCCAACACTCCCTTACTCCATTTTTACCGCACCACCGCAATCGGCATATTCGGGTCGAAAGTGCCGGTGAGCATGGGGGTTTGAATGTTGGCAGTGTATTTGCGCACTTGTTTATACACAAAATTGTACAATTCTTGTACGCTGACAATCTTATTGTTATTACTATCTGCCTCGCCTTTGAGTCCGCGAATGACGAAGTGACTGAACACCCCGGAACGCAAGCCGCTGTCTTCCAATGAAAACTCCTCGCCTTTGCTCGACATGAGTAGTGCCATACCACCTCGACTGGTTTCAAAGGCTTTGTAAAACTTCGCCAAATCGGTATCCACGCCGTTTTTCACCACATACAAGCCGCCGGAGTGGCAGGCATCCGCCAGTACGATTTTGTGTTTGGCTTTGCTCGACACCAGCAGGTCGCGCACCTCTGTATGCAGCAGTTTGTTTTTCACGCCGTCGTAGTCAATGGGCAGAAACGCCCCCTCAATACCGTGCCCGGAGAAGTAGAGCAGCACCACGTCATTTTCATCGGCTTTGGCAAATACGGAGCGCATGGCGTAGAGGATGTTGCTACGGGTGGCATCTTCGTCAATGAGCAATCGCAACTGATTATCGGGCAGGGCACCGCCTTCCGGGCTTTTCAGGAAGGCAAAGATCTGGTAGGCATCGTCGTCGGTATAGCGCAGCAGGGGCATCGCCGTGTAGCGTGCCGCACCAATGACCACCGCCCAGATTTTCACCTGCTTATTAAAGTCGGTTATCGTCGTGCTGCCTTTTTCATTGCTACCGCTGCCATCCTCGGCAAACAATTGTTGGATGGGCTTGCCGCCGTCCCATACGGCACCCAGCACCCTGCCGTCGCGGTAGTGCATCACACCCTTGCCGTTGGGTGCATCTCTGCGCCAGTCGCCTTCGTAGCGGTCGCCACCTTTGTAGTAGAGAATACCGGTACCTTCGGGTCTGCCGTCGCGAAAGTCACCCACGAAGCGATTACCATTACTGTAAGTAAATTTACCAATACCGCCGGAGCAGTAGTCGGTGTTGCAATTGCGCAGATTGATGGTATCGCCGGGATAGAGGATGCTGCCCCAGCTAGCCTGGTACTGGTCGCTTTTCCAGATACCCTGGAGGATTTCGCCGTTGGCGAGTTGGAGTTTGCCTTCGCCCTCGCGTTGGTTGTTGCGCCACGCGCCGGTGTAGCGGGAGCCGTCGGGGTAAGTGCGCTCGCCTTCGCCGTCCATTTTATCGTTGACAAACGCACCGACATAGACGCTTTTATCGGCAAATTCCAGTCGCCCACGCCCCTGCCGTTGCGAAGCCACCCAGTTGCCCAGGTATTTGTCGCCATTTTTAAAATACAGAATACCTTGTCCTTCAAACCTGCCGTTTTTGAATTGCCCTTTGTACAAGTCGCCATTTTCAAAACGATATTCGCCGTAGCCCGCTGTGCAGCTACCTTTGAGGCAGCTACCCTGGGCACACAGGAGAGAAGGGGAAGCCATTACAACCACCAATGCAATTAGGAGTAGTTTCATTGTTCTGTACCGGGTTTTTGGTTACACCATGTTTTTGAGATATTAGACGTTAGATGTTGGATATTGGATGTTAGGGTATTGGCGGGTAAACTTGGCAGCGTATCCGATACCGGAAGGGAACACACGCCGCTTTCGTCTTACCATAAGGGCATTTCCAACGCTAACAAAGAATGGTAAATGACTTTAGCTACTCTAGGTCTAGTGTCTAAGGTCTATCCTCTACCGTCTAAAAAATGCAGGTATAATTTCAATCATGCAGTGGATTTGGTTATATATAAAATTTCCTTAGGTAAAATGATAAAGCGAAAATGGGTAGTATTATTGCACGGTTTTTCGGTTTTAATAAAATATTCAAATAAATGTGCCGGTTTGTATCTATTTTTGCAAGAATTTTCGTTTTTGTACAACCATTGTTAAAAAATTTAAGATTATGTTAAAACAGTTGTTTGCCCTTGTGGCAGTTACCCTGACCATTGGAGCCTGCCAGGCGCAGCAGAAAGCCATCCCGAGCACCACTCCGGCAACCAAAGGACAAACCTTCGGTCAAGCCGTCAGCGCGGAGGGAGCCATCACGTACACCCAATTGTTGAAACAGTTACAAAACAAAGATTCGGTGGCGGTGAAGGTAGTGGGTACCGTAGATGCCGTGTGCCAGATGAAAGGCTGCTGGATGAACATCACCGAAGCCAACCAGCCGGAGATGATGGTAAAATTTAAAGATTACGGCTTTTTTGTACCCAAGGACATTGCCGGGCGCAAAGTGGTGATGCAGGGCTATGCCTACCGCGAGGTGACCCCGGTGGACGAACTGCGCCACTACGCCGAAGATGCCGGTAAATCGAAAGAGGAAATTGAAAAAATCACCGAGCCGAAGCAGGAACTGAAGTTTTTGGCAACGGGGGTGCTGCTGCTGGATGAACAAAGCAGCAAGTAAGCGACTTTTGTTATAAATGAGGGATGGCGCATCTTCCTCCCCTCGGGGAGTTAGAGGGGCTAATGCGCCACCCCCCTCCCACTAGAGCAAACCACAGCAGGAAAACATGAACTATCACGCGGCAAAAGCCTTCATCCTCGACAAGCTGGAGCGCGAGCTGTCCGACAAGCTCACTTACCACGGCTTGCACCACACCCTGGACGTACTGGGCGTGACGGAAGAACTCTGTTATTTTGAAAAAGTAGCACCCTATGATTCGCTCCTGCTCAAAACCGCTGCGCTGTTTCACGATTCGGGTTTTACTATCAGCAATGTGACCCACGAAGCCCTGGGCTGTGAGCTGGCGCGCCGCCACCTGCCGCGCTACGATTACCATTCGGCAGAGATTGACCGCATCTGCGGGATGATTATGGCAACCAAAATTCCGCAAAACCCACACAATTACCTGGAAAAGATTATTTGCGATGCCGACCTGGACTACCTGGGCAGGGATGATTTTTACAGCATTGGCAATACTTTGTTTGAAGAATTGAAAACCTACAACGTCCTTCAAAGCGAAGAAGCCTGGAACCGCCTGCAGGTCACTTTCCTCGAAAAACACACCTTTTTTACCCGCACCAACCGCCGCCGCCGCGCCCCGCGCAAGCAGCGCTACCTCGAAGAACTGAAAAAGATTGTAGCCAACTACGAAAAAACGCCGCACTGAGAGGCAGCGTTTGGCAGCACTCCGGCGTTTTTACCACAGTTTGATGATATAGGCGTTAATACTCCGGGCAGCCTCTGCTGTTGCACTCACTAGTTTATTGCTTATTTTTCTTAACAGGAAGGGGCTGCCGGGTTTTTCTGAAAAGCTTACAAGCTGCATCCTCCTTTTTGCCTTTCAAAAATTACGCAACAAGACCCTCCTTTTTATTTTTTAGCGGAAAAAACCGGCTTACTGTTTGTAATTCAATAGAATAGTTGTACATTTGGGCAAGCTTCAAAAACACTATACAACGAACAACACGCTTCAGGTAGCTGCCTTTGTCACAGCTGTCTGAGTTCTAACCCAAACAAAGAGGCGTAAAAAAAGAAGGTATTTTTCCGGCACGAGCTATGCGTGGTACACCTATGCGTCGGGTGCGTGTAATGCCTACGCCATCGGAAATAGGTTTCCATTCACAGGAGTAAGATAAAAAGGGGAACGGTTGCTGATTCTCTGTAAAGTTTAGTGCCTGCATATGGAGTCGCAGCCTCATGTGTGAATGTACCTGCGATTGACCCAGCCCCGGCACTATCGAAGATGATCACTACGCTTCTGCTTAGCAAAGTTCATTGAAAGCATAGATCATAAACGCTGCATCAATACGGATATAGCACCCGGCGATGAGCCAAAGAGTGTGCATCAGACGGCTACCCCGTAAGACAACAGCCTGATGCATCAGTCCTTTTTAAGTTTCGCCAATTTTGCGTTTTACGCTGAGAAAACAAAATGATTTGAAAAAAGTAAGGGAGAACGGTCGCAAAAGCATTTTGTAACCAAAAACCGAAACGACGTTCTAACCACAAACACACAGTACAAAGATAGAGCGGTAGACCCTTCGATGCAAACGCAAAAATGGCACGAAATAACACAGCAGATAACAGAAAAATAGCTGCATCTTTTTACTTAATTTTTTGAAAGTCAGATAATTGTATTTTCAAAATGCTTGTATTTTTACACGCTTTGAGCATTCTATCTTTCAAAAACTAAGCAAATTTTGCTTCAAAATTGCTCCATCACCCTGCATTTTCAGTCAGTAGCACAAAGATAACCCTTTGCTCAACAGCACGAAAGAAATAATCTTTCGGCAACAAACACGACAGTTTGTGTGAAAAAGCGTGAATTATCTTTGTGTAACATTCTATGAATCAATAAATTATCATATTAAATGTATATGAGAATAATCTATTGAAAGTTTAGCAAATTTTTCAATTTATCAAAGAAGCCTAAAAGCTACTTGAATAATTGCCATGAATATTAGTTGCCATTCCAATCGTCGGAGGTAACATTACCATTCCAGTCATCGGAGGTAACGTTACCGTTCCAATCGTCAGATGTAACATTACCGTTCCAGTCGTCGGAGGTGACATTATTGTTTTGTTCAATTTGGCAATCACAATTTGTAGCATTGTAAGTATTGCCAGTAAAAGAAAGAGTTGCTACATAGAAGAAAAATGCAATGAAAGTACCCATAGTTTTAAATTTTTTAAATTTTGATTTAAAACTATGGGAATTTTCAAAGACCAAGTTAAAGAAAAAAACGAAGTTTAAACAGATTAGATATTTACTGTTTTTAGACAAACTTATATATATGCAACTATTTATCAATTAGTTATAACACTGATTGTCAAACAAAGATTGACTCAAATACAGCCAATATGGAAGAGTTAATTGATCTGGTACAAGTGCTTTCAAAGAACAAAATCAAGCGAATTGATGTAATAGGAAATAACAATGTACACAATTCTCAAGTGCAGCAATTGTACGATGGAATTTACATGGGAAGGATCAAAAATGATGAAGATGTAATCAATCATTTTTTTTCTAATGCTAATAATGCTGCTTTATATTGTAGTCGCTTGAAGCGTCAATTGGTAGATCGAATTGTTAATACATTGTTTTTTATCGATGTGAACCAAAATAATTTTAATGAATATAATCGTGCTTACTATACCTCTTATAAATTGGCGGCAGCAACACGTATTCTTTTAGGCAGGAACACTCCAAATGCAGCGGCACTCATAGCAGAAAAGGCACTCCATACTGCTCTAGAGTTTGAACTCACAGATGTTGCTTTTCTCTTGGCGCGTGATTTACAAATGTATTACGGTGCTATAAAAGGGAGTAGGGAAAAATTTTTAAAAATGGGGACACTACTAGATCAGCAATGGGAGATACTACAAGCAGAATTGAAAGCCGAAAGATATATGACAGATTTAAAAATTAATTTTGTTAATACAAAAGCTGTTAAATCGGAATTTACACTAGTCGCAACGCGCTATGCAGAGGAGTTGAAACAGTTGTCCACTAAAATTAATTCGTATCGCTTTAACTATATGTCTTACTTAACGCAGGTGACTCGATTCGAAGTTGCGGGTGATTACAAAAATATGCTGCCAGTATGTCAAGAAGCCCTGCAATATTTTAGAACGAAGGAACATATGGTGCCCGTGAACGCCTTATTTTCTTTTTTTCTACGTAAACTTATTTGTTACATTCAATTAAGAAATTATGAAGCAGCTAAAAAAACGGTCCCCGAATGCCTGCAATACAGCCGCGAGGGCACAAACAATTGGTTCCTAACTTTGGATTATCAATTGGTTCTTGCATTCCACTCTCTTGATTTTCAGGCAGCATACGCAGTATGTCAAATCGTTTTGAATCATTCGCAGCTCAAGCATCAGCGGCAAGAGGTTACCGAGCGTTGGCTTATTCATGAAGCTTATATTTATTATCTAATCTCAATTAAAAAAATCAAAATAGATGATGATAATCCAGTAAAAAAATTTCGCATTAGCAAGTTTGTCAATGAAGTGCCTGTTTATCAAAAAGATAAACGGGGGATGAATATTTCCATCCTTATTTTACAAATTCTTTTCTTACTGAAGGACAAAAAATACGGAGAAATTATTGATCGAACGGATTCGCTCAAAGCCTACACCCAGCGCTACCTCCGCCAGGACGACACCTTCCGCAGCAACTGTTTTATTCAAATGCTGCTGACGCTGCCGGAGTGCAGTTTTCACAAAAAAGCGGTGCTGCGCAAAGCCGAAAAATACTGGAAAAAACTGCAGGAAGTTCCCTTGAACATTGCCAACCAAAGTGCCGAAATCGAAATCGTACCCTACGAAACCCTCTGGGGTTTCGTGCTGGAGTCGCTGGATGAGAAGTGGCATTGAGGGGGGATCGGTTATCCGTTATCGGGAAGCGGGAATAGGATCGGGTAACCCGCTTGTGGCGAATTACCCGATGTATCAGTCCCTCTTTACGCATTAATTTTTTTGCTCGGTGTCTAATTGCAATAAGTCATTGGAGTAGCGCAGGGTTTTGGAGATTTTTTCCAAACGCTTACCCAGGTAGAAATAACTTTTGCGCTCCGCGCCCGTAGTGGTTTCGTAGCCTTTTTTGAGGCGTGGGAAGTGATCGGCAATGTATTGCCTGTCTTTGGCATAGCACTTCTGCAAATACTTAAAATGTTCGGTTCGCTCTTGTGGTGAGAGCAGGTGTTGTACTTTGTGGTACGCATCGGCTAACACGTCCAAATCTACGGCACCTGCTTCAATCAGTAGTGCCAGCAAAAACTGTGTTTCTGCCAGGGCAACTTCGGAGCTGTCTGGCAAAAATTGATAGCGCAGCATGCGCAAGGCAAGAAATTGAATGTCACGCGCATGATAAGCCATATCCAAATCGCGATAGTGGAGCATATCTGACTTGATGGAGACGTAGGCATTCGTAAAAGCGGCCTTATCTTTTAGATAAACTGACTTTTTGTGTTTGAATACTAACGGGGAAGTGCTTGGTTGCGAATTCTTTCTAATGGTGCTGTGCTCTAAAAAATCTTCTTTAAAATCCATTTTAATCATAACATCTACCAGCGGTTCATATTTGTTTTCGACTAGCTGTGTATCCACATCCGGTACAAAGGCGGCGGCAATTTCCTCTTCCGTTTGGGAACAGGCAACGGTGCATAAAAATGTATGTAAGATTACCGGCAATATTTTTTTCATTGGAGGTGTTTTATTATGTTTGTATAAACTACAGACGTGAAAATACGAAATTAAACGCACTCGAAATTAGGTTTTGTAATTTTTGCGTGTATTTCAATTTCCACCCGCCGCCTCTTTCCTAAAGGACGACCTTCCCGCGCGCGGACGCCCTTCAGGGATGGGGTGAGCGTGGGCAGTTCGTAAAATGCGAAGTTTTGAAATGCACCCTAATTTTTATCATTTTATGTTAAACCGTTTCGATGAATGGATTGATCCCCCACCCAGCCCGGTACACGAACTGCACGACCCGCTCTTGCAACAAAAACAGGTACAGTTCTTCGTCAAACGCGATGACCTGCTGTGCGTGGGTGAAACGGGGGTATTCGGCGGGAATAAATGGCGTAAGTTGAAACACAATCTGCTGGCGGCGAGGCAGTTGGGTCAAAATATGTTGCTCACCTTCGGCGGGGCGTACTCCAACCACCTGGCGGCAGTGGCGGAAGCGGGGCAGTTGTTGGGTTTTCAGACGATTGGAATGGTGCGGGGTGAAGCGACGCTGCCCCTGAACCCGACTTTGCAATTTTGTAAAGAATGCGGGATGCAACTGCACTACCTCGACCGCGAAACGTACCGAAGGAAAGCCGAAGCGGCGTTTGTGGAAGGTTTGCAACAACGCTTTGGCGAGTTTTATCTGCTGCCGGAGGGCGGCACGAATGTCCTGGCACTGCGGGGTTGCGCGGAGCTGGCAGCCGAGCTGGCAGTGCATTTCGGCAACCGATTTCCGAGCTACTGCGCCCTTCCCTGCGGCACGGGGGGTACGCTGGCAGGTTTGATTTCGGGTTTGAAGAACAGGAGCCGAGTCATCGGTTTTTCAGTATTGAGAGGTGATTTTCTGCACGACGACGTAGCACAGCTTTTAAGCTGTTCCACCAATGCGGATACGACCAACTGGTTCATTCAACCCGACTACCATTTCGGCGGCTACGCCAAATTTTCTACGGAATTAATTACCTTCATTCATCAATTCAAAGCCAAATTTGCTATACAACTTGATCCGATTTACACCGGTAAATTATTCTTCGGGCTCTTTGATCTGATTGCCAAAGATTATTTTCCGCCGGGCAGCAGTATTGTGGCAATTCATACCGGTGGTTTGCAGGGCATCGCGGGATTTGAGCAGCAGCATGGCATTGGGTTGTGAATGTAGGAACTATCCGAAAAAACACGTCGTGAGCGAAAGGCCCCTTGGGGGGATTTAGGGGGCTTCTTCATTTTTCATTTCTTCATTCTCCGTATTGGTCGTCCCCTCAATAATCTCATGCAATTCTCCCTCATACTCCGTTTTCACTTCCGCCGCGTCGTAGCCTTGTTCCAACAGCCATTTCATAAAAATCCCCGTATAACCATGCGTCACAAAAATCCGCTCCGCCCCGGTCGCCGCAATCGCCGTGTTCAATCCCTCCCAATCGGCGTGGTCGCTCAGTGAAAATCCTCTGTCCACTGCCCGCCGTCGTCGCGCCCCCCGCAAACTCATCCACCCCGACGCAATGCCCAACGACACGGGCTTAAACCGCCGCATCCACGGACCATCCAACGCCGAGGGCGGCGCAATGATGATATTGCCCATGAATTCTTTTTTATCAATTTCTCTGGTAATACGAATTGTTTCCGGTAAGATAATCCCTTGATTCCGAAGCACTTCATTCATATTTTCTACCGCCCCGTGCGTATAGATTTTTCCAATAGAATGGTCTAAATTGTGCATAATACGCTGCGCCTTTCCCAGGGCATATCCCGTGAGTAGCGTCACCTTGCCGGTTGCTTGATTTTCGCGCCACCAGTCATTGATGTCCTGAAAAATCTGCGCCTGCGACTGCCACTTATACACCGGCAAGCCAAACGTACACTCCGAAATAAACGCATGACACCGCAGCGGCTCAAACGGCAGCGACAGTCCATCGTCCTCCAGTTTGTAATCGCCCGACACAACCCACACTTCGCCCTGGTATTCCACTCGGATTTGCGCAGAACCCACCACATGCCCCGCCGGATGAAAAGAAAATACCACGCCGTTGATCGTGCGCGTCTCCCCAAACTCGATGGTTTCTAAATTAATCTCCCCCAGCCGATACCTTATCACGGGTGCCGCCTCCCGCGTACACAGGTAGTGCGCGTGCCCCCAGCGTGCGTGGTCGCTGTGCCCGTGCGTGATGAGCGCCCGCTCCACCGGTTTCCAGGGGTCAATAAACACATCGGCTTGGGGGCAATAAATGCCTCGGTCAGTAAATTCTAAAAGTTTCAAAGTTTTGATGTTTGAAGGTTTGGGAGTTAAACGTTTTGATACAAAAGGAGTTTTCAAATTGAAAAGATGCCGGATACCAGATGCCAGATACCGGATTTGGGACGTTGACCCAGCACCAACTAACCATTAACCAATAACAAAAACCGAAGCCAAAACGGAAAAACAAAAGGCGAGCCAATAAAAAATAAAAACCGTCAACATCCAGTATAAACGTCAAATCTCCAAACTTTTTTAACCCTCAACTAAAGTCCCAATCGCCTCCCCCAGCACAATCCGTCGCAAATTTTCCGGATTGCCCACATCAAATACAATAATCGGCACATTATTCTCCTGGCACAGCGTGAACGCCGTCATATCCATCACATTCAAACCCAGACTAATCACCTTCGCAAACGTCAGCGTATCAAAT
>Ga0224722_1000257_pt1 | contig 31047 bp, 20 predicted proteins | sample Balambano_FR1_Me_FD_161646 | JGI IMG/M metagenome (GOLD analysis project Ga0224722, IMG submission 161646) | Freshwater sediment microbial communities from Lake Towuti, South Sulawesi, Indonesia - Balambano_FR1_MetaG | ecosystem: Environmental > Aquatic > Freshwater > Lake > Sediment | place... | reverse complement strand
CTCCGCAATCTCAAATCCGGCCGTCTTCTTGCCCTCACGCGTATATGGGTTGACGCCGGTGCTGCGGTTGTACCAGCCGAATTTGTCGCAGGCGGCGGCTGCCATCGCGACGGCGTCGTTGTAGCTGCCGCGCACCATGAACACGCTCGCGCCGTGGATCAGGATGCTGGCCAATTTGCCTTCGGGCGTGGACTCGGGCACGAAGATGACCGCCTGCAAATCTGTGCCTGCGCACAGGCAGGCCAGCGCAGCGGCGGCGTTGCCCGTCGAGGCGACGCAGATCGTCTTGACGCCCATCTCAATTGCGCGCGCGATCACCATCGCGCTGGCGCGGTCTTTGAACGAGGAACTGGGCAGGCGCGAATCATCCTTCAGCCACACGGCGCGCACATCCAGGTCTTTCTCCAGGATTGGCGCGCGATACAGCGGCGACCCGCCGACTGAGCGCAGGGGGGTGGGCAGGGAGCTGAGGGCTGTGGGCAGAGTTGTAGGCAGCAGAGGTGCGTAGTGCCAGATGGAGCGGTCGGAGTCGGAAGCGATCGCACCCGGGTCTAGCTCACGCCCCATGAGTGCATAGTCGTAGATCGCATCCAGGTTGCCGCCGTCATTGGGACAGGTGTAGGTGACTTGGTTGGGGGCAAAGGTCTCGCCGCAGACGAGACAGCGAAAGCCGAGGAGGTAGGATTTCATCGTTGATTTGCGATTTCGGATTTCGGATTTACGATTGCGAGAAGCGACCGCAGTCGTCAATCCCAAATCGTAAATCGAAAATCCAAAATGCCAAAGATCACCTTCATCGGCGCCGGCAGCACCGTCTTTGCCAAAAACCTGCTCGGCGACATTCTCTCCTTTCCCGAACTCGCAAACGCACACATCAGCCTGTATGACATTGACCCCGAGCGGCTGAAGACCTCTGAGGTCGTCGCCAACAAGGTCGCAGCCAAGCTGGGCGCGACGCCCACCATCGAAGCTACAGCCGACCGCAAGCGGGCCCTCGATGGCGCGGATTACGCCATCAGCATGTTCCAGGTCGGCGGCTACAAGCCCAGCACGGTCATTGACTTCGAGATTCCCAAGAAGTATGGCCTGCGCCAGACCATCGCCGATACGCTCGGCGTCGGCGGCATCATGCGCGGCCTGCGCACCATCCCGGTCTTTCTGGATATGTGCCGAGAGATGGAACAACTGTGCCCGGATGTGACGTTCCTGCAATACGTCAACCCAATGGCGATGAACTGCTGGGCCATCAACCGCGCCACCAAGATCAAGACCGTCGGCCTGTGCCACAGCGTGCAGGGCACGGCCGAGCAATTGGCGCGCGACATCGGCGTGCCTATCGAGGAGATCAACTACATCTGCGCCGGCATCAACCACGTGGCGTTTTATCTGAAATTTGAGCGCAATGGCGAAGACCTGTATCCACTTATCCGCAAGGTGTTGGCCGAGAACAAACAGCCGACCTGGAACCTGGTGCGCTATGAAGTGTTCAAGCACTTCGGCTATTTCGTCACCGAGAGCAGTGAACATTTCAGCGAGTATGGCCCGTGGTTTGTCAAGCGCGACCGGCCCGACCTCGTGGATCAATTCAACATCCCGCTGGATGAATACATCCGCCGCTGCGAAGAGCAGATTGCCGGCTGGCATCGCATGCGCGAGATGCTGGAGCACGGCGACGACATCCAGGTGCACCGCAGCCACGAATACGGCTCATTGATCGTGCATTCTCTGGAGACCGGCACGCCGCGTGTGGTCTACGGCAACGTGGCCAACGACAGCCTGATTGACAACCTGCCACAGGGCTGCTGTGTCGAAGTGCCAGTGCTGGTGGACAAGAGCGGCTTGCAGCCGACCAAGATCGGCAAGTTGCCGCCGCAGTTGGCCGGCATCATGCGTACTAATATCAACGTGCAGGAATTAGTGGTGGAGGCTGCGCTGACCGGCAAGCGTGAGCACATCTATCAGGCTGCGTATCTCGACCCGCACACGGCGGCCGAACTCAGCCTCGATCAGATTCACGCGTTGGTGGATGACTTGCTCGACGCACACAAGCAGACGGGCCTGCTGCCGGAGTATCACTAACTTCATGAAAGCGATCTTCATCGTCCTCGACACCGTCCGGCGCGACTACTTGCAAGCCTACGGCAGCGGCTGGGTGAAGACGCCGAACCTGCAACGGCTGTCCGAACGCGGCATCACCTTCGACAATCACTGGGTCGGCTCGCTGCCGTGCATGCCGGCCCGGCGCGAGTTCATGACCGGTCGCCACAACTTCATCTATCGCGGCTGGGGCCCGATCGAGCCGTATGACGACACGCTGCCTGTTGAGCTGCGCAAACGTGGCGTCTTCAGCCATCTGCTCACCGATCACGATCACTACTTCGAGCTGGGCGGTGAGAACTATCACACCGCCTTCAACACCTGGGAGTTCTTTCGCGGCACCGAGAACGATCCGTGGGCGTCGTTTGTGGATGCGCTGGCGTTGCCCGAGCACATGGGTCAGCTCAGCCAGCAGAACTGGGGCAACCGCAAGCGACAGCTCAAAGAAGAGGAGTTCTCCGGGCCGCGCACGGCCCAAGCAGCCGTGAATTGGCTGGAGGCCAACGGCAAGGCCGATAACTGGTTCCTGCAAGTGGAAATCTTCGACCCGCATGAGCCGTTTTATTGCACCGACAAGTATCGTGAGATGTATGGCGACACGTGGGATGGGTCGCTGTTCGATTGGCCCAGCTACGACGTGGTCAAGGAATCACCGGCGGCGATCGAGCACATCCGCAAGTGCTACGCTGGCCTGCTGACCATGACCGACTTCTGGGTAGGCAAGGTGCTGGACAAGGTAGACGAGCTTGGCTTGTGGGACGAGGCGCTGATCGTCTTCACCACCGACCACGGCACGATGCTGGCCGAGCACGACTATTGGATGAAGAACTACATGCCGATGTACAACGAGATTGTGCACATCCCGCTCGTGGTGCATCTGCCGGGCGGCGCCAACGCTGGTTCGCGCGTCGCTGCGCTGACCCAGACCATTGACCTGATGCCAACGTTCCTCGACCACTTCGGCTGTCCGATGCCCCCGCACGTGCATGGCCAATCGTTGTTCAAAGCCATCAATGGTCAGCCGTTACGGCAGGATGGCATCTTTGGCTACTTTGGCATGACGATGAACATCACCGATGGCCGGCACGTCTACATGCGCAACCCAATCAACGCCGATGCCGGGCCATTGCATGCCTACACCGCCATGCCCACCGGCGGCCTAAACCGCTGGTATCCACGCGAGGTCTACGACCGGGTGGAGATGGGCCGCTACTTTGGCCACACTTACAACCTGCCGCTTTACAAGATTCCCGCCGACGGCTCGGCACCGCGGCCACAGCCGGGTGAGCAAAGCTACATCGGCCGGCACTTGTTGTTCGACGTCGTCGGTGACCCGCTGCAGGCGCGGCCGCTGGATGAGCCGGCGCTAGAGCAACACTTCGTCGAACGCATCGCCGCGCATCTGGCGGCGTGCGAAGCCCCGGCGGAGCAATACACCCGGCTGGGCATTCCGAAGGTGCTTGTTTAACCGCCGGGGACGCCAAGTCGCCAGGAAAATTCCTGGCGGCTTGGCGTCCTTGGCGGTCGGCATGCTCGCGCTGATCGCAACCTGTGTTCAGCCGTTGGCAGCGCGCAACGCCCGCAGCGTAGATTCAGCCGCCTCGCCCAACGCCTTCAACATGCGCTCGCGATGTTGCGTGGCCTGCTGCACAGCCTGCTGGTGCAGCTCCCACACGGCCGTGTTGATCACGCCGCTGGCGTCCATCGGCGTGAGTTGAGCGACGTCGCCATCGAAGCTAATGCTTGTGCCGGCCCGCAGCATGACATTGCCCTCATTCAAGATGTCGTCAATGTTTTTGGCCTTCACCAGTACTTGAATCTGATCCTCCGGCGTGGTGAAGGTGCGCACTTCAAGCGTCGCCATGTCCTTGACAAACGCCTGAATCTGGTCGGCCAGCGCCTTGGCGTAATCGCGCACGGCGCTATTGAGGTCTTCTCTCGGTTCTGCCATGATGACTCCTTTTTGCGTATCGCGCATGTCTTAACTGGGCACCGCGTTCAACGCCTGCATCTGTGCGATCACATCTTTGACGAACTGCCACACGGCCGGGATGACGAGCAACTGCGCACCCGGCGTCGCCAGCCGGAGCGCGATCTTTGCCGCGCCAGTGCTGACGACGATGAGCAACTTCACCAGCATCGCGCGCCGCGCCAGGGCCAGGTGCACATTTTGCTGGTGAAGCGCGATTTGCTCAACCGACACCGCCTCGTCCCAGGCAGATTTGAAATCGCCCGTCCAACCGACGATGGTGCTGCCAATGGCGCGCCCACCGATCCTTGTCTCGACCTGGGCATAGCTGGACGTCAACTCGCGCACACGTTCTACGAAACGGTCGAACTCTGCCCGCACCGTCTGCAACGGATCGTCGAGCAAGCCTTTTGTCTGTGGTTGATTCGTCAGCGCTAACGTGGCAGCCAATCGACTTTCAGGTGACGCCTCGGACTGCGGCTCGAGTGACTTTTCTGTGGCATCGGACGGGTCCCACGCATCGGCAAACGCCGTCAACCGCTGCGCGGCCAACGTGATCTCGCGTTGGTCGCGCTGCAATTGCGACTGCTGCTGGGCCAAATGCCGGGACGCATCTCGCGCATCCGCTGGCAGATCCATCACCCACAACGATGGCTGGGGTGGTGTGTCGCTTCCCAGGCTCTTGGCGATGGCGTCATTGACCTGCCAGTCGCCGAACAATGCGTCTTGCCACGCGGCAGTGCGATCGGCCATGGTTGTGTCAGCGCTTGTCGCTATCCTGCCCCATGTGAAAGCTGTGCATGATGCGGTGAACGACGGGGGCGAACAACACACCCACAGCGACGATGAAGACGAGTTGCGAATAGAACGCGAAGAAGATCATGAACAGTTTGCCCGCTGGCGTGTCCAACGTGTTGATTGGGCCCATGGTCGTCAGCATCATGGCTGCGTTCAATAATGCGTCCAGCCAATCCAACCCGCCCAGCACATTGAAGCCGATGGTGCCCAGGGCCAATGACCCGCCCACCACCAACAGGACGACGACAAGATGACCCATCAAACGTTTGATGAACGCCGTGCGCTCGGCCAATGGCTCATCAATGCTCTCGTAGATGACGGCAAAGACCCGCGGCTTATTCATGACGTCAGCTTGGCGAACGATGTGATGTCGGCCTGGCCGCTACTTGAACACCTGGATCAGCCGCGCTGCCATCTCGGCCATGCTGCCCAGGAAGGCAGCGCGGTTGGCCTGCGCCTCGCGTACCATCGCCAAGTGTGCCTCCCACAACGGCTGATTCAGCTCACCATCTTTCTCTGGCACCACGATCTGCATGTCGCCGTCGAAGGCGATGCGCGTGAGCGCGCGCAACTGCATCTCACCCTGAAACGCGCCCGACTGGTAGTCATACGTCACCTTGCTCAGGTCGCTGGCGCCAAACGTACGCACCTCCAGGCTGCTGATGTCGTCGGCAGCCTGCTTGAGCGACTCTGTAAGGTTAACGATGAACTGCTTGAGGGAATCACCCAACGTCTGATCGCCGGGCAGGCCGAGCGCCTTGGTCGCGCCGTCGCCCAGCATCATGCTCTTCACTTCGGCGGTTGCACCGGCCGGCAGTTGGGTCGAAGGCAATACCAGCGCGCGAAACTCATTCAGCGTCGGATCGCTGTCAGGCATAGCCGTCTCGGGCGTTGGCGTAAGTGATTCGAGTGGATCGAACGGGGTCTTGGCAGAATCGGGATTTTCTGTTGCCATGATGTGTTGAACGCTTAAGGTCTGGACTAATCACGCCCTCCAGCGATAGTCGGTGCCGTTAATGGTGGCGCGGATGTCGTTCTGCACGCCGGGCTTATCCACGATGCTATAGACATCGTCGCGCGACCAGCGATACAAGATCAGCGATTGAATCTGCTGCGACTGCGGCTGCTGATTCCAACGCTCGATCTCGCTATAGGCGGCCTGCACCCAGCCGTTCTCGCCGCCCGCCCACGGAGTCGTGCCGTGCGGGTCGGTCTCGGTGATGTAGAGCGGTTTGAGCCGGTGGCGCGGCGGCATCGCGTCCAGGAACGTCGTGTAAGCGCGGAAGTGAAAGTATTGCCAGCGCAGCGGGTCGTTCTGGAACCGGTCGAGCGAGGTGATCAAGTCGGGCGTGTGGCCGTTGGTGTAGCAGTGCAGGGCGATGCCGTCCAGGTCGCTGATCGCTGCCAGCATGCGATTCCAGTACTCGAGGCAACTCATCCACGGCCCCTGGAAGCAATCCAACGCACCGGGCACGACAATGGCGTTGGGTTGCACGCTCTTGATGGCCACGCGCACCTTGTTGAAGCAAGTCGCATACAGCTCCGGCGTGATGGCCGCGTTCGGGTTGTTGCCGGGGTTATGCGGGTCTTGGTGCGGCCATTCGCGCGGGTTATTCATCTCGTTGCCAATCACCCAGATCAAGTTGCCCGTGCTATTCGCTACCCACCGACGGCACTGGTCGGCAAAGGCATCGTAGAGGTCGGGCGTGGGGATGGTGCCGCTGCCGCCGTAGTCGTTATTCAGCCGCGCGATCACACCATAGCCGGCCTTCGACCAGCCCTCGTAATTGTTGCCCTCACCGTTGACGACGCGGTGCGTCAACAATACCCAACCGGTCTTGCCACTGTCGGCGAACAGACCTTTGTCGAATTCATCATGCAAGCCGTATTGCCAGGCGCAGATGCCAAAGGGTAGGGGGCCATCCTCGACTTTCTGGCGGCGATCCACGAAGTCCGGCGCGCGTAACTGCGACCCGCGCACGAAGCCGCGCTTGAACGCGAACGACTCGACCTGCACGAAGCGCGTGCTGTTGCCGATCAGACTCCAATCGCCCGCGCTCAAAATGCGCAGCGGTGTGCCCGGCGTCACCCGCCAGTCCGAGCCGCTGTTGCCGTGTGGGCTGTGCAACAGCGCCACGTCGCCCACGGCCAGCGCCACGCCCTGCGCGATGAGGTCGGGGTTGATTGGGCCAGGCGCGCCCGGCAGGTCGTTGGCCAGTTCAAGATACTCGCCCGCGACCCAACCTGCGACACCCTCCAGCGTGGTCACGCTCACCCAGGTGTTCTTCTGGCCGATCTTTGGCGCAGCGCTCTCGATGGTCTCGCGCAGCAGCATCAGCGCGCCGAAGGGCAGCAGTTGCAACACGCTCGCGCTGGTGCTCGGCCCGGCGCGCAGGTTCAAGGCCGGCTGGGCAATGACACGGAACACCGGCCGCGCGTCGGGCTCGTTGGTCGCGCCCAGCGCCAGCAGATCGGCGATGTCCTTGGCCTGCGCGCGCGGCTTGGCTTTCTTCACCGGCTTGAGTTCGACGTACGCCGCTGAGACGTAGCCGATGACTTTCTTGACCCGCACTCGCAGCCATTCGCCGCGCCTGCCAATCTTGCGCGTGGCCGCCTTGTCGCTATCGAGCACAGTCAATGCCGTGCCCGGCTTGATTGTCGCTAGCACTTTGCCATCGCGCGGTTTGCTGCGGATGGCTGCGCTCTTGGCCGTCTTCTTGAGCTTGACCTGGATGGCCACGCGCAGCGGCGGCTGCACCGCCGTTTCGAGGTTGGGCGTCTTCACGCGCTTGCGCTGGGCTGTGGGCTCCAAGGCCTTTGTGGCCACGGCCACGGTGCGCGAATGCACCAGCCAGGCCGCCACCCAGCCCGATGTTCCATCCTGCGTCTTCACGTTCAACCATTGGTTGAACACCCCCACCTTTTGACCCACTGTGGCGGCAGGTTCGAGCGGCGTCAGTTCAGTGCCGACGGGCAGTCGTTTGAGCACGGTTGTGCCGACGGCGTTTGGCCTGTCGCGCAGCGCCAAGCCACCTGCGCTCACGATGTCCGGCTGGTTGTTGACGACGATGGCGAGTTGCGTCGGCGTTGTTGTCGGTGGTTGCGGCGGCTGCGGGGTGAAGTTCGGGTGGTCGTAGAAGACGACGTAGGTGATGATCTGCGCAGGCGCACCGGCGAAGCCGTAGCGCTGCGTCAGCGACGCGCTGGCTTCGGCCGGCTCCGGCCATGGGTCGCGGATCAGATAGTCACCGCCCTGGCGCGCATAAATCAACACCCAGTGATTCTGCAGGCCGGGGTTGGGCGACATGTCCAACTCGACGATGACCGGCTTGCCCGCATCCAGCGCGGCGTCAATCTCAGCCATCGGCGCGGGCACGGCGCGGCAATCCACCAGCTTGTTCAGCTTCAACCCCGATGAAACACGCGGCACGCCAAACCAGCCGATCAGTGCGCTGAAGAAGCCTTGGTTGGGGCCGAGTTGCTTGAGCTTCTCGTTGAGCGAGGCGGGCGTCTCGTTGAAGCCAAAGCCGTTGACCAGCATCGTCACGCAGGTCAGTGTGCAGCCGTCGCTGCCAATCGTTTCTGCGCCGGATGTAAAGCCGAGCGGGATGTCCTTCCAACGCGGGTCGCGCTGCGAGAGCGGGGCTGTGTTGAACATGGCTATAGGTGGCCCTCCTGTTGGGCCGCTGGCGTCGGTCTGCCGGAACTGCCCATTCACCACGACCAGCGCTCGATCGGCGCGGTCTTCGCCGGGTGGCTGATCGCCCTCGAACAGGCCGACTGCGTTCAGCAGCGATGGGTTGAAGATGAAGTCGAGCAGGCCGTGGTTGCGGCCCGGCACGCGCCGCAGATACAAAAACTGAAAGATCTCTTTGCCCGTGTCGTTGGCTGTCACGGGGAAGCGCGTCCACTTCGCGCCGGTGGCCGCATCCACCGAGGGGATGCCCGGCTGCACGGTTACCTGGCCGCCGCCCGTGCCGATGTTCTTGTGATACTGCAACGCCGCGCGCTGCGGGTCGCCGCCCCATGTATTTTTGATCTGGTTGGCCGCACCGCCCGGCCCGGCGTTATAGGCCAGCCCTGCCAGCGCCACATAGCCGTTGAAACGATCTAGTTGCTCCTTGATGTATTGCCCGCCGGTCAGCACTTGGGCGACCAGGTTTTTACCGTCGAAGGCTTGGGCAAAGCGCGCGTTCAGGTCGGCGTCGCTGATGGCGTCGCTTGCGGCCAGGCCTAGCGCGGCCAGCTTGTGCGGCCGCGGAATGCGCGGGATGAGCGCGGCGCGGGTCGAAGGGATCACCTGCAACACGCCGTCGCGGTGATTGACGTTCGTGCCTTCTACACCCATGAACGCCTTGAGCAGCAGTGGCGGCAAGCCGAGCATGGCCGCGGCGCGGTTGGTGGCATCAATCAGAGGCTGGTTCATTGGCACCGTCCTAGCTTAGCGGAGATTCACTCTATCGCAAACATACATTGGTCATACAGTGTGCTCAGTAGGCGTTGCGCCAGCGTGTGCATAGGCGCGACAATTCGAGTAGCATCGCGCCAAATTCGAGGGAGGACACGCAATGACCACCGCAGAAACCCCATCAACCACACCCGATTCAGCCTCGCCATCCAAGCCCGATGTAAAGGATCAACTGGTCACCACCAGTCACACCGTCGTCATCAACGGCCAGACGATCCCCTACACCGCCACATGCGGCACGATCGTGCTGAAAGAGGAGAGCGAGAAAGACGGCGCATCGGAGGGCGACAAGCCGCGCGCGACGATTTTCTTCATCGCCTACACCCGCCTCGACGTGGACGACAAGGCGACGCGGCCGATCACATTCTCGTTCAACGGCGGGCCGGGGTCGTCGTCGGTGTGGTTGCATCTGGGCCTGCTCGGCCCGCGGCGCGTGGCGATGGGCGACGCGGGCGCGCTCACCCCGCCGCCGTATCGCCTGACGGCAAACGAGTATTCATTGCTCGATGTGACCGATCTGGTGTTCATTGATCCGGTCGGCACCGGGTTCAGCCGCGCAGTCGAGGGCGAGAAAGCCAAACCCTTTCTCAGCTTCAAGAAGGACATCGAGTCGGTCGGCGACTTCATCCGCCTATACGCCACGCGCAACCAGCGTTGGCTCTCACCCAAATACCTGATCGGTGAGAGCTATGGCACCACGCGTGCAGCCGGGTTGAGCGGTTACTTGCAGGAGCGGCACGGCTTGTATCTCAACGGCCTGATGCTGGTGTCTTCGATCCTCGATTGGCACACTGTGGAAGCGTCGCCCGCCAACGACCTGCCATATGTGCTGTTTCTACCCAGCATGACGGCGACGGCGTGGTATCACCGCAGGCTCGCGCCGGACTTGCAGGGCGACCTGCGCGCGGCGTTGGAGCAGGCCGAGGCGTTCGCGCTGAATGACTATGCAGCTGCCCTGATGAAAGGGGCGGCGTTGCCACCTGAGGAGCGCGCCCGCATCCTGGCGGGTTTGACGCGGCTCACTGGCTTGTCCGAGGATTTCCTCGACCGTAGCAACCTGCGCGTCAGCGAGTTTCGCTTCTTCAAAGAGTTGCTGCGCGGCGAACGCAGGACGGTCGGCCGGCTTGACGCACGCTTCACCGGCGTCGAGCGCGACCACGCCGCCGAGGGCATCGAGTTCGACCCGAGCTACAGCGCAATCGCCGGGCCGTATTCGGCCGCGATGAATGACTATGTGCGGCGCGACCTGAAGTTTGAGAGCGACTTGCCGTATGAAATTCTGAGCGGCAAGGTCAACCAGCAGTGGACGTTTGACCACGACAACCGCATGGTCAGCGTCAGCGATACATTGCGCAGCGCGATGGCGAACAATCCACACTTGCGCGTGTTCGTGGCCAACGGCTATTACGATCTGGCCACGCCCTACTTCGCCACCGAATACACGTTCAACCACTTGAACCTGAACGACGAGCAGCGCCGCAACGTCGTCATGGCCTACTACGAGGCCGGGCACATGATGTATGTGCATCTGCCGTCGCTGGCCAGGCAGAAACAGGACTTGGCCCAATTCATCAGTCCGGCGCTTTAGAATCACCACATGCTTGACACCCTCGTTCGCGCCGAAGAAGCCGGCATCAAGCTGGAGATCGTCGGCGGCCTGCCGACGTGGGAAGCGCACCCGGTCTGGAAGCACCAGCGCCAGATTGACCGCATCCGCGCTTCACTTCCGGACAAGCCACGCAGGCGCCGTGGCAAAAAGCAAACCTGCGCGTGCGTGCACGCGTCCGACGTGTACATCCGCTTTCCAGATGGCTCGCTCAAGCGGCCCGACATCGCCATCTTCTGCCGCGAGCCGGATGAGAGCGAACAGGACGACGTGATTACGCTCGTGCCCGAGGCGGTGGTGGAAGTGATCAGTAAAGGGTATGAGGCGAAAGATTTGGAGATTGGGCCGCGCTTCTACCTGGCACAGGGTGTGAAGGACATCGTGGTATTCGACCCGTATACGCTGTTGGTGTTGCATGTGCGCCGGGATGGCACACGGCGCATGGTCTCGACTGTGAAGTTGAGTTTGGAATGCGGCTGCGACATACAAGTTTGAACAATCACATCGCTACTCTCCACGGCGTTCTGCCCGTCTTTCAAACCCCATTTCACGACGACGAGTCCATAGACTTCCCGACGCTTGAGAAGGAAGTGGACTGGCTGTTCGACCACGGTGCGGATGGCATCGTCATGGCGATGGTGTCGGAGACGCTGCGGCTGAGCGGCGATGAGCGCAAGTCGCTGGCGCAGGCCGCGTGCGAGCTGGCGCGCGGTCGCGGCACGGCTGTCATCAGCGTCGGGGCCGAGTCGAGCAAGGTCGCGGCTGAGTTCGCTCAACACGCCGAGTCTGTTGGCGCAGACGCGGTGATGGCCATCCCGCCCATCTCGACTGCGTTGGCTGAGGATGAGTTGCGGCGCTACTACGAGCGCATCCTGGCTGCGATCTCGATCCCGGTCATCGTGCAGGATGCCAGCGGCTATGTCGGGCGGCCGATGTCCATCGCGCTGCAAGCCGAGCTGTTTAACACATATGGCCCGCGGGTCATGTTCAAGCCCGAGGCGCAACCCATTGGCCCACGGCTGAGCGAGTTGCGCCGGGCGACGAGCGGTCGCGCGAGCGTGTTCGAGGGTTCGGGCGGTATGGCATTGGCCGACAGCTACCGGCGTGGCGTGGAAGGGACGATGCCGGGCGCGGACTTGATTGATGTGATCGTGGCGCTGTGGCGCGCCTTACAGGCGGGCGATGAGGTGACCGTGATGCGCATCTCCGCGCCGCTGATCGAACTGATCGGCAAGCTCACCAGCCTCGACGCATTCCTGGCCGTCGAGAAGCACATCCTGGTGCGGCGCGGCGTCTTCAAGAACACGCTGGTGCGTGGGCCGGTGGCATACCGGTTGGATGAGGAGACGCGCGGCGAGGTGGATCGGCTGTTTGACCTGATGCAGGTCGCGCTCGTAGCGGCCTGACAGGGGCGGCGGTCACTTCCTATTTGACGTTGCTTATCCTGCATAGTTTGCGGAAACTGTTTGCGTTTGATTTGAACTCCTTTAGAATCCCGCCCTTATGGGTGCTGGCGCAAAGACCTTAAAGGAAGCAATAGTTGAAGCATTTAGCGTAGATGACCTTCGCTCATTGTGTTTCAATCTGAGTGTAGACCCTGAAAGAATTCCATACATTGAACGAGGGAAGGAAACGTGGGCAGGCGAAATCATCCGCACGTTTCAGCGGCAGGATCGGCTCAACGATCTCCTTGATGAATGTGTTCGGCAACGCCCTAATATTGCATGGCATGAGTTGACTAAACCCGTTCTTCAACCGGAAGAACGATTGCCCGACGCAGTATTTACCGTTTCGGGATTAGAAAACCCATATCTTGGCTTGCGCGCATTCACGTACTCAGACAAGAGTGCATATGCAGGTAGAAACAGGCTCGCCGATGAAGCAGTTGAGTTGATCGCTTCTCCAGGCAGGCAGATGACTTTGCTCTTTGTTACCGGAACGAGCGGAAGCGGCAAGAGCTCGTTCGTACAAGCAGGTCTGATTCCTAAACTGGAAGACTTCTACCTACAGCGCGGCAAACAGGTGAAGCGCGCGGTCCTTCGTCCTGGCAAAGAACCGACATTGATGCTGGAAGACGCTTTGGAGCAGCTTGGTCAAGATGTAAACAGCATAAAGTTGCTCGTCATTGACCAATTCGAGGAAGTGTTTACTGAGTCAAGTTTGAATGAACGACAGTCGCTAGTCAATTGGTTGCTTGAACTTCCCTCGTTTTCTCGTTCGGCAACCCATGTTATCGTAACGATACGATCAGACTTTTTAGCTGACCTGTTTGAAAACAAGGCCCTGTGGGATATCGCCAAGCAAGGAATCGAGCTTCGCGTGATGAGTGTCGATGAGCTTAGACAAGCCATTCTTCGCCCGCTTCAAGCGCGTTATCCGCATGCTGAAAGGCAGTTCGAGGCAGCCCTCGTAGACAAACTAGCAACAGATGCCAGTGCCGATCCAGCCCTGTTGCCCCTTCTACAGGTTTCGCTTGCAGAGTTGTGGCGAAAAGGGCAGCTCACATTGAGCGCCTATACGGACCTGACCAAGGCAATCAGGGATTGGGCAGAACAGGTTTACAAGTTTGCAGACTATTCATCAGCCAGTCCGAAAACTGAGCGCGACCCATCCACGCAACGTGGCGTTCTTGATACATTGCTGGACTTCGTTAAGGTCAGCTTGGATGACGATAGTCGTCGAGATGTGCGCATCAGACGTCCGCTGAGTGCTTTGGGCCAAGCAAAGCAAGCGATCGCGCAAGACCTAATCAACGCGCGCTTGCTAAGCATCTCACTTGAATCTGCAGTTGAGCAAGTCACCATTATTCACGAGTCTTTGATAGGCAACTGGGATCGTTTACGCTCGGCCATCGAAGATCGACGACAACAATTGCAACAGCGGGAACGATTTGAACAGCAGCTCGCTGAATGGAAGTCGCACGATCAATCGAATGCCTACCTTCTGTCCGGTGGGCGCCTAGTGCAAGCCCAGGAACTGCGGAGCAGTGGTGACATCGCCTTACAAAGTCCAAAAGCTCAAGCGTTTTTAAACGAGAGCGTTGCGCTAGAAGAGCAAGGGCGCCAGCGCGAAGTGCGTCGCTTGCGTTCAATTGTGTTTGGATCGGTTGTTGCTGCCTTCATCATGCTTGTCTTAGCAGGTTTTGCATTTCAATCGCGTAATCAGGCGCTTCAATCTGAAAGCAACGAACGCAACGCACGGGCAACTGAACAAATCGTGTCTGCGCGTAACGTAGATTTGGCTCAGCTAAATGGAAACTTAGCTACACAGAGCGCAAACACTGCTGCTACAGCGATTGTGGAAGCGACTCGCGGTGCGACTTTGGCAAATCAAAATGCAAACCTTGCCACTCGCAGCGCGAACACTGCTGCTACAGCTGTAGTGGAGTCAAGTCGTCGTGCTACATCCGAGGCTATCGCGAATGAGCAACGGCGTGCGGCAGAACGCCAGACACGGCTGGCGGTATCACGAGAACTAGCTGCGAACGCAGATTCGCAGCTTCAAATTGACAAACAACTACTCACGGCTGTCCAAGCATTTCAGGTTGCAGATACAGCTGAAGCTCGCAGCGCTCTTATTGGCGCAATACAACGATCCGCGTTTTTGGAGCGAGTTGAATATGGAACAGATCAAACGCAATCAATAGCATATAACTCCAAGATAGGAATGTTGGCAACTGGCAGTGCAGATGGAGCGATAACTCTTTGGGAATTATCAGATCAATCTCACAAGAAACTCGTCACATTTACGGGGTCTAACGCCGGTGCTGAAGCAATTATCTTTAGTCCAGATGGTCTTCGATTAATAGTTGGTCACAGTGATGGCAATCTTTTAATCGTGGACCTACCAAGTCTTCTTCCTGGAGAGACAAACAAGTATTCCATCACCCAGATACATGCAGACCAAATCCGTGCATTAAGCGTATTTGGAAATCTGTTAGCCACAGCAAGTGATGACAAAGCTGTGAAGCTGATTGACTACACAGACATCAACTCGCTAACTGTGCTTTCTACAATCACCCTTACACAGCCAGTAGGTGCTGTAAGGTTTAGCACGGACGGAGCTATGCTGGTCTCCAGTTCTGGAAAGTTTTTACATTTTTGGAACGTAGCTGATCCAACTTCACCAGGCGAACTGGTGACTCCGTTAGAAGATGTAGGTTCAATCAATAGTCTCGCATTCGGGCTTAATGATCGAATTCTCGCTTCGGCCACAGATTCCGGCCTGTCGTTGTGGGACACAAACAGCCTAACAAGAACAACGGCACCGCTTCAATTAGAGGAGGATAGCACTCTATTTCTTGATGTTGAGTTTGCGGAAAACGGCTCCATGTTAGCAGGGTCAATTGCGAACGCATTAATCGGAATCTGGGATGTGTCACAGCCGTATACGCCTACACTGTTGATCAATCCACCACTGCAAGGTCACCTATCTTTCATTTCTGATATCACTTTCATCGGCAACGCGCCGAAGCTCGCGTCAGTTAGCACTGATTCCAAAATTATTTTTTGGGATTTGTCCGACCTCAAATTGGCAAAAGAAGTTGCGATCCAGCTCGATAGTCATGAGAAGGATTACGTCTTTGATTTGCGATTTAACTCGTCTGGAACTTTACTAGCATCTAGCAATGGACAGGAAATTTCCCTGTGGAGGATTAATGAGGGACTAACTGCTGAGCGAGTTGGCAAGTCGCCACAACATAAATCTGGCCGAATTAGAGATATGGCCTTTAGTCCCAAGTCAAATATCCTAGTGACAGGTGATAGCGACGGATATCTTACCTTTTGGGATGCTGACGACTTAGAGGAATCTTTTGCGGTTCATTACACTAACACCGAGATCAGCAGTCTTGCATATCGTCCAAACTCGGACTTACTTGTTGTTGGCACCAAAGGTAGCGGATTCTCATTCCTAGACACCAGCAACCCCAAAAATCCCAAACTTGTGTTTAATTACCCATATACGGAAGAAGGCTCTGAATTTTCCATAGAGGCTTTGCTGTTTAACACCGATGGAACTTTGCTTACTACACTGGCATCAAAAGGCTCAATTACGCTATGGCAGATTGAGACAGATTTGACACTTACCAAGCTGTCTACAAGAGAAGTAGGCTTTAACATCAGTATTCACCCTGACGGAACAAGACTAGCTTCGGGAGATATTCGATATGTATATCTCTGGGATATTTCTGACCCGCGCGAAATAGTAGGACTCGCTGGAATTGATACACTGGCAAACAGTGAACCTAAAGCGGCGCTTGGCCCTGATGGAAGAACGCTTGCATGGGGTGCATTACCCGGCACATTGACCCTGTACGACGTATCGAGGCCAGAATCACCGATTCAGTTGGGAAGCAATTTTGATGCGCCATCCTGGGTTTGGTCTATAGCCTACAGTCCAAAAGGCAACATCGTAGCTACTGGTCTCACTAATGGATCCGTCGTGCTTTGGAATGTAGATCCCAAGTCTTGGATTAACATCGCATGTAATAAGATCGGTCGTCAACTTACAGAACTAGAGTTGAAAACGCTCTTTGAGAATCAACTCGCAAAAGATGTAAAGCCCGCCTGCACATGACTTTCTGGGTTAACTGATTTGCACTTCGGTTTGATGCGCTCTTAACCGTGGCGTGTCATCGTGAACATGTAGGCCTTCATCTTTATCTACGCGTCTTCTTGGATAGTCAACGCAACCGACTCCCTTCGGTCGCCTTAATGTTATGCAGTCGTCCCGCGCAGGTGCAACTCTTCGGCGAAGTGGCAACTGACGAAGTGTTCGGGTTCGACCTGCCGGAGCGGTGGCGCTTCGTGTTTGCAGATGTCCTTTGCATACTGACAGCGGGGATGAAAATGACAGCCTGACGGCGGATTGGCCGGGTTCGCCACCTCGCCCGATAGCACGATGCGGTTGCGGCGCTTGCGCGGGTCGGGCACGGGCAGGGCCGAAAGCAACACCTCGGTGTAGGGTGCAGCGGGTGCTTGAAGAGTTCCTCGGTCTTGGCCAACTCGACCATCTTCCCGACATACATCACCGCTACGCGGTCGCTGATCTGATACACCACGCCCAGGTCGTGCGAGATGAACAGGTAGGCCAAGCCATGTTGCGCTTGCAAGTCCTCAAGCAGATTGACCACCTGCGCCTGGATGGAGACATCCAATGCCGAGACCGGCTCGTCGCACACGATCAGCTTGGGGTTGAGGGCCAATGACCGCGCGATGCCGATGCGCTGACGCTGGCCGCCGCTGAAACTGTGCGGATAGCGCCGCAGGTGATCGCCTTGCAGGCCGACCGACTTGAGCAGTTGCACCACGCGATCCGACAAGCCGCTGCCTTGCGCGGCGTCGTGAATCTTGAGCGGCTCGCCCACGATATCGGCCACGCTCATGCGCGGGTTGAGCGATGAATACGGGTCCTGAAAGATAATCTGCGCCTGCCGCTGAAAGTCTTTGAGCTGCTGAGCGTGTCGGACACGGCCGTCATGCGCTACCTGATCGCATGCTGTGCCTGGGCCGACTTGATCAGGTCTTGTTTCAAGTCCCACAGCTTGCTGCTGAGCGAGACGTGATAGGTGTGCGGGTTGATGAGACGGCGCACGCCGCTATCCAGCCGCTCGATGTCGCGCTGTCGCGCCGCGCGCATCTCGTCGAAGGTGGGCAGGTCGGCCACACGCTCCCCCCCGCGCAACACCTGGACTAGCAGTGGCTCGATCTGGGAGAGTTCACTCGCGCGCAGGGTGCGGAACTTGGTGTGGTCGGATGGGTGTCGCAGGGTCAGCCATTCGTGCTGGCGCGGGTCTTCGTCCTCCAGGCACAGCACATCGGCTGTGGCCAGCCCGCGCTTGTCATACAGCCGCCAGACGCGCTTGTTGCCCGGGTTGAGCGTCTTCACCGGCGTCTCCGAAATCTTGATCGCCGGCGTCCACGCGCCGTTGTGCCGCATGGACACGAGCTTATACACGCCGTCGAGCGCCGGGTCGCCCATGGACGTGATCAGGTTCGTGCCTACGCCATACACCAGCCGCTTGATGACGCCCTCCGGCTCCACGCCGTAGCGCGGCGCTTCGTCGCGTATCTGGGCCGTGATCTGCCAGATCACCAACTCATCGAGTTGGTTCGAGAGCACAATGGATGTATCGCCAAAGCCGGCTTCGTTCAGCATCTTGGCTGCCTGGATGGTCAGATACGCCAAGTCACCTGAGTCCAGCCGCACGCCGACGGGCTTGTGCCCCTTGGCCTTGAGTTCCTCAAAGACCTTGATCGCATTCGGCACGCCGCTCTCGATGGTATTGATCGTGTCCACCAACAGCAGGCATTCATCCGGATACACGTCGGCATAGGCGCGAAAGGCATCGAGCTCACTGCCGCCCATGGCCATGAACGCCTGCACCATGCTGTGGGCATGCGTGCCGCGCGGCGCGAGGCCGAGCACGTGCGACATGCCGGCATTCGAGGTGTAGTCGGCCCCGCCGATGAGCGCGGCGCGCGTGCCGGCGTTGGCGGCGCGGTCCTGCGCCCGGCGCATACCAAACTCCAGCACAGTGCGCCCCTGGCCGCTCTCGCGAATGCGGGCAGCCTTGGTCGCGATCAAGGTCTGGTAATTCAACTGGTTGAGCAGCGCCGTCTCCAACAATTGCGCGTTCGCCAGTGGGCCTTCGATCACAGTCAGCGGCGCGTGTGGGTGCACCACGCGACCCTCAGGCATGGCCCGCAACGTGATGGCATCAAAGCCGCCGCTGCGCTGCAACCAATCGAGAAAATCATCGGCGAACAATCGTGCGCCGTTGCGCGTGGTCTGCGTGCGCAATAGGGCGATGTCCTCGTCGCGAAAGTGGGCTTCATCCATCCAATCCAAGAGCGTGCCCAAGCCCGCGCTGACGCAGTAGCCAGCCTGATGGTTGCCGTAGTTGGGGTAGCTGCGAAAGAAGTGGTCGAACTGTGCTGACGCTTCGTGGATGCCGGTGCGGAAATACAGTTGCGCCATCGTCAACTGATATTGATCGGTGAACAGGATGCCTTCGGCTACGGCGCGTTCTTTTGGCTTCATGCGTGCTCCTTGGTCGGGGTTGTCGGCATTGTCGGGGAATGATAGGCGATAGGCCATTGAGCCGATGACGATGACGATGAGGCGACGATGTCTCAACGGCTCGGAACGTGCGCCGCCTACGTCTGCCAGCGTCAAGCAGTCGTCTGACCACGCTGAAGGGCCGCGTGTTAGCATCCATCGCGCATCCCGGCGCTGCGCTGGCAAATCCTCGCCGCGTGTGTCGTTCCTCCTTTGCTCAGCATGAAAAGCATCAATCGAAGCCTGGCTGCGCTTGTGTTGGCCGCGGCTTTGTGCGGCTCGGCGCTCACCGTACAAGCCCAGACGTCGGGCAATGGGGCCTATCTGCCTATTTTGTCAAAACCGGTCGAAGTCACGCCCACTCTCACGCCGACGCCAACGTCAACATCTCCTTCGCCGACTGCGTCACCCACGCCGGGTTCCACACCGCCACCTGTGACGCCCGCGACGGGTTCGCGCATTAACGCGCCGTATTTCAATCTGCCCGGCAATAGTGGACTGCCGACTGAGATGTTCGAGCAGATGGCCATCGTGTGGTATGGGCGCGTCACGCCGAGTGACAACTACACCGACATCCGCGTGGGCTACAACAACACCGAGTTGGTCGTCTACGCCGCTGTGGTGGATCGTCTGCTGTGGTACGACACCACGCCGACGGCCAATGACCTGACCAATTGGGATGCGACGACCCTGTATGTGCAGCGGGACGGCGCGGGTGGTGCGGCGCCCACCGGCGAGTCGTATCGCTTCGATGTGCAGTTCGGCGGTGGTGATACGGCCACGCATCAAGCCGGCTACCGGGGCGATGGCAGTACTTGGACGCCGTCGAACACAACCTTCCGCACCTTCACGACTTATCGGGGAGAAGTGGGGCCGAACACCGGCCAGGATATTCGCGGCTGGGCTTCGATCTATTACATCCCCTTCGCCAGTTTGGGCGGATCGCGCCCGGCCGATGGGACGATCTGGCGCATCGGGTTTGCGACCCACGACCGTGACACACCCACGGAGACCGCACACCGGTCGGCGTGGCCGGAGAGCTTGAACACGACCGCACCAGCATCTTGGTCCGAGCTGCGTTTTGGCCTGCCGGTTTATACGCCACCCACATCGTCGCTTGGCGGCACAGTCACCGTGCGCAATGGCCTGAACAATGCAACCGTGCCCGATGCCAGCGCCGGCGGTTACACATGGTGTGGCGGCGACCCGGCGACATTCTTCACGCAATGGGGGCAGCGCACCTGGTCGTTTTACAACGCAGACGTGTCCGACTTCAACATTCAGAACCAATCGGACGTGGCCGACTGGCCTTGCTTCTCGAAGTACTACATCTCTTTCCCACTCAATCAAATCCCGGCAGGGAAGGTGATCCGGTCGGCGCAGCTCAAGCTCTTTCAGTTCGGCGGCGCAGAGCCGGAGAACGCCAAACGCTCATGGATTCAGGTGCTCAGCGCCGATCGCGACTTCGACAAAGCGGCGATGACTTGGAACAACGCACCGCTGCCGATCGAGAACTTGAGCCAGGCGTGGGTGGATGTGATCCTGAACGCAGGTGGCTTCACGCGCGCCCGGACGTGGGACATGACCTATGCTGTGGCGCAAGCCTATGCCAAGGGTGGCCCGATGCGGCTGGCGATGTACTCGGCCGACAGCCACTATCACAGCGGTAAGTACTTTCTCTCAGGCGTCAGCTTTTATCAGGACGAGCGGCCCACGCTCGTCATTGAATGGGGCAATCCGTAAAAGATGCAACCCTTCAAAGCATCCTTGTTGACCGTGTTGGTTGCGCTGATTGCGCTATCGCTCGCGCAGCCTCATCCGGCCACGGCCAGCCCACGCGCCCAAGTGGCCCCAGCCCAGGCAGCTGCGACCGATTGGCCGCAGTTTGGCCATGACGCACAGCGCACCAACTACACGCCGACGCAGGTCAACGCGCCGTATTGCTATGCCTGGAAGTGGTATGGCGTGCCGATGGCGTCGCGCGCGCAGGCTGTCGTGGTGGGCAACCGGTTGTTCATCGGTGGCATGGATGGCGCGTTGCATGCGCGCGATGCGACCACCGGCGCGCCCTTGTGGACGTATCAGACCGGAGGGCCGATCCGGCATTCGGCCGGCGTGCTGGGCGCAGCCGTCATCTTCTCGTCGCACGATGGCTTTACGTATGCCTTAAACGTCACCGATGGCGCGCTGTTGTGGAAGACGGCCACGGGCGCGAGCGCGACGGCGACGCTGGTGGATGAAGTGCGCGGTTGGGTCTACGCCGCGTCCACCTATGGCAAGCTGACCGCGCTCAATGCAGCCAGCGGCGCCAAGCAGTGGGAGTTCGACGCTGGTGCGCCTATCCTCACTTCACCCTCACTCAGCTTGGATGGCAGCAAAGTATTCCTCGGCAACGAAGCCATCGAGGCGATTGCGGTCAATGCCCAAACGGGCGCGTTGGTCTGGCGAACGACGCTGCAAGGCCAAAGTCTGTTCGAGCGCGCCCCGGTTGTCGTCAGCGATACGGTCATCTATCGCTCACAGCCATTGCACTTCTTTCATTACCTGCTGTCCGAAGGCGACACGACCATGGACTCGGCCGGCGTGCGAGAGACGGATTGGGCGGCAGATTGGGCCAAGGTGCGCCCGCGCATTCTCGACTATCTGACGACCCAACCCAGCAAACAGTCGCTGTTTGCCCTGAATGCAAACACCGGCGCAGCGCGCGGCGTTGCGCCAGTGCTCTACACCTACGGCAACAACGACGTGCCCAACATGCCGGTGGCGCGCGGCGTCGATGCCTTCGTCACCTACCGCGCCCGGCATGGCATCCAGACCGATGGCGGGGCCATTCACGTGACCAGCAAATATGACGCCGAGTTGGGCCAGATGAACCCGACTACACTCGATATCACTGGCCTGCGGCAAGCCAGCAATCAGCAATACAACGCCCAGTTCCGCATGACCTCGGATGAGCCGGGCATGCTGACCATGGGCGGCGATATCCTCTATGTAGACAACTGGGAGCGGCTGGGCGGCCTCAACGTCAACACCGGCCAGTTGGTGCACGTGGGGAACGTATCGAACGTGTGGCCTGAATGCTATGGCGGCACCACATGTGGGCCGGACGGCCCTAACCCGTTCTTCCCTCTGAAGAGTGGCGAGCAAGCCTATCCGTTTCCGTGGCCGCGCGTGACCGATGGCGCATCACGCAGCGGTGTAGTGGTAGCCAACAACATGCTGTATTGGCGCGTGATCGAGGGCGGCCTGGCCGGCATCAAATCAGGTGGATGCGGCGCGCCGCAGGTGTGGGTCACAGATGACGCCAAGTCGCGCGCTGAGAAACTGACTGCTGCGGCAACACCATCAGCGCCGCAAGTGGCTACGGCCGCAACGGCCAAACCTGCTGCCGCAAAGGCCATGACCCCGCGTGCCAGCCTGCCCATCGTCGTCACAGCAGTTTCGCTGTCGGACTACGTCACCACCGATCTGACCACGCCCGTGAGCAATCCTCCCAGCGATCTGGTGCAACGCCTGCGGGATGAGATCAGAGCGATGTTGCAACTGGCCAATGGCCAGCACCTCATGCCCATCTACATGGAGCGCGGCTTTAGCAAGCCCGTGGTGTGGCCGTATAACTCCGGCAACTGCGATGGCGCGAGCTTCTGCATGACCCAGATCGAATATGCGTCGCGCGGCAACGTGTTCTGGCACGATCCGGGCGAGTTGCTTCTGACGATGGCGCAAGCCTATCCCTATCTCGATGCCGCCTTGCAGGGCGACGTGCGCGCCTACATGTCGGCGGAGATGGGGCGCTACCCGCCGCTGGTGAATCAGGAATACGGCGGCTCATGGATGACCCAGGGCGTCGCCCGCGAACGCTACGCGGTGCCGTTCCGCAACCAGTTGAACAACTGGCCGCCGGTGGGGGCCAACTTCTCCGCGATCTATGCGGTGTGGCTGTGGTCAAAGAATACGGGCGATTGGACCTATGCGTGCACCACCTGGCCGCAGGCCAAGGCGTTGTTCAACGCGCGGCGCAACACGATTCGTTTCTATTCCGATATCGCCGGCGCGATTGGGTATGCGCGGCTGGCCAAAGCGCTGCGCGAGCGCAACTGCGCCGGTGTGACCGACGCCGACTACACCACTGGCCTGAATGCGGCGGTGGCAGCACTGACAGCCGGGCAGGGCGCGGCCAACTTCAATCTGTATGCGCAACGCGCTGAGAACGACTATCTCGACCCGCGCGACATCGCCTCGGGCTTTTCTGCCCCAGTCTTCTTCGGCATGACGCCCGAAATTGGCCGGTTTCTGCGCGAGCAAACGGGTGACGCCGCGACGGCTTACCTGACCACAAAGCAGACCGGCGATGGTGTGATCTGGTGGTATATCACCCGCGTGGGCGTGCACGCCGAGGATGGCGAAACGTCGTTCATGCTGCCGTGGACGGGCTGGTCGCACTTCCTGGCGCGCGCCTACGTGGCCGGCGACGCACAGGCCGACCTGCGCAAGTGGCTCGACCGGCCGTGGGCCGTCGGCGATCCCTACTCCATCCAGAAGATCGTGGCGACGATTCACGCGAGGTGAAGCAAAGCGGTCGGAACGCTCAAAGCGTTCCGACCGCTCGACCTCACGACCAAAACTCCTGCAGCACCGGCAGATAACGCCGGACGTTGTAATGTCCCCAGCCGCCACGCCGGCCGGATGCAATCAAGCCGCGCTTGCGGGCATAGGCCAACCACGAGCGGTATTTCTTGCCGAAGACCTCTTTGTCCTGCGCGGCTTGCTTGATGCTGCGCGTGTCGTCGCCGAGTTGAAACAGTGCGCCGCCCAGATAGGGTGAAGGGAAGCTTTGCCCATCCACGAGCAACGGCTCGGCCTGAATGTTTTGATGAAAACGGCACCAATCACGGAACTGCGCATCGTCGTAGCCATGTTCGGGGAAGCCACCCCGGCCACCCTCGATGCCCGTCTCGCCGGTGTAGATTTCGCGGATGGCCGGGTTGAACCCGCATTCGGTGAACAGCTTCTGCCAGCGCGTCTCAAACCAGATCGGGTCTATCTCACCAACCCGGCCCTTGGTGTAGTTGTGCATGTCTATGCCGAACAGGCCGCTGTTGTAGTGCGGGGCGTAGAAGTCGCGCATGGCTCGCGCGATGGCCGGGTCGGGGAAGTTGGGCGTGCCGTGGCTGAACGTGGCCGCAGCGAACTTGGCGTTGGGCGCGATGGCCTTGATGCGTTGCGCCACGGCCACATCGAGTTCGGCCCGCTTGCGGATGCCTTCGGGTGAGCCATAGCCGAAGTTACTCGGATCCTCCTCGTTCAACAGCGTGTAAACGAGCTGGCTATCGGGTCGCACTTCAAGCTGCGCGATGGCGTCATCTATGCTGGGTACACTCGTGCCCCAATAGCGCCGCACCATCACGATCGCGTCGGGGAAGCGCTGCTTCAACTCATGCGCCTCGCCAAAGCGGTTCATCAGCATGAAGAAGCGGCAGCCCTTCGACGCCGCGTCCATCGCCAGGTCGGCAAAGTGCAGCGCGTTCACACCCAACAGCGGCCCGCGCGTGGGGTTTGGTGCCACGACGACTCCGCCGCCTGTTCCCGGCCCCGGCGTTGGCGGCGGTGCAGGCGCATTGACCGGCGCCATCAACCAGCCGGCCGCCCAGCCGCTGATGGCCAACGGTCTGCTTTGTGCTTCGTCGGTTAACAGGCCGGGCACGGGCACGCTGACGCGCCGCCAGTCGCCGCGCCCCTTGGCGTCGGTCTGCGCCTCGGCCACGCTCACCGCGCGGTTGGGCGGCAACATGGCGATGACGTTGGGTGCGCCATCGTCGGGCGCGCTGCGCAGATTCAAGAAGTCTGTCGGCTTAAGCGCATCGCCCTGCGGCTCGCTCACCGGCAGCGGGCCAGGCTCGGACGACGGTTGCAAATACCAGCCCGCGGCCCAGCCCTCGAGGGCATATTGCTTGGTGCTGTCGGTCGCCATCAACAGGCCGGGCACGGGCACGCGCACACGCCGCCACTCGCGGCCTTGTGCATCCGTCGCTGCATCCGTTGCCAGCATGGGGAAGCCGGTGTCAATCCGGCCGAGGATGTTGTTGGTTGGCGCAGCGTCCGGCGTGGTGCGCAGCCGCAGTGGCTCCGTTGGAGCCAGCCATGCGGGCGCGCGCGCGGGCTGGACTGGCGATGCACCGCTTGGCCGCTCGATCACGCCGTCGCGGTTGTGCGTCCCCACCTCGGCTGCATCCAGCGCCGCTTTATCCGTCTTCAGGCTCTGACCATTCGCGCCGTGATGATACGGGTCGTGATAAGTCGTGTCATCCAGCCGCACGATCCAGTGCAGGAAATCCTTGTCCGTCACCAGCCGGTTGTGCGGCGGCAAGCGCGAGTACTGCACCAGCTCGATGTAGGGGTATTGCGCCGCGCCGCCGAAGGCCGGCGTCAGGCCAAGTGAGGTGATCATGCCACCCAGGTCTTGCGGCGTGGTGCCGTCGTCGCCGGCGTCAATTGACCGCTTGGCTGGCTTGCTGCCGGGGCCGGGCTTGAGTGACTTGGCCCAATCGGTCAGGCTGGCGTCGAGCGCCTTGCCGTTCCAGCGCAACAACATCAGCGCGCATGCCGGGCCGCAATCGTTGTTCGGCGCGTTGCCGACCTGGTTGACATAGGGAACTGGGGTCATAAGGCCTCCTCAGACATCATCCTTTGCTTTAGCAGGGAGTGTAGGTCAAGTGCGTGTGGTGGGCGTGTTTAGGTTGAAGGATTGCGTCAACGGATGAGCAGCGGATGAACAGATCGCACGGTTCATTCGTTTATCCGTGCTGTATCCGTTGACGCCGAGACGTACGTTCAGCCGCGCCTGTACGAACGGAGAGTAGCCACAGCGCGCCGGGCGGCGTATCTTCGTCGCCATCGAACATCCCTCACAGGGTTCTAAACCCTGTGAAGGTTAATCCGGAGGAAACACATATGGATACCAGCGCACTCAGCGCACTCTCCAGCCAGATGGCCGACGCGGTCGAGACCATCGGCAAATCGCTCGTTGTCGTCAATGGCCGGGCGCGCCAATCGGCCACCGGCATCGCCTATGGCGACGGCGACCTCGTGCTCACGGCCGACCACGTGCTCGAGCGCGAGGACAACCTGACCGTCGAGACGCACGATGGCCGCAAGCTGGCCGCGACGCTGGCCGGCCGCGACCCATCCACCGACCTGGCCGTGCTGCGCGTGCCCGGTCTGAGCGTGCCGGCGGTCAAGACCGCCAAGGATGCACGCGTCGGGCAGATCGCACTCGCGGTTGGCCGGCCATCGGACGAAGGCGTGATGGCCAGCATCGGCGTGGTCAGCAAGGTCGGTGGCCCGGTGCGCATGGGTCGCGGCGGCGGACAACTCGACAAATACATCCAGACCGATGCCACGCCCTATCCCGGTTTCAGCGGCGGGGCATTGGCCGATGCCAGTGGCGCAGCCTTTGGCTTGCTCACCACCGGCCTGGGTCGCGGCGCGACCATCGTCATCCCGATGGACGTGGCCTTCAAGGTGGCCGGCACGCTGGTGCAGCAGGGCTACATGAAACGCGGCTACCTCGGCATCGTCAGCCAGCAGGTGAAGTTGCCGCCGGCGCAGCGCAGCAACGGACACGAGAACGGCCTGCTCGTTGTGCGCGTCGAGGACGGTAGCCCGGCCGAGAAGGGTGGGTTGATGGTCGGCGACATCCTGCTCTCGATCGAGGGCCAGGCCGTCAACGACGCCGACGATTTGCTGGCGGCATTGAATGGCGACCGCGTGGGTAAGCCAGTCACGATCAAAGTGACGCGCGGCGGCGCGGCGCAGGATGTGTCGGTCGTCGTAGGTCAGCGGAACTGAAATGATCTATCCACGAAGGGCACGAAGAAACACGAAGCGTTGCTTTCTATTTCTTGGTGCCCTTCGTGTGCTTCGTGGATAAATACATGAACGGATTTGTGTCGGCGGCGGCCACGAGCCAACAGTTGGCCGCCATGATCGAAGAGGCAAGAGCCAGCGTCGTGCAGGTGCAGAGCGGCGGGCGCGGCATCGGCACGGGCGTGATCTGGCGCAGCGACGCGACGCGCAGCGAGATTGTGACCAACGCACACGTCGTTGCTGGATCAGAGCGCCGCCCTTCGACTTCGCTCAGGGGTAGAGGCGCGATCAAAGTCGTGACGGCAGATAACCGCGAGTTCGACGCGACCGTGACGGCGACGAACGCACAGCTTGATCTGGCGATGTTACGGGTCGAGGTTGGCAACTTGCCAGTGGCGAAGGTCGAAGATTCATCACGGCTGCGCGTGGGCGAACTGGTGTTCGCCATTGGCAACCCGTGGGGCCAGGTCGGCGTGGTGACCAGCGGCATCGTCAGTGGCACGGGCAGCATTCAGATTCAAGGCACCAACCGCACCGCGCAATACATCCGCTCGGACGTGTTGCTCGCGCCGGGGAACAGCGGCGGGCCGCTGCTCAGTGCCGAGGGCGCAGTCGTCGGCGTCAACGCCATGATCTTCGGCGGCGACCTGAGCGTGGCCATCCCCAGCCACGTGGCGATGGAATGGATCGCCGGCTCGCCTGACAACCCGGTGCGGCTCGGCATTGGCGTGCAGGCGGTGCGTTTGCCCAGCCAGAAGCAAGGTCTGCTGGTGGTGGACATTCAGCCCGACGGCGCAGCGGCCAAGTCGCTGCTGGTGGGTGATGTGGTGCTGGGCGTGGCCGGTGAGGCCGTGGACGACCCGGATCGCTTCATCGGCGCGATCACGCGCAACGCCCGCCAGCGCGGCGTGGTGCGGCTGAACGTCATGCGCGGCGGCGCGCTTCAAGATGTGGATGTGCAGGTGAGTGCGGTGTGACGTGTGCAACGCGCACGTTACAATGCCGCCCTCACCATGTTCTACGACCAAGCCACCATCCATGTTCGCGCCGGCCGAGGTGGTGACGGCGCGAATAGCTTTCGCCGCGAGGCCATGGTGCCGCGCGGCGGGCCGGATGGTGGCAATGGTGGTCGCGGCGGCGACATCGTCCTGGTCGTCAGCCCGCACCGCAACACGCTGACGCACTTTCAGCACAAGCGCAGATTCGAGGCCGAAGACGGCCGCAACGGCCAGGGCCAGGACATGACTGGCCGCAGCGCCAAGCCGGTCTACATCGAAGTGCCGCCCGGCACAGTCGTGCGTGATGCCGACACGAATCTTGTGCTGGGCGACCTGACCCAACGTGGACAGCAACTCGTCGCCGCCAAGGGCGGGCGAGGCGGACGCGGTAACGCCATGTTCGCCACCGCCACCAACCAGGCACCGCAGATTGCCGAGAACGGCGCGCCGGGCGAACGCCGGACGCTCAAGCTCGAACTCAAGCTCATCGCCGACATCGGCATCGTCGGCATGCCCAATGCCGGCAAGAGCACGCTGATCTCGGTCTTGACCGCGGCCAAGCCCAAGATCGCCAACTACCCTTTCACCACGCTGCGGCCCAACCTGGGCGTGGCCTACGTCGGCGACGACCGCACGGTCGTGCTGGCCGACATCCCTGGCCTGATCGAGGGCGCGAGCGAGGGCGTCGGCCTCGGCCATGAATTCCTGCGCCACATCGAGCGCACGCGCGTGCTGATCCATCTGGTGGATGGCCTGAGCGACGACCCGCTGCGCGACCTTGCTACGATCAACGCCGAGTTGCAAGCGTTTGGTCACGGCCTGGGCGACAAGCCGCAGGTGGTGGCGATGACGAAGATGGATTTGCCCGATGCACGCGCCGCGTTCGAGCTATACGTGAGCGAGGGCAAGGTCATTGACGCACGACGCCTGACGCAAGACGACCTGTTGGAGCAAGCGTCAATCACCAATCACCAAACTCCATTCCCGATCTTGCCCATCTCATCTGCCAGCAACGAGAACGCGCGCGAGTTGCTCAACCGTGCCGTGCAAATTCTCGACCTGTTGCCGCCAATCGAAGAGACTGACGTTCCCGAGCCAGTGCTAGTGATGGACTCCGAAGATCGCCGCGCCTTCGAAGTCCTGCGCGAGGGCGGCGGTTATCGCATCATCTCGCCCATGCTGGAGCGCAAGGCCGAGATGACCCGCTGGGACCTCGACGATTCCATCGCCATGTTCCAGCGCACGCTGGAGGGCAGCGGCATCGGCCCTGAACTTTCGCGCATGGGCATTCAGCCCGGCGACACGGTTTACATCGGCGACTACGAGATGGAGTGGGGCGAGTAGGGCTGTGAGCGTCCCACTCACACAGCCCCTGCCCCGCGAAGACCGCAGCCGGAGTTCGGCGCTTGCCCAGACGTCCGCGTACTACGTCGCTTTTGTTGCCCTGGGGTTGACCGGCCCGCTGTTCGGCCCAGCGCTTTCCAGCCTGGCAGCGCAAACGGGCGTGGCCCTCAGCGCCGTCAGCGCCATCTTCATCGCCAATTCGCTCGGCCGTCTCACAGGGTCATTGCTGGCCGGCCGTCTGCTTGACCGTTTGCCGGGCCATCGTGTCATCGCGGCGGGTCTGGCCGGCGCTGCTGTGTTGATGGCGCTTGTGCCGTTTGTGCCTGCGCTGGCGCTGCTCGTCGGGGTATTCTTCCTGCTCGGCATCGCCCAAAACCTGAATGACGTGGGCGGCAACACATTGGTGGTGTGGGCGCACGGCGGCGCAAACGTTGGCCCATTCATGAACGGGTTGCATCTCGCGTTTGGCGTGGGCGCATTTCTCGCGCCGCTGCTGGTGGCGCGCTCGTTGGCTGCCACGGGCAACGCCAGCCCCGCATTCTGGGTCGTCGCCGCCAGCATGATCCCGCTCATGATCTGGCTGCTGCGCATCCCCAGCCCAAGCCCGTTGCGCCAGAGCACCGTAGCCGACGAATCTTCTGCTGCAACGACCGGCGGGCCGGCCATTGCCCTGGTGTGCATCTTCTTCTTTCTTGTTGTCGGGGCCGAGGTGGCCATGTCGGGCTGGGTATTCAACTACGGCACGGCCTCCGGCATGCCGCGCGACACCGCTGCGGCGCTGGCATCCGTCTTCTGGGGCGCGTACATCTTCAACCGCCTGTTGGCCATCCCGGTGTCCATCCGTGTGCAGCCGCAGCACATGTTGGTCGTCAACCTGATCGGCGCCATCGTCAGCGCGATTGCATTTGCGTTTGGGCATGTGTGGCCGCCGGGCGCATGGCTGGGCGCGGGTGGAATCGGCTTCTTCGTCGCGTCCACCTTTCCCACCATGCTCACCTGGCTGGGCGCGCGCATCAACGTCACTGGCCGGGTCAATGGCTTCTTGTTTGCATCTGCCAACGTCGGCGCGATGACCTTTCCATTTCTCATCGGCCAACTGTTCGAGCCGATTGGCCCGCAGTCGCTGGCGTTTGCTGCCTTGGCCAGCCTGACCGCCGCAGCCGTCATGTTCTCCCTCATCAGCGCTGCGTTCAAGCACCACACGCAATTGACTTCACCATGACTACTCCCGCCGCTGCCACGTCTCTTGCGGATGCTGACCAGCAATCTGCCGCCCGCTCATGGCGTCTTGCCCAAACCATCAGCTACTTCGCTGCGTTCATCGCGCTCGGCCTCAGCACAGCCTCGATGGGCCCAACGCTGTCCGGCCTGGCCGCGCACACCCAATCCAGCCTGAGCGCCGTGAGCATCCTGTTCACGGTGCGCTCGCTGGGATATTTGATCGGGTCGTTGCTCGGCGGGCGCTTGTATGACCGGGTGAAGGGCCACCCGGTCATGGCCGTGTCGTTCGTGCTGATGGCCGCCATGTTCTTCGTCGCGCCGCTGGCGTCGCAGTTGTGGCTGTTGGTGGCGATCATGCTGCTGCTCAGCGTGGCCGACGGCGCGGTGGACGTGGGCTGTAACACCCTGCTGGTGTGGCTGCACGGCGGCAAGGTCGGCCCGTTCATGAATGCGCTGCACTTCTTCTTCGGCGTCGGTGCGTTCATCGCCCCGATCTTTGTGGCGCAGGCCATTGTGTTGACCGGTGACTTCAACGCGGCCTATTGGTTGATCGCCGTGCTGGTCATCCCGTTGGCGGTGCTGATGTTTTGGTTGCCTAGCCCGGCCCACCCGGCCCCGG
>Ga0224722_1000256_pt1 | contig 31151 bp, 39 predicted proteins | sample Balambano_FR1_Me_FD_161646 | JGI IMG/M metagenome (GOLD analysis project Ga0224722, IMG submission 161646) | Freshwater sediment microbial communities from Lake Towuti, South Sulawesi, Indonesia - Balambano_FR1_MetaG | ecosystem: Environmental > Aquatic > Freshwater > Lake > Sediment | place... | reverse complement strand
TTCCATGACCGTCTTCTGATATTTGACTACGCCCCTTTTTTTTCATATTTTCACCTCTTTGGCAACCATTATTGAGAATGGTGCAAGATCTCAGTTAAAATAATTCAATTTGAACTAGAATTGTAAACTATTTAAATAATGATGAAGTGGCATTGCAGAATTGGGAGATGATTTTGGACGTGGGAACAGCGTTCCCACGTCCAAAATCATCCTTAAGATTAGAAACACCGATGAAGTCACGAGCAGTGAGGGTATCAGCCGAGACATTTTGCAACGTTACGATCTGTGAACACATCGTTCTCAGGAATAGACAAGAGATTTGTTGTGCAGCCAAAGTTTGAGCAGCAATTCTATGTGAATTTTACAGCTAAGCTGCTCAAATTCCTGGCTGCTTTAAAGCAGCCAGGAATTTGGGTATTTACTCTCTCTGTCGATTTATGCGAAGTTTCGTAATTCTGTCTTTTCCAATTAGTTATAGCTTTACGCACACGGATTAAGACGTTTTTTGTGAGAGTGCCCCGCTGCGCGGGGCACTCTCACAAAAAACGTCTTAATCTAAGCGCGTAGCGCTATAACCTCTAAATAAGTACCCAATCCTTCAGGTTGAAATTTGGTTGAGCGGGCTTTGTTCGCTTGATTGAGGAAGGAAGGAAGCGCGATCGCTCCTCCATTAACATCAGTGAGTTGCACTTGAGAGATTGATGTGAGTTCCTTAGATAAAGTAGAAATATGAATGTTAGCCATTGGTGATTATCTCCATTGTTGTTGATAAAAATCCTATCCGATGTAGAAACGAGTACAATTAAGAATTTCTCCACCCCGAGATTTTGAATTGGTTGTACCCGTTGAAATCGATGTTGTTGCTGTAATCGTTACATTACCGCCATTACCTCCACCTCGAATCAAGCTCAACGGCTCGAAAACCAGTTGCATTGTCATTTCTCTGCCTTGGACGTGGCTAAGACCAGCATTGTCACCAAATCTCTTACCTGGTAAGTTACCAATATCAATGGTGCTCATGAAATTACCTCGCTTGTTTGAATCAGAAATCTGGTACAGGCATTAGCCGTAACGCATTGCTTTCCAGATTGTGTAGATACTGTTTTGTGGATCAAGGGGGCAATTGGCAACGGATGTAGCGAATAAAAATCCGTTGCCAATGATCAGGCGGGTTGTGCTCCACTGCGCTCCAACGGTTTCAGCGCTTTAAGTTGGTCAAAGGTATGCCGTTGTGCTCCACCTCTGACAGCAACCAGTTCCGTTTCAGTCAGTTCATCAGAGTTTTGCAGTTCTGCGACTTTTACAGGTTGTGGTATGCCGATTTGATAGAGCAGGTCAGATGGATTGTAACTGTCTGTAATCACTTGTGGACACCGCATACAAGCCGCTTTTCCTTCCTGTTGCCACCAGCGGCAGTCCCGACGGATGGAACAGGCAGGTAGTTCCTCGACAACACCAGGCAACTCTTCCACGATTTGTTTTGCCAATCGACAATTTGCACCGTCGAAATGCAAACATTTTTTAGTGGCACAGAGGGTTGCCATCCGAAAAATTTCAGTGGGTGTGACTGGATGCGATCGCCTGACCAATTCATCAGTCAGAGGTTCTGTTCGTTCCAGATAAGTAATCCGAGGCGCTTCTACGGTTCCGCCGACGATGCCAAACACAACCCTATTGGGCGAGTCAGCTTGGGCGCTGGGGCAAAGTGTAACCTTTTTCGTTTGGATTTGCATGATTGATTCTTCCCATGTTCTGGCTGATTGACCAATCGCTTGCCTGGAATTGAAACCATCAGCGAATTAGTTTCCTGGCTTCGTGCTGATGTCCGGTTTTAAGACAATTCCAGTGGTGCGGAGACCGCTTACAATTGTCTTCGATCCTCCAATCACTGCTTCAGATACTTCTGCATTGAGAACGTGAGGTCGCCGTGCAATTGCGTTGGAAATCGAATCATCGATCAAATCAGTCAGGTTAATTTTCTGGTTGCTGTTCATTGGTTGTTCTCCTTTGATTTGTTGGCTCGTTGTTGACTCGTTACCAGAGCTTCCAGCTTGGTAACGCTACTCTGGAGAAGCTCTCCAGCTTCCCCCTATCGGCTCTTGTAGCCAAGCTGGAGCTTGGGAAACTGCACTCCCAAGCTGGAGCTTGGGAGCGAGAATGCTAAAGGTTGAGACGTAAAGATAGCGAAACTTCTGCCAGTGAATATTAGTCAAACTTCCGTTTGGAACCGAAATTCAGAAAATCATAAATCTCTCGATTGACGATTGGTTCCTTGCCATTGTTTTGCCCACCTTTCACAGAACCAATCTCTTCTAATTCGTCAAGAATATTCCCCTGAACTTTCAAATCTGACACAGTAATTCTAGTCATCATTTTTCTCCTTTTTAGTGTGAAGATAAACTGAGTTTTTATCAGGAGATATAGGTTCTAAATCAATCGATTTCATTCAATGAGTTCTTTAATAAGGTGGGCACTGCCCACCCTACTAAATGCTACTGAATGCAAATTTACCTAGTTTTTAGGGAACCTCCACAATTCAGCAGAACCATCGCTTTTCATGATTAGGACTTGGTTACCTGGAAGAGGCCAAACAGTTTGTGGTACTGACGCGCCGCCAGAAATTGATTTCTGGGTTTCAAGAGCGATCGAAGAATTGAGTTCATTCAGCTTGATATTTGACATTTTGATTCTCCAACATTGGTAAGGGATTGATTGAGCAGTAATTTGTTTTGCTCTATTGATATATTCACTTATCAAACTAAAGAATTCAATATCCACATCAGACTAGAAAAGACAAAATTCTTGCAATAATTACTCATGTTAGTAATCACGAATAAGCCATAAAGAGTCAGGTGTTTATGAACATCATTTACATTTCAAAGGGCTTGAATATTCAAATTCAATTGTCTTATTCAGCTATTTTGAGGACATAATTCAATAAATAAAGTCCATAATTGCGATCGTTTTTGTGCTGGTTGCTAGCTCAAGTCTGCAAAGTCTCATGACTTCATTGCTAACTCGAGCGAAATCGTATGGACGAACGTCTGCTATTCCCCGCATTCGAGAGGCGATCGAGTGTATCCTATTTGTAGTTGGTGCGGGCTGCGCCCGCACCAACTACAAAACTGGGTTTTAGAAGATTGCAAAACTGAAATACACTCCGGCGATCGACATATGGCAATGATTAACCTGGCAATCATAAAAAGGGTGGGTTGTGCCGCACAACCCACCTCTTGGTTTTTTACGCTCTGTCAATGATTGCTGGGTTGATAAATTGGCAGGAGAATACTTTGGAGGGTTTAGTAAGTTTATAGAGCGATCGCCCTCTCACTAAACATTATCTTAGATCTTGCACCATTGGTAGGAGCGCTTAGCGCTCCTACCAATGGTGCGGGTTTCAGCGGCGCACCGCGCCGCTGAAACCCGCTTAATGAGAAAGGTGCAAGATCTGAGTTATCAAAATTATGTTTAATTAGAACTGATTTGTTCTAGAAAAAGGTGTAAATTGCGAATAATTAGCGGTTTTAACTGGATAGCTAAATCAAGATTGGTTCTGAGTTGATTGATTTCAATTTCTGCTCCATACCCATGCCGCACAAAGTGCCGAAACCCTCGCAAGCGGTTGAGTATATCGAAGGTTTCTTCAGATAGGAAGGCGGGTCGAATGCCCTGTACAGGTTGACTGAGTCGCAGCAGCAGGGTGCGGTGCCATTCACTCCCTGCTCCAATCCGATTCTCAAAAGCATGAGCAACTAATTTGAGGAGATCTTCAACCGCACAATACAAGTTATGAACCTGGTAAGCCATACTGTCGAGTTGAGCAGGTGTATCTAAGCCCAGAGCCAAACGATCGTCCAATCGCTGATAGACCCGCTCAATCAAGCGAAGCTGGGCTGTTAGCTCGGCTGTTAATCCGGCGACTTGTTCCCGTTCCATGCGATTCCTATCAGGCGAATTTTATCAGCGAAATGACATTGATCTAAGGGAACCAGATCAACCTCTCGATTGAGATGCAATGATAAGTAGCCAATCAGACCAAACGGGTCTCCCTGCTGCAAGCTTTCAACCGCTAGATCAAGATCTGAATGGGGTGAAAATCGACCTGGTTGGGTGATTGAACCAAAAACGTAACCCCGCTCAATTCCAAATTGGATTGCATGGTGTTGCAACCACATCAACGCCGATTGCAAAAGCTGTTGGCGATCACGTTCTGACTGTTGTCGCAGTCGAGTCAGTTTCTCATCCAACAAAGGAGTGGGGAAGGGAGTCTTTATTATCTCCTTTGCCATTCTCGCAGCATCGGTTTCTTCTGGAATGCTGGACTGCATAACTAAATCCTGTATTTTGGGCGACAGGTTTACAACATGACTATCCCTGACTATTTTAGCTCTAATTGCCTAAATCTGCGATTTTTGCAAATTGCTGTCAGCCATTCTCATTACAATAACTACCTATCCATAACGTGAGTAACGGTTAAGCTGGGAGTCCAGTCGTTCGTGTGCGTCGCGCACCTAGAACCAGGCTTCAGCTAACCATAATTCACGTTAAAATAAATGCAGCGGTTAGGCAACTTGAATCAAAGGGAGCAATTGGAGCGAACACGACCTGGAGTGAAGTTAACGCCATGACACAGGCACTTAAAAAACCAAGATCATCAGAAGACAAAGTAGCCATCTACCACGATCGCACCTGGGAACAATTCAAATCTATTCAAACAGGTTTGGCAGGACATCCAGGTGTGCGGTTGAGCTTTTATGAAGGAATGGTTGAAATATTGATGCCAGGGCAACCGCATGAAATTTTCAAAAAAGTGATCGCTGCTCTCCTTGAAACCTGCTTTTTTGAGTGGAATATTCGGATCATTCCGACTGGCCCTGTCACCCAAGAACAGCAAGGAATGGCTTCCGTTCAGGCAGATGAATCTTACTGCTTTGGGCAAGCTAAACCCATTCCAGACCTTGCCATTGAAGTTATCTTCACCAGCGGTTCTGCCACAAAGTTAAAGCGTTATCGAGCGTTAGGAGTACCGGAAGTTTGGTTTTGGGAGGATGGACTTCTGACCCTGCATCGTTTGGGAGAAACTGGATACACTCAGATTGACAGCAGCCAAATTCCTGAATTAGCAAATTTAGACATTGAGCTACTTTCTCGCTGTGTTTTAATTGGTGAAACAGATTGGCTAGAAGCGATGCGATCGTTTAAGAATGCGATCGCAAGAGGCTAGGGTCTACTTTAATACTGATTTAAAGAAAACCAAACCCAGATAGTTTTGGGAAACCTGTCCGACGGGCAGGTTTCCCAAAACTATCTGCCGGGTTTTCAATTTAAATTGGTATAAAAGTTGGTTTTTCGTGTGCGTCGCGCACGAAAAACAACCCTTTCAAGTAGTCAAAGATCTGGAAAGCTGAAGGACTAAGCTGTTTTCAAAATGGTGGGTCCCTTTGGCTGATCGGGCACTGCTGCATCTTCAACTGTAACGATCGCCTCTTTCACCCAGGGTCGCTCTTGATAAACAGGGGGCATCAGCAGCGAATCCACAGCCTGTCCTTGGGCATTGGCCTGAAATTGTCCACAGGGAATGGTCTTGCCATTGCGAAGGGCCCAGAGGGCATATACTTTACCCTGAGGTAGTGGCGGCAAATTCTCAAAGGTAATTAGTGCTTCCAGGGTTTTGGGATTGACGATCATGCGACCCAGAGCGAGTTTTGCAGATTCCGTGCCCTTAAAGGAATAGAACAAGGCGTTGGGGGCCAGCACAGCCAATTCCGGGGTTTGAAGCATATCTCGTTGGGCAACCCGTAACCGATAATTGTCAATTCCTAAACCCAGCACCAATAAGGCAGCGGCAGCAGTCACGATTCCTAACCAGGGTGAAATTTCTCTGGGAGTAGGACGAAACTGCGATGACGTATTCAGGGCATAGGCGGCAGAAAGAACTTTAGCCTGAAGATGGGGCGGCGGCGTTTCTAAAGGTAATGTCTCTACATATAGCATTGCTGTTTTTCGTAAACGGCGCATTTCTGCGGCAAACTCAGGTTCGCTGGATAGAAGTTGCTCCACGCGATCGGCTTCCTCGTTTGAGATCTCACCCAACCAATAATCGGCAGCTAGTTCGTCCCACGGATCTGAAGAAGTAGTCATGGCAACAAAGGATTTACGACGACAACAGTTTTACGGACAAAAGGACAACAAGAATTGTTAATCAGCGCAATCCCCTAACGCGGTTTTTAGCTTAGCCAGTCCTTGTCGTGCTCTATACTTCACGGTGCCTAACGGTGCAGTCAAGTGTTGAGCAATCTCGGATTGGCTGAATCCCTGGTAATAAGCAAGTTCCAACACCTGTCGTTGTTCTGGAACTAGGTCTTGCAAGGCTGCGATCGCCCGTTGCACACATTCATCCAACGAAATTTGTTCAACTGGAGAAGGCGTAGACGATTGCGATTCAGCGTGCAGCCGCCAACGGCTTAGAAGCCGCACGCGACTGCTCCGGGAGCGGAGACGATCTAAGGAACGCGATCGAGTTAATATCGTTAAAAAACGCATCAACGATCCGCGTTTGGGATCATATTTACTATCTTGACAGAGCGACAAAAAGATTTCTTGAGTCAAATCTTCTGTCTCCTGGTGATTCTTTAAATGATGCAGAGCGATCGAAAAGACGAGTTTGGAGTAACGTTCGTAGATTACCGATAAAGCATGAGTCTGTCCTGCTTGTAGAGCGAGAAACAACTCAACATCAGATTGGGGGGTATTGTGTGTTGTTGGAAAAGTACCCAGATTTTGCTCCATCTTCTCGAAGAACTATACATCTATAGCTGTTGCTAGCGCGGTCAGGACAGGGACACTTTAAGAGGTCGCGCTGCGACCTCTTAAAGTGTTTGTAGGCATACTATCTACCATTGGTCTCAATTTAGGAATGACTGAAACTAAGAAAACGTAGTTTTCTTGCCTGCTGCTTGAAGTGTGATGAGCGCGTAGCACCTACCACAGTCCATTGAAGACTCATATGAAACAAAATAAATCCATATAGAAGATTACCTTATACAAGATCTGCAAATCTTTAACATTTGTAAAAAACCGTCTAACGTAGAAACAGGAAGTTGCGGTCTTAACTCCCACCAGTAGAATTGCAGGCGTTGCTGATTTTAAGGATGCTTTTGGACGTGAAACCTAAGGTTTCACGTCCAAAAGCATTTCTCTATTAAGCAATGCTGAATTGCAGGCACAGGGTCAAAAGTGGTAGAGCTATATCTACATACCAAAAGAGCCAGCGTTGCTTTGGGCAACGCTGGAGTTATGTCAAGCAATTGCAATTTTTAGTGGGCTTTCTAAAACTTCAGCAAATCCCGTGTCAAGTTATGAAACACCGTGGCTGGAAAACCCTACTTGACTTGAGCAGCAATGTCTTTGTCCAGGTCATGCTCACGGGCATCATCGAAGCGCTCAGACAGTTTGTCTAAGTTTTGTTCACGGGCTTCATCAAAGCGCTCAGACAGTTTATCTAAGTTCTGCTCACGGGCTTCATCGAAACGCTCGGACAGTTTGTCTAAGTTCTGCTCACGAGCTTCATCGAAGCGCTCAGACAGTTTGTCCAAGTTTTGTTCACGGGCATCATCGAATCTTTCGCTCAGTTTGTCCAGGTTCTGCTCACGGGCTTCATCGAAGCGCTCAGACAGTTTGTCTAAGTTTTGCTCACGGGCTTCATCGAAACGCTCACTCAATGCAGCAGCGGGAGAAGCAGCGATCGCAGACAAGGCAAGAACGGAGAGAATAGCGTTGAAGAATTTCATGTTCGTGACTCCTGAAATGTAATTTTGTGGACGTGTGAAGAACAGTGTGAATAGCGTTATGTGAGTCAGCAGCGAAGTATCAACTTGTTTGAACCTCATTGCTTGGTTTGAATCTGTCGTTCACTGTTCTATTTATAAAGTTTGAATAGGGAGAAGTCGATGTAGAAAAGTTGAGGTTTTACAGGCAAATTCTTCGACTTAACTTTTCCTACGATTACTCAACTCCAGCAGCAAAACCAATCAACTCTGACTTCTACATGGAAAATGCCAGAATATGCAGGGACATAACCATTCCTGGCATTCATTACTTACTGTCAAAGTCGTACTCTCGGATGCTATCAGAGTGGGAGGTAAGCTTAAAGTGTGCGTACTCATGAATAACCGGGTTGGAGTCAGCTAGAGCAATCATTAGGGATGGAGCGATCGCAGACAAAGCTAGAACAGAGAGAATAGCGTGAATTAGGCGGTTCATGGTGGATGCCTCCTACTGGAGAGTGCAGAACGCTTAGAGTTGCAGTGATATCGTTCGCTTGATTACTAGAATGCTGGGTGAGGCTGAAATCGCTGTGATATTAATCTGAAGAGAATCTAAGGTTTTCCTGAGAAACCTGAGAAGTAGCTAGAGGAAATCATAGCGCTACACACACCTTAAGACACATTTTGGCCCCTCGTTACCAAGCTCCAGTTTGGTAATGCAGTCCTGGAAGCTCCAGCTTCCCTAGTACGCTGAGGCGGAAATCTACCGTCTATTTTGTGGGTGGGGTGCTTCGCACCCCACCCACAAAATAGACGGCGAACTTAAGCCGCAGACTACTAGTACTGGGGAAGGCTAGAGTTGTCCCCAAAGCGGTTCTCAACTAGAGGGTGGTTTGAAACCCTTGATACATCCAGACTATTTTTAATTCACATAAGGCGCAGAAAACAAGTGCATTCATCTGGCTACAAAATATTTTGCAATATTTCTTTACATTGTGTTACATTTATTTTAAGGATAAAAAACTTAAGGAGAAAATTGACATGATATCTCGCGGTTATACAGTCGAGGATGGTGGACGCTTAAACAATTATGCCCTCGAACCCAAAGTTTACGTGGATGAGACTCAGCGCGTGGGTTTTACTGAATATGCTGAGAAGTTAAACGGTCGCCTGGCCATGATTGGCTTTGTTTCTCTCCTAGCTCTAGAAGTCGCAACTGGACATGGACTGATTGGCTGGTTGCAGAGCTTGTAAGCAAATCTGGCAGAAGATAGTTCCCTGTTGATAGCGGAGAGGGTAGAACCTTCAGGTTCTACCCTCTTTCATCGTGTTGCTCCCCTACTTCCACGGTTCACCTTAATGCGAGTTTGATCATCGCCGTTTGAGGGTTGTGGCGCGACGTGCCACAACCCTCAAACCACGGTTTTTGATTGGGGCGGGCTGCGCCCGCCCTAGTCAAAAACTGCTCGTCGATCTCACCCTTGTACTTCTGTGGTTCCCCACCTGCTGTTATACCAATTCTCTAAAAACCCACTACAGATAATTTTTTGAAACTCGCTCCCAGGGCGAGTTTCAAAAAATTATCTGGTTCTAGTTTTCTTAAAATTGGTCTTACATCACACGCATCTCAAGATGAGTGTGACTCAAGATAGAGCAACGAAGAGGGAGTATTGGGTTCAGGAGAATTCGATCGCTGCTGCATGAATAGGAAAATGCTGGTCAGGATGACTCCAGCTAACAGTCCGAGAATGAAGCCGAGCCAGAAGTTGGATTTGCTACCCGCAGCCGTAGGTGAGGTGGTTGCTGGAGTGGAAGCGGCAGTTGCTACAGGCGGCGGCACATCAGGTTCAATCCGGGTAGCCACGGGCAGTCCGGCATCGGCAGTGGGTGCAGGAGCAGTGGGGATAGGAGTTGAGGAAGCGGAGGGAGAAGGCGTGGGGGGTTGCGGAACGGCGGGCACAGGAGACACAGTGGGGACAGTAGATGAAGTGGGAATAGTAGATACAGTAGAGGTAGTAGAGGCACTGGATGCAGTGTTGAAGGCATTGGTAACGGCAAGAGCGAGAGCATCCAACCCGTCCTGATGAATGAAGTAGACGAGGTGGTTACAGGCGACGGGGGTTTTGATGGGCTGGGGCGATCGCGCCTGACTGACATTCTCAATGCTCTTAACCGTGACAGCGATATCGTTGGGTTGATCGGGCAGGAACGGCAATTCGACCACGCGATCGAACACTTTGCCCATCAATCGTTGAATCGGACTGGTGGTTTGTCCGGGAGCGGGTAAGGCTTCGGGGCGCAGGGAGGTATTGCCCGCCAAAATCGTGTAGGGAATACCAGGATCGGGGCTGGTAGCTAACGCCTTTTGGAATTCTGAGTCAGCCTTCATCTGATCCAGAGAAATATCAATGTCTTCAATCTTTTTGGCGGCGGTGCCTGCCAGTTTGAGCAGAGCCGCGATCGCGGGCATGGGTAAGGCAATGGCAGCGAGACTGTTGAGTCCGATCGCTAATAGGGGAGTGACCATCTCTTGCACATTCGGCCAGGGAGAGCCACCGTTGGGCGTGCCCAGCATAATCAGGTGGCTGACCATCTGATTACCGCCTTCCCGTTCAATAAACCAGCGGGAAACCAGTCCACCCATTGAATGGGCGACAATGTGCAGGGTTTTGCCGTGACCTGCTGTCAAGCCCACGGCTTCCAGACGTTGTTTTAATAGGCGGGCATTGTCTTCAATGGACGTGTTCAGGTTCTCATAATCAAAACCCAACACCAAATCATACATTTGAGCAATGGATTTGATCTGTCCGTCCATCTTCACCTTGGCATGTTGTACACAGGGAGTCATGCTATAGGTGTCACCAATGATGCCATGAATAAATACGACGATTTTTTGAGCATCTGCCACTTTCACTTGCACATTGGCAGGATTAGCATCGTAATCGTCTGGCGCGATATCGCGATCGCCCGGTATCGTCACCGCTGATAACAAGGGATAGGGGAATTCAATATTGATAATTTGATTTGTCACCTGGCTGAGCTTTTGTGTTAACACTTTCTGGAAAAAGATGCGAATGGAACCACCCAGGCTGCGTTCTCCAGAACTGACGGGTTCAGGCAGGCGATCGATCGTAATTTCGGTTTGATTTCCCTTGGCAACTCCCACTCCTAACGGCAGATAGAATTCACCATCATACGCTACAGGTAAAATTGTTTCATTTTCTGATAACACTGCATCAACGGTGAGTTTTAGCGGTTGTGTAGACGTAACCGACTGATAACTTTGAGCATCTGTTGTTTTTAACTCCAGAGCGCTCAATCCCGGATCGGTGCCGCGACTGGTGGTGAACTGGAACGGTTGTACGAACGTGGCATCGGTTCGCAATACGGGTGGTGTAATCAGGTTTCCCAAGTCACGAGTCGCTTGATTGACGGTAGTCAAACTAGCCTGTGCGTATAATAACCCTGGATGGGGAGCCAGCGTTACTCCGGCTCCTAAATTTGTGCTATCAGTGGAGGAAAGTTGGGTTGCTGGTTGCGGACGAACCGTTGTCATCGTCACTTGACTCGTCACCCAACCGGATTGGGCTTCGGCTTTGCGAACTCGAATATCGCGATCGATCGTGCGGGGAGTCTCCAAGCTATCTTGCCGGAGTGCCAACGCATCAAACTCCTCAGTGCTGACAATCAGCTTCAAAATATCCTTGTACTCTGTGACTCCCATCCGCCACAAGGGATTGGGCACACTAACATACAGCGGTTCACCTCCCAGAACAAAAACTTCTTGACCCGGATTGAGCCAGATGCCGCCCGCTTCAATCAAACAATCCACAGCAAACAGATCGGTTAAATCAAACAGGGCACAATACAGCCGTTTGTCGCTTGTGTTGACCAACTTGGCGCGGAAACTGGGTTCCTGCCATTGGCCAAAACTATCCTGTTGATATTCCAGGCGAATCTGAGCCGCTTTGATTGCTTCACCGCTGTTGCCTTGAAACAATTGCAGTTGCACTGCATTAGCTGCGATCGGGCCGCTGGCTGGACTGCTCAATTCCACGATCGCACTCCACCGAGCAATATGTTCTAGTCGCTGCGCCAAAAGTGCTGCACTCTCTGGCGTATACCCTGGAATTTGAGCAATCAGGGGGCGATCGTCCGTTGGTCGAGCGACGATGTATTCCCCATTGCGGGCTAGCACGCGAAATTCTACGGCTGTTGCCTCAGTCGCTTCTTGCACATATAAAGATGACTGCTCTCCAGGCATATCCAGGCGAGTGTCTCGCAGGGCTTGCCGTACCAATTGCACACCATCGGCATCGCCTTCTAAGCGCACACCCATTGGCGGCACAGGCAGACGAGTGATTACGGATTTGAATACTGTATTAGGATCAGGGTTCGTTAAGCCGTTAATTTGAATCTGGCTGAGTTGGGGCAGAACTTGGGTGACAATGGCAGTGGCGATCGCTCCTTCTTGTCGTTCTAATTGTTCTGCTGATGTTTCAAATGAGAACAAGGCTAATTCTGTTGTCTGATTGGTTTGGGGATTGGGAATACCATGTACCGCGCCGCCATCCATGATCCAACCATATTGGGGATGGTGCCGCACCGTAAAGTAGGGCACCTGCTGAATCTCCGCTCCTCCCAAAAAGGCTAAATCTAAATCATCTGGAACGATCGCTTCTAATTGAGGATGCTGATCCGCGACCTTGGTTTGCACCAAAGCACTGGCCCGTTCAAACAAATCCCGATAGGACAAATTGCCATTGGTAGTCTTTAAGGTTTCGCCCAAATAATAGGAGAACGCGCCGCGCCGCTGTCCGCCGCCGTTATATTCTTTGGCGGTTTGACTGTTGCGGCAGGCAGCCAGTAACACATGTCGTCCGCGTGGCAACTGCCAGCCCGATGGCCGGGCTTCTGGATCGCGAGTATTAGGAGCCATCGCCTCCACTTCGTCCGGCGATACCAGATAGCTCTCAATGGGACGCACTCGCAGATCTGGCTCTAATCTTCGTTCGGCCACCTCCTGAAACAGATTACGAGTGCCCGATCCGGAATGGCAGCAGTCCATAATCACGGCAATGTGGGGATTTTTCTCCGCCACTTCCGCCACCAGTTTAGCCAGTTCCTTATCTGCCAACGCCTTGCCGCCTTCAACCCGGGCATCGTAACAGACCAGCGTTTCATTCATGCGATCGGGTTCTATGGCCCAAAATTCTGGCGGAGCCATCTCTTGAGAGCCATGACCCGCATAGTAGAACAGGGCGGTATCTCCTTCTCCAGCTTGGCGCAGATGCGTTCTAAACCCATCGACAATGCCCTGATACGTCGATTGCTCATTTTTGAGGGTTTTAATCTGACAATTTGCCACTCGTTCGCGCAAGCACGTTTCGATCGCCTCGATATCATTAATACACCCTGCTAAAGGCGCAATGCCAGGGGGATAGTGATCAATACCGACGAGCAGCGCGTAGATGTTGCCAGCCATAAGCACTTTGGGGAATGAGGGATAAAGCAGAAGGATCTGGATGATAGACAAAACTTAGCAGCGATCGCGCCATCCATCAAGCAGTTACCCACAATTCTTCTCGATTCGCCTCACCAAGGGATACATATAGCAATTTTCAACTGAATAAAGTACAAGTTGTTTTGGCGTTGCTTAATAAAGGGATGATTTTGAACGTGAAACCTGCGGTTTCACGTTCAAAATCATCCATCAAATCAGCAACACAGTTGTTTTTGTGAGAGTCCCGCGGCGCGGGACTCTCACAAAAACAACTGTAATTTACTAGAGCGCGAAGCGCTATAAAACCTGCTACCTACCTCGTATTTAACGTGAGTCATCAATGAGGCGGTGGGGATATTGCACACCCCCACCGCCTGCGGCTCCTCCCCTTGACAAGGGGAGGTTGGGAGGGGTGCTGTAGCTTCAGAACACATATTTGCATGAAAGCCCCCGCGCAGCGAGGGTTTTCACACCCATATCTCTTAACACAGGTACAACATCTATCGACAACGTCCTTTGCTCTGCAATCGCCAGGCAGAGAGTGCAGGGTCAGTACTATCACAAGCGTCAAAGACCAACTTGCCAATATTGCCTGCACCCCGAGAACCATGAGTAGCATTAGGAAATTGCAGATTCTGCCCAAATGAAGACGAACCTTGCACCTTAGTCACCCCATCGATGTATCCCCAACTGGTGACACCAACCACAACATTGCGATTATTAGAGTTACCATAGTCTGCTCCTGTAGCGCTAATACCCAGGTTGACCAGCCAGGGACCACCGCTTGAACCACCCGTCATAGCCGAACCTAACCAGGTATTCTTGAGGTTTCCACTCAGGTAATAACCACCGTAGGCCGTGTTAATTTGCATCTTTCCACCTGAGTCATGAGAACCAGGATAGCCAAGTTGCGTCAGAGCCACAAAGGGCTTGTTACCAAACACACTCTGGAAGGAACTAGCAGGGGTAGCGAAGCCAAAATTATTCCAACCATATCCATAATAGCCGGCTCGATCACCAGCCTGTTGTCCTGCGCTGTTATTGCCCAAAGCAACCAGGGCAATATCGTTATTACAAACCACGCCTCGGGTGGAGCAGGTATCTGTGCCATTGAAATAGACCGTTGGAATGAGAAACTGTGTGCTCTCAAAGAAACCGTAAGGTTGACTGAGATTATCTTGGGCAGGAACAAATCTCACCTTTCTGGCAAATCCGTTAGCCCCCTGTCCATACCTGTGGACGCAATGCGCGGCTGTTAGCAACAAACTTCTGCCAATCATGGAAGCTGAGCAGATTTCATTGAAAGTAGTTCCTCCAAAAGCCATGTACAACTTACCAGTCATGCGATAAGGCTCTGCCTGGGCTGGATTGGTTGTTCCTCCCAAGACGCGAGACCCTGTGAATGAGACTTGAGCCGTGCCAGTGGCTCTTGGGGGTTGCGATCGCGTGTTGGCAGCAGGAGCAACTCCAGGCTCACCTGTGAACTCATGAGTTGCAGCAGACGTATCGGATTGGGGCAGGTTCGACAGTATAGGGAGGCGAGTTTGCATTTGGTTTTCTGATGCCATGCTAAATCGCTGGTTGGCATACTGGCGATTCACTTCATCCGATGAAACCGTTCCCAAAGTCCTGCCTGAATCTATTCCAGGCTTGGAGCCACCCCCAGATCCACCACTAGATCCAGATCCTGGTGATGTCGCGCTACCGCCTGGTGAATTTTCTGGAGCAGCAACAGGGGGGGCTAATCTATCCAAACATTCTTGTGCGCCGGTCTGTGGATTAACCCAAAAATTAGCACAAGATTGTGCAGTCCCTCTTAGATGACTAAACACCACAACAAACGCACTAACCAATACCACAGCGGACACGTATCCGATGGCTCTTTTGACATTCTTCATGGGTTCTAAACAAGTAATTAGGGCAGTATAAACAGTTGCGGAGGCATAAGAGCATTGAATCAACAATACGACCAGCACTCTTCAATCCGCTCTTTGAACAGCAGAAAAGAATGCTAAGCGCAGAGGATTCAATGCTTAGAACCTACACATCTATCCGAACAAAACTGAACAACCTAATGAGTACGCTCTTTGGCAAGGTAAGAAATCGCTGAAGAAACCGCGTGGCTCCTCAGATTTTCCACAAGCCTGCGGCAAACAACCTGGATGATACATCCTCAGCTTCTAGAGATCGTTTAACACCTGACCTACTAGTAGCTACACTGAAAAAACCGTTCCATTATATACATTAGTGCTCTGAGAAGGAAAAAGCAAGTGATGAACCCCAGCAATTCTCATTTTAGTTTGGGGGCGCCCGCCGAAGGCGAGCGCTCCCAAACTAAACCTGGGTTTTCCGCCCCTAGTGGTCTGTCAATTTTTATTTGACGGGGAACCCGTCAAATAAAAATTGAATTTAAGGAATTTTTGACGGGTTGCAACCCGTCAAAAATTCCTTGACAGACTACTAGCAGGGGCGGAAAACCCAGGTTCTATTTCAAAATAAGAATTTCTGGACGAACTCTATTCTTCTTCAAAGCATTGAGGCCATAGCCATAAAATTCTTTAATCTCAGTTTAGAACATATCTTCTGACCCGTGATGCTACCAATTAATCAACCATTCGCGTGCTAATCTCGCTTTACAGCTTGATTTACAAAGGTTGATATCCAAGCCAAAATGTGGCTTGTAATGAAGGAAGTAACCTATTATCTTGTTTTTCATTAAGACGTTCTATAAGATAGGTGAAATTTCACTCTCAATCCATATCGGCTGATTCATACAAAACAAGGTGAAAAGCACCGGAGGTCATACTAATGAATACGGCTAACTTTTTTGCAGAATCTCAAGCGCAGTTTAGTGAGGCACAGAAGCAATTTGCCCAAGTTTGGGATGAATCTCAGAAGCAGTTGTTCGAGTCGCAAAAACAGCTATTAAATATTTGGATGAACAGCATTCCCAGCACCTCAACTCAAGGGATGGTTTCCGAGAGTTTCGAGAAAACCCAGAATTTTCAACGGGAAGTGATTAACTCTGCGCTCAATGCTCAGCAGGCGACTGCAAATTTGGCGATCGAAACTCAGAAGAAATTCTGGGACAACTACTTCCAGGTAACCCAAAAGATGATGCAGCAAACCTCTGGTAGCTAGAGCATCATTGTTCTAATAGAAGGGGGCAATGTCCCCCTTCTATTGCTGCCATAATCTGCATCTGATACAAAGTTAAGGGTATTCTCTGGCTAGATTTCATCCGGATTCACGCCCAATTGCCGCAACTGTTCGGCTAACCGTTCGGCTCGCTGGCGTTCAAGCTCTGCTCGTTCAGCCCCAGTGAGAATCACCTGCCCGTCGCGATCGCACCACCGCAGCCAGAGCCGACTGACTTCCTCCTCAAACTGCCCTTCCCACAACCGCAAGCCTAACCCTACTGTCGGTAGCCAAATCCACCCCCCGATTTCGTTGATGCCTGCGGCTGGCGTGATTTCGGGATAACCGTCGGGTGAAATTGACCAGACCCGTAACAGTGCGCCGTTCATCTCATCCTCAGCCTGGATCTGCCGCAATGGGTCAAACACCACATAGTACCGGACTCCAATTTGGGCATACACCTGCTGCTTGACCGTGGTTTTGCCCTTTTGCTGCGATTTTTTGCTGAGTTTCAATTCGTCGCCTTCAGCGTTGGAGACAATTTCGATGCAAACCTCTGGTACTTTGCCAAACTCCCAAACAAAGTAGGAACGGTTTCGCCGTTGAGAGAAATCGTCTGCACATTGTACGCCCAGACTCAAGAGGACATCGGGAACGATCGCATCACCTTTGAGTTTGTAAAACAGCCCTACATTGGCAGCCGCCAGGAACGGGGGTGCGATTGCTTTGGCACTGTAAAGAGGTTCCACCAGTAGCCGTTGCTGCTTTTCTGATTGAAAATTGTCCACGGGGGTATCGTCTTCGATGACGAGATGGCTGATGTCCAGTTCAGTGACAAGTTCTTCTGTGTCTAAGAGTTGAGGAGTCATTGGCAGTAACCGGAACCCAATACTTTATTATCCCTCTCCTGGTTCCCAAGCTCCAGCTTGGGAATCGCCTTGGGGAAGCTCCAGCTTCCCGATTGCCTGGGAAGCTGGAGCTTCCGGAATCGCATTACCAAGCGGGAGCTTGGTAACGAGGGGCAGGGAGGTGGGCGCTGCCCACCCTCCTAGAATATTGTTCTCCTGGTTCCCAAGCTCCAGCTTGGGAATCGCCTTGGGGAAGCTCCAGCTTCCCGATTGCCAGGGAAGCTGGAGCTTCCGGGCTAGCATTACCAAGCGGGAGCTTGGTAACGAGAGGCACCGAGGGGCACGAGGGGCGAGGAATCCTCCAATCTACCGTCATTCAGTGCGGTTTCCCAGCCACTCTGCAATCAAAGGTGGCAGGCTTTTTTGAACTTTGCTGCTGACATACATACCAACATGACCGACGGGAAACGATCGCACGGTATAATCCTCTGTTCCGACATATTTTTCCAAAGCAAGAGAAGAAGCAGGGGTGACCAGATGATCCTTCTCAGCATACAGGTTCAACACGGGAGTGCTGATCTGTCCGAGATCAACCCGTCTGTCACCAACCAAGACTTCTCCTTTAATTAACTTATTGCCCTGATAGAAATCCTTAAGAAACTGACGATAGGTTTCACCTGCCTGATCCGGACTATCGAAAATCCACTTTTCCATCCGCAGGAAGTTCAACAGTTTGTCTTCGTCCTCCAGGATTTCGGGAAAATCCAGATACTTTTGAATTCCTAGTTGCCAGGGCTTCAGCATTAAAAACTCGACGTTAAGATAATCACCAGGCACATTGCCCAGCGCATCGACCATAAGGTCAATGTCTACGGCCTCTGCTCCCAGCGTGCAGCCTCCCTGCATATTGAGCAGAGCGGGAAGTTGAAAATCAACTGGGGTGACCATGACAATCAAGTTTTTCACCTTCTCTGGATAAAGGGCACTATAGCAAAGGCTAAAGGTGCCTCCCTGGCAAATTCCCAGCAGGTTAATTTTGTCTAAACTGTGCTGTTTTCTAATGAAATTAACGCAGTGATTGACATAACCATTGATATAGTCATCCAACGTCAGCCACCGATCGGCGCGACTGGGATAGCCCCAATCGATCAGGTAAATGTCCAGACCCAACTTCAACAAATTGGCTACCAGCGATCGATCGGCTTGTAAATCTACCATAAAAGGACGATTGATCAAGGCATAGACGATCAGAACAGGAATGGGCAAGGACTGTTCTATGACAGGTTGATAGCGATAGAGTGTGAGTTTATCCTCGCGATAGACTGCCTCCTTGGAGGACGCGCCAATTTCAATGTCTTCTTCCCGCAGGCGGCTCCAATGGTTCAACCCCTGGGTGACCTGTTGGGCGATCGCCGTGTATCTTTCAAGGGCACTTTCAAACCGGATGGGCAGTATGGGAAACGGTAGCATGATGATTCTTTCGGTATAATTTGATGCAGCTACACAGGGTGCAGAACCCTTAAGCCTCGTGTGGATCTGAACTGCCCTTCAAGCGTTTCATCTCTTTTCGCAATTCATAAATGCTTTGGTGAACTTCATCAATTTCGCTGCGGGTTGGCAAATTTAGTAAATTCATCCAGTCTTCCAGCAACTCCTGCTGCTGCAACTTGTAGTGGTTCATCGCATTCAAGAATTTGCCTCGAACTTTCAGGTTATCTTCTGAGCAAAAAGCCTGCTCAAAGACCTGATCGACGATGCGGCCCCACAATTGCTCAAGTTGCTGCCAATCTTTGATGGTTTCACCCTTAGCTGCCAACGAGTTCAACTCCTGCATCAGTTGCATCAAGGATTGCATTTGGATCTCAGCCAACACAATTTGATAGTCAACGCTGGTTGGGTAAAGTTGGGCCCAGGCATCAAAAACCTGCATGAACTTGTGGTTAAAGCTCCGGTTAGGGCCCAATAGGGGAACCTGCGATAGAGTCCCCAGGGTTTTCTCATACAGGAGATTCCAGTAGAGATGGTTTAGCTCAATCCAGGGTTTGCCAGCTTTAAGCGCCTCTGCTTGGCTCAGTGACTTGATGGATACCCCCAATGCAGCGACCCAAAGTTGATACAGCTTTTGCATCTCTTGAGCGTTCATTTGCCACAATTCTGCTGCGTCTTGGCTCGTTTTCAGCGTTCCTGTCAAAAATGCTTCAACCTGATTGCTCATCTGCTGCGTGTAGTGCGTGAGAGTGTGTTGCCCATCCTCTCTAGATACAAACAGTTGCAGAAAACCCTGCCAGATATTTTCCATTGGTTGTTCCCTTCCTGAGAAGTTTTGAGGGTGTTTTATGGGCAATGAATGCTGACCGATATGAACTTGCAGATACTCAAAGGTGTTTAATTCTGTAGCCCAGCCTGCCACCTATCCTAATACAATCCCCCTGACAAAATGAAGATTCACCAATAAAGCCATTGTCGATCTCAAACTTGTTTGATAGGCAACTGCATCCCAGTTTTACCTCGGCAAACGTAGCCAGGAGTTAGTGGGGTGCCATGCCCAGTTTCCTATCAGTTTCCTATGTTTCTGCCTTATAGTCTGACATTAGTTAATTATTTTGAACTAATACCAGTATCGCTTTAAAACTTTGACCTCATGGCACGGAATTAACATGTCTTCGCTAGACCGTCCTGGTTTCTGCTCAATTGGCTCGATTGAGCAAAACCAGAGGTTTCTGTTGTGGAGCGCTTTGTGCGTTGCATGGTAGAAGTCTTTGAGGGAAGACATTTTTGTTGCCGAATTGATCGGGAGACAATTGAAGTGAATGTAGCCTGTAATACTCTCTATTAATTTCAGTTCACGTATATGCAGCGATCATTTCTGCTAAGGAATTTTCATGAAAACTAAGATTGCGATCGCGTGTCAGGGCGGCGGTAGCCATGCTGCTTTTACAGGTGGAGCGCTGCAAGCTCTATTTGAAAGCGGTATTCAAGATAAATACAACATCGTTGGACTGAGTGGTACATCAGGTGGAGCGCTCTGTGCCGCATTGGCCTGGTACGCTCTCAAGAAAGGCAAAAGTCCGGTTGAGGGATTGGCTGAATTCTGGAAAGACAATACTGCCCAAACTTATCCAGAACGCATCTTTAATGATGTTGTGATTAGAACCTTGGAATTAACCAGCAAAGGCGTGTTACCCAGCTTCAGTACCAGCCCTGCCTCTCCTACTTCCAAGTTGTGGAAGTCTGTTTCAACTTTGGGGTTGCGGAGTCGATTTACCAACTTTCAGGAATTGCTAGAAACACACATTGATTTTCAGACAACTGCTGATTGGGGCGCACAGACAGAAGCACCCGTTCTCCTGCTAGGGGCAGTGAATATTCTGACTGGAAAATTGTGGATGTTTAACTCTTCGCATGAACCGATTAAGGTAGAACATATTCTAGCTTCCTGCGCGATTCCAAATCTCTTCCCAGCCATTGAAATTGGCAAGGATGCCTATTGGGACGGCATTTTTTCAGATAATCCACCCTTGACTGAACTGATTGACCCTGAAGACATGGGGGCTGAAAATATTCCTGAGGAAATTTGGGTGATTAAGCTCAATCCCACCCGCAGAGACACTATTCCAGTTGCAGTCGATGATATTTTAGATCGCCGCAATGAATTAGAAGGCAATGTTTCATTGTTCCAAAGTCTGCTAAGTATCGAGCGGCTCAACGATCTTTTGCTAAGGGGTGCATTTAAAGAGGAATTTTTGCAGGAAATGGGAATTAAACAACCCGTCAAAATTCCTAAATCTTTTATCGAAAAGCCAGATAAACCTTACTATATTCCTTTCATTGAGATGTCTTCTGATCTACAGAAGATTCTCAACTATGAAAGTAAGCTCGATCGCAATCCTGAACGAATTAGTCGCCTGATTGAGGATGGCAAGAAACAGGCTAGGTTATTTCTAGAAACCAGAGCACAATCAGTGTAGTTTCGCTGTGTTGTCAGGTTCGATTTCAGGTCAATTGTTCCCATCACTTTGCACTAGAAATCTGGATGAAAACCAAAATTGCGATCGCTTGTCAGGGAGGAGGCAGCCACGCTGCCTTCACTGCCGGAGCACTCCAAACTTTAATGGAGAACAACGTCCAAAATGAGTTTGAAATCATGAGTCTCAGTGGGACTTCTGGGGGTGCCCTCTGTGCAGCTCTGGTGTGGTATGCCCTCAAGAAAGGTGACAACCCAGCCGAGAAATTGGCTCAATTTTGGCAGGACAATACTGCCCAGACATACATGGAACGGCTGTTTAATGATTCTGTCATTGGAACGTTGGAATTGACAACTAGAGGGTTGCTGCCACAGTTTAATGTCAGCCCGGCATCGCCCATGCTGGAGTTTTGGAGGTCTCTGACCACCAAAACTCTGGGGTTGCGAAGTCGGTTTACCGATTTTCGAGCATTGTTAGAAACACACTTCAATTTTGCGGAAATCACTGCGTGGGGAATCCAACCTGAACCTCCCATTCTACTTCTGGGTGCTAGCAATATTTTGACGGGTAAATTAACAAGATTTAACTCTTCTCGTGAGCCGCTCATTGTCGAACATCTCCTGGCTTCTTGTGCTATTCCCAACCTGTTTCCAGCCGTTGAAATTGGCAACAATGCCTATTGGGATGGACTATTTGCCGATAATCCACCGCTAGTTAGTGTGACCAATCCTGAGTTTATTGGTTCATCGGCCAACGTTCCCCAGGAAATCTGGATCATTAAGTTGAATCCAACCCGGAGAGATTCGGCTCCAATCACAATCAGCGATATTGTGGATCGCCGTAATGAATTGGAAGGAAACGTTTCTATCTTTCAAAGTCTACGAACAATTGAGCTAATCAACGATTTCCTTTTAGAAGGTGCCTTTGATCAGGAATTTCTGCGGAGGTATCATGTTAAAGAACCCATCAAAATCCCCAAATCTTTCGCTGAAAAAGACAACAAACCTTATTACATTCCCTTCATCGAGATGTCTACTGATTTGCAGAATGTTCTCGACTATGAAAGCAAACTCGATCGCAATCCCAAACTCATTAATCAACTCATTGAGGACGGAAAGCAACAGGCAAAAAAGTTTTTAAAAGTGAGACCAGAAGGCATTTCCAGCTTGAATTAAATTGACAAGCTTTCGACCTACAAACAGAAAATACCGCTCAAGGGACACAAGTAAATTTCATTAGGTCTATAGGAGTGAGAGGATGCAACCAACCTATATTGTCTCAGCAGCACGAACCCCCCTGGGTCGATTTGGAGGTGTATTTGCTGATGTTTCGCCAGTTGAGTTAGGCGCGATCGCTATGCGTGATGCACTCCAACGCGCTGGCATCTCTGGAGGATGGGTTGATCTATATATCTTTGGCAACGTCCTTCGTGCAGGTCATGGACAATTGTTGCCCCGGCAAGCGGCCTTCAAGGCAGGCATTCCCGAAACTGCCAACGGATACGCTGTTGATATGGTGTGTTCTTCGGGCATGATGAGCGTGATGAACGCTGCGACGGCGATCGCGGCAGGTGAAGCTGATATTGTGTTGGCAGGCGGCATGGAATCCATGTCTCAAAGCGGCTTGCTGCTCTCGCATCGAGTCCGCTGGGGCTGCAAACTCCTGATGGGTGCCTCTGAGCAGATTATTGATCTGCTGGTCTGTGATGGTTTGTCCGATTTCACTACCTCTGAGCAGATGGGAAATCAGGCAGAACGCTTGGCAGCCGCCTACAGCGTCACCCGCAACGAATTGGATGAAGTTGCCTTTCATTCCCAAGAACGAGCACACCAGGCGACCCAGCAAGGCTTATTGCACAAAGAAATAGCTCCTGTAGAAGTTAAAAGTAAGAAAGGGGTGCAACTGATCGAGAAAGACGAAGGCATTCGTCCAGATACAACTCGCGAAAAGCTAGCTGAACTCAAACCTGCCTTCAACCCAGATGGGGTGTTTACCGCCGGAAATAGCAGTCAGATTTCAGATGGAGCCGCTGCTTTGGTTTTAGCCAGTGAACAGGCGGTGCAGCAATACGGACTGAAACCGATCGCCCGTATCCTCAAAGGAGCGTGGGCAGGTGGGGAAACATGGCGTTATCCAGAAGTCCCCATCTACGCAGTGAAGAAGTTGCTGGATCGATTGAACATGAAGATTAGCGATTTTGACTTGTTTGAGAACAATGAAGCGTTTGCATTAAGTAATGTCTTATTCAATCGCCTTCTAGAGATTCCCTATGACAAACTGAATGTATACGGTGGAGCGATCGCTCTCGGACACCCCATTGGAGCCTCCGGAGCACGTATTTTGGTGACATTGCTGAATGCCTTACAGGAAAAGGACAAACACCTGGGATTGGCATCGGTTTGTCACGGCACGGGGGGAGGAACGGCGATCGCAGTTGAGCGATTAAGCTAACGGTGATTCATGAAGCCTGAAATGAATCAAGGGGGTGTTGATGGGAAGGGATAAGCCATTTGACGAGATTTACAGGATTGATGAATCCACCAATCTTTACATGATAGAAGTTGGGCTGAATGAATACGGCGATATTTTTAATGCCTGGGACCCAGCCCCCTTCAAGCGGCGAGAGCTTGATCCCGATCTAGAATTTTACTTAAAAGGAAGTTCTGAAGAGATCCCCGACAAATATCCTATTGAACTTTGCTTCACCATGCCATCTGGAAAGCGCAATGAACAGATGGAGGACGATGTGCGCCAGGGACTCACCAATAGTTTTACCTTCAAGCGCTACCTCTTGAGAAAAAAGATCCAGAAAACCAATACTCAAATGCTGCTGTGTGTCTTCCTGGGATTCGGTTTTTTGTGGCTGGGAGCGATCTTAACGAATCGAGTTGAAGGTAAGCTAATTCTATCACTTTTGGTGGATGCCTTGCTGATTGGTGGCTGGGTTTTTCTATGGGAAGCAGTTTCTTTATTCTTCTTCACCAACCGTGATTTGTATCATCAATACAACGTTAGCAAACGCTTAGAGAATGCTCCCGTCATTTTTCGAGAAACGTAACATAAAGAATTGCCATTCAACAAGAAAGCGTGAGCACAAATACATTTTTTACTATCATGAATCATCTAGGTTTAGAAAACAAAGTTATTTTAGTCACGGGTGGCAATCGCGGCATTGGGGCGGCGATCGCTCACCTGTTAACAGAGATGGGCGCTCAGGTCGCTTACACCTACCGCAGCGAACCCCAACCCCAGTCCAAGGCGCTGGCCCTGCAAGCCGATGTCACCGACTCTGCGGCAATGGCGCAGGTGACAGCAATAATAGAAGAAAAACTCGGGCCAATTTACGGTGTTGTGGCCAATGCAGGAATTACACGAGATAACTTTTTCCCAAAGCTTACTCTTGATGATTGGAACGCCGTAATGGAGACGAACTTGAAGGGAGTCTACAACACACTCAGTCCCGTGATTCCCAAATTATATGAACGCAAGACGGGGGCGATCGTTTGCATCAGTTCCATTTCGGGTGAACGCGGCAACATCGGTCAAACCAACTATGCAGCCTCGAAAGCGGGTGTCATTGGATTGACCAAAGCTTTGGCACTAGAAGCAGCCCGCTATGGCGTGAGAGCCAATGCTGTCGCCCCAGGTTTTATCGAAACCGACATGACTCAAGCAATTCCCGAAAAAGTTAAGGAAAAGATTATTGCCGAGATTCCCTTCCGGCGGTTTGGCAAACCCGAAGAAATCGCCTGGGCCGTGGCATTTTTGCTCTCGCCGATCGCCAGTAGTTTTGTCACGGGTACAGTCCTGTCTGTTAATGGAGGACACCATACCTAAAGTGGCTTAAGCACGTGAATTAAATAAAACCGAACTTTATTGTGGGCAGCGCAGCTGCGCCGTGCCCAAGATATACTAAGGGTTTTGAATCCGACATCATATGAGCAAGTGCGGAAAGCCAGACAGAACGGGCTAAAGTGGGATCACAAGGTTTCAATCTTAACGATACCGCCCTCAACAGTATCAATTTGCAATCGATAACCATAGAGCATGGACATTTCTAGAAGAGGTTCTGTCTCTGATTCTGCTATATCGATCATGCGGTATTGCCTATCCCAGATTACTGTTCCGGTGTAAAAATCAAACAGGATTTCGCTACCATCGCCCAAGGTTGCTGTATTGGAAATAGTCCAAGGCAACTCAAGGCGAACGATAACTTCAGATGGTAAAGACAGGAATCCATCAAACCTGGTGTCAATCACTGTATCGACAACTTGCCGTTGCCCAGACGAATTACCGACCACAAGAGGAAGTGTTGCTTCACGACGCAAATTCACGACTCCATAAATCATTGATTCTTTTTCAGACTCCGCGAACCAAAATGATAAACGGCGCGATGTCCAATCCGAATTCCCCAAGGTTGAGCATCAGGATGACGTTCAAATAGACAATCAGTTGCAGCTATGATAGTTTCACCAACCTCAAAATCTCCGGTTTCAATGTCGATCGCCACAATTTTACCCTCGTCCTAACTATGCTGAATATAGCTATACGGGACAGAGAAGCGAACGCTCTCTCAAACAAGAAGGCGATCGCCTTGTTTAACGAGTGTCAGCTTTGTTTAACCCAGGTGAACGTATTAGTCAGAATGCTCATCAGTCTGCCACTGTTGGGGTCAACCATTGGTTTACTCCACTCGTGAATCTGGGCAAACCTGAAGCGAAATTGGGTGTGAATCACATTGTTAATGCCTCGACGAGAACCAATCACGAGGATGATTACGGGTTCGCGATCGCCCTGAGATGAACTACTAGATGCTGTTGACTCTGAATCCGCAGAAAATTGGCTGAAACTTGACACAAATTCTTCCATGAGTAGATGCTCCGATTGGGGTTAGATCTCGCTCACAAGCTGGAGCTTGGTGACGAGGGAAAATGTCGTCACATGCGTGACATTCAGATTCTAGTAAATGTCGTCACAAGTGTGACATTTACTGCTTTATCATCCTCTGACAGGATTGAGGCATGGGCAGGGCCAGTCAAGCACTTAGATCCGTTTTGGAAACCTACAGCATCAGCCAGAACCGCTTAGCTGTAGTCATGGGAGTTGCTCGTGCCAATGTGGGCCGATGGTTTCATGGACTCGATCCGAGTGCTGAAAATATTGCTGAGATCACGATCGCCCTCAAACAAATCGACCCGGAAGCAGCAAGGGAGTTCGTCAGGCTCTATTTGGGTGATCTGGTTGATGATGAGCAGGTATCTGATGAGGAGTAGGGGCGATCGCTTGGAACCAATCTATGACAGAATTTCCAAGGCATACTTTAATGCATTTTCATGAATATTAAAGATCTCAAAGAGGCAATCAGTGCAGACCGTATTGTTGCCTCTCGTCATAGTCGGAGAGAAGCGGCAGCAGGTAATCTCGTCCTTGGAGAAATTGTATGGTCTGTTGTTGAAGAAGGCAAAGTGATTGAGGAATACCCCAATGCTTACCCAATGCCAGCTTGTTTGATTCTTGGATTTAATACAGTCGGTGCTCCGATTCATTCTGTCTGGAGTTACGATCAAGTCAGTCGCACGGCTCGATTGGTGACTGTCTACCGTCCTGATACTAACCGTTGGATTGATTGGAGAATGAGAAAATGACCCTGGAAGATTTACAAGCCTGGGCCCAAACCCAGATCGATAACACTGCTCAACCTGAAGTCAGACCCGATATTGGGATTTCTGTATTAGGTTTAGTCAATGATATAGAGCGATTACAGGATTATGTTGAAAAGCTAGAAGCCAGGTTAGCCACATTCATTCATTCAGCTTCTTGATTTAAAGACCTAGTTCTGCCCTCAGTGATTTTGACGAGATCGTTGCTTTCTCTTGAGCAAGTTGTTTTAAGAACGCCATAAACTCAACATTCCTTTTGAGCAATTCTACTTCTACTTCAAAATCATCAACTGGCGCGAGAGCAAACATCTCACCATCTGCTTTTCGTAAAACGACGGCTTCGTCTTTTGATAAGTTCATTACATCATCTAGAGTCAGTTGTCCACTTGACAGGTCAATAATCTTCATAACTCAACTTCCTTGCCACCAATGTACAGCGTATTGTGCTCCTTATGCCCAACTGCCTTGATTTGAACAATGCCAGCAGCACCTTCTATTACTACATCATAAAACACACGATGGTTGCCGACCCGTAGTTCCCAATCAGATAACTCATTCTCTCCAAGACGCTTTCTATTTCTCGTTTCAACCGTCGGTTCATAGGATAGTTGTGCTTCAATCGCATCAAGAATCATTTGCTGTTCAAACTTCTTGTATGTACGCATATGATTAGCGGCTGTTGGAGTCAGGTTAATTTCAAAAGCCATTTGCTTTCGGATCACAAAATGCTCAAAATAGATACGGTCAATGAATATATCATTTTGTGGAAGATTTCAATTGAATAAATGAAATAGGACGCATCCATATGCATCCTACAGAATGGATTAGCGCTGCTTCATGACTTAATCAAAAGCGAACATATTTGGTCATGATGCTCATCATTCTGCCGCTATTCGGATCGATGATGGGTTTACTCCACTCTTGAATCTGGGCAAACCCTAAACGAAATTGAGTGTGAATCACGCTGTTAATGCCTCGACGAGAACCGATGACGAGCATTAGCACAGGTTCGCGATCGCCCTGAGAAGAATCATTAGACGCAGTTGACCCTGAATCTGAGGAAAATTGACTGGAACTCGACACAAATTCTTCCATAAGTAGATGCTCCGATTGGGGTTAGATCTCGCTCACAAGCTGGAGCTTGGTGACGAGGGAAACAAATGTCTTCAAACAAGAGACATTAAATTTTATAGCACATTCTACAAGCCATGTCTCATTTAAAAGACATTTACCCTGTCACAACCCTCTGACACAATCGGAAGCATGGGACGGGCAGGAGTTGTGTTAAAGCAAGTTTTGGCAGCTTATGGGATCAGCCAGAATAAGCTAGCTATTACTATGGGGGTCAGACGTTGGGATGTCGGACGTTGGGTTCACAAACATTCTGATCCTACCGGAGACAGTATTGTTGCCATTGCCCTGGCACTCAAGCAAATCAACCCAGAGGCAGCAAGGGAGTTTGTCAGGCTCTATCTGGGTGATCTGGTGGACGGTGAGGAGCAGGTAGAAGGAGAGGAGTAGGGGCGATCGCGCTCAGTCTGTTATCCTTACTTTAAGGACGCAGGAAAAGTAATGAGTTTAATCATTTCTGATGAGATTTTAGAATCTATTGGTTTATCGGAAACTGAACTGCTTCAGGAAATTGCGATCGCTCTATTTCGAGAGAAAAAGCTGAGCATTGGTCGAGCCAGTCATCTGGTCGGGATGAACCTGTTAGAATTCCGTCGTTTGTTAGCAAGTCGTCAAATTTCTGTTGGTTATGGAATTGATGAATTGAATGAAGATCTGAGGGTGCTCGAACAACTGGATATAAAATGATTGTCGTTAGCAATACTTCTCCATAGGTTGCAAGCATTCTTCTAGGTTAACTTGCAGGTTAAAAGCACAGGTTAAAAGTACAGGTTAAAAGCAGTATCTACCTGCTTATACTGCAAGATTCCTGAAATTGGCTACTCTATCAGCGGAAATTATAACTTTCGTTGATGTTTCCTACTGAGAAGCATATAACTAAGGTAAAAGCGATCTTACTGGAGAGAATGCCCTTTTCGCTGATATGCGATAAGACGTTCTTCAGATGTTTTTTGTTAGTCAATTTCCTACGATTAAGATATAGCGCAACGAGAACAAGATTAAATCGATTGCGCTGCATACCTTACTTAAATCAAAAGGAAACTAATATGGCTATCATCAATGGAACGAACGGCAGCGAAACTTTATCTGGCACTGCATTAGGTGACTTGATTAATGGTCTGGCTGGAGATGATGTGCTCAACGGCTTGGCTGGCTTTGATACGCTCATCGGTGGGTTCGGCAATAATACGCTGAACGGTGGAGCAGATAGCGATACAGCTAGTTATGCAGGTTCAAGCAATAATGTCATTGCTTCCTTAGAAACAGGAACAGCCACTTTTTTTGGCGGTAGTGATACCTACATCAGTATTGAGAACTTGATTGGCAGTGAAAACGATGATGTCTTTACGGGTAACAGTCTCGTTGACATACTCACCGGGCTAAAGCCACGGTGATTCTAGACGCTTCTCAGGGATGTGCTACCGAGGTAGTCTTACCTTCCCTCCACATCCGGTTTAGAGTCGGGCGATGCCCCATCCCGACTTTTGAACAAGTAGACTAAATCTATGTTCAACCTCATCTACCTAAAGAGTTTTACCCGTCCAAGGTTTCAGATTTGCATCTTCCTACTGGACGGAACCCCCTACTCTTTGTTGTCAAGGTTCAGTGTTTGTGGCTTGGTTATCGCCAGAACAATTGTACCACGTTTGAGTCAAGCCGTCCTAAAAGGACGGGGTTTTAGACCCAATATTTTTGATAACAAGCTTGAAGGTAGATCTGGTGGCGATCGCATCTTTGGTGGACTCGGGAATGATACCCTGCTTGGCGGAGACGGGATAGACATTCTCAATGGGGGGGATGGCTCTGATAACATTTCTGGTGACAAGGGCAATGACACCATGATTGGCGGTAATGGGAGTGACTCATTTAGCTGGGTCGATGGTGACGGCAGTGATGTGATTCGCGGTGATGCAGGCAGCGATAACTTATTCTTTAGTGGGTCCCTGACTCAAGGGGATGTAATTACGCTGAACCCAGTGGGCACAGAAATCGTCTTGCAACGCACTAATCTTGTCCCCATTACCTTAAGAATGGAGAGCATCGAAACCTTCAACGCCATCAATACAGGTGGGGGAGATGATTTGTTCATTGTCAAAGATCTGCTCACATCGAGTGGAGTCACCGCGATCCACTTCAATGGGGAAGGGGGCAACGATTTTATGCAAATCACAAACACATCGGCAAAAATCATCGCCAGTGGTGGTCTTGGCAATGACGCGATTGTCGGCGCTAATAGCAATGATTCGCTGTTCGGGGATGAAGGCAACGACACCCTTTTGGGCGGCGCTGGAGATGATACGCTGACCGGTGCAAACAGTCTCTCCCCGACACCCGGGCGAGGTGAGATTGATATATTAGTTGGCGGTGCTGGACAAGATACGTTTGTGTTAAACAATTTCTATAATGATGGCGATGGGCTGGCAGATGGGGACGCTAGCAACTTCCTTGACAACCCCTTCGCGAGCTTTGATGGCACAGGCGATTTTGCTCGCATTCTAGACTTTAGAGTGGGTGAGGATAAGATTCAACTGTCTGGACCACGCAGTAGCTATGAGTTGAGAACCATCAAAACCACCAATTCTCTCAGCGGCGGCAGTAGTGCTCCGGATGTAGGGATTTTCAAGAAGGGTGCTTTCCTACAGCCTGCTGAGTTGATCGCGATCGTGCAGGATGCGCCCACCAATCTGAATCTAGCCAGTACCTCACAGTTTACGTTTATCTAATTCTCTGTCAACTTTGATTGACAGGGTATCCCGCCAATCAAATTAAACTAAGGAATTTTTGAGGAATCATAGATCCCTCAAAAATTTTCTTACAGGACTTACACAGCGCGATCGCCGCACTTGTAGGGTGCGTTGCTGCCAAGCAAACGCACCAGCAGCTCAAGAGATTGATGCGTTACGCTGCCGCTAACGCACCCTACGAAATTCCAGTACGATCGCCACTCTTGTAGGGTGCGTTGCTGCCAAGCAAACGCACCATCAGTAGTCATACTGACTTGCATCTAGAATATCTCAGATCTTGCACCATTCCTTATAAGCCCAGTCAGGCAATGATTTGAGGACAATCTCAAACCCATATTGAGCCGCAATCTCAGCACTGATGCGGATCTGTCTGAGCAACTGAAACCAGACAATTGA
>Ga0224722_1000254_pt1 | contig 31182 bp, 29 predicted proteins | sample Balambano_FR1_Me_FD_161646 | JGI IMG/M metagenome (GOLD analysis project Ga0224722, IMG submission 161646) | Freshwater sediment microbial communities from Lake Towuti, South Sulawesi, Indonesia - Balambano_FR1_MetaG | ecosystem: Environmental > Aquatic > Freshwater > Lake > Sediment | place... | reverse complement strand
ACAGTTTGGTCGTGATGGTTTTCTGGTGCGAAAGCAAGCGGTTTCCTCAGAGCAGGTGCAGAAACTACGCGATGCGGTGGATGAGGTGGCAGAACGGGAGCGGAACTTTGCGTCGTCGTGGGGGGTGTTTTTGCGGCAACTTTTGGATAAGCACCCAGCATTTTTAGAGATGTTGACGTTTGAACCGACGCTTTCTGTGGCACGGGCATTGCTCGGTCCTTCGGTGCAGTTTCGGAACTTTACGGCGCGGATTTCGTACCCGGAAGCCTCCACTCCCCAAGAAACGACATGGCACTTTCACCAACGGTTGATTCCTGACCCGATTCCTCCGTTCTTCTCGCGCCCTCAGACGATTGATTGCTTGCTCTACCTTGACCCGGCAAACGAAGCGAACGGTCCACTCTGTGTGATTCCCGGTTCGCACCAGTGGATGGAGCGCGACTTGTCCGATGGTATCACCGAGGATTGGGAGGGTCAGATTGTTCTCCAACCCGAAGCCGGAGATATTGTTATGGTGCATGGAGCAACGTGGCATCGTGCCATGCCCACCCGTCCCGACGGAACCGTTCGCCGCCTGCTCATCTTGGGCTACAGTCCGACATGGATGCAACGCTCTATCTTTGGAGAGAAACCCGAAAATGCTCTGGCAGACCCATTGCGCCAAAGCGATGACCCCGAAATCCGCGAACTGCTCGGTTTGGACGGCTATTATTAGGGGATAGGAGGCAACTTTTAGTAGGCGCGGAGTTTGTTAATCTCCGTCTGCATCTCCACCAGACGACGGAAAACCCCGTCCTCTTTTCCCATCAGTTCGTCATGAGTTCCTGTCTCTACGATACGCCCCTTCTCCATCACGACCAATCGGTCGGCATTTCTGAGGGTTGAGAGGCGGTGCGCGATTGCAAAGGTGGTGCGCCCCTGAATCAATCGTTGAATGGCTTCTTGAATCTGCTTCTCGGTTTCCGTGTCCACACTTGCGGTTGCTTCATCCAGAATTAAGATGCGGGGGTTATGCAAAATGGCACGGGCAATGGAGATACGCTGACGCTCTCCTCCCGAAAGACGTACTCCCCGTTCCCCGACCTGTGTGTCGTAACCATCGGGGAAGCGCATGATAAAGTCGTGGGCATTGGCGGCTTTTGCGGCACGCAGAATCTCCAGAGGGGTGGCTTCAGGGTTGCCATAGGCGATATTCTCGGCAATCGAACCGGGAAAGAGGAACGGTTCCTGTAGAACAATCCCCAACTGACGACGCAGGTCGTTTACCTGAATCTTCTTCATCTCCACACCGTCAATCGTGATAGTTCCCTCCACCGGGTCATAGAATCGGGAAAGCAGATTGATAATCGTTGTCTTTCCTGCCCCACTATGCCCCACCAACCCAATCATCTCTCCGGGTTTAACATGAAGCGTAAAACCTTCCAAGACTCGGCGGGCTTTATCATAGCCAAAGGCAACATTATCAAACTGGACTTCGCCAACAATATGGGGCATTGGCACGGAGTCTTCGTTATCACGCACATCGGGTTCGGTGTCTAAAACCTCAAAGACCCGCTCGGCGGCGGTCATCGCACGACTTAACCAGTCTGCGATTCGCGTCATCCCTTGTAGTGGTCCGTACAACTGCCCCAAAAAGAAGAGGAACATATTGAGCGTGCCAATAGTTATCTCTCCCCCCACCACCTGTCGCCCGCCGATATACCACACGACAAACGATCCTGCCGTCATCAGGAGGTTGAGAAGCGGGAAGAACGTCGCCCAGGAGTATTCCACATTCAGACCTGCGGAGAACATATTTTGTGAACGGTTGTTGAACCGCTCCACCTCACGGTCTTCTTGGGCAAACGCCTTGACAACCCGCGCTCCATTCAGCACTGACGATAGCGTTGCGGTCAGCACCGAGCGTAGATGATACAGGCGATGAAAGCGGCGACGCATTGCTCGCCACACCACCCGCGTGACAATGATAACAATAGGAACGGGCAGTAGCACAAAGACTGTCAGTTGCCAGTTTTGGGTCAGTAGAATTGCTAAGATACCGATAAGGGTTAGCCCATTCACGACTAAAAACTGTAACCCGTCCACCAAGAAGTGGTTGAGTTCGTTGACATCTTGGGTTACTCGTGCCAGCAATGCCCCCGACTGCCGCTTATCGTAGTAGGAAAGTCCCAGCGATTGCAGATGCGTATGAACCTGTGTTCGCAACCTGTGGGTGATGCTCCCGGAGAGGTAGGCAGAGAGCCGCCCGCGCCAAATCGTCAGCAGAGCATTGAGAACTTGGGTTCCAATCAAAGCACCGACCAACCAACCCAGCAGTTCTAAGCGTTGCGTGGTTGTTGTCGGGCTGAGGGGAATCAAAACCCGGTCGGTCAGTTGTTGCACAATCTTACCGGGGGCAAGGCTTGCGGCAGTTCCAGCAAACATCAGGATAACGAGAAGAATGGCTTGCCATCGGTAGGGCAAGGCAAAGGAGAACAGACGCGCCATTGTGGCGGCTTTATTGACACAGTAGCGGCAGAACTCATAATCTTTGAGAAAGGGGCGACCACATTTTTCGCAAATCCGCTCCTTCTCCTCGTCCAGTGTCGGCAGGTCTTCCCCTTTTGCCAGTGCATCTATCACACGAGCAACACCGGACATCTTCCCGGCTAACGGTGTGGTATAGCGAGCGACTTCGAGGGTTTCGCTTCCCTTTTGCACCAGTAATGCTCCACCGCCGACCAATGTTTCGGCGGTAGCTCCCCGAATCTCGGTCAGGGGCAAGGAGAGTTCCAGATGGGCGTGTCCGTTGCCATTGGGGGTAAGTATATGCAGGGCTTCCCTATCCAACACCACCCAACGTTGAGTGAGTAAGCCATCTTTTCCCACGTCGGTTGGCAGTGCCACTTCTAAGGGGTCCTCGGATGAACCATTTCGTACCGTGCGTAGAGTCGCTTCAATATCGGGGGGGAGTTCCTCCAGTAAAGCCATTGTGTTTACCTGTTTCCTATCGTACCCGAAAATCCGTCGAAAACAAGGTTTAGATAAATAAAATAAAAGAGGTCGGGAAACTGAACTGTTCCATCCGACCTGCACCACGGAAATATATGAGGTATATGCTTCTGCGCCAATGGGGTCTGCTTAGTAGACGGAGGTTCTTCCTTCGCTTGTTGTTTCCTCTGTATTGCTTAACAGACTCAAGATTTTATTTTTGAGATGCCCCGGAGCGCGTACCTGCATCGCTCGCTCCCGAATTGTGCGAAGGAGGGTTTCCTCAAAATGAAATTTGGAGAAACACCCCCGACACTGAGAAAGATGGCGTTGCACCTCTTCCTCTTCTTCGGGTTGAAGTTCATTACTAAGATATTCTGTAAGTCGCTTCACCGCCTCCTGACACTGGTTAAATTCCAGTGCCTCATTTTGTTGCCCGCCCATTCTTTCCATTCCATTCTAAAGCCGTTTCCACGTCCCGAAACGACCGTCTTCTCCCCGTTAACCCGTCAGGGTGTGATAATCCTAAAGATTGAAACTAAAGACCGCGCCGAAATGTTCCCATATTCTTAAAATTGGGTGAACAAATTCACCGGGGATTGGCTTCGGTGAACGACCAGACCGCTTTTTGTACCAACCGCCTCCCACGAGACAGACGCGAACGGACAGTTCCAATCGGAATCTGCAACATCTCGCTTATCTCTTGGTACGAAAATTCATTAATATCCGCCAGAATAACGGTTTCTCGATACTCTTCCGGTAGTTTTTCAATCGCCTCGCGAATCGCTTCGGACTGTACCTGTTGTATTATCATCTCTTCCGGGGATAGCCCCGAGGTAGATTGTGCATCCGACAGGCGGTTATACAGGTAAAAATCCTCTAATTCATCATAGGAGACTCGTTCCGGTTCCCGAGTTCGCTTACGGTAGGAATTAATATAGAGGTTCGTCATAATGCGGAACAACCAAGCCCGCGCATTCGTTCCCCCTTGAAACTGGTTAAAAAATTGATAGGCACGCACGTAGGTATCCTGCACTAAATCCTCAGCATCCCCTGAGTTTTTCGTCATGGAAACAGCCGTTCGATATAGCGCATCAATGTGCGGAAGCATCTGCTCCTCAAAGGAAGCACGGCGTTGTGTGGGGCGTTCCGCAGAAGGTATCACCGGAGCAGTGTCAGTAGTTGTAATATTTTCGTCAGCCAATTCTATACTCACCAATAAAGAGGGGAGGGTAAAACGAACCCTCTCAAACTATTTTACATCAATTAAAAACCAATAAAACTGTTTCTTAATAAATTCCCTAAACAAATCGTGAAACCGCCAAACAGTTTCTTGCGGGACTCGCGGCTGTATCTGGCAGATTTTCCAGCATTGTCACAATCAGTTGGCGCAGGCGGTCTGTATTCGCCCGAAACATATCCACCACATCTTGATTGGTAACGGGATGTGCCTCTTCCCCCTCCACCACCAACCCGGCATCATAATCGGTTACTAAGGATAGATTGACATAACTGATTTCCTGCTCGCGTGCCAAGAGACACTCCGGGTATTGGGTCATATTGATAACTTCCCACCCCTGCGCGGTAAACCAACGCGATTCGGACTTGGTGGAGAAGCGCGGTCCTTGAATCACGACCACCGTGCCGCGTTCGTGGTGCGAAAAGCCAAGTTTTTGACACGTGGCAACAGCGTGTTCGCGTAGCAGGGGGCAGTATGGGTCTGCGGAGGAGACATGAGTCACTAAGGGACCGTCATAGAAGGTGTCTATACGTCCAGTAGTGCGGTCTACAAACTGGTCGCAAATCACAAAATCGCCGGGTTTGATATGACTTTGTAGGGAACCGACAGCATTGGGGGCGATAATATCGGTAACTCCCAAAGACTTTAATGCCCAAATATTCGCCCGGTAATTGATTTTGTGAGGAGGAATGGTGTGTCCCTTACCGTGTCGGGGGAGGAAAGCCACTTGCCGTTTCCCGATGGTTCCGATGGTGACTTTATCGGAAGGCAATCCATAAGGGGTTTCGACCCAAATTTCAGAAATCTCCCCGGTCAGTAAAGAGTAAAACCCCGTTCCACCAATCACTCCGGCAGAAGCAGTGTGTATTTCGGACATAGTTGTGTTTAGTTTCGAGAGAGGAATCCCTGTTTCCTGCCTCTTTAAGTCCGCGACATCGTTTGTGTCACCGGAGGTTAAAACTGTCCCTGTTTCGTCGGAGGACTAAGGAATCTCGGCACTATATTTCGCGAAGCCAAAATCCTGATTAGCCTGCGGTTCACCCCTCACCGGGGCGGTGCAGGCTTAGCGAACATAGCCGGAGGTTTGAACCTCCGGCTATACGGATAGCAAAGAGTCTCCGGCAACAATCAGTTACGCTTTGATATTAACGGGTTGCCTCTGCTACCTCTTTTACTGCTGGATTTACTGCTGGGTTCCAAGCCAAATCGAGGTTTCGTGCCGCCTTCGCTTCGTCCAAACGACGCACGGGGGCAGTATGCGGAGCAGACTTGATGACATCGGGATTGGTTTCTGCTTCTTTCGCGATGGCTTCCAGAGCCGTAATAAACGAATCCAGTGTCTCCCGGCTTTCGGTTTCTGTCGGTTCAATCATTAGGCATTCAGGAACAATCAGCGGGAAGTACATTGTCGGCGGATGGTAGCCGTAATCAATAATCCGCTTTGCGACATCCAGTGCCTTGACCCCAAACTTCTTCAGGTCTTTCAGTGTGAAAACCACTTCGTGCATACAGGTACGGTCATACGCCACAGGGAATGTCTTGCCGAGAGCCACTCGCAGATAGTTCGCGTTTAACACGGCATTCTGGCTAATCTCCCCGATGCGCTCCCGCCCATAGTGACGGATGTAGGCATAGGCACGTACTACCGCTAAGTATGCTCCGGCATACGGACCAATCTTTCCGATGGAGAGGGGGCGGTCTGTTTCCAGAGCAAATGTCCCATCGTCCCGCCGGATGGCTTGTGGAACGGGCAGGAACGGTTCTAAAATCGCCTTCACTCCCACCGGACCGGAGCCGGGACCGCCTCCCCCATGCGGAACTGAGAAGGTTTTGTGGAGATTAACGTGCATGACATCAAAGCCCATATCGCCGGGGCGTGCGGTTCCGACCAGTGCGTTCATATTTGCCCCGTCACAGTACATCAAGCCCCCCTCCTCATGCACCAGACGACTGATTTCCAGAATATCCTCTTCAAACAAGCCCACGGTGTTCGGGTTGGTCAGCATGAGTCCGGCAATGGTTCCTGCGTACTTCTCTAACTGTCGCTTTAGGTCGTCCAAATCCACTAAGCCACGACTATCGGTTTCGATGGGCAGGGTTTTGTAGCCACAACGTGCCGCCGAAGCCGGATTCGTACCGTGTGCGGCGGTGGGAACCAGCACATTGGTTCGTGCGGTGTTTCCCCGGTGCGTATGGTATGCTCGAATCAGCATCAAGCCGAGCAGTTCGCCATGCGCTCCGGCGGCAGGTTGCAGGGAAACCGCATCCATTCCCAAGATTCCAGCAAGATTGTTCTGCATATGGTAGAGCAGTTCAATCGCCCCCTGCACCGTCTCTTCGGGTTGATAGGGGTGGATTCGTGCAAACCCCGGCATATTCACCGCTTGGTCATTGATTTTGGGATTATACTTCATCGTGCAGGAGCCGAGCGGGTAGAACCCCTTATCCACGTTATAGTTTAGCGAGGACAGACGGGTAAAGTGCCGCACGACCTCCGGTTCGGACAGTTCCGGTAAGGGAAGTTCGGTTCGTAGTGCCACACCGGGAAGCAGGTCTGCCACTGGCTTTTCCGGCACATCACATTCGGGCATCTGGGTTCCCACCCGTCCGGGTCGGGAAATCTCAAAAATCGTCGGTTCGATAGTTTTTAATGTTGCGCTCATACTTCCTTTGTTTCTAAGTTCTAAAAAATCCGTTGCATTTCCAGCACAAATCCGGGCAATTCCGGGTCACACGGCACACTTTCGGGATTCTCTAATTCCACTGTTTCTTCACCGGGACGATAGACAAACACCTTGCGCTCTGCCCGATGAATCAGTATTCCCAACTGCGCCCCATTTTCCAACCACTCTGTCATCTTCTCTTGCGATTTTGCCAGACGGTCTGAGGGGGACATCAGTTCAACGACAAAGAGGGGGCAGGTCTTCGCGAAATTCCTCTGTTGTGATTCGGTCAAAGCATTCCACTGGGAAGCCGGAATCCACGCTGCATCCGGCGCACGCACTGCACGATTGGGCAATGTAAATCCCGCAGTTGGTCCAAAAACCAATCCCGGTTCGGCAAGCTGACGATGCCAATTGTACAGTTGAGCAATAATCTCGACATTTACCGAATCACTATAACAATCGGCAGGCGGCATAAATATCACATCTCCCTGTGCATTTAGTTCGACATTCACGTCGGGGTTTTCCCGGCAGAACTCATAGAACTCGTCCGAAGACATCTGAGGAAAACTATCTATTTTTTGATTGTAGGGTTCGATAACTAAAGACATGGCAACTGCCTTTCAGAAAATCCGCCGCATTTCCAGCACAAACCCCGGCAGTTCCGGTTCTGCCGATACGGTTGTTGGGTTCTCTAGCACTTCTACTTCCTGCCCCGGACGATAGACGTAGACCCGCCGGTTTAAGGGGTCAATCAGCCAGCCCAACATTGCTCCGTTTTCGACGTACTCTTCCATCTTGCGTTGGAGAGAGGCAATGGTCTCGGAGGGTGAACGCAGTTCCACGACAAAATCGGGGCAGAGGGGAGGAAACTGCTCTTTTTCCCGGTCTGTCAAGGCATCCCAACGCTCTTGTTGCACCCAAGATACATCCGGGGAACGGTTCCCTCCTAACGGCATAGTAAAAGTGGTGGAGGAGTCAAAAGTGACCCCTAATTCAGTCTGTTCTGCCCATTCGTCCAAATAACGAGTCAGGGCAGTATTTCGTCTTCCGGTTTCTCCTCCTGTGGGTGGCATCAGAATCACATCTCCTCTGCGGTTGCGTTCGGTATGCAACTCCGGGTTACGCACCGTAAATTCCCAGTATTCCTCATCCGCCATTTTGGGAAGGCGACGTGATTCCTCATCCCCGCGCTCTAACAATTTTTCATCCAGAACTACCGTGACGGACATCGTACTTTTCCTTCTCTAATCGGTACACTAACCCTTTAATGCCGCTACCAAAGCATCAATCTCTTCTTTGCTGCGCTGTTCGGTGACACACAGGAGCATCGTGTTTTCCAACTCCGGGTAGTACGGAGCAAGCGGTAAGCCCCCGATAATTCCTGCTTCCAGCAACCGCTTATTGATTGCCACCGGCTCTTCTGGGCATCGGAGAACAAACTCTTTGAAGAACGGTGCAGTAAACACGGACTCATACCCCGGCAAGGCGCAAATCTGCTCCTGAGCATAATGTGCCTTTTGCAGACAGAGGTTCGCTACCTGTTGCATTCCGGTTTTGCCCTGCGCGGAGAGATAGACGGTTGCGGCAAGGGCAAAGAGGGCTTGATTCGTGCAGATGTTGGAGGTTGCGGTTTCGCGCCGAATGTCTTGCTCACGGGTACGCAGGGTCATGGTATAGGCACGAGTCCCCTCTTCGTCCACAGTTCCCCCAACAATACGCCCCGGTATGCGCCGCACAAAATCCTTGCGACAAGCAAATAAGCCGAGAAGCGGACCACCAAATGCGGGATAGCAACCCAAGCCCTGCCCCTCCCCGACCACAATATCCGCGCCACACGCACCGGGAGTTTCTAAAAGCCCCAGTGCCATGGGGTCTACACTCACGACCAAGAGCGCACCTTTGGCATGAGCGGCACTGGCAATAGCAGTCAGGTCTTCCACCACCCCAAAAAAGTTAGGCTGTTGTACCACCACACAAGCAGTCTGGTCAGTGATTTGGTCTATCAGTTCGCCATTAATCTGTCCGGTCTTGCTGTTGTGTTGTACCACTGTGGCTTCGATAGGCAGGGTGGATAGATACGTATCTATCACTTTCCGTCCCGCCGGATGCAGTGAGGATGGCACGAGAATCTGGCTCCGCTTGGTCAGGTCGCTTGCCATAATAACCGCTTCGGCGAGAGCAGTTGCTCCGTCGTACATGGACGCATTAGCGACTTCCATCCCGGTTAGTTGGCAGATCAGAGTCTGGAACTCATAGATGGTTTGAAGCAGTCCCTGGGTGACTTCCGGTTGGTACGGCGTGTATGCGGTGTAGAACTCAGAACGCCCCGTGATGTGACCGACAACAGGTGGAATATAGTGGTCATAGATTCCGGCTCCCAGAAAGCACGGATGGTTGTCCATGTGAACATTCTGGGAGGACAGTGCGAGCAGATGCTTCTTCAGCGCAATATCATCTAATTTCGGTTGCACGGTGCTAAAGTCGGCTTCTGCCAGAATCGCATCGGAAATCGGAGTGAACAGGTCGGCGATACTGTTGACACCAATCGCTTCCAACATACGCGCTTGTTCGTTTTCGGTGTTTGGTATATAGGACATGGTTAACCTCTCCCCCCTGCCCCCTCCCCTAAGAAGGGAGGGGGAGAAGGGAAAATTCTAATTTTGCATAATAAGTGCGGATAGACAAATCTCTTCCCCTGTACCCCTTAGGTGATGGGAGGGAACAACCAAGCCAACCTGTATCATTCCCCTTCGCATCACCCATAAGGTATCCGGGGGAGCGGTTTACTCCCCAATCTCCGCCTTGTAACCCTCGGCATCCAGTAGGTTCTCCAGTTCGGCAGGGTCTTTGATACGAACTTTAATCATCCATGCCCCCTCGTAGGGACTATCGTTAATGACAGACTCGTTCCCCACGAGGTCATCATTCACTTCGACCACTTCGCCTGAAACGGGGGAATAGAGTTCGGAGACCGCCTTCACCGATTCCACGGTTCCATAGACATCCTCGACTGCAAGAGCGCGTCCCACCGATGGCAGTTCGATAAAGACTACATCCCCCAACTCCTCTTGAGCATGGTCGGTAATACCGATAACCGCGAGGTCGCCTTCCACACGCACCCACTCATGCGACTTGGAGTATTTCAGTTCCGAAGGGGTATTTGACATCGTATTTCTTTCAGTTCCTTTTGAGATTTGATGAGAATCGCACCAACCGATTCGCTACAGCCGTTGCTTATCGCAACCGCCCTGCACGCCCTTAGTATAACCTATCTCTGCGGAGGGCGTTTCAGACGTTTTTGTAGAACGGGAGGGGAACAATGGTCGCCGCGTGAACGGCACTACGAATCACCACATCTACCTTCGTCCCCACATCGGTTTGCGACGAGTCTATGCGGGCAAGAGCGATGCTCTTATTCCGCAGGGGGGAGAACGTTCCACTGGTGATATGCCCGATAACCTGCCCCGTCTCGGGGGACTGCACCGGATAGTCCTCCCGTGCAATTCCCCGTCCGTCCATCTCGATTCCGACCAACACCTTTTGGGGTTTCTCACCGCGCAGTTGGCTTAAAACCCGTTTCCCTAAGAAATCGGCGGACTGCTTTGTCTTGACCACCCAACCGAGGCGGGCTTCATACGGCGTGGTATGCTCGTTCATCTCGTGACCATAGAGCGGCAGAGCGGCTTCGAGGCGTAGGACATCGCGTGCCCCTAAGCCACAGGGAACTCCACCCGCTTTGACTAATACATCCCAAAGTTTCACCGCGAGACTGGCAGGGCAGAACAGTTCCACCCCATCTTCGCCGGTGTATCCGGTACGTGCCGCCATTGTTGGCACATCTGCAATAACACTCTCATCTACCCCGAAGCGCGGGAGAGCGGCAAGGTCACGGTCACTTAAATTGTCTAACAGGGTAAATGCTTTTGGACCTTGTACGGCAATCAGAGCCGTTAGGTACGTTTCATCTTCGAGAATAACCTCATAGCCGTTGGCATGACGGCGCATCCAAGACAGGTCTTTCTGTCGGTTTGACGCATTCACCACGACAATAAACTCTTCTGTACCGAGCCGATAGACGATAATATCGTCAATAATTCCGCCGGACTCCAAGCAGAGCAAAGAGTATTGCGCCTTGCCCCCTTCCGGGGGGAGTTGGGAAAGGTCGCTGACCGTCAGGTGTTGCAGATAATCGAAGGCATCTTTGCCGCGCACCCGCACCCGTCCCATGTGCGAGACATCGAACAGCCCAACGTTTTCCCGCACGGCTTTTACTTCCGGCACAACACCAGCATACTGTACGGGCATCTCCCACCCGGCAAACGGTACTAATTTTGCATTCAAATCCCGATGTGCGACAAACAACGGGGTTCGTTCCAATGATTCCACGGTTGAGGCATCCTCTTGCGCCATGCGCCTATGGTAACACATGGAAGCAGTTCCCCGCTATAATACCCACTGTGACACGAACTGTAACCACAAAAAACCGTGAAGAGACGGAGCAAACCGAGGAACTTTCGGCATACCGAATATAGTGCCGCGCTATTGGTTTCGCCGTTCCCCGGTTTGATACATCCGACTTTGACGACGCGGATACCCTCGTCCTTCCCTACGTCACCCCATTTCCGGTTGGTTAGGCTTGGAAGTGCAGAATACCCCAAGTTTCAGCGATTCAGTTGGTTAAACAAGGGTCTAACAATTTCGTCTTTCAATACATTACCGGGTGGAACTCCCTCTTGTTCAGTTCGTTTAGAAACATTGGTAAACGCGGCTACCACAGTCCCGCTTTTGGGAGCAACCCAAAGCATGGTTGAATCACCACGGTTAACGGTCAAGGACCCCCCGTGGAATAGGAGATAGCCGGAATCGGATAATTCCCCACGCGAGAAAGAGCATCGCGTTGCTGTTGTAGGTTTATACTGATGATGCATGCCCTCAAGCATTTTTACGGCAAATCGCCGCCCGCCTGATACTTTCAAACAATGTGACAAACCGAATTGAACCAAATCTTCGATTGTGCAATGAACATTACCGTATGGTCCATAAGAATATGGCCAATGTATTCCTGACGGTGGAGGTTTTACTACCCCATTAGCAATCAAATTTGGCTGTGTACCCTTTTCTTTTACTTCACCTAATCCTGCGCTAACAACTTTCAGTTGCAGATTGATTACTTCATTAAACCAGTTTTCATAAGATTTTCCGGTTTTTCGTTCAAGCATAATTGCGGCTAACTGGATACCCGAATTTGAGTAATTATATTTATCGCCCGGACTTGAAACAGGTTCTTGTTTTACGATTTCTAATGCTTCGTTCCATCGAAGTTGAGGAAACTCAGCAGATGTATGATTCCCTTGAACGTTAAGGCGTTTGTCAACAGGAATACCTCCTACATGTGCGAGTAACATTTCCAGAGTAACATCTGCGTATTCTTGCCGCCCTACTTCTTTTAAGCCGGGACAAACTGTGTAAAGAGTATCCTCGTAACGGATAGCACCTTGCTGGACAGCTTGAGCAATCACTGTGCCGACAAAAGGCTTACTTACAGACCCGATTCTCACAACATTGTCCAGACGTGCTGGTGTCCGAGAGGTTAAGTCACTGTATCCTCCGCAAATTGTAGACACAACCCTACCCCCCTGTGCGGCGGCAATCCAAACACCGGGATAGTTGGTCTTGGTGAGAAATGCCTGAGTAGCACCTTCTAACTTCAGGTGTCCTGTTGATTGAACTGGAAATTCACTTTTTTGTGGCTCTTGGGTATAGACTCCATTTGGTATAAGGGAAAACCCCAGAGAGGTTTGTAGTAGTTCCCGACGTGAAAATATCATTCAGAGTTACCATCCTATGTTTCAATCTTACAAAATATCTGGTTCAATGCCGAGTTCTCTCAATTTCGCGGCGAGGCGTTCGGCGCGGGTTTCGGCATCGCGGCGGGCTTGGCGTTCGTTGTTGAGTTCGCGGCGGACTTCGACGGGGGAGCGGAAGGAGGTTCCGTCGGGGAAGTAGATTTGCCATTCGCGGTCACCGGGGGCATCGAAGCGGATTTGCATTAAGGGGCTGATGGCGTTTTCGGGGTCTATGACACGCAGACGGTCTTCCGACGGACGACGTACCCAACCGGAGAAATCGAAGTTCTCCGGGTTGTAGATGTAGTATTCGTCCACCCCGTACTGTTCGCAGAAATCGAACTTGTTCGGCATTTCCAGCATCCGGTTGCCCGGTGAGGGGATTTCAAACACGACTTGCGGGACAATATCCCCCTCTTCCCACTGCTTGTACGAACCCCGATGCCCTTTCGGGCGACCAAAGGCAATCAGAATGTCGAGGGCAAGGCGGATTTCCGGGTGTCCCTGCACCGGATACCAGAGCAAGTCCATCGCCACAAAAACATCGTCACGGTCGGCAAACCGGTTGTCCAGATTGGTCTTGAGCCAGACCATCGTTTCTGCCTGTCGGGTGTTATCCGCCATTGGTTTTCCATCGCTGTCTGGGTATAGGGACTCGATTTCGGTTGTTAGGGATAAAACGCTCATCACTGAATCTTCTCACTCTCATTATGCCACAGGTTGAGGAAAGTTGTGTTGGTGCTAAAGAAGGCAAACGTCCCCAAATTTAGCGCGAGGCACACCCGCACCGGGCAAGTGTGAAGTATCTCGCTAAAAAGTTGAACCATCCTCACGGACGGAAGGATAAACACGCAATTTGCCGGGTACCGTCGTCCGTGAGGACGACCATTCTACAGCGAGGTACTTTTGTGCCTCGCCCCAACGCAACCACTTGAGAACGTCCCCTTAACGTACCGTTTCGGCTTTCGGTTCTGTGCTGAGAGTCAGGCTCTTTTCCAGAAGTTCCGTCACTTCTGCTACAGGGAAGGCGGTTAAGTCTATTGTCAAGCCGTTTTCCAGCACATCTTTGGAACGGCTAAAGTAGGCTCCTACCCAAATTCGGAAGGTGCGTGTCGTTCCCTCGCGGGTTTCCATCGGAGGGAGTATCCAGACACGGAAGCCGGGTAGTTTGCCGGACGTTTGCAGAGACTGACCTTCGTTGATTCGTCCCTCGGCGGAGATGGTTGGCTTCGGCAGTAACAGTTCTGTAGCCTTCGCGCCCTCGGTGAGTGGGATAGAGCGGAACGGTTCATTTAGCCAAACGACACTTCCGGCACGCACACCGTACAGGGGCAGTTCGGTGTGCGTTTGCCGTATAGAGTCCACTAACTCTTTCACCAGTGCTTGAGCGGTTTCCCGGCGGAATTCATTCCAAGCCCGGTGCAATTCGACGGAAACTTTGAGAAGGTCAGATTGTGGCATCCCCGCCCCCTGCGCCTCTACCGGATTTCGGGGGTTGGGGGGTCCCCAATCGGGCAAGAGAGGCAGGGATAATCCGGTTTCCTGCGAGCGGTATGAACCCGTGACACTATCCAATCGGCTTTCGTAGAGCGGGGAAAGGTCAATCGGGTCTGCTCCATATCGCTGAATAAACTCCCTTCGCATCGCGACAGTATAACCATAGTCATCGCCCGGTCGCCATAGTCCTATAGTCTCCTGCGAAGCAAATATATCCACAAAATCGCGGTAGCCATCCGGGGCATAATCGCGTAGTACCAGTGCTGTCAGTCCGGGAAGGGAGGCGATTTTCAACACCGATTCCAGAGTCTGCTTGCGTGTTTCGGACGATTTTATGCTCTGCCAGTCACCGGAGCGACGGGTTCGCAACGGGTCGCTGAACCACTTGTCCAGATAGTGATGGTGGAAACGGTGGTCGTGCTGCCCGCCAGGGAGGGAGCGCAGTGCAAAGCGGGCAAATTCGGAGGGAGTCTCCCCCAGTATGTTGCGCTCAACGGTCTGTGGGTTTGCTCCTTTTTGCCGAAGCACCTGCACTACTACTCCAATATCTATCCCGGCTTCTTTCCCTGTTTGCAGTGCCGCCTTAACAATGGCTTCTCCGTCCGCCGGGACTTCTACCCAGAGTGCCGTAAACCCCTTTGCTGTAGCATGACGCACCAGAGTTCGGGCTTCTTCGTCGGTTTTAGGGGCTACAATAAGCACACGGCGCGGAACGTTCCGATTCGCAGTCACTGGTTCTGGTGTTGTTGCAGAGGTGGCGGATGGGGGAAACTCCGGTTCTCCCAGCATATAGGAAACTCTGTCTATTGGACTGTAAAAGCCCGCCGCCGGAACCTCACCCACTCCCGGCACTACCATCACCAGATTTGTTTGCACGGTGACATTGATTCGGTCTGTGCTGATACCGGCTTGCTGAATCGTCTCTTGCCTTTTTTCTATCTGACTCTGCACCAATGACCGCATGGCAGGCGGAAGTTCGTTCACTTTCGCCCAGAATGTGTACTGTCGTGGATTTGTCTTCGCCTCTTCCGGGGGAGTTCCTTCGCCGCTCTTCCATTTGCGGTTCCGCTCCCGGTGTGCCAGCATCGCTTGCCTCAGTTTGTCGTCCGGGGCATATGGGTCAGTAGCGGGGTTGCTGCCTGACCAATCGAGATACTGCGCCAGATCCTGCTTACCGATGGCGGCTTCTGCGGCGGCATCTATCGCATTGGCTTCACGTACCGCCTCTTCGTACCATCGCCATATCCGGGTATGGCGGGTTCCCAATCCTTCAATATCATCGGTGAGAACGAAAATATCCCCCACCCGACGAAACGCCCCGTTGACCGAATGGCATAAGGCTTTCAGTAAATCGCGGACATTCGCCTGAGTGCCGCGAAACGCCACTGCACGAACCGCGTACCGACGGTCTGCAAATATCTGTGCGCCCGTAGTCTTTCGGACTCGTTCTATAATATCTCCCAGTGTCTGCGCCCCTTCCAGCGATATGGTACGGTTCAGTACCTCCCAATCCCATGGAAGTTGACCCGGCTTTAATCGCTCCGGCACGATTTGACGCAGAGAGACTCCAAAAACGTTCGTACTTTCCGACGTACTATTCGATGGCATGACCCCTGCACCAGACCAATCGTATCGGGTATGGGTTGTTCCGGGCGCAGATTGACTTTCCCATGCGGCAAGGTTATACTGCGCTGCTCCATTTTGTGCTGTGAACCACCAGTTCAGACGCGGGGCAAATCGCAGACGGATAGCCGCTACCTGTTCTGATGTCAGAACCGTCTCTTCGCTTTTCCTGTCCCAATTGCCATCTTCATCGTATATGTCCACGTTTTTGGTGATACGGGAGCCACTCGCAGGCAGAATACTCTCAAATAGCGGGCGTTGCTTGGGGTTCAGGTCATTGATGCCTAACCCTGTTGTGCCAAAGAGTTTTCGCAGTTGTGCGGGTTCCAGCAGAGGAAGCAGAAGGCGCAGACGGTCATTCGCACTTAGTCCAGCATACGGGTCGGGTTTTCCCGGCTTGCTGTTCAGCACTAGCATATGCTTTGGAACCAGTGTCGTCACCCGCCCCACCCGGCGTACCATCAGCGCGTTCAGGGACAGGTTGGATTCCAATTCGGAGAGACGGAACGGGGGTGGAGTTTCCCCTTCCTTTAGTTCCCCTTTTGTCCCCATACGTTCTACCAGATGGCGCGGCAGGCGAATCTGGTCTGCGCCCACCGCAAGAAACAGTCCCTGCTCCTCACTATTCCAGACCATGCGAGGCAGGAACTCCGGTAGGGAAATCCAGTTAGGGTCGTTCTGAAAGTGTGCCCCGATTCCACCGAAAGTTTGGGCAACGGCAGGACGATTTGCCAACGGGATTCCGCCCATTGCAACGATAGTCAAAAGCAGGAGGTGAAACCACTTACTCCGCAGGAGGGTGTAGGAAAGGAGGGTTGTTTTCATCGTAGGTACACGCCTATGGTAACACATTTCGGCACACTCCCGCTATAATACCCACAGTGAGCCAGACTATAACCATACAAAACAGTGAGGATACAGAGAGAATCGGCGAGCGGTTGGCGGTATTCTTGCGCCCCGGCGACCTGCTCTGCCTGACTGGTGACTTAGGCGCGGGGAAAACCACCCTTGCTCGTGGTATTGTGCGCGGTTTGAAGTCTCCCGCTCTGGTATCCTCCCCTACCTTCACCCTGATTCACGAGTACACGGGGGGACGATTCCCGGTGTACCACGCCGATGCCTACCGTCTTTTGGGGGCGGAAGATGCCATAGGCACAGGGTTGGAGGACTATATTTTGCGGGGAGATGGGGTACTTCTCTTGGAATGGTGGGAACGTATCGCAGAGTTGCTTCCTGATGAACGCTTGGAGATTCGCTTCCTTGAAACCGATAACGATACCCGCAAAATAACCCTGATTCCCCATGGCGAACGCTGGCAAGGGTTTACCCTCACGGAGGAGGAAACTTCATGCTAATCTTGGCTCTGGAAACGTCGGGGGAAACCTGCTCGGTGGCATTAAATGATGGGACACAAACCCTCGCGGTCTACCACTTCCGGCATGAGCGACGGCTTTCCGAACGCTTCTCGGAAATCATCGAATTTCTTTTGATAGATAGGCAGTGTACCCTGCAAGATGTGGACGTTCTCGCGGTGGGAATAGGTCCCGGTTCGTTCACCGGGGTACGAGTGGGAGTGACTCTGGCAAAGACCTTTGCCCTTGCCCTGAACAAGCCGTTAGTGGGGGTATCCTCGCTCTCGGCAATAGTCGAACCGTATCACCGCTTGGCGGAGGGGGGAATCGCCGTTTGCACCCCCACCCGGCGCACCGAAAGTGTTGTTGCCTACCATCGTCCCGGTGACACCGCCCCCGTGGTTCCGCCTCGTGTTATCACCAACACTGAAATTGTGCAGGTAGGTCAGGAGATACTCGCCCCCCTCCGCGTTCGCTATCTCCTCGGTGAGAACGCCCCCACTCTTCTGACCGTAGCAGACCACGAAATGGGGATTGATGCGTTCCTTGCATTTCCTACCGCCGATGCCGTCGCCCGCTTAGCCCTCCCCCGCATCAACAAGACCGACTTTGACAATACCGATACTCTCGTCCCCCTCTACGTCACCCCATCCCCCGTAGGCGTTTAGATTGGGTGAATATCCACAAAATGGTTGACAGTAGCACAAAGCACTGTATACTATAGTTATCAAGGCAAAGCATATGGATTTAGCTATCAATTCGCCATTCCGTTACGCAGGTGGGAAATTTTATGCACGCAAGTTGATTCTGGAACAGATTCCTGAACATGACTGCTACATCGAGCCGTTTGCGGGTGGCGGTTCTATCTTTTTCGCAAAGTCAAAAGTTTCGCAGAATTGGTTAAATGATTTAGATAGAAATTTGATAAATACATATCTTGTCATCCGCGACTGTCCAGAAGAATTAACCGCTTTTCTCAAAGGCGAACAAGCATCTAAAGAACGCCACCATTTCTACAAGAATGATTTTGCCCCTCAGAATTCGTTGGAAGAAGCTGCCCGTTGGTTCTATCTCAACCGAACGTCCTACTCAGGAATAATGAAACCGCAAAACTGCTTTTGGGGATACGGGGATAAATACAGCATGCGCCCTGAAAACTGGCCCCGTAATATCCAACGAACATCGTCGAAGCTTCAAGGCGTTCGGTTAACGAGTTTTGACTTTGAGCAGGTTATCGCCGATGCTCCCGATAATGCCTTTCTGTTTGTTGACCCTCCCTACTTTAATGCAGACCAAGACAAGTTCTACACCTGCTCTTTTACAGCAGAAGATCATTTCCGTCTCTCTAGCATTCTGAGGTTACATCAAGAAAGATTAAAGTTTCTTATTACTTACGATAACAGTCCAGAGGTAAGGGAATTATACGAATGGGCAACCGAGATTCAAGATAAAGAGTGGAACTATACTATCAACCGAACAGATGACCAAAAAAATGGTCAAAAAAAGGATGATAATTACCGAGGGGACAGATACAAAGGAAGAGAGATTTTCATACTCAACTATCATCCGACAAAACCCTCTGAACTTACCACGCAGATGACTTTTGCCTTCTAAATTCGCTTGAGTAAAGAGCGAAAGAAGAAATCACCCTGTTCTATTTCGTACCAACCATTTATTGGCGATGGGATTCCTTGCTGGAGGGAGATATTGCCAAAGTTAATTGTAGGGTAGTTTGGAATAAAACCACAATTCTCTTTATTGGTACACTCTTTACGACTACAACGAACCCCACTTACCGAAGAAACCGCCAAGTCTATAGAACTTGCCATGTAAACTTTATTGAAGACGAATGCTTGCAAGAAATCTTCAGAATCCTCAATGGGTTGTAATCGCTGGATAAATTCGCGCCCCTTCTCGGTCGGTTGGAACTGATAAATTAGATTTCCCTGCTCATCTTCCACGGTTTCATAAAATGCATTACCGATAGATGATGCAACCACATGGAAATTGCTGATTCTATACTGGTCACTATGAATTTTGAAAGACTCTTTACTCACACCCAACAGTTTAGCCATTGCTTCGACTTTACTGTCCGACTGAGTAGTTCGTGAACGCATACACTTGACCTCTATACAGTAGTCACCACTTTTTGTATTCGGTTGTGCGCGATTGACAATCTTAAAACCACCCTTTTTGGCTAACTTGCACTCAACCGTTATCTCTTTTTTTGTCTCCCGATGGATAACCAACACATCAATATCGTGTGCGCCAGTTTGAGCATTGATTGATGGTTTCCGAACCTCCCATATTTCTTCAGGCAATAGCCTTTTTAGTCGTGTAAAAACGGAGAACTCAAACGCTTTCCCACGGATCATGGGAGATACTTTCAAGTCCGTAACAATTCTATGGAGGTCTTCTGTCGAGATATTGAGGGAGTCACAATAGTGTTGAATCTCACGAACCCATTTCTCCGTTGGGGGTGTTACAGAAGAACGACTATCTAGTAGTTCCACAGCACTTACCCCTAATCCAATGGCAATTTTCTCTATGTTGATTAGTGTTAAATTTTTTTCGGCTCTCTCAATCATACCAATATAGGTACGATGCAAACCTGTCCTAAACGCCAATTCTTCCTGAGAAAGGTTTTGCGAAAGCCTTTTCTCTCTTACTTTATTTCCAAAACCTACTAAAATAGGGTTTTTCATGACATACTATAGTAGGCTTTTGCATACTAAAATTCTACACACTATAATTAGCAATAATTGTGATATCGTCTGCTCCTTCCCGTAGACGAATCGTGTTCTATGCTACCCATCCTATCCATCTCTATCTGACCCTCTTGACTTTAGGGGGTTTTCAGTTCGTTGTTCTCCATGACGGTAGGAAAGTGATCGCCGACCAAAACCGCTCCGGGCGGAACATGGATGTGATGCTCCACTAAATGGGTCTGCCCCTCCGGTTCGTAGCGAGTCCAACCCGGCATATAGTGAACGGCGATAGCGGGGCGGTTCTTCTCAGAGCGGTTGGGGGGCGCACCATGCCATGTCCGGCAGTGATGGAAAACCACGCCCCCCGCAGGCACTTCGCAGGGAACCGGGGTAATGTCTACGCCCTCTGGCAGGAGAGACATATCGGGGGTGGGTCCCCATGTCTCTGGGTCAGAGCCAACCGTCCCCCCCTTGTGCGCTCCCCATTGGTGCGAGTGGGGAACCATCCACATACAACCGTTCTCAATCATGGCATCTTCCAGAGCCACCCAAGCACTTACCAAGTCGGCAGGTTGGATGACGGGCCAGTACGGATGATCTTGATGCCAAATGGTGGGACCGCCAATCTTGGGAGGTTTCACCTGCACTTGGTCGTGCCATACCCGCACGGTGTCCGTTCCCATCAGTGCCGCGACCATCGGAACTAAGCGGTCATTGTAAAGATGACGACGGAAGGCGGGTTCCGCTTCCCAGATATTCACTACTTGTGTTACCACATTCCCTTGACTCTGCCCCGCACTGATATTACGATTTGCCTCTGGCTGTAGTGACGATTCCCCGCGCAAACAACGCTCTAACGCCTCTTGCAACTCTGCCAACTCGTCGGCGTTCAACACTACACCATAGTTCAAATAGCCCTTATCCCGAAACTCTTGCACCTGTGCTTCGCTCAGTAAAGATTGCATCTCTCTCTCCTATCTATTAGACCAGTTTCCTAAGTCCGTTTCGAGTTTATATTTTTGTTTAACCTCCTCCCTGCCACTCCTTTTAACCCCCTCCTAACCTCCCCCTTCGTAAGGGGGAGGAACTGTGGGGAATAACCTCCCCCTTCGCACCGCCCCCGCAGGCGACGTTCGCCCGGTGTGGGATAAGGGGAGGAAAAACACTTATGAAAGAGGTCTATTACATTCCCTCTAGGTTTTACTATCGCAATCCCTCTTTCCTGCCCCATTTCTGAACAACCTCGAAGAAAGGAGTAATTTCCCCCCCTGACAATCAATTTGACCATAGAGGACTATTTCAAGGAGTGGGGTCTATGCAGGCAAAGGCGATTTTAGTAACGGGTGTGGGGTCTGTGATGGTGGGGGACGTGGAAGTTCCCGAACCGGGACCGGGAGAGGTTCTGGTTGAGACAGCCTTCTCTTGTATCAGTCCGGGGACGGAACTGAGGGCATTTGCAGGGAAGCAACCGGGTTCCGAGTACCTTCCTTATATCCCCGGCTATGCGATGTCGGGAACAGTGGTTGCTGTAGGGGCGAATGTGACAACTCCTGTCGGAACGGCGGTCTACTGCAATGGTACGCGCAAGGTGAATCAGCATCGCTTGTGGGGAGCGCATATCAGTCATGCGGTTTTGGAGGAGACAGGATTGTATCCTGTGCCGGACGGGGTAAAACTACAATCTGCTTCGATTGCTGCCCTTGCTGCGATTTCGTACCACGGGGTGCGCCTCTCGAAAACCCAACCGCATGAGAATGTAGCAGTGGTGGGATTGGGAGTGATTGGGCAACTCTCTGCACGACTTCACGCGATTACAGGGGCAAGGGTGGTAGGGGCAGACCTTGCGCTCCCTCGTGTACAAACCCTCCAGAGTGCAGGAGTAGAAGCACTTGTCCCACAAGGAACTTTAGCCGAATCGTTCCGAACCATTTTTCCTTCAGGGGCGGATGTGGTGGTAGATGCCACAGGTTCGCCCAGTGTTCTCCCTCACGCGCTTGAAATTGCCCGTGAGTTGGGGTGGGAGGAACACCTGCTCGGCGGACCACGCTATATTGTTCAGGGCAGTTACCCCGATTCGTTCGCTATCCCCTACCAATCGGCTTTTATGCGGGAGATGAGTTTCTTGATTCCTCGGAATCGGCAACGAGTGGATGTGGAAACGGTACTGCGTTTGATGGCGGAGGGTAAACTGCCTGTGGATGACCTAATCTCCCGAACGTTGCCCCCCGAAGAGTGTTTTTCCGCCTACACCGAACTGCAAGACCCCAACAGTGGCGCACTGACCATTGCGTTTCAATGGAACTCCTAACCGCACCTCTCCTGACTTTTTCTGAGCGCACCTAAAACAGAGTCGGTTGTGTGATTTTTTGACGGAGTTGGTGGAGAAGTTTTGCCTGTGGGGACGAGAGGGCATACCCTTCCCACTCCTCCAGAGTTGCCCAAGCGATAGAGAATCCGTCCTGCGGTTTAGGCGATAGTTCCCCGGTCAGATGGCAGGAAATCGCAAGAAGCGTGATTTTACGGGTGGTTACTCCATGCCGCACCTTTGCAACGGCTTCCCCATCCGCGACAACTGTTAAGCCGACTATCTCTCGCATGGCTCGCTCTGCCGCTCGCTCCGGGGATTCGTCCTCCTGTATTGTCACACGGGGAAACTCCCAAAGCCCGCCCCACAATCCCCCTTCGGGGCGGCGCACGGCAAGCACATACTCGGCATTCTCTGGGTGTGCCAGTATCGCCGAGACATCGGTTTGCTGCGTGAACTCCGGTTTGGGGGCGAACTCCGGCAGAGATTCGGGGTTTCCTGAGGCAAACGCGACACATATCTCCGAAACCGGGCATTTTCCACATATCGGTTTTGCACCGCAGACCAATGCCCCTAACTCCATCAAGGCTTGGTTAAAGTCCCGCGCCTCTCCTGCGGGTATCAGTGCCTCGGCTAACTGCCATAATGTGGCTTGTACCTCCGTGGATTTGGGGTCGCCCCGGAGTCCAAACACCCGGCACAGCACCCGAATCACGTTGGCATCCACAATTGGGACATCCTGCTCTAGTGCTATCGAGCAGACGGCTCCGGCGGTGTATCGTCCCACTCCCGGCAGTGCCAGCACCTCCGCAAATCGGGTGGGGAACTTACCTCCGTGGTTTATCTGAATCTCCTGCGCTGCCCGATGCAGGTTCCGCGCTCGTGCATAGTACCCTAACCCTTGCCAATGCTTTAGCACGTCTTCCAGAGGAGCCTCCGCCAGAGCAGTCACCGTGGGAAAGCGTTCCAGCCAACGGTTCCAGTAGGGAACTACTGTCGCGACTTGGGTTTGCTGTAGCATGGTCTCGGAAATCCAAATCGCGTAGGGGTCGCGGGTACGTCGCCACGGTAAATCGCGTCGGTTCTGCTGATACCATTCCAGTAGGCAACGAGCAAATCGCCCCTGCTTTGCCCCTTGTTCCACCAATAAGGCGATGTCACTTTTCGTGTTCATCGTGTTCGTACAGCCCGATATTTCCGGGTAATACAACGCTGCTTCATATCCTTTAGACGTTTTGTAAACGCTGACGAATCTCAGCAAGAAGCCCTTCCGAAGCAGTGGTAATAAGGTCGTACACCTCCTCGAAGCCACCCGTGTAGTAGGGATCTGGCACTTCATCGGTTCCGCAATCGGGGGCATATTCTAAGAACGGACGTAGCACACCACGGACAGTCCCCAACCGCACTGTATCCTGATAGTTTGCCTTATCCATGGTCAGGATATAGTCGAAGAAGGTGAGGTCGCTCAGGCGTATCTGCCGTGCAACCATCCCAGAATATGCAATCCCTTTGGTATCCAATAGGGCGCGTGTGCCGTGGTGTGGTGGCTCTCCTGCGTGCCAGTTTCCGGTTCCTGCCGAGTCTACCAAAATCTGCTCCTGTAGTCCGGCTTGCTTTACCTTGTGCCGAAAGACGGCTTCTGCCATCGGGGAGCGACAGATGTTACCCAAGCAGACAAAGAGTACCTGAACGGGAGGTTTTAGGGGTGTTTCGTGAATCATAGATGTAAGACGACCCTATCTGCGCCTCGGTTGGGGTCGGATTCTATCGTGACTGGGAAGGTCTGTACGCCGGGGTCCGCCTCTTCGCCGGACGGGTCTATCGCTTCCACAGTCACTTCATAGGCTTTGACTCGGCAACGATGCGGGTTAAAAAGGGAGCGTCCCGTTTGCAGGTCGAACTCCCAACCATGCCACGGGCAACGGATTATCTCCCCCTCGCGTCCCCACTTGTACTCACCGGGAAGCGAGGGCAGGGTAGTTCCGCGCACACTTCCCAAGCAGAGCGGTGCGCCTTGATGCGGGCAGGAGTTCCGAATGGCGTAGAACTCACCGTGAACATTGAAAACACCAATCGAAATACCATTGACCTCAATGATTTTCCGTTCGCCGGGGGGAATTTCGTCCACTGTTCCCACGATATAAGGGGTCATACCGCCACCTCCGCGCCCACTAGACAGCCTCTGCTCCCCGCTCTTCGGTACGAATACGAATCGCATCCTGCACGGGAAGGATGAAGATTTTGCCATCGCCAATCTCTCCCGTTCGTGCGGCAGAGATTATCGCCTTGACAATGCTGTCCACTTCCTCCTCCTCGACAACAATCTCCAGTTTGAGTTTTTGAATAAGATTGACGGTATACTCTGCCCCTCGGTAGTGCTGGGTAAAGCCCTTCTGCTTTCCTGCGCCACGCACTTCGGTAACAGTCATGCCTGTTACCCCGATGTCGTCCAGAGCCGACTTCACTTCATCCAGTCTTTGGGGGCGAATAATCGCTTCGATTTTAACCATAGGATAGACACCCTTCCTCAGTAGCCGTTGGGGAAAGAGAACCTCCCCCATCCCAACAGCGATACGGACTACGGTACTGATAGTGTACCCTAGTATATCCGTAAAATGGGTGTGCTACTCCTCTTTTCGGACAGGGTGTCGGAGTGCCGGGAGTTCACGTGGGGGAACGGGCAGCAGTCCACTCTCTCCCCCTCCCGTTACAGGGTCGCGTGTTATGCTCTCTACGGCTAATTCGCTGGCGGTGATAATGGCGCGTGCAATCTCATGGACGGGCTTATTGAGGAGTTGTCCTTGCCCTTGAATTCGGCGGAAGGCTTCGCGTTCCGAAAGACCGTGCCGTTCCATCAGAATCGCCTTTGCTCGCCCCACCAGTTTCCGGGCTTCCATCCGCTCGCTGAGGTTTTGCACCTCTTCTTCGAGGGCGATTCGCTCCCGAAACCGAGAAACGGCGATAGGAATTGCAGCACGAAGGTCGGTGGGACGAAGCGGTTTCGAGAGGAAACCCATCGCCCCGCAGGTTTCCAACTGTGCAATGGTATCGTCGTCGGTGGCTCCGGTGAAGAGCAACACCGCCGCCAGACGCTCGGTTGTCAGAGTTCGCGCCACCTCTAACCCGGAAAGAGATGGCAATAACACATCCAGTAGTACCACGTCGGGGCGTAGAGTTCGGGTGAGGGTGAGTGCTTGCGCCCCACTCTCTGCCTCTCCAATGACCCGATGTCCTAATTGGGTGATGAGTGCCCGTAGGTCTAGACGAACTATCGGGTCATCATCCACTACAAGAACGCTCGCCGATTGCATACCCCTTACTCCCCTTCTGAACCCAGAGAATTCGCCGGGAGTTGGGGAACCCACTTATCCCTGTCGCGAAAAGTAGAAACAGGCAGTCACGAAGACACCTTGTTATGTCCGCAAGCACTGCGGCAAACATGACAGCGTTGTCGCAACTGCCCTCTGTGGGACTCTGCTTTCGACACGGAATGCAGAGCAAAGGGTACTGAGTATTTTCGGCTGAATCGTTTTTCCAGCGATTATTTAGTGAATACTTTGTGTGATAAGACTTTTCCCGTAGCAGTTATTTCGCGGTTGTTTTGCGATTGTTTTAGGAGACTAAATATTGCCGTAGATTATAATTCGGGTGGGGTAGTTCTGTCAAGCGAGAATGCTTTCCACTGCCTATGGAACTCTTCCGATACCCCTTGGGCAACCGTTTGTACGGTGAGCGGTTGCCCCGAAAGTTGCTCTAAAGTGGCAATCTCTTTATTCGGAACTCCGCAAGGAACGATGGTCGCGAAGCCGGAGCGTACCTCCTCGGTGACATTGAGAGCGAAACCGTGGTAGGTCACCCAGCGAGTAACTCGTACCCCTAATGCCGCGAGATAGCCATTTCCTGACCAAACCCCGGCGTGCCAGTCTGCCCGTTCGGCGCACACCCCTTGCCATTGGTTGCACGTTTCAATAAGCACCTGCTCCAAGAAGCGGACATAACGGTGCAAATCTCGGTTGCCTTCGCCTAAATGAACAACCGGATAGCCAACTAACTGCCCCGGTCCGTGGTACGTGACATCTCCCCCCCGGTCTGTGGCGACCCGTTCGATTCCTCGCTGTGTATATTCGGTTTCAGAGAGCAAGCGATGTGCCGGGTGAGACATCTTCCCATAGGTGATTACGGCAGGGTGTGTCAATAGAACTAGGGTATCGGGGACTTCGCCACGCTGACGCAGTTCGACTTGTCGGAGTTGCCACTCCCATGCCTCTCGGTAAGACACCGGCGGTTGTGTTGTCCAGTCCAGAATCTCTAAAGGCATAACAGTGGCTTACTACCGGATTCTAACCGTTCTGGTTGCGGGCGGCACGCAGTTCGGCGACTAAGCGGTCTATTGCCTCCTTGACCTGCACGGCAACCGTTTCGACAGCAGGAATCTCGGCGGCAGATACCGATGTGACTTTTATCTCTTCAATCTGTGGTAGCATCCGCTCCAGATAGCTGATAAAAGCACGCCCCGTGGAGAACGGTGCGGCATCCTCTTTGCCTCCCAAGACCTGTGGCAGGTCTTCGATAGCACTGGCTAAGATGTCATCGCGTTTATCGGGATTGTGGCGCAGGGCTTTGGCAATCTTCCCCGTGTCATCGGCGGACAGTTTCTCATCTTTAATCTTGTCCACCAAGCGCGATTGCAGTTCCGGTTCCTCGTTTAACTGACGTAAAAAGCGACCATGCTTTTCGGTGAGATTGCCATCGGCAGGACGGTTTGGCGACGAGATTATCTGCTCCCCGATAGATTCCGGCAGGTCAAGCAGGTCTAAGAGGTAGCCAACTGTGCGTTCGCTAATACCAAGTCGGGTTCCAATCTCCTTATTGTTTGCAGCAAGTGTCTCTTTAAGCGCACGAATTGCCATGGCTTTGTCGAGGGGGGAGAGTTCTTCGCGTTGCAGGTTTTCGATTAACTGCTCGGCGGTGCGCTCCACGGTGTCGGTTGCCCCTGTTTCACGGATAATACAGGGAATTTCAAAAAGCCCGGCTAACTGTGCTGCTCGCCAACGCCGCTCCCCTGTGACAATCCGAAAACCATCCACCCCCACCAACGGCATAACCGTGATAGGGTTGAGAACCCCGTACTGCCGAATGGAGTCTGCCAATCCGGCTAACGCAGTGTCGTCTAATGCCCGACGCGGTTGGTCGGGGTCTTCTACAATTCGGGAAACTTCAATCAGTTCCAAGCGCATGAGTTTATTACATACCTACCTGTTTTTGGTTGTTTTTGGTTTTTGCCTCTGTCCCACAGATCGGCGGCGAGTGAAGACGCGCGAAGGATTTGCGTCTCTCGGCGGTATCAAAACGCCTATAGAATAACATCGCACTCACTAATTATAAGTTCAGTGAATGCTCCATCGCAGGTCCCCCGCAGGGTAACACGCATTCCCGGTTTGATTTTATACAGTGCCTCCTTTGCCGCCGCCGAAAGGAGACAGCGTATCTGTGGAGGTTTGCGCGTTTTTAAGATAACATACGGAACCTTGGTACTAGTATCTATCTGCTTGACATCCCCGGTGATTTGAACAATCTGCCCGACATATTTGTCGTTGGCAAACGAACGATACCGCTCAAACTCCTCTGAAATCCCATCGGCACGCACAATGAGACCGGGTTCGCGGAAATTCCCAATACTCTCTGCATTCTCCAGTTCCGCTTCAAAGGTTTCGGAGGATATACCGTCTGATATACCGCTTGATATACCGCCCAAACCACCTTGAAGTGCTTCCGAAGTGCTTTGACTTTCGGAGGGATTTATCTCTTCCACGCTATTCGACGATACGTTTGGCTCCTCCGGTGGGTTTCCTGACAGACGAGACTCCAACGCCACCGACCTTCCCGGAACCGGGAAATTCGGATTTTCGGTAGTTTCGGTGGCAGTACGGTTTTGCGGTTGGACTTCCAAGCGTTGTTGATGCGGTTCGGGTGGTCCGGCAACCACGCGCCAGAGAATCGCGATAATTCCACACGCAACAATCAGCCCCACGAAATGCCACTGATAGCGACGGATTTTCTTGAAAAATAGCCAACGGCGTTGCGCTTTTGCCTCGGCATCCTGCATCCATTGGGGGACGGTGGTGTTCCACTCCCCCGGAGGCAAAATCAGTGAGGTTGAGTTCGGCGCATATAGGTCGCGTCCACAGTAGCGACAGGTCACCGCATCGCTTCGTAGCACCTTACCGCAGGCGGGGCAATCTTTGTAGGCGGAGGGTGCATTTTTGGGGGGGTCTACCGTCGCGGGAGACGGTTCACCCGTCGTATTTTCTTCAGGGACGGTTTCGCCGCTCATGGTACTGATGTCTCGCTCCTCACTCACAGTTTGCTACAAGTCCTTCTTGGGAACGGAAAGCCTCTCCTATAGTACAGTAGTTACACCTATCTATTGCACCCCAACTTAGTGAAATTATACCTTTTCGACGGGAGAGTGTAAAGGTGGACTGCCTTAGCGAACGTTGCCTACTTCGGCTTGAAAATAGGGGCAGTTAGTGCAGAGAGACGTTCCCGCGCAAATTTGCGGGTGGCTTCGTTTAGGTCGTTTTGCCGATTGGCGATTTCCAAGCACTTCAGGTACGCATCGCGGGCATGGGTAGGTTCGCTCAGGCGCAGGTCAAACGTCTCCCCCATCAGATACCAATCCCACGCGCTACTGCGTCGCTTACTCAGTTCCTGTCGGAGTCGTACCTCCTCACGGAAGTTGCCTTCGTAACGAGCGATATGCGCCAGTGCCACCAATGCCCGTACCTGATTATCGGAGGTGCGGGAGTTGGGATTAGCCATCGTAATCTTCACCGTTCCACTGGGTTGGGTTTCTTGAATAAAGCCCTTCTCCAACGCCTGATACTCTTGTTTAAGAGCCAGCAATTGGTTCTTGGCATCAATTGCCCGCAGGGTATCAAGCGGATACGCCCCGCTTTCGCTATCCAGTGCCGCCCGCAGGTTGCCTCGTCCCGACTCTACCTCGCCCATATCGAACTGCGCTTCGGCAATCAGGCGATACCAGAGGGGACTGCTATTGGGTTCGTCGGTCAAGGCGCGGTGCAATGTTTCGATGGCTCTTTCGGGCTGTTTTGCCGAAAGCCATGCCTCTGCCATGGAACGATAGAGAACGGGTCGTTGGGCAAACAATCCCCCGCTTCGGGTGATGCCCAGTGCGGTTTCATACGCATCGGCGGCGGCTTGAAAGTTTCCGTTATCGGTCTGAATTTGTGCTATCATCACGGAGGGGGTCGGGTCTTTGGGGGCTAATTTTTGTGCATAGTTCAGCGTGTCAATGGCGCGACCAAAACTGCGGGCATTCGCATAGCGTTGCCCCTCCCCCGTGATTCGCAGGACTTGCGCCTGTTTGTTGCGCGGTTCGACTTTAAGGGCTTGCTCAAAGATAGTTATCGCACCGTCCAGTTTGCCCTGTGCCAACTGTGAGATGCCTCGATTGACCAACGGCTTTACCCAGCGCGGAGCCAACCGCTCGGCACGCAGGTAGCACCGGTCTGCCTCAGCCCACTCTTCTGCCAATTGGTGTGCATCTCCCAAGAGTAGGTAGTAGACCGGGGACTCACCATACTGCTGAATCGCCCCTTTCAGACGGGCAATCGAAGTGGTGACATTCAGTCCATTCTTCCCCGGCTTGGCGAAACGGCGATAGGTATCTTGGTAGATCTCTTGTGCCTCTGCTCCTGCGCCTTGCTCGGTCAAGGCACTTTGCAGGAGGAGTGCCGCGATGACATCATCTTCGGCATAGCGCACCGCTTCCCGAAACTGACGAGTCGCATCGGCGGGAAGCCCTACCTCTGCAAGGAGGATACCCGCCGAGAGGCGCAACATTGGCTCTTTGGGCGATGCCAGCACCGCACTGCTGAAAGCCTTTGCTGCCCCTTTCATATCGCCGGAACGAAGTGCGGCATCGGCTTGTTGATGTGTCTTTTTCACCCCAGCGACAGGTTGTATTTTGGCTTCCGAAATATCTATTGTTTGCGGAAGTTTCCCATCGCCTTTGACTCGTTGTTTCGTATCTGGGGTGCTTGGCTTCTTTGCCCCTGTTGGCGCAGATGAAGCGGGGGATTGCGGGGTTTGTGCATTTCCGGTGGTGGCGCAGAAACCTCCCCCGATGAGGAAGCACACCGCCATCAGTATTCCTGATGTTCTGTTCCGGTTGTTCAATCTAAAACTCATAAAAGTTCAAAACCTGCATTCCCTTCAACCATCAAGCATGGGGCTATCGGGAATAGGTGAACAGCATGGGACGTTGAAAACGTACTGCCGCATCCGTGACCGACGACACTGGAGTCACTTCTCGCGGGGCGATTCCTACTTCACTGGCAACCAGTATCACCTTTGGCATCGGCTCGGTTGGTTGTGATGTTACCTCAAATCGTCCCGTATTGGCAATTCGCCCTTCGAGAATCTTCACCTCGGCTACCCCCTCCACCGCTTCGGGCTTCACCGCTACCATAGCGGCGGGGGTTCCGGCAGAAGGCTTCAGGGCAAAGGCACTGCCTCCCATCGAATCCATTGTCGTTTCGGAAAAATTCGCCATCGGGCTATCAGGAGTTACTGCTTTGGGATTGGTAACATTGGTCGCGGTTGCCGAACGAATACTTCGGACAGATTTTACCGTGGCAATACTGACCGGAGAGTTATCCACCGCTCGCCGACTGTATCGCGGCAGTTGCGTTCTCAAAGTGCGCTTTGTCCTCAATTGTGTTGAGGCGACGGTATTCGCCGAGAAATCACTCAGATTCGGCATTGCGGGTTCTGCCTTGGGAACACTTACCACTACCGATTTCACTGTATTTTCTTTGAGGGGTGGTCGAAACTCAATAGTGACAGCATCCATCACGGCATTTGCGTTAGTATTTGAGTTCGGGCGCGTGGTTTTCGCTAATGTTTCTGTTCCTTTAGTGGTAGTGGTAGTGGCATTAGTGGTAGTGACA